>Ga0137307_100110_pt1 | contig 124922 bp, 93 predicted proteins | sample NAcewD2O_March_2_FD_97180 | JGI IMG/M metagenome (GOLD analysis project Ga0137307, IMG submission 97180) | Mouse cecal microbial communities from Vienna, Austria - N-Acetylglucosamine amended D2O_March | ecosystem: Host-associated > Mammals > Digestive system > Large intestine > Cecum | place...
GGCATAAAAAGGCTTACAACGGCCCACTGTAAACCGCTGATATCTAATGTTGTAAGTTTTTGAGAATCTTACGCATACGGTGATGCGCTGGTTATGAGTGACTTACGCGTGCCGTAGAAAAAGTGGGAAAAAGGGCGGTTTTGTGAAAAAACGGTGTTAACTTTGGGGTATTGAAACCAATCTTCAGTCCATGAGTAATAAAGTAAGAAATCCTATCACATGGGTGCCGTCGGTATATTTTGCGATGGGTCTGCCATTCGTCGCCCTGAATCTTGTGTCGGTGATCATGTTCAACCATCTCGGTGTAAGCAAGGCCGAGATAGCGTTCTGGACCTCGCTGCTCACTCTCCCTTATACTCTTAAATTTATATGGAGCCCGCTGCTTGAGATATATTGGACGAAGAAAAATTTTGTGGTGGCCACTCAGGCGCTGTCGGGATTCTGCTTCGCGCTGATCGCGTTTCTGCTGCCGTTGCCTGACTTCTTTGCATATACAGTAGCCGCCATGGGGGTGATAGCTTTTTCAGGCGCCACCCACGACATTGCCACCGACGGCATCTATCTCACCGCTCTCGACAAGAAGACCCAGGCTGTCTACATCGGCTGGCAGGGTGCTTTCTACAATATGGCCAAAGTGCTTGCAAATGGCGGACTTGTGTGGCTGGCAGGGTATCTGATCGGTCACTATAAGGCTGAGAATCCTGAGCGTGCGCCGTTTTATGCATGGATGATCATCATGGGGCTGATAGGCGCATTGCTCATAGCCCTGTCGGTCTATCATTACTTCATGCTGCCTTCAGGATCGCGCACCAAGGATGCTCCTTCCGGCATGGGTCAGGCCATGTCGTCGCTTTGGCATGTGCTGATGGCTTTCTTCAAAAAGCCGTATATATGGCTGTACATACTTTTTATCGTGTGCTACAGGCTCACCGAGGGCTTTGCCATGAAGATGGTGCCGATATTTCTGCAGGCGCCTGTGGAAGAAGGCGGCCTTGCGCTCAGCACCGAAGCCATGGGCACGATCTACGGCCTGTTCGGCACGGTGGCATTTATTGTCGGCTCGATTCTGGGCGGATACTATATCGCACATTTCGGGCTTAAAAAGGTGTTGTTCTCACTTGTGTGCATATTTAATGTGCCTTTTGTCATATATTTTCTCTTCGCGGCATATCTTCCGCAGAATCTGTGGATAGTTGGATCGGGACTTGTGGCCGAATATCTCTGCTACGGATTTGGATTTGTGGGGCTGACCATGTTCATGATGCAGCAGGTGGCTCCGGGAGAGCATTCCATGGCCCACTATGCTTTTGCATCCGCCATAATGAATCTCGGAGTGATGCTTCCGGGCATGGTGAGCGGCTGGCTGTGCGAGCAAGTAGGATACTTTAATTTCTTCCTGATTGCGCTTGCAGTGTCGGTGCCGGCATTCATTCTGGTGAAGATCCTGCCTTTCTCGCATCCCGACGGTGTAACTGCCGGTGAGGCTGAGACTGCCGTGGCCGATGCCGATAAGGCTCTGGATATTGACTGATCAATAGTTTTTTATAACAGCTGATAAATACATATTAATATGACCAAAACTCAGATTCCCTGGGAAGAGCGTCCGGAAGGATGCAATGATCCGATGTGGCGTTCGAGCCGCAACCCGATTATAGGCCGTTATGCCATACCTACCTCCAACAGTGTGTTCAACAGTGCCGTGGTGCCTTTCGGCGACGGATTTGCCGGAGTGTTCCGCTGCGACAACAAGCGCGTGCAGATGAACATATTCGCCGGGTTCAGCAAAGACGGCGTGAACTGGGAGATCAACCACGAGCCTATCAAGTTCAAGGCCGGCAACACCGACATGATCGAGTCGGACTATAAGTATGACCCCCGTGTGACCTGGATCGAGGACCGCTACTGGATCACCTGGTGCAACGGTTACCACGGACCCACCATCGGCATTGCCTACACATTTGATTTCAAGGAATTTTTCCAGTGCGAGAACGCGTTTCTGCCGTTCAACCGCAACGGAGTGCTGATGCCGCAGAAGATAGGCGGACGTTATGCCATGCTGTCGCGTCCGAGCGACAACGGACACACTCCGTTCGGCGACATATACATGAGCTTCAGCCCCGACATGAAGTATTGGGGCGAACACCGCTGCGTGATGAAGGTGACCCCGTTTGAAGAGAGCGCATGGCAGTGCACCAAGATCGGTGCCGGATCGGTGCCTTTCCTCGTGCCCGGCGAAGGATGGCTCATGTTCTATCACGGTGTGATCAACACCTGCAACGGTTTCCGCTACTCGATGGGCGCCGCCATTCTCGATGAGAACGATCCTACGAAAGTGCTGCACCGCACCATGGCTTATCTGCTTGCCCCCGCGGCTCCTTACGAACTGGCCGGCGATGTGCCCGACGTGGTGTTTCCCTGCGCCGCCCTGCATGACCTGGAGCAGGACAAGGTATCGGTTTACTACGGTGCCGCCGACACTACTGTGTGCATGGCCTTCGGACGCATCTCCGAGATCATCGACTTTATCAAGAACAATTGATACTGACACATATTTTATTCCATCAGACGGCCCCGCACTGAAAGCGGGGCCGTCTTTTTTTTCTCTCCGTGCTGAATTTCTGCGGATGCAATGCTGATGATTCGAAATATAATTCATATATTGGGGCGGAGAATCTTATCGGGATTTTTATCATAAAGACAAATCACGCGGAAACTGTTTGTTTATCTATAATTTATCGAGTATGAAGTATCTGTATCAATTGGTAGCTGTTGCGATCATGGCTGTCGGGTGTCATGGTAGAGTCTCTGCCGGGATGCCGGAGCCGTGTGTCTCCGGACAGCATGAGATGTTGTTGAAAAGAGACGCTCCGGTCCGACGGACTCTCTCGTCGTTTCCTGTCACAACTGCAGTCGAGCGTCGGCAATCCGTGGCCATGCCTGCTGACGCGGTGGCAGATGGTGGAAAAGTATTGCGTGCCGCGGTTTTGAGCAAGGATTCATGGATTGCGGCAGCACGTCAGCAGTTCGGAATGTATGAATATCCCGTTTCCGGGACCTACTCGAGCACGGCGGTGAATCTGTCAGGCGATATGGATGCGTGTGGTGGCGCTGCCTACATCGGCGGCAACAGATTTTTCTGGACATACTATGTGTCGATGTATGGATTCACCACAGTCTGGCACTATGTGGCCGATACTACGACATGGACATCTGAAAGATATGGCGGAGAGGTGACCGGCATAGCTCGTGATCTGGCATGGGACCACACCACTGCCACTCTGTTCGGCTGTTTTCGCGGTGAGGGCGGCGATGGATATGTGTTCGGCACTATCGATCCCGATGATCTGACCAAAGAGCGGAAAGTTATTTCCCGGCTTTCCGAAGGATGGGACGCGCTGTCGGTGGACCGCTACGGTAATCTTTATGCAATCAGCCACTCGGGTGTGCTCTATAAGGTGGACAAGAGCACGGGAGCCATGACCGAGATCGGAGACACCGGTCTGAAGTCAAAGTATCAGACTACCGGCACTATAGATCATGATACGGGTTTGTTTTATTTTTTGCCGGTACTTGATGAGCCGGCATGGCTGTATGCCATAGATCTTGCAACGGCAAAGGCGTCGCCTGTGTATCTGATGCAGGACGGAGAACAATTGGCCGGCCTGTATTTCCCGGAATCTTCGCAAAACTTGCAGGTACCTGCTGCAGTGACCGGTCTTGCGGCTGACATTGACCACGAAACGCTGAAGGGTTCTGTGGTTTTCACCGCTCCTGTGGTCACTGCGGACGGTGCGGCCGGGACGTCCGGCCCGCTGTCATATACTGTCTCGCTCAATGGTGTCGATGTTGCCGTCGGCACTGTGGGGTGGGGTGAAAAGGTTACGGTTCCGGTATCGTTCGGTGCATCAGGACAATATACGTTCATTGTCACTGTCGGAAACGAGACCGGCAGAAGTCCTGAGACATATCTGCAGGTATGGGCTGGTGTGGACACTCCTGCGTCTGTCAGTGAGATCGACATGGTTTTTGCCGACGACATCTATACGCTGTCGTGGCCTGCAGTGACAGAGTCGGCCCACGGAGGAATGTTTGATGCCGCCGACGTGACATATACTCTCACACGCTATCCTGAGGCTATCGTTGTGGCCGAGGGGTTTAAAAGCACCACTTTCACGGAAAAAGTGCCCGACAACGGCAATGGCCCTCGTTTTCTTTACTATACGGTGACCGCTGTGCATCGTGGCATGGCGGCTAATGCCACACAGAGCAGCCGGAGATTGCATGGCACGGCCCGTCTGCCATATTCCGTGAGCTTCCGCGAACCGGATGATCTGACCTTCCTGACCATTCTCGATGCCAATAGCGACGGACGTGAGTGGACTCTGTATATGAGCGATATTGATGAGCCGTGTCTGTTTCTTTATCCCACATCCATCACTCCCGGTCACGATTATATCTTTTCTGCTCCGCTGAATCTGCAGGCCGGACAACTCTATAGATTTACGGTGTCGGCCGGCGCACGCTATGTGCGCTACGGCAATATTGAAAACATAGATATGGTATTGGCCACGGCGCCTTCGGTCGATGCCTGCGTGAAAACGATAGTTTCCAATGTTGTGATCGACAAAAGCCGCCAGGATGTCTCCGGAACTTTCAAGGTCGACACTTCGGGAGTGTATTATGTGGCGATACACGGTTGTAGCCAGCCGGATTCGTTCGGACTTTACGCATACGGGATGTCGGTTGACGCGGATGCTGTCGATTCCGCGCCCGACGCCCCCGGTCTGAAGCCTGTGGCCGATCTCGATGGCGGACGCACGGTGACTGTGGAGGTTACTGCTCCCACAAAGCTGGTCAGTGGTGAGACGTTGACTTCGCTTACAAAGATGGAACTTTATCGCGGCGATAGTCTCATCCGGAGCTATAACGCACCGGAGCCCGGAGTAACGTTTGTGTACGAAGATCGCGATCTTGCAGATGGTCTGCACGAGTATCGTGCTGTGGCTTTCAACGGTAGCGGCGAAGGCAAGAGCTTTGAAGCAAAGGCATATATCGGTATAAATGTGCCTGGTGCGCCCACTAACGCCATGGTACGCGAGCACCCTGACTGCCGCACCGTGACCGTGAGCTGGGATGCGCCTGTTGTCGACCGTGACGGATGTCCGATGAATCCTGACAATGTCAGCTATACGGTGGCTTATTACGGCGGTCTGCAGGCCGGATGGGTGCCGGTGGCGTCGGACATAGCCGGCACTTCGTTCACTCATAAGGCAATCAGCAACGGCGATCAGGTGATGGTGAGGTACGGAGTGTTTGCCCAGACAGTCAAGGGGAAGAACGAGACGGATTTTGCCAAGGTGCCAGTGATAACGATCGGAGACCCGTATCCGATGCCATATGTGGAGACCTTTGGCGGCACCACGCTTAACGGTGTGCTCGGGGAGGATAACGAGAATGAAAGTGCCGCATGGCAGATTGTCTACACCAAGGACCAGGACGGCGACGGCGGCAGTCTGTTCTATAGCGGGGCCATTGACAAGAAAGGGATGATGTTCACAGGCAAGATCACCGTGTCAGGACCCAGCCCGGAGTTTTCATTCTGGTTCTGGAGCATACCTACGGCCCATCCCGACGAAGAGATAGTGGTTGAGATCAACGACGGCACCGGATTTGAGAAAGTAGGCTCTGTGGCGCTCGATCAGGGTGGCGATGACCAGCACTGGGAGAAGTTCGCCATGCCGATCGACCGGTATATAGGCAAGAGTGTGCAGTTCCGCCTGTCGTACATAGTCAAGAAATATGTTCTTTATATCGACAATATACGTGTGGTGACTGCCTATGGCGACAATCTTGCAGCAAAATCCGTGAAGGCTGTGTCCAGAACCACACCCGGCAGTGTGTTTCCGGTGAGTGTGGAAATAGAGAATCTCGGCAACAGTGCTTCCGGCGATTATTGTGTGAATCTGGTTATCAACGGCCAGGTGGCTGTATCCACAGATATGCCTGCGTTGGATGCGGGCAAAAAGGCTATGGTCGCATTTGATGTCGCATTGTCCAATGCTGATTCTGAACGCAGCGTGCTCCGGGCCGAGATTGTCTATGATGATGAGAATGCCGGAGACAATGTCAGTCCTGAATGTCAGGTGCTGCTCATACATTCCGATGTGCCGGCAGTGTCGGGGCTTGCGGCCGAGCGCTTCGGCAAGTCGGTGAGACTGACATGGCCGGAGCCTGACCGCGGAGGGGAGTCCGAGATGGTGACCGATGATGTGGAGCGCTGTGTGCCCTTCTCCACCGGTTTCCCATCGTCGGTGCTTGAAAATGATCTGACCGGCGGATGGATCATGGAAGACGGGGACCGTGAGGGTTCTGCCGGTCTTTATGGATTCGGCCATCCGAACATCTTTATAGGAGCGTCGCTCAGTTTCGTCGTGTTCAATCCTTCAGAGCTTGGCATTGTTGCGTCGGCATGGCAGCCACGTTCCGGCAAGCAGGCGTTCGTGTGTCTGTGCGCTCCCACCAATGCCAACGACGACTGGATGATTTCACCACGGCTGTCGGGCAAAGCGCAGACGGTCGGTTTTTATGCCAAGTCTGTCGGACAGGACTATAATGAGGAGTTCGAGGTGCTTTATTCCACAGGAAGTACAGTCGGTTCCGACTTTGTTCTGCTTGACCGCCAGAGTAAAGTGCCTGCGGAATGGACGGAATATACATATACTCTTCCTGAGGGTGCGGAGCGCTTTGCCATACGCTGTGTGTCAAACCGCCAGTTCGCCCTGTTTGTGGATGACATAACTTTCGAACGCGCCAATCCTAATCTGAATGCGGAGCTGAAAGGCTACAATGTGTATCGCGACGGAGAGTTGCTCACGGAGTCTCCTGTGCCGGGGCTTTCGTATCTGGACGCCGACGCCGCTGAAGCCCATAGTTATTGTGTCACGGCCGTGTTTGACAGGGGAGAATCCGCGCCGTCTGCCCCGGTTGAGGTATCGCCGGAGACATCTGTGGTTGAAGTTGGTTCTGACAGCGGTTGTGGGGTGGTAATCACTGCCGGACGCGGTTATATCGACGTTGCCGGTGCTTCTGGCGATATGGTCGGGGTAGTCACGACCGACGGCAGGACGGTTGCGGCTTTTGTGGCTTCCTGTGAGCGGGAGCGGATAGCCGTGCCTTGCGGCATCTACATAGTACGGGTCGGTTCGACCGTTGCCAAGGTGATGGTGCGCTGACACGGCGGCCTACGTGAATAGACAGAGGAACGACAGGCGATCCGTTGTAGAAGGATGGCCTGTCGTTCTTTATGTTTTCTATGTCTTTATGAGTAGATGGGGCCTCGCACGAGGTCGCGGATAAGGTCGGCATAGAGACCTGCTACGGCAGAGACGTAGGCGGCGCCTTTTTCGGCTGTGGAGAGCGAGGGGTCGCCTATGCCGGTGTCGTCGGACACTTTGAGCCAGTGGCGCGGGATCCATGCCGTTTTGCGTTGAAGTGATTCGGCGGCAAAGGGGCGCGACGCGCCGGAGCCTGCTGTGGAGAGGTCGACCAGACCGGGGTGATAGTGCATCATCACCGATGTCTCGAGTTCGTCGGCATGGTCGCCGGGACGTTCGAACCAGTCGCGTGCGGGGAGCACTGTGAACCAGTCGCTCACGGCTATGGTCATGTCGGGAAAGTCTACAGCAAGGTCCCGTATCATCGGTTTGAACGAGTTGCCGCCGTGGCCGTTGACTATCAGCAGACGCCGGAGCCCCTGATGGTGGAGCGACGACACGATGTCGGTGAGGATGGCTTTCTGGGTCTCATAGCGGTAGTGGATGCAGAATTTCAGGTCGCGTTGTCCGGGGTTCTGCGCTCCCATGGCCACCGGCGGGAGCACCATGCACTCTATGCCGTATTTTTCATGTGCTGCATCGGCGGCGTCGGCTGCCACCGCATGCGACAGTATGCAGTCGGTCAGGTATGGCAGATGGAGGTTGTGAGGTTCGGTGGCGCCCCATGGCAGGATGGCCATGTCGTAGTCGCGATGGCGGGTCTGCCCGTAAGTGGCGGTGCTGAGATCGTTGTGGCTGTTCTGATTCTGGATGGCGGTCATGGTTGCTGTGATGCGTTTGAGGTGTGGCGTGTGTTGCCGGGTGCGGCCATAAGCTGCTCCATTTCGGGCGGATAGCGGAAAATATCGTCGGGCGATGTGGGTCTGAGCACCTCGTACCAGGCAAATTTAGGGAGTCTGAACAGGGAGCGTCTGGCCAGATAAAGTGGGGTGACGGTGCCTGATGTGGCGTCCCACATGCGGGCACGTTCAAGCTGGTTGGCCTTGAACATGGCTATGAGGAAGGAGCTTTCCACGTTGGCCACCTTGTTGTAGGTGGAATCGTTTTCCATTGGCATGATGATGCCCTGCACGGATCCGTTGACGTCGAGACGCCGCAGGTGACCGTCTTCCATATATGCAAGCATCTCCTTGCCGCTGAGCTGGTTGAAGTAATCGCCTTCGATATGTTCGGCCATGAACCCTGATTCGGGAAGGTGGGCGCGCTCTACGGTGGAGTCGTTCATGAACACTTTGATCACGTTGCCGAATATCTGACGGTTGTCGGACCAGACGATCGGATGTATGTTCATGTGCAGTGTGGAGTCGGTTTCCACGAATGTCATGGAGTCGCATATTCCCTGTAGGTCGGCTCTGAAGAAGCGCACACGCGGATTGGCCACAAGCAGGTGGGTGGTGTCGGTGCCGGCAGAATCGGAGGTCACCGTGAAACTGCGTATTACTTCGGAGTGGAGATAGAGTGTGTCAGGGCGTGAGTGCTCGAGGGCGCGCGCCCGGCCTGTCACGTAGGCCGAGTCGGTCAGCTCATTGTAAAATCCGTAGTCGCCTTCCAGGGTGATCTGTCGGGCCGAGTCGGTCAGCACCATGTTTCCGAAGGCTTCTCCACGCCCTGCGGTGCGGTCGTAGAACAGGGTGTCGCCGCAGAGTGTGTTGCCGTTTGAGGTCTTCACTATCGACCGGTCGAAAAGAGAGGTGTGGTTGGTCGCGGTGTTGAAAATGCCGTTTGATGTAAGAATTTCGCCGTCTTTGCTTATGATTCTCGACGGGCAGGTGAGGGTGGCTATGCGGGTGTCGGTGTTGTAGGAAAGGGTGTCGGAGAATACCCACACGCTGTCGCCCGCTTCGGTGATGCCTTCAAGCCGCACGTGGCGGTAGAAGTTGGCATCCTTGGTCGACGGGCTGTATTCGCCTTCGGCCGACGACAGGGTGTTGCGCGGGTCTGTCAGCGTGCCGCCCACGTTGTAATAGCCCAGGTCGATGTTCATGTCGTAGTTTACCACGGTGGTGGTGAGGGTCACGTCGCGGTTGATCAGGCGCACAGTGTTGCCGTCGTCGGCATAGACCGTGGCCAGAGCGAGCGATCCGGAGTATTCAAGCCAGTCACCATAGAGAAACAGGGTGTCGCCCTGCTCCATGCGTATGCTGCCGTATGCCTCCATCGAGTCCGATGCCGCGGTGGAGAAGAATATGGCGCTGTCGCAGTACATCATCATGTCGCCGCGGCGAAACACCACATCGCCCACCAGAATCTGCGCGTCGGGCACTCTGGGGTTGGCCATCAGCGAGTCGGCGCGTTCGAGAAAAACGCGTCCGGGTGTGTGGCGGTCGGCCGCCGGCACTGTCGGTCTGACCGGCCCTGACGGATCATCGTTGTCGCCACGGCTACCGGAAGCGGCCGATGATGGCGCCGTAGGAGTGCCGGCCATGGCCGCCGTCAGGCAGGTGATCACCAGTATGACTGCGGCGAAGCGGCTATTCCTTAGCGGCATTTTTGTTTTTCAGCCAGTTGTAGCGGAACTCGCAGTTGTTCCAGCCGTCTTCGATGCGGATATAGGTCTCGGAGATCTTTTTTGTGACCCAGTCGCTGATGATGCGCTGCCGCTCAGATGCCTCATACATGTTTTTGATCAGCTGATAGTCGTCGGCCATGTTTGCCCTGTGGGGTTCGTGGCGAGCCGTGAGTTTGACCACCGCCACCACGTCCTGCGAGCGTCTGGGGTCTTTCATGATGAAGGCGGGAGATATGTCGCCCGGCTGCATCGTGGCCACAGTCTTGCCTACTTCCTGCGGCAGCTCGCCCATTTCGAAAAGGGTGGTGCCGTTGTTGGAGTTCATCATCACGCCGCGGTTGTTGCGCGTGTCCTTGTCCTGCGAGAGCAGGGCTGTGGCTTCTTCGAAAGTGAAATGGCCGTCGAGCATGTCTGCGCGTATGGAGTCAAGTCTGGCCACCGACGCCATCAGGTCCTTGTCGTCGACCTGGGGGTGGAGGAGTATGTGGCGGGTGTTGATGCGGTCGCCGCGTTTTTCGATCAGCTGTATGATGTGGTAGCCGTATTCGGATTCCACTACTTTCGATACTTTTCTGGGGTCGTTGAGGGCGAATGCGGCCGCTGCGTATTCCGGATCGAGTTGTGTGCGGCTCAGGAAACCGGTCTCGCCGCCGCGCCGTGCGCTGCCGGGGTCCTCGCTGTAGAGCACGGCGAGAGTCGACATTTCGGCCTGTCCGGAGTTGATTCTATCGGCATATCCGCGCAGGCGGTCCTTGATGTCGTCGATCTCCTGACGCGGTATGACGGGGTTGAGTGTCATGATCTGCACTTCGACCTGCATGGGCACGAACGGTATGCTGTCGGTTTCCAGAGTGCTGAAGTAACGGCGCACGGCCGCCGGGGTGACTTTTATGTCTTTGGTGAGTTTCTGCTGGACCTGCTGCACGCGGTAGTTGTTGGTCATCATCTCCGTCATCCACGAGCGGATTTCGGGCAGGGGCTTGTGGATCATCTCCTCGAGCCGTTCGCGGGAGCCTGCCGACACGATCCAGTCGTTGATGCGGGCGTCGACTTCCGATGCCACCATGCCTGCCGACACTTCTATGGTGTCCAGATCGGCCTGATGCAGAAACAGACGCTCCATTGCAATCTGCTCCGGCACATAGCAGTAAGGGTCGCCGATGATGTTGTGGCGTTCCTGTTGCATCTGCTGGTATGCTTCTTCGACTTCCGACTTCCAGATGGGCTGGTCGCCGATCATCCACACCACTTCTTCGGCCACATTGTCGGTGGCGCCATGTGCCATAAGCGCTACGGCAGCCATGGAGACCATGCTGCCCATTAAGATTTTAGAGATTTTCACGCGCGTGCAAAAAAATTAGTTTGTCAACGCAAAGTTAGTGAAAAATTTCTGAAGGATGCCGGAATTTAAAAATTTTAAAGGTTGTCGTAGGGGATGGGCCGGCGGGTTATTCGAATTCGTGGAGGAGTGATTGCCAGCGGGCAAGGGATTCGGGACCGAAGCGGGAGAGGGACCGGCTGATACTGTCGGGTGACTTGCGGAGCATGGTGCCGGATTTGGAGTAGAATTTGTCGGCGTAGCAGATGAGCCGTTCAAGCAGTGTCTCGGGCACGAGGGTGCCGATGCCTGAACCGGTGTGGCGTTCGGCCACGCGCGCCCATGATTCGGGTGCTCCTTCGCTGCGGAGCAGGGTGGCGCCGAGGGGGCCGTGGTCCACGTAGGGGGCTGTGCCGTGGCAGTCGATGCCGGGAGCGTCGGTCATGAATATGCCTATGTCGTGGAGCATGGCTGCCGCGCGTATTTCGTTTTCGTCGAGCGGAAGCTGTTTGCGCCGTGCCGTGGCCAGGGCTTCGTCGGTCACCTGCAGGGCATGCTGCATATAAATATCCCGCAGGCGTGTGCCCGCGGGATAGTATTTGTCGATGATGGTGTCAAAGGACGGTGTTCCAGCCATGTTCGTCGGGGTATTCGCCAAGTTGTATAGCCCTCAGACGGTCGTAGAGTGCGGTTACTACGGGACCGGGTTTGCGGTCGGGGAGGATTACGTATTTGTGTCCGGTGTCGAGGTCGTCGATCTCGGCCACGGGCGATGCCACGGCGGCGGTGCCGCAGGCGGCGGCTTCGGTGACGTCGGCAAGTTCCTCAAGGAGAATGTGGCGCTGCTCGACTTCCATGCCCATGTCGCGGGCAAGGGTCATGAGACTCTTGTTGGTGATGGAGGGGAGGATGGAGTCGGATGCGGGGGTGATGTATTTGCCGTCTTTTATGGCAAAGAAGTTGGCCGGGCCGCATTCGTCGAGATATTTCTTTTCTTTGGGGTCGAGGTAGAGCACGGCGCTGTAGCCGAGTTCGTGGGCTTTCATGCCGGCCTGGAGAGATGCGGCGTAGTTGCCGCCTACTTTCCACCGTCCGGTGCCTTTGGGGGCCACGCGGTCATATTCGCGCATTATGCAGATGTTGGTGGGCTTGAAGCCTTCTTTGAAGTAAGGACCTACGGGGGTGACGAACACGATGAACGCGTATTCTTTGGCCGGGGCCACGCCCACTTGTGCGGAGAGTCCGATTTCCACGGGGCGGATGTAGAGCGATGCGCCGGATCCGTAGGGTGGCACGAAGCGTTCGTTGAGCTTGACGGCGCGGATCACCATTTCCTTGAAGAGCTCCTCGGTGACCGGAGCCATGAGCAGGCCGCGGGCCGATTCGGCGATGCGGCGGGCGTTTTCTTCGAGTCGGAAGATGCGGATTTTGCCGTCTTTGCCGCGGAATGCCTTGAGTCCTTCGAATATTTCCTGTCCGTAGTGGAGGGCGGTGGCGGCGATGTGGAGGTCGATGGTGGTCGAGTCGGTTTCTTCGATCGGGCTCCATTTGCCGTCGCGGAAGGTGCTGCGCACGTTATAGTCTGTAGGCACGTAGCCAAACGATAGGTTAGCCCAGTCAAGTTCGTTAGTTGCCATTTGTGTAGTCGTTGGTTTTTTGGGTTATGTTTGCAGTGCAAAGTTAATCAAAAATTTCAGATATGGAAGCCGCGGCGGGTATTTTGTTAATTTAACGTTGAAGCCCGGCCGATGGATGGTTCGGCCGGGCTTCGGATGATTTTGTATATTTGTATTATGCGTCTTCTTCGATAGAGAATTCGTCGGGCAGCTCGGTGTCGGGCATGCTGTCGGCGTCGGTGGGTTCGTCGGCAGGGGCGTCGTTGTCCTTGGCGGCCGAAGAGTCGGCGCGTTTGAATTTAGGCGTGCGCGACGAGCGTTTTTTGTCAGGGTTGGCCTTGATGGCTTCCATGATCTTGGCTTCGAGTTCGTCGGCCAGTTCGGGATTGTCGGAGATGACGTTGCGTGCGGCTTCGCGTCCCTGGGCGAGTTTGGAACCGTCGTAGCTGAACCATGATCCGGATTTCTGGATTATGTCGTAGTCGCAGGCCATGTCGAGGATCTCGCTTGAACGGGATATGCCTTCGCCGAACATGATGTCGAATTCGGCTTTCTTGAATGGGGGAGCCACTTTGTTTTTGACCACTTTGACGGTGGTGAGACGTCCGATGGTCTCGTCGCCGTTCTTGATAGCCGAACTCGGCCGGATGTCGAGACGCACGGATGCATAGAATTTCAGGGCGTTGCCGCCGGTGGTGGTTTCGGCCGGTCCGAACATCTGTCCGATTTTTGACCGCAGCTGGTTGATGAATATGCAGGTGGTCTTGGTGCGGGCTATGGCGCCTGTGAGCTTGCGCATGGCCTGTGACATGAGCCTGGCCTGCAGGCCGACGTTGCGGTCGCCCATGTCGCCGTCAATCTCGCTTTTGGGAGTGAGGGCCGCCACCGAGTCAACCACGAGCACGTCGATGGCCGAGGAGCGTATGAGCTGTTCGGCTATCTCGAGGGCTTGTTCGCCGTTGTCGGGCTGGGAGATGTAGAGACTGTTGACGTCCACGCCGAGTTTTTCGGCGTAGAATCTGTCGAAGGCATGTTCGGCGTCGATTATCGCTGCGATGCCACCGGCCTTTTGCGCTTCGGCAATGGCGTGGATGGCGAGAGTGGTTTTACCGGATGATTCGGGACCGTAGATTTCGATCACGCGGCCGCGCGGATATCCGCCCACGCCAAGCGCCATGTTGAGCGCTATGGAGCCTGTGGGAACCACATCTACATCTTCAACGATTTCGTCGCCCATCTTCATGATGGCACCGCGGCCGTAGCTTTTTTCAATCTTGCCCATGGCTTGCTTGAGGGCTTCGAGCTTGGCCGCTTTGGGATCGGCGGCGGCTGCGGCGGGGGTGATTTTTTTTGCCATAATAATTGAGTAATGGTGTTTGTTGTGAAGAAATTAAGTTCGTTGATGCAAAGTTACCGCTTTTTGTGGGCGGAAACAATGCCCGTATGGGTTAATTTCCATTAATAATAGTTGACGTTTCCCTGACTGGATCGTTGGCGCGGAGTATGGCTCCGCTCACCGCTACTCCGCTGGCTCCGGCCTGAAGTAGTGGGGTGACGTCGGCCGATGTTATGCCGCCTATGGCCACGACGGGCAATTCGATGCCGGCCGCGCGTATCTCGGCCATGATGCGGCGGTAGCCTTCAAGCCCGATCACGGGGGCGAGGTTGGCTTTGGTGTCGGTGTGGCGGAATGGACCGAGACCTATGTAGTCTATGTCGAGACCGGCGAGAGATGTTATGTCGGCGGCTGTGTTGGCTGTGCATCCTATGATTGCGTGCGGGCCGAGATATTCTCGGGCTTGAGCAGGATCCATGTCGTTTTTGCCGAGATGGACTCCGTGGACCTTGGTGCGCATCACCACTTCCACGCGGTCGTCGATGACGAGTATGGTTCCTGATTCCTCGCACATGGGTATGATTTGGCGTGCCATGGCTTCGACTTCGTCGTCGGAGGCGTGCTTCATGCGGAGCTGTATCCAGCGGCAGCCGCCGTCGATGACCATGCGTACCTGCTGGGGTATGGTGTATCGGTCGGATGTGTGGGTTATGTATTGCAGCATGGCTGTTTATCCTCCATAGAATGCTTTGAACACTATGATGGAGTCGCCGTCGCGCAGGGGGGTGGAGCTCCACATGGCCGGAGCTACCGCTGTGCCGTTGACGGCCACTGCTATGCCGGCGGGGGTGATCTGCCGCTGTGTCATGAAGTCGCCGAGGGAGGTGAGCGGCGACACGGAGAAACTTTTGTCGTTGAGTGTTACGGTTATCATTAAAGTATGAGTGTCTGTGAGTATAACGTTAAAAAACAAGGCTCCGTTTTAAAGAGCCTTGTTTTTTTGTATGCTTGTTGTCAAAAGTCAAGCGGATCAGTGTCCGGCTCGCTCTCAGGCTTTCTTCACGGCGTTTTTGCGGTCGGCGAGATATGCCACCGGTGCGGCCACGAAGATGGTGCTGAGTGTGCCGATAACCACGCCGCTGATCATTGCGAATGTGAATGCGCGGATGGCTTCACCGCCGAGGATGAAGATGCACACGAGCACGAGCAGAGTGGAGAGCGATGTCATCACCGTACGTCCGAGTGTGGAGTTGATGGACCGGTTAATCTGGTCGAACATGTTGTGCTTGGGATAGAGCTGGATGTTTTCGCGCACACGGTCAAAGACAACCACGGTGTCGTTGATCTGGTAGCCGATCACGGTGAGGATCGCGGCTATGAATGTCTGGTCGATCTCCATGGAGAAGGGCACCAGACCCCAGAAGAAGGAGTAGAAGCCGATGATGGTCAGTGCGGTGAAGGCCACTGCGGCGAGGGCGCCGAGTGAGAAGGCCACGTTGCGGAAACGGATCAGGATGTAGAGGAACATGGCGATCAGGGCGATGGTCACTGCGATATATGCGTCGCGTTTCATGTCATCGGCCACCGAAGGTCCTACTTTCTGCGATGAGATCAGGCCGTAGTCGACATTGGCGGTTGAGAACTGTTCGGGGGTGATGCCGCCGAGTTCCTGGGCAAGGGCGTCGTAGAGGATGCCGGTTACTTCGCTTTCGACGTTGGGGTCAGTGTCGTTGATCTTGTAGTTGGTCGACACGCGCACCTGGTTGGCGTTTTCGATGGTGATCACGCTTACGCTGGCTCCGGGGAAGTGGGGAGCGAGAGTCTCCTGGATTTTGTGTGCGTCGACGGGGTGTTCGAATTTCACCACATAGTTGCGTCCGCCGGAGAAGTCGATGCCCTGGTTCATGCCGCGCAGGCAGAGCGAGGTGACTACGGCAGCGATCATCAGGCCCACGAGGGCGAAGGAGATCTTGCGGCAGCCGAGGAAGTCGAACTTAGAGCTGTTGAAGAGGTTGCGGCTGAGAGCGGTGGTGAATGTGAGGTTCTGGAATGCCTTGCTCTTGGCACCGAGGATGAAGATTATGCGTGTCAGGTAGACGGCGGTGAAGAACGAGCAGCAGATACCGATGATCAGTGTGGTGGCGAAGCCTTTGATGGGGCCTGTGCCGAAGAGGAGCAGGATCACGCCTGTGATGATCGAGGTGAGGTTGGAGTCGAAGATCGCAGAGAAAGCGTTGGAGTAGCCGTCGGCGATGGCGTTGCGGGCATTTTTGCCTGCGCGGAGTTCTTCTTTGGCGCGTTCGAAAATGAGCACGTTGGCGTCAACGGCCATGCCGAGTGCGAGCACGATACCGGCGATACCGGAAAGGGTGAGCACAGCCTGGAATGAAGCGAGGATGCCGAAGGTGAAGAAGATGTTGAGCACCAGTCCGAGGTTGGCCACCAGACCGGGGATCACGCCGTATACGGCGATCATGAACACCATGAGGAGGATCAGGGCGAATACGAACGAGAGCAGACCGTCGTTGATGGCCTGTTGTCCGAGCGACGGACCCACAACCATATCGGATATGATGCTCACACGTGCTGTCATCTTACCGGATTTGAGCACGTTGGCAAGGTCCTGAGCTTCCTGCAGGGTGAAGTCGCCGGTGATTTCGCTCTGGCCGCCTTCTATGACGGTGTTGATGGTGGGATAGGAGTAAACGAGGTCGTCAAGCACGATGGCCACGGGCTTGCCGACGTTGGCGCGGGTCACTGCGGCCCATGCGCGGGCGCCGTCGGAGTTCATGTTCATGTGCACGGTGTTGCCGCGCATGTTGTCGAAGTCGCTGGATGCAGTGGTGATGTTGTCGCCGTTCATGCGGGGCTTCTGTGCGCCGGTTTCGGTGTCGATGTCGGTGCGCAGGGCCACAAGGGTGAATATGTCTTTGGCTCCGCCGGTCACTTCAGGCTTCTGGGCCTTGTTGCTCCATGCGAGCTTGAGGTTGGCGGGCAGGTAGGTGCGCACCTTGGGGTCGGCAAGGAGCTTAGAGATGGCGTCCTTGTCCTTAGCGCGGGCGTAGCCTACGAGGGGTGCGCCACTGTACTGCGAGGGCTGCAGGAGGGTGAAGAGAGCACCTTCGGTCGCTTCGTTGGCTTTCTGAAGGGCCGACGCGATTTCGCCGAGGTTGTACATTTCGTAGAATTCGAGGTTGGCCGAGCGCTGGAGCAGGTCGCGTACGCGTTCATGTTCTTTCACGCCGGGGAGCTCGAGCAGGATCTGTCCCTGTTTGCCCTGAAGCACCTGAATGTTGGGCGACACTACGCCGAAAGCGTCGATACGGTTGCGGAGCACGTTGGTCGCGGAGTTGTTTACGCGGTCCTGGGCTTCGCTCTTGAGTTTGGCAGCCACGGCGCCGTGATTGGTTCCTCCGGAGGTGATCACATCGGGAAACACGACGTTGAAGTCCACGTTGGGGTTGCCGGATATGGCGCTATACTGGGAGATGAATGTCTCAACGTAGTCGGTTTCGGGAGCTGCTGCCGCGATGGAATCGGTTGCCATTACGGCGCGGCGCAGTGTGGCGTTGTTGTCGTCGCCTGCCATGGATTTGAGCATGTCGCCCATGTTGACCTGCAGCGTGACGTTCATGCCGCCTTTGAGGTCGAGACCGAGACCCACGCCCCAGCGCTGGACTTCATTGTAGGTGTAGCCGAGATAAACGGGTTCTTGGGCTACGGAATCCATGTAGTGCTTGTAGGCGGAAGTGTAGGCGTCGGTAGTGTCGTCTTCACCGGCCACCATTGTGGCGTAAGCCTCGCCCTGCTCTTCGATCTGCGCGCCTTTCCAGGTGAACGACAGATAGAACACGCAGATGATGACAAGGAAGATGGCGATAACACCGGCCACTATGCTTCCTAAGGAACCTTTGCTGTTCATGTGTGATTAGAGTGAAAAAATAATGTTAGAGGTTTATTTGAGTAATTCGTTTTGTTGTTGCGGATTGGGCGCAATGCGCACAAATAGCGCGCAAATATACGAAAAAAATCCGATACAGTCTGTGGTATGGGTATTTTTTCGATATTTCGGGCTTGGCAGCTGTCTGATTCGCGCGCGCAAACCTTAATATATGAACGGGATGATGCTTTTTTGTTTAAGCGGGCCGAATTCGGCGATGTAGCGCCGGCGTATCTTCAGGGCGCGCGGCGCGAGGTTGGCGAATGTCCACAGGGCGAACACGGCACCGGCCCATGACCATGTGAGTATGGCGAATCCTGTCCATTCGGTGAGTTCGCCGAAGTAGTTGGCCGAGGTGACGTAGCGGAACATTCCTCCGCGCGGCAGGTAGTGGCGAGTGTCGCCTGGTTTGCGCAGGTGGCGTATGATGTGGTCGGAGTGGAGGTTTATGGCCATGCCGGCTATGAATATGGCTGTGCCGACGATGAACTGCCAGCTCGTCAGCCACGAGTCGGGGTAGCGTCCGTCGGGGCTTACGTAAAATATCCATCCGCCCTGCATCAGGGCGTTGAGTGTATTGAACACCATGCCCATGATCATGATGCTCAGCGGCATGCGGCTGTTGCCGCGTATGAGCAGTGGAAATATGAACGAGCGTTGGAAATAGTGGAGCTGGAAAATGAGAAACATGACCAATGGAGCCGTGTGGAGCATGCGCGGCGATCCGGCCCAGAGTATGGTCATGACCACGAACACTGGCGCTTCCATAAGCACCCAGCCGAGTCGGTTGGGCAGCGACGGACCCCATTTGCCGTTGTAGGCTATGCCGTAGCCCGCCTCGATGGCGTGGAGCGCTATGAAAACGATCACTGCCACGGCTGACATGGTCAGCAGGAAAGCGTTGAAGTTGTCGGGGGAGAGGAGCATGGGGCGGGAGTGAGGAGTTAGGAGTTAGGAGTTAGGAGTGAGGAATTAGGAGTTAGGAGTGGCCGAGGAGGGTTGCGGAGGTTGCGGAGGTGACGGTCACGGCGACTGTCTGGCCCACGGTCTGGCCGGGAAGGCGGTCGAATACCACTGTTTTGTTCTGGCCTGTGCGGCCTACCCACTGGCTGGTGCTGCGTTTGCTCACGCCTTCGATCAGCACGTCGAAGGTTTTGCCTATGTCGGCAGTATTGGAGGTGAGCGAAAGCTCGTTCTGCAGCGCTATCATGCGGTTTAGGCGTTCGATCTTGACTGTCTCGTCGATGTTGTCGGGCATGGTGCGTGCGGCAACCGTGCCGGGACGTTCCGAGTACTTGAACATAAAGGATGAGTCGAAGCCTACTTCGCGCATCAGGTCGAGTGTCCGGGCGAAGTCTTCTTCGGTTTCTCCATGGAATCCGGTGAACAGGTCGGTGGATATGCCGCAGTCGGGCATGGCGCGCCGTATGGCGGCTATGCGGTCAAGATACCATTCGCGGGTGTAGTGGCGGTTCATGGCTCGGAGCACGTCGTTGCTGCCGCTCTGCACCGGAAGGTGTATGTGGCGCGCTATGTTCGGTCGCGAGGCTATGGCGGCTATGATGTCGTCGGTCATGTCCTTGGGGTGGGAGGTGGTGAAGCGTATGCGCATGTCGGGTGCGGCGTCGGCCACCATGGTCAGCAGTGTGGCGAATCCTGTGTCCTCGTGCCTGTAGGAATTGACGTTCTGACCCAGCAGCACCGCTTCCTTGAAGCCTTTGGCGCGCAGGTCGGCCAGTTCGGAGAGTATGCTGTGGGGCTGGCGCGAGCGTTCGCGGCCGCGTGTGTAGGGTACGATACAGTAGGTGCAGAAATTGTTGCATCCGCGCATTATGCTGATGAATCCGCTCACGCGGTTGCTTCCGAGTCTGGCGGGGATTATGTCGCGGTATGTCTCGGTGCGGCTCAGCTCCACGTTGATGGCTTTTTGGCCGGCTTCCACCGATGCGAACAGCGCGGGCAGGTCGAGGTAGCTGTCCGGCCCGGCCACGAGATCGACACCGTGATTGGCGATAAGGTCGTCTTTGACGCGCTCGGCCATGCAGCCGATCACTCCGATGATCAGTGATCCGCGTTTGCGGCGCAGGGCGTTGAGCGCAGCCAGACGGCTTATGATTTTCTGTTCGGCGTTGTCGCGGATGGAGCAGGTGTTGAGCAGGACGGCGTCGGCCGAGTCAATGGATTCGGTCATCTCGTATCCGGCCATCTGCATCACGGCGGCCACGACTTCGCTGTCGGCCACGTTCATCTGGCATCCGTATGTTTCGATGAAAAGTTGTTTCATAATGTTGGCAAAATTACAAAATTCCGGTGAAAAACCAACTATATCCACTGGTGTGTCTGTCTAAAAAAGTCTGATATTTTGGGGGTTGGTTCCGAAAATAATATTATCTTTGTCCGACTAATCGGAATGAATCATACGCCTAAATCATAATCACATGAAAATTAAACTGTTATGTCTGGCTGTGCTGGGGGCTTTGTATGCGCCGGCCGCTATAGCCGCACCGTTTGTGAACCTGACACCCAAACCGAAGCAGATGACAGTGAGCGACGGGTCACTGACCTTGCCGGCTTCATTTACAATCGGTTATTCCGGCCTGTCGGACGAGATGGCCGCGGAGATCACAAAATTTACAGAAACATTCAATCATGCCACAGGGCTGAGGGCCACTCCTGCCGAAGGCGGGGGCGAGGGAGCGCTGTTTACCGTGTCGGTCAACGGCGATCTTGCCGCCGAGGGCTATAATCTGAAGGTCACAGGCTCCGGCGTGACGATCGAGGCGGCCACATCCGCTGGCCTGTATTATGCGTTTCAGACGGTGAAGAAGGTGCTGCCGGCCAATGTGATGGTCAATGTGGCCGACCATGATGCCGTCTATTCGCTTCCTATTGTCGACATCAAGGACGAGCCGCGCTACGAGCATCGTGGATATGAGCTTGACTGTGCCCGCCATTTCTTCGAGACGGATCAGGTGAAGAAGATGATAGACGTGATGAGCTTCTATAAGATGAACCGTCTGCACTGGCATCTGACCGACGACCAGGGCTGGCGTCTGGAGATACCCAAATACCCCAAACTCATCACCAAGGCTGCCACCGCCCCCAATGCCTACTGGTGGGATTTTAAAAATCACTACGAGTATTATCTCAACGAGCCGTACGGACCGTTCTATTACACGGTAGACGAGCTTAAGGATATTGTGGCGTATGCCAAGGAACGCCACATCGAGGTGATTCCGGAAGTGGATATGCCCGGCCACATGGAAGCGGCCATTTCGGCTTATCCTGAGTTTTCGTGCGATCCCGGCGGCTCTCACTCGGTGCGCTACTGGCCGGGAGTGTCGACCGATATTCTCAATGTGGCCAATCCGGCCGTGATCCAGTTCTGCAAGGATGTGATGGACCAGCTTGTTGAGATATTTCCTTACGAGTATATCCACATCGGTGGCGACGAGTGCCCCAAGACGGCATGGCAGAATTCTGCCGAAGTACAGGATATGATGGCGCGTCTGGGGCTGGATTCGCCCAATGCGTTGCAGACATGGCTCACCAAGGAGATAGCCGACTACGTGAAGCCCAAAGGCAAGCGCCTGATCTGCTGGAACGAGGTGCTGACATCGGAGGGCGCCGACACCAAGATGCTTCAGGATGCCGACGTGCTCATCTACGACTGGCTCGGCGGCACCAGGGCCGACGGTCCGTCATATCAGGCCGCAAAGCTTGGCCTGCGTTCGGTATGGTGTTCCACCTACCATTATTATATCGACTATTCGCAGTGGAGCGGCTCTTCGGAACCCAAGTCGATGGGTGGTCCCATCACGCTTGAAACAATGTATAACGTCAAGCCTTCCACCTCGTCCGATCCTAAGCTGCTGCCATATTATTACGGTGTGCAGTGCAACCTGTGGACCGAATATATTTCTGAGCCGGAACATGTGGAATACAATTCACTGCCGCGCATGATAGCCGTAGCCGAGACCGGATGGACTCCTGATTCCCGCAAGAATTTCAATGATTTTAAGGCGCGTTTCAACGCCGACACCGAGATGCTGGATCTGGCCGGTTACACATACGGCAGACACTATGTGGAGAATTCGTCGGAAACGCCCGAACTGGTCTATCCTCAGGCCGGCACGTATTACCGTCTGGTGACCCGTGCGAGCCATGATGCCGACCGTCGTGACCGCTGTATCGAGCTGGTGCGCGACGGATCGCCGCTGATTTCTTCGAACAGTGCCACTGTCGGACGTCTGTGGACCAACAGCCAGGCCGCGCAGGACGATGCCGCATATCAATGGCAGTTCTGGACCTTTGAACCGAATCCCTCCGATCCGTCGCGTTTCGCCATGGTGTGCAAGGCTGTGCCGGACGGGTCGGTCAACCCGGCCATGACCGGATCGTCGGTCAATGCGCGCTGGAGTTACGACAACACCGCCAAACACTATAATTTCGTGCTCGGAGAGCATTTCGGACAGGACGGCGGGTCATATTACTATTCGGTGCGTTCTGATAAAAACGGGTCGTGGTGGCTCAACTGCGCGCAGGCGGCCCAGAATCTGAGTGTCAACAACTGGAATGATCCGGTCGACGGCAACGGCGGCCTGTGGACCTTTATGCTTGAGGATGGCGGTGCGGCCGATGTTCATCCGGAGTTTGACTTCTTTGCCACCGGACAGACCTATATGATTACCGACGCCATGCCCAAATATGCCGGAATCAGTCTGGTCGATGCCGCCGCCGACGGCTATCTGCGTCACGGCTCGGGAGAATGGGGCAACAATGCGTGGATTATCGAAGAAACCGGCAATGATGACGCTGCCAACGTGCAGAGCGTGACGTTGCGCAATGCCGCCACTGGACGCTACATAGGCTCCGTGGCGTCTGCTCCCACCACCTCGACCTCGGGAACGGGATTTTTCAACGGCAATGCCGGCTATGCCGTCAATATGGCGGAAACAGCGCCTGCCGTCCCCAATGTGGATATTTTCAGATATGACGACACCGATGACTTTGTGATGGCCATAGGCGGCAAGAATCTCTATCCGCTCAGTGTGAACTCGATGGTGCTCCCCGGCACTGTGGCTTCCGGCTCCACATCGGCGCCCAATGCCACCCGTAACCAGGGTGCGGCATGGACTCTGGTGCCCGTGACCGTATATACCTACAACTGTGTGGATGCCGGCGGTGCGTCGCTCGCCACTTTCCACCGCTCCGTGGCCGACGGTGCCGGCACGGATCTGAAGTTCGGTCTGCCCGAGATAGAAAATCATACGGTGAAGTCGGCCAAGGTTAGCGGCAACACGGTCACTGTGACATATGAGCGCGTTGCGCATAATGTCACATATGTGTGCCGCGATTCCCGCGGTATTGTCATCGACCGCGTGCCCGTGGCGGTGAAGGTGGGCGAGACCCATGCCGTGAAGGCTCCCGAGCTGCCTTATTGCACATACGTTTCCATGTCGGCCACGGAGACGGAAGTGACACCGTCGGCCGATATGGAGATCGAGACTGTCTACTCCTCCGACGCTTACTTCGGGGTGAAGGCCGTGGGCGATGCCGTGACCGAACTCAAGGACGGCTATGCCTACCTGATCTATGACGACCATGCCGAACGTCACGCCTATCGCTATGCTTCCGGTTCGAAGGAGATATGGGGATCCAACAGTATAGAGGGCGCGTCGCCTTTCTATACATGGCTCTTTGAAGCCCGCGGATCCAATTTCGCAGTGAAGAATCTGGGCTATGACCTGTATATGCCGGCTGTGGGCCATGGCTCCGTGCCGCCGCTCACCGCCGATCCCTACGCGTTTACTTTCCGCTACCGTTCGGCCACGGATTCATGGCAGGTGAAGAATTCAGGCAACGGTGAGTACTGGGACGGCAACGAAGGCAATAATCTCACCATGGCCGGATGGACCGGCGGCGGCCACCCTTACCGTTTCCATGAGTTTACCGGCGAACCTTTTTTCAAGGTCACCGTGGTCGACAAGGATCAGGACGGCAATCTGCTCGGCGAGAAGTCCATATTTGTCGCCGCAGGCGGTGAATATCTGTTTGCCACTTCGCTCCGCCCGGGCTACAGCGTGACTTCGGTCACAGGCGCCGAGGGCCTTGACGCCGTGTCGGGCAACAAGGTCATCACTGTGACTTTCAACGACTGCTCGGATTTGGATGAGATCGTCTGTGCCGGATCCGAAGGGTCTTCTTCTGACGGTATCTACGACCTCAACGGCCGCAGGCTTCGCGCCGCCACCGTGCCGGGCGTGTATATAGTCAACGGCCAGAAGATGATACTGAAATAATATCATATCAAATATCAAATTCATACAATTTTTCCATGAAACATTTGCTTACGTTTTTGTTAGTGGTGTTGACATCGTGCGGAATGCTCCGTGCCCAGGAGACGGCGCCGTTTGTCAATCTCACTCCAAAACCAAAGACCATGACTGTGGGAGTGGGATCTTATGTGATACCCGCCGATCTGAAGGTCTCCGCGACCGGGCTGCCGGACGACATGGCACAGGAGGTCGGCCGCTTTGTGGCGGATCTGAACGGGGCCACAGGATTCAATGCCGCAGCCGTGGCTTCCGGAACGGCGGCATTCACTGTGAGTGTCGACAAGTCGCTGCCGGAAGAGGGCTATACGCTCTCTGTCACAACTGACGGCGTGTCGGTGGCTGCGTCCACTCCCATAGGGCTCTATTATGCGTTTCAGAGTGTGAAGAAGATGCTTCCCGCCAATGTGATGGCCGGAGTGAAAGACGCGTCTGTGACCGAATATGCGCTTCCCGTGGTGGAGATAGCCGACGAGCCGCGGTTCGGCTACCGCGGATTCATGCTCGACGTGAGCCGTCATTTCTTCACTACCGACGAGGTGAAACGCATGCTTGACGTGATGAGCTACTATAAGCTCAACCGCTTCCACTGGCATCTGAGCGATGACCAGGGATGGCGCATGGAGATCGAGAAGTATCCGAGACTCACCACTGTCGGCGCCACCGCCCCCAATTCGCGTTTCACCGACATGTGGACCAAGACGCAATACTGGATCAACCGTCCCTACGGTCCTTATTTCTACACCAAGGACGAGCTGCGCGACGTGGTGGCATATGCCAAAGAACGCCACATAGAGATAATCCCCGAGTTTGATATGCCCGGCCATTTCTGCGCCGCCATGGCTGCATATCCCGAATTTTCATGCAACCCCGACGGCAATCATGAAGTATGGAGCGACGGCGGCATATCGTCCGACGTGCTCAATGTGGCCAATCCCGGCGCTGTGCAGTTTGCCAAGGATGTGCTCACCGAAGTCATGGAGGTGTTCCCTTATCCCGTTGTTCATATCGGCGGTGACGAATGTCCCACCGGAGCATGGGAGGGCAATGCCGAGTGTCAGGCTCTTTACAGCAAGCTGGGCATGACCAGCTACCGTCAGCTCCAGTCCCACTTCATCAAGCAACTCGACGAACATGTCAAGGCTTCCGGCCGCACACTCTCTCTCTGGGACGAGTCTATTTCGGCTTCCGGCGCCGACACCGATATGGTCAAGAGCACCGACGCCTTTATCTACTGCTGGACCGTGGGCACGGCCGACGCCGCTGCCAAACAGGGCACTGCTCTGGGCCTGCGCTGCATCTATACCCCTTGGGGACCGTATTACATCAACCGCAGGCAGGATGCCAACGATCCTCCCGGAGCCGGCGGCAACGGCGGCACATTCGACCATGTGAAGCGCACATACGATACTGTGCCTTTCAGTACTGTGGCATCAAAGGACCGCGAGTATTGCTACGGTGTGCAGGGCACTTTCTGGTGCGAGCACGTGAGCGACCGCGAATATATGGAGTATCTTGCGCTGCCGCGCCTGATAGCCATTGCCGAAGCCGGATGGACCCCTCAGGACGGCAAGAATTTCGCCGACTTCCAGAAGCGTATATCAGCCGACACCAAACTGCTTGACTACGGCGGCTATCTCTATGCGCCCTATTTTCTGCTGAATCAGGGCGGTGAGGAGCCCAAACCCGTAACGCCGGACCCTACTAAATGGTATCGCCTTGTGTCTCAGGCCTCAAACCGCGAAGGACTCTGCGTGGAGCTGCTGGCCGAAGGTTCTCCGAAGATCGGGACCAATAATGCACAGGTTGACCGCTTGTGGTCCAATGCTCAGGCCGACGAAAATGCGGCCAACTATCCCTATCAGTTCTGGGCATTCGTTCCTGATCCCGCCGGATCGGGACGCTATGCAATGGTGTGTCAGGCGGCCCCGGAGGGTTCGGTGAACCCCGTGCCTACGGCCGCCAACAATACCGGACGGTGGGACTATGACCGCTCCGGCAGGCATTACGATTTTATCGTTGACACGGACACATACTACGGTGAGACATCCGAAGGCGTGTATCACTACGCCATACGCAGCGCCCGCACCGCCGAAGGAGTGTGGATGAACACTGCTCTGGGCGGTCAGGGATTCGCCATAAACTGCTATAATGATCCTGCCGACGGCAATGGCGGCATATTTCATTTCTATCCCGAAGGCGGTGAGCTTGCCGACGACCAGTATCCCGCGTTTCCTGAATTTGGAGTAGGCTCGATGGTGAGAATCACCAACATGTCGGATGATTTTGAAGGCTCGTCCATGGCCGACACCGGTCTGTCTTCTTCTCCCGGACATTCGTCAGATCCGTGGGCAGCCGATGCCTGGACCGTAATCGCCGAGACCGTCAATGCCGACAATTCCCACACTCTGCGGCTGCAGAACTCCGTCAGCTCCCGCTCAATCGGTGCTGTGGGCGACTATACGGCCCGTATGGGCCGCCCGGTGGCTCTGGGATCGACGGCGGCCGACGTGGTGGTGTGTCGCAACCGCGACAACAGGAACTACACAGTGTCTGTTGGCGGTCATGGCCTTTGGCCCGTTCCCGCCAATTCGCTGTCGGCGCCGGGCTCGGTGCGCGCCGGTTCAAACGTTGACCAGAACGCTCAGGTGTCACCCCGTCAAGGAGCCGAGTGGAGCGTGACCCCAGTGCAGCTGTTCACTTACATATGCCGTGATGAATCGGGTGACGATCTCGGCACTTTCATCCGCTCCGCCGCCATCGGCGAAAGTTTCAGTTCGCTTCTGCCGACAATCAAGAATCATCAGTTTGAGTCGGGCCAGATAGACGGCAACACCATCACGGCCACTTATCGCCGCGTGTCGGTGTCGGTCAGCTATGTGTGCCGCACGCCCGAAGGCGCCATTGCCGGTCGTGTAGAGGAGACTCTGCCTGTCGGTGGCGAGCACAAGGTGTCGGCGCCCGAACTGCCGTATTTCGAACTGTCGGAATTTGACGGTCAGGACACCACGGTGGCTCTTGACAAGGATTATTCATTCTCGCCCGTCTACACCACCGACGCCGTTCATGGCGTGCGCGCTGTCGGCGATCCGGTCACCTCTCTTGCCGACGGCCATAACTATCTGCTGCGCGACGCACACACAGTGCGCCATGCCTACCGCTATGCCAACGGCGCGCGTCAGGTTTCCGGCACACGCGGCGCCGGAGAGTCGCCCTACTATGTGTGGCAGCTCGGAGCCAAAGGCCGCAACTTCACGGTGAAGAATGTGGGCTACGGTCAGTATGTTCCTGCGGTGACCACTGCTACCACTCCGGTGACCCTGTCCAAGACATCGTCGTCGTTCACCTTCACCTATTCCGCGTCAAACGAATCTTGGACCATCAAAAACAGCGGCAACGCCATCTGCTGGGACGGTCTGGAAAGCCTGATGATGGTTGGCTGGAACTCTCCCGGCCATCCATACGAGATTTTCGAGTATGAGGTGCTGCCCCACTATGCCGTCACCGTGACAGGTGTCGACAATGAAGGGGTCCAGCTGTTCAGCAATGTGAACTATGTGCCGGCAGGCGAGGCGTTCTCACTCGTCGCTCCTGTCCGTGAAGGCATGGCTGTGTCTGATATTGCCGGAGCGGAAGGCCTTGACAAGGTGGAGGGCAATATAGAGATCACGGTCACTTATGTGCCCGACGGCTCAGGTCTGGAATCCATCGTGGCTCCCGCAGGCGACCGGTCAGTGAAAGGCATCTATGATCTTCAGGGTCGCAGGCTTAATGCCATTTCCCGCCCCGGAGTCTATATCGTCAACGGCGCTAAGGCCGTGATACGCTGATCGCCTTGCCTATATAATTTTAGTGGAAACAATGAGAGTCCGGCCATAGCGGCCGGACTTTTTTTCGGGCTATATTTACCGGATGCGGCGCCATAATGTTAATTTAAAGTATTTTTGGCATTATTTGAGCCTTTTTCACTATCTTTGGAGCGAATTTGACCAACTGTGGTCTGACGGAATTGCTAACGTAATACTATCAACAATTATAATCTTATGAGATTCAAATTTTTAATGCTACTCGTGCTCGCCACTGTAGTGCCGGCGCTGGCTCAGAACGCCACCGTCATAGGCTCTGTGGTCGATGCTTCCACGGGTGCGCCCGTGAGCGGTGCCACCGTGATTCTCCGAGATCAAGGTCTGTCAGCCACATCCGGACCTGCCGGCGATTTCCGCATCGGCGGAGCTAAGGCAGGAGCTGATTTCCTGCAGGTTCTCGCCTATGGATTTAACGATGATGAGAGATCATTGATTCTGGTTGACGGACAGACTGTCGACGCCGGCCGCATTTCCATGACCAATTCGCTCAATCCCGAGTTCTACGAAGAGCAGGCCGATCTGCTTTTCGACGAATCGGCCCTTGAGGACGAGGAGGGCGCATCGCAGTCCGTGTCTGCTCTGACCGGTGCGAGCGACAATATATATTATAATGCGTCGAACTACAGCTTCTCGACCATGTATTTCCGCTTCCGCGGCTATGACTCGCAATATCAGACCACCTATATCAACGGTTTCCGGATGAATGACCCCATCCGCGGCCGTTTTAACTATTCAAGTCTGGGCGGCATGACATCGCGCGCTTTCCGCAACCGCACCAACACCATCGGTCTGCAGGCATCGAGTGTGGGCCTTGGCGGTCTGGGAGGATCGAGCAGCATCTCCACCATCACCTCCGACTATTCACCCGGTTTCAACGGCTCGGTGGCATATACCAACTCAAACTATATGCTTCGCGCCATGGCCACATATTCCACCGGCATCAACAGCCATGGATGGGGCCTGACCGTGTCGGCCATAGGACGTTATGCCAATGAAGGCGTGACCCCCGGCACGTTCTACAACTCGTACGGCCTGTTTCTGTCGGGCGAAAAGGTGTTCAACGACCAACACTCGCTCACGCTCACCGCATACGGTGCCCCCACACAACGTGCCACCGCTTCCGCCACCTATCAGGAAGCCTACGATCTGGCAGGATCAAACCTCTACAACCCCAACTGGGGCTGGTATGACGGCAAAAAGCGTGCTTCGCGCATAGTCGAGTCCTTCGACCCCACCATGATGCTCAACTGGCTCTATAAGGCCGACCGCGGCACCACGCTCAACACCGGTGTGATGTGGCGCTGGGTCAACTATTCCACTTCGGCCCTGAACTGGTATAACGCGCTTGACCCCCGTCCTGACTACTACCGCAACCTGCCGTCTAACTTCTACGACAACGGCATGCCCACGGCCCAGAGCGACTACATTGAGAATCTGTGGCGCAACGATGAATCCGTGCGACAGCTCAACTGGGACCGCATGTATCATATCAACGAGCTGAACAACATCCAGAACGCACAGCCCGGAAACGCCGGCAAGCAGATCGGCTCGAGCTATATTCTGGAAAACCGCCACAGCAACAACTGGCAGGCGATGATCAACTCGGTGCTCAACCACCGTCTGAACTCCTACATGACCCTTCAGGCAGGCGTGAGCGCAAGCTACACCAAGGCTTCATACTACAAGACCGTGCGCGACCTCATGGGCGGCGAGTTCTGGCTCGACATCGACCCCTTCTCCGACCGCGACATCACCCTCGCGCCCGAGTTGCTCCAGAACGATCTCGACAATCCCAACCGCAAGGTCTACGAAGGCGACAAGTTCGGATATAACTACGATATCCACGCCATCAAGGCCAATGCCTGGATCCAGAACATGATCAATCTGGCCCACTGGGACATCAACTACGGTGTGGACATGAGCTACACCCAGTTCTACCGCTACGGCCACATGCGCAACGGACGCTCGCCGCAGAACTCTCTGGGACGCGGCGCCACACACCGCTTTGATAATGCCGTGGCCAAGGTGGGCGCCACCTACAAGATCGACGGCCGCAACTACATCATGGCCCATGCCGAATACGGCACCCATGCTCCGCTGATCGAAAGCGTCTACATCTCGCCCCGCATCAAGGACGACATCATCGCCGATCCCAAGAGCGAACGCATCCTGTCGGCCGATCTCTCCTACAGCTGGAACTACCGCCGTTTCCGCGGTACTATCACCGGCTACTGGACCGAATTCTACGATGCTGTGGAGCGCACGGCCTTCTACGACGACAACTATTCGGCATTCACCAACTACGTGCTCTCCGGAGTGCGCCGCTGCAACAAGGGCGTAGAGATCGGCATGGCCTTCAAGATCACCCCGTCCATCACCCTCACCGCAGCCGGAACGGTGGCTTCCTACCGCTATAAGAACAACCCCGAGGGCACACGTTCGTTTGAAAACGGACTTAACCCCGACACCACCCAGGTGATCTACATAAAGAACTACCGTATCGGCGGCACTCCGCAGACAGCTTTCAACGTGGGCGTGGACTATGCCGCTCCCAAAAACTGGTATTTCAATGTCAATGCGTCGTGGATGCGCGAGTCGTACGTGAAGCTCGCTCCCGCCTATCATGAAGCGCTGCCTGAGCTGTGGCAGTCCTATCCCACAGAGCCTGCCCTTCAGGCCAAGATCGCCGAGATCTCCGCACAGGGCCGCATGAACAACGCCTTTGTGCTCAATGCATCTGTCGGCAAGGTGATCTACATAAACCGAAAGGTGAGCCTGAACATCAACCTCAACGTTGACAATATCACCAACAACCGTAACATCATGAACAACGCCTACCAGCAGGGCCGTATCGACCGCAAGGACTGGAACATGAACAAATATCCCAACCGCTATTCATACGCGCAGGGAATCAAGGCGTTCCTCAACATCGGTGTGCGTTTCTGATCTTCTCTACTCACATATAAATATTAACCAGACACATGAAACTGCATAAATATATTCCGGCGTTCGCCCTGCTCGCCGTATCAGCCGCTGCCATGGTGGGCTGTACAGAGGATCCCGAACTCCCCCCCATGATCGTGCCCGAGGCTCCTCACCTCAAGGACGTGAACACTACCATACTCGATCTCAAGACCGCATACTGGTCTACTGAGCGCAACTATGTCAACACTGTCGACGTCACCGAGGACGGCAGTCACATCTACATCAAGGGACGCGTGGTATCGTCGGACGAATCCGGCAATATCTACAAGTCGGTGATCATATCCGACGGCACCGCGTCGCTGACTCTGGCCATCAACGCCACAAAACTTTATCAGACCTATCAGTTCGGTCAGGAGCTGGTGATCGACCTTACAGGCATGAAGCTCGGCGGCTATAACGGTCTGATGCAGCTCGGCGGCGAGGGCACATACAACGGCGCTCCCTCCATGACCTTCATGGAGCAGAGTGAGTTTGCCGCGCATGCTGAGCAGAACGGGCTCAGCAATCCTGCCAAGGTAGACACCTTGGTCACCACTGTGGCCGACGTGGTGGCCGCCAAGGAGACCCCTGAAGGTCTCATCAGCTGGCAGAGCCGTCTGGTGAAAATCGTCGATGTGTCGTTTGTCGACGCCGGGCAGCCTTTTGCCGGCGAGACCACTACCAACCGCGCTGTCACCGATGCCTATGGCAACCGCCTGAATGTGCGCAACTCTTCATACGCTTCGTTTGCCAAGGATCTGCTTCCTTCGGGCACCGGCAGCGTGGTGGGCATACTCAGCTACTACGGTACAGACTGGCAGCTGCTGCTGATCGACCGCAATGGATGTATCGGCTTCGAGTCTGACGAAAAGCCCGATGTGCCCGCCGACGGCGGCACCAAGGAAGATCCTTACACTGTCGATCAGGTTCTGACTCTCGGCAACCCCGGCACCACTGCATGGGTCAAGGGCTACATTGTGGGATCCGCAGCCGACGATACTGCCGACTCGTTTACCACAGCTACTGGTGCATCTGCATCCGATACTAATATCTTCATCGCTGCTACAGCCGACGAGACCGATTACAACAAGTGCCTGCCCGTGGAACTTCTCGAGGGAGACGTGCGTGCGGCGCTGAATCTTCAGGCCAATCCCGGCAATCTGGGCAAGGAAGTGGTTGTCTACGGTTCTTTGGAAGCATATTTCGGTCTGCCCGGCATCAAGTCTGTGAGCCAGTACAAGATAGACGGACAGGGCGGCGACACTCCCGTCGAGCCGGTTGATCCCGTTTCGTCGCTCAACGCCACATTCGAGGGCGTGACCGCCATCAGTCAGCTTCCCGGCTGGAGCCTGAAAAACGTGATCGGCAACAAGTCATGGTATTTCACATCGTTCGAGGAGAATTCCTACGCAGCCATCACCGGCTATAAGGGCACCTCCACGGAGGGCTACGAGTCATGGCTGATCACTCCTCCGCTCAATTTCGACGCCATGGCCAAGAAAGTGCTGAGCTTCCAGAGCCAGGCGGCCTACACCGGCGCTGACAAGCTGGAAGTGTTCGTGATGACCACAGCCGATCCCTCCACCGCTACTCTGAGCGCATTGGAATGCCATATTGCCGAACCTCCCGCAAGCGGCTACAGCGGCTTCGAGACTTCGGGCGAGATCTCGCTGGAGTCATTCAGCGGCGTGGGTTATATCGGCTTCCGCTACACTGCGCCTGCCGGAGCGAGCGGCTACCGCACATACTGCATCGACAATGTCGTTGCAGGTCAGGACGGACAGGGCGGTGAGACTCCCGATCCCGACGAACCCGACACCCCTGTGGCCGGCGGAGCCGGTTCTGAGGAGTCGCCCTATACTGTAGCCGATGTGGTTGCTCTCAACAATCCCGCCGACAAGCCCGTTGCATGGGTTGAAGGTTACATTGTAGGTTCCGCTCCCGGCAAGGCCGCCAGCTCGTTTGTGACCGAGACCGGAGCCGGGGCATCGGCCACCAATCTGTTTATCGCGGATTCAGCCGACCAGACAGACTATAACAAGTGTCTGCCCGTGCAGCTTCCCGCCGGGGCGGTGCGCGATGCGCTGAACCTTCAGGCCAATCCCGATAATCTGGGCAAGAAAGTAAAACTTTCCGGCACTCTTGAAAAGTATTTCGGCCTGCCCGGACTGAAGTCGGTGAGCCAGTACACAGTCCTTTAAAACAAGCAAACAATAGCAGATCATGAATAAAATAAGCAAATATTTCGGACTGGCTGCCGCGTCATTGCTGTCCGTGGCCGGATTTTCCGCCTGTCAGGATCATTTCGACAATCCGGAAGTGCTGGTGCCTGTGGCCGACATCAAGCCCAACACCACAATAGAGGAGCTGAAGACACTGTTCTGGAATGATTCCACCAACTACTGTCATCAGATCGGAGTGAAAGAGAACGGCGACCACTATATAATCGCCGGCCGTGTCACTTCGTCGGACTATGACGGCAATATCTTCAAGACTCTTTACATTCAGGACGAGACAGCTCCTCTGTCGATGTCCATCAACCAGTATAACCTCTATCTGGACCACCGTATCGGCCAGGAGCTGGTCATGGACCTGACCGGTATGTATATCGGCAAATACAACGGCATGATGCAGCTCGGCGCTCCCTCGTGGTTTGAACGCGACCAGTGCATCACCACGTCGTTCATGGCTCCGGAGCTGTTCAACCGCCACACGCAGCTCAACGGCCTGCCCGATCTGTCGAAAGTCGACACCGTGCTCGTGGCCGACTTCAGCCAGCTCGGTTCGAGCAAGGAAGAGCTGATCAAGTGGCAGGGACAGCTTGTGAGATTCAACAACGCCAAGTTTGCCAACGCCGGCAACGGAACGCTGGTCGACGAATATCACTCCAGCGGCTATAACCAGAGCCTGAATGTGAAAGGCGGCTCCATTGACGTGCGCACCAGCGGCTATGCCAAGTTCTGGAACATGCCCGTGCCCGCCGGCAATTGTAATGTGGTCGGCATGCTCGGCTATTTCAACGGCTGGCAGCTTGTGCTCAATGACGCCGCCGGTATCATGGAAGCTACAGTGAACGGCGACAGGGAGCATCCCTATACCGTGGCCGAAGGCATAGAGTTCGCACAGGCCGGCACAGGCATGAGCGGATGGGTAAGCGGCTACATTGTCGGTGCCGTGGCTCCCGAAGTTACCGAGGTCAAGAGCAACAGCGATATTCAGTGGACTGCTCCGTTCGTGCTCGCCAATACACTGGTGATTGCCGACTCGGCCGACTGCAGGGACTATACCGAATGCCTTATTCTTGAACTTCCTGAAGGCTCGCTGCTCCAGTCGGCCGGCAATCTGGCTGACAATGAGGGCAATCTCGGCAAGAAGATGGGTATCAGCGGCCGCTTTGTGTCGGACGTGTACACCACATACGGTGTGACCGGATATGACGGCCGAGCATCCGAATTCTTCATTGAGGGCGTGGATCTGCCCGAAGAGCCTTCGGACGGTATTGCCGACGGCGACGGCTCCAAGGAGTCTCCTTACAGCCCGGCTCAGGTGATGGCCCTCGGCAACCCTGGAACCACCGCGTGGGTCAAGGGTTACATTGTGGGTTCCGCAGCCGACAAGACTGCCGATTCGTTCACCACAGCCACTGGCGCGTCCGCATCCGGCACCAACATCTTCATCGCTGCCACAGCCGACGAGACCGACTACAACAAGTGTCTGCCCGTGCAGCTTCCCGCCGGAGCCATTCGCGCAGCCCTGAACCTTCAGGCCAATCCCGGCAATCTGGGCATGGTGGTGACGCTCAACGGCTCGCTTGAGAAATATTTCGGTCTGCCCGGCGTGAAGACCGTTACCGAATATGAACTTGACGGACAGGGCGGCGAGAGCCCCGAACCTCCCGTTGGCGACGGTGACGGCACTGAAGACAAACCTTATGTCATTTCTCAGGTAATGTCACTCGGCAATCCCGGTACTCCCGCGTGGGTCAAGGGCTACATCGTGGGTTCCGCAGCCGACAAGACTGCCGATTCGTTCACTACTGCCACCGGCGCGTCCGCATCCGGCACCAACATCTTCATCGCTGCCACAGCCGACGAGACCGACTACAACAAATGTCTGCCCGTGCAGCTTCCTGTAGGCGACGTGCGTGCGGCGCTGAATCTTCAGGCCAATCCCGGCAATCTGGGCAAGGAAGTGGTTGTCTACGGTTCTTTGGAAGCATATTTCGGTCTGCCCGGCATCAAGTCTGTGAGCCAGTACAAGATAGACGGACAGGGCGGCGACACTCCCGTCGAGCCGGTTGATCCCGTTTCGTCGCTCAACGCCACATTCGAGGGCGTGACCGCCATCAGTCAGCTTCCCGGCTGGAGCCTGAAAAACGTGATCGGCAACAAGTCATGGTATTTCACATCGTTCGAGGAGAATTCCTACGCAGCCATCACCGGCTATAAGGGCACCTCCACGGAGGGCTACGAGTCATGGCTGATCACTCCTCCGCTCAATTTCGACGCCATGGCCAAGAAAGTGCTGAGCTTCCAGAGCCAGGCGGCCTACACCGGCGCTGACAAGCTGGAAGTGTTCGTGATGACCACAGCCGATCCCTCCACCGCTACCCTGAGCGCATTGGAATGCCACATCGCCGAACCTCCGGCTACCGGCTACAGCGGCTTCGAGACTTCCGGCGAGATCTCGCTGGAGTCATTCAGCGGCGTGGGTTATATCGGCTTCCGCTACACAGCTCCTGCCGGAGCGAGCGGCTACCGCACCTACTGCATCGACAATGTTGTTGCAGGTCAGAGCGGCATGTGATCTGAACCAAGAATATTTTTCCCTCCCTCATAACTAAAATCAGGGCATGCGGTTCCGTTGCGGGGCCGCATGCTTTTTTGTATTGTTTTGTGTGGTAAAATGTGTAAATTTGCGGAAACTAAATTTTTAAAGGTATGATCAGAAGTAAATTTTTCAGAACTGTCATGATCGCTGTAGTTACTTTGATGGCGGTATCGTGCTCGGACAATAAACCGGAGTTGCTCAAACAGGTGCCCGCCGACACCGATCTTGTCGCGCTTATAGATGCGCAGGCCATTCTGGAAAGTGCCGGATTTGTGGCTGGCGACGGCTCGCTGCAAGTGCCGCAGTATGTAGCAGATAAGCTGTCTGACAGTCAGATTAAAGATCTTGCCGAAGCCGCCGCGCTTGAGTGTGTCGATGCCAAGGCAGTGGTAATAGCCTATAATTATTCCGATCCGTCGCCTGTGGCTTTCTTCACCCTGAAGAGCCGTGAGGAGTTTGTGAAATACCTTTCTGTGAGAAAATATGACGAGATGTCGGCCGAAGGCGGCTACACCCTCTATGGCGATGCCGGCGGGAGCCGTGTGGTGGTCGGGCAGAATCAGGCATATATCTATGACGGCGTCCGCAATCCGGTGTTCATGCCTATAACCGAGGTTAAAGGCATGCTGTCAAGCGCGGCCAAATCAGATATCACATCCACGCCCGCAGGCAAAAAAATCGGTGGTCACACCGTGTCGATGTTAGCTGCCATTCCGTCGGCTTCTCAACTCGGGGTGTCTAACATGACTATTCCCGGTATGCCGGAGGGCAGTATGTTTTTATTGCACACCGACCTGACCGGCACAGAACTTAAAGCCGAGTCTGCCTGTCTGGATTCCGACGGAAAGATGTTGATGATGGACGATGTGGTTTCCGGCGGATTCTCGACTGTCGACTCTGAAGCCCTGAAATATCTCACGTCCGATGAATCGCTGGTTATGGCCTTTAGTCTCAAGGGAGTGGACTGGAACCGCGTGATGGAACTGGCCGGAGCGGGCCTGTCGCGTTCGGAGCGGGCATCGCTGGTCATGATCCAGCCTTATCTCAATGCCATCGACGGCACTGTGGCCGTAGGCGCAGGCTTTGCCGACGGTATGACATCCGTGAGCAAGATCATAAACGGCAACGGTTCCGAATCGTTGTCGGGCCTGTCGTTCACCGCTCTGGTGCAGCTGAAAGAAGAACGTGCCGCCGATCAGCTTATGCAGCTCAAGGGACTGGCCCAGCTCAGCGGCATGTCCATGACCAATACCGACAGCGGCTTCTCGCTGGCATTGGATCAGTCAAATACCATTTATGTAGAGGAACATGACGGCATGATCATAGTGGCCAACCATCCTTTGCACCGTTCGGGAGCCAATCGCACTGTGGCGGCTCTGCCTTGGGGCAGCTACACCGGCGCCATCGGTCTGGTGCTCGACAAATCTGACAAAATCGTGTCTGATCTCAGGATGGACTATGAGCTGTCGGTAGAATTGTCGGGCAGCAAGGATGGTAAATCCATATTGGTCTATACCCTCAAAGGCGGTGATGCCAAAGGTCTGATAGAGCGCACGGCCAAGTGCTGTATGGAAGCATCGGACGCTGTGGACCGCTGGTTAAAGTGATGCCGTTGGTGGAATCTGTGACCCTCTGCGGGGTGCTTCCTGCCGTGTTTCGCGGCGATGTGCCCGCCGAGTCGGAGATATGGCTTGCCGGCCGTGTGGAATTGCGGCGCGGATGCCGCGTGTGCATCTCGGCCGAAAGCGGCCGAGGCAAATCGTCGCTCATCAGCTTTCTGTATGGAAGCCGTGACGATTACGACGGCACCATCCTGTTTGATTCCACCGACATCCGTTCGTTTTCCGTTGACCGTTGGTGTGACATGCGCACCCGCAGTCTGGCGATTCTGCCGCAGGAATTGTGTCTTTTCCCTGAGCTTACGGTGATGGAAAACATCGATATAAAGAACAGGCTCACGTCGACCAAGACCACGGCCCGGATCATCGACATGCTCGCGCGCACAGGTCTTTCCGGCAAGCTCCATGAGCCTGTGGGCCGGCTGAGCCTTGGGCAGCGCCAGCGGGTGGCCGCTGTGCGTGCTGTGTGTCAGCCGTTTGACTTTCTGCTGCTCGACGAGCCTGTGAGCCATCTCGACGAGACAAACAACCGCATACTCGCATCCCTGCTTCAGGAGGAAGCCGATGAGCGTGGCGCGGGAATCATATCCACCTCGGTGGGCAATCCTCTGCTCCTCGACAATGCCGAGGTGATGCGCCTATGAGAAGGTTGACTCTGTACACCGCAGGCCCGCTTTACCGGCTGCTGCGCCGCAATCTGTCGGTGGCGCAGCTTGCAGGCTATGCCATGGCCAATCTGCTCGGCCTTTCGATAATACTCACGGCCATACAGTTCTATGTCGACGTCACCCCGTCAGGGCCTTCAGAGGAGTCCGACGGATTTATTGCCCGTGACTTCATGGTGATTTCCAAGCGGGTCGATGGCATCTCGACCGTTCCTCCGGCTTTCTCCGAACAGGAGACGGCCGATTTAGGCTCTCAGCCTTGGGTGCGCAGGGTGGGAGCGTTTACTGCGTCGCGGTTCAATGTGTCGGCTTCCGTGGAGATGGGCGGACGGGGCATGTCCACCTATCTGTTTTTCGAGTCCATACCCGATGAATTTTTCGATATAAGGCCCTCGGACTGGCATTTTGACCCTGCCACGGCTGAATTTGTGCCCGTGATAATATCCAGAGACTACCTCGCTCTCTACAATTTCGGCTTTGCAGCCACCCGAGGTCTGCCGCAGCTCAGCGAGGCCCTGATAGGCACCGTGCCTGTGCGCCTGTACCTGTCGGGTGCAGGACGTTCGGACACGTTTCCGGCCTACGTGGTCGGCTTTTCATCGCGGCTGAACACCATTGCCGTGCCGCAGTCGTTCATGGACTGGGCCAACTCCCGCTATGCACCGGGTTCGTCCGCCCTTCCGTCACGGCTGATCGTGGAGGTCACGTCGCCCGGCAGCCCCGAGATCGGGCGCTATCTGAGCGAACGCGGCTGGGAAACGGCCGGTGACAAGGCCGAATCATCGCGCGCGCTGCGCTTTTTCACCGTGGTCACCTCGGTGGCCGCGTCGATCGGTCTGGTCATACTGTTGCTGTCGGTCTGCATTCTGCTGCTTGGCGTCCATCTGCTGCTGCAGAAATCGCGGTCCACTCTCCGCAACCTCATGCTTCTGGGCTATTCACCCCGCGCCGTGTCGGCTCTTTACGTCAGGCTTGTTGCGGCCGTCAACGGCATTGTGGCCGTGGTGGCGACCGTAGTGGCCATAGCAATGCGCGGTCTGTGGCTCGGAGCACTATCCGACATGGGCCTGGCTGCGGCTACTACGGTGCTGCCCGTACTTATCGCCGCCATACTGTCGGCTCTGATCATCACATTTGTCAACGCGCTGTCCATCAGACGCACCATGCTTAAATTCTGGTATGAACGCTGAAATAACCGAACTTCTGCTTTCCGAAGCCGCCCGCATCAACTCTCCCGAATTCATTGCCGCCGATCCCGTGCAGTTTCCGCGGCGTTTCCTCTCGTCGCAGCCCGACGCCGAGATCGTCTCTCTGCTTGCCGCCCACATAGCCTGGGGCAACCGCAAGATGATATGCCGCGACGCCGACCGCATGCTGGAGATGATGGACGGACAGCCGCACGCTTTTGTCATGGAAGGCGCCTACGAAGCCATTTCCGACACCACCAATATCCATCGCACCTTTTTCGGCCGCAACCTCAAGCATTTCATGCGCGGGCTGAGGGCCATCTATTCGCGTCATGCCACTCTCGACGATTTCTGCCGTAGTTGCGGCGCTCCCGACAGTGAGTTTCCCGCATGGCATCTTGCCGCGGCTATCAATGACGAACTGGCCCGGGCCAACGGCGGGACATCCGACTGCCGCTGCCTGCCGCTGAACCTGCAGACCACCGCGCTCAAACGCCTGAACATGGCCCTGCGCTGGCTCGTGCGCCGCGACGGCATAGTTGATCTTGGCATGTGGCGCTCGCTCTCCCCGGCCCAGCTTTTCATTCCGGTAGACGTCCATGTGGGCGACACGGCCCGTTCCCTCGGACTGATCACACGCAAGGCCAACGACCGCCGCACCGCCGTGGAGATCACCTGCCGCATGCGTGAGATCTGTCCCGACGATCCCGTTCTGCTCGACTTCGCGCTGTTCGGCATAGCCGTCACTCCGCCGAAAATGTGAGAATATAGAAATTTCTCCGTAACTTTGCACCCCACGATTCCTAACACCCGACTCCTAACTCCTAACTCCTGACTCCTAACTCCTGACTGATATATATGTCCTGTCTCAGACGCTACATCTCGCTTTCGCTCATGCTTGTGATCGGTTTCATGGCCTTTGTGCTGTTTTTCAACGACAACTCCATGATGGCAGGCATGGAATATGCCACGCAGGTGCGCGACCTCAAGCAGCAGATAGCCCGCTGTGAGGACACCCTGCGTCTCTACCGCGACCTGAACATGCGTCTCGACACCGATCCTGCCGAGCTGGAGAAGATCGTGCGCGAACATTACCACATGCAGCGTCAGAGCGAAGACGTCTATATATTCGAATGACCATCATTTCCGTATGAAACAAAATTCCTGGGCCGACTTTCTGGCCACATTAGGCCTGCTTCTCGTCATGGCCGGTCTTTCCATGCCGAGCATCAGCCACTCGATCCACTCCGATCTTTTCCGTTATGTATATGCTTCCGGCGCCGTCATGTCATTAGTGGGCCGGATTTTTTCAGGTCAATACCAGGGAGCCGACCTGCGGCTGAAACGCTTGTCGCGTATGCCGGTGTGGAGCTCACTGTTTTACTGTACGGCGGCTTTCTTCGTATTCTACGACCGCACCTCGCTGCGCGACTTCATAGCCCTCACCCTGGCCGGCGCCGCCATACAGATCGTATCTTCGGTCATGATTGCCATGGCATTGCACAAGAACAAGGCCAATTGATAAATTTTAACGTTTTAACACTCGGAATATTAGGCCTATTTCGTAATTTTGCCCGATAATATGGACCTGAACCTCACAATCGACGTAGGCAACAGCTCCACCAAAGTGGTGATATATTCAGCCGACGGCACATCGGAAGTTGCCGCTACAACTCTACGCGGACCGGGCATAGTGAACCGTCTGGGTAATTTTATCGGCGGACGTCCCATCGGGGCGGCCATAGCGTGTTCCGTGGCCAAAAGCGTAGAGCCGCTGCTCAATGCGGTCGATGCGCCGGTGAAAATGGAGCTGACACACTCCTCTCCCGTGCCTCTGGCCAACGGCTATGCCACTCCGGCCACCCTCGGGGTCGACCGCATGGCTGCGGCCGTGGGAGCTGCCGCTCTTGAACCGTCGGCCGATCTGCTTGTGTGCGATCTGGGCACTGCCTGCACCTACGACGTGGTCTCCGGCTCGCCCGCCTGCTTCCTCGGTGGCAACATAGCCCCGGGTGTGGGCATGCGCCTGCGCGCGCTTCACCACTACACCGAGCGCCTGCCGCTGGTCAACGCTCATGTCGACACGCCCGTGTCGATGTTCGGGTCCGACACCACCGATGCCCTGATATGCGGAGCCTTACGCGGCGTGGTCGCCGAGGTGCTCTATTATCGCTCACTCGGCGTGGACTCGCCACGTCGGGTGATTCTCACCGGGGGATGGGCCCCGGAGTTGTCGCGGCTTTTGCCGGAGTCGGTGCGCCCGACCGTCACAGTTCATCCACACCTTGTCAACCAAGGACTTATCAGCATATTGCTTTACAACCGCCAATGACCAACCCTATAAAAAAACTACTGATTCTCGCCACCGTTGCGCTGACATCGGCAACGTGCGCACAGACCTGGGCCCAGACCCAGGATTCGCCATACTCCATGCTCGGCTACGGAGTGCTCAACGACCATGTGTCGGCATCTCAGCGCCAGATGGGCGGAGTCGGATATGCCATGCGCAACTCGCGTCAGATCAATGTGATGAATCCCGCCAGCTATGCCGCCATAGACTCTATGACGTTTCTTTTTGACATAGGAGCCGACGTGTCGCTCTACCGTGCCACCGAAGCCGGCGGATCGGGCCACAAGACTCTCGGCGGACTCGACTACATCACCCTGCAGGTGCCCATAGGCCGCCGAATGGGCGCATCGGCCGGTCTGCTTCCCTACAGCACCGTGGGCTATTCGTTCGGGTCCACCGTGCCCAACGGCGAGACACAGTATCAGGGATCGGGCGGCATCACCGAAGCATACGTCGGCTTTGCCGGCTCGCCCGCCAAGGGCCTTAGCCTTGGCTTCAACATCAGCTACCTGTTCGGCAACGTGCTCAACGATGTCTATGTCTACGACTCCGGCTCCGGCGGCACTTCTCTCTACGAGACAGTGCTCAAGGTGCGCGATTTCAATCTGCAGCTCGGCGCGCAGTATGGTCTGGACATCAACCGCACCAACCGTCTCACCCTCGGTCTGAGCTACACCCTCGGCAAAGACTTCCACGGAGAGTCATACGGCGAGGCATACGATGTGGACAACGGCGCCAACAACACCGGCATCAAGGACGGCTATGCCAAACTCGGCGGACGCTACACCATGCCACATTGCTGGGGTGCCGGTCTGGCCTACGAATGGAACCGCCGGCTGTTTCTCGAAGCCGATTTCACCTATCAGCCCTGGTCGCGTGCTAAATTCGCAGGCATTGAGGGCTATTCCGCTCCACTGACTTTTGCCGACCGCTACCGCGGCGCTTTCGGCGCACAGTTCCTGCCGCGTCAGCGCGGCAATTATGCCCAGCGCATCACTTACCGCCTTGGCGGATATTATGGCCGCGACTATCAGATGGTGATGGGCAACAATGTCAATGAATACGGTCTGTCGTTCGGTTTCGGCCTGCCCACGCCGCTGCGTTCGGTGCTGAATATCGGCTTTGAATACAAACACCGGTTCTCGTCACCTGTAACCACCGTCACTGAAAATTACTTCACCTTTACCCTCGGCATCAACATCAGCGAAAACTGGTTTATGCCCAGCAAGATACGATAAATGAAGCGGCTGTTGCCCATTGCCGGACTATGCCTTGCCGCACTCATCCAGGCCTGTGGCGACGACCAGACACGTGTGCCGCCGCAACCTGTCGACGGCAACACGGTGCCCACCATGATCACCGACAGCGTCAACTCGTTTGTCAGCGATTCGGGCATAACCCGCTATCACATAGTGGCTCCGGTGTGGCTTATGTTTGACAATGCCGACGATCCCAACTGGAAATTTCCCGACGGGCTATATCTCGAGCGCTTCGACGACGACATGAACGTCACAGCCACCGTGGTGTGTGATTCCGCCCTCTACCTAACGCGCGACAAAATCTGGCGGCTCGACGGCAACGTGCGCATGCGCAACCTCGACGGCGACCGCTTCCTGACCAACAGGGTCTACTGGAATCAGAACACCCACAAGGTCTACAACGACACCTTCATCCACATACGCCGCGCCGACCGCATCATCGAAGGCCACGGTTTCATCTCCAACGAGCAGATGACCGATTACACCGTGCGCCGTCCCACCGGCATCTTCCCAACTCCCAACTCCTGATTCCTAACTCCAGACTCCTAACTAAAAATGTCCTGGCTGATAATAGCTATCATATCCCTGCTACTCTCCGCAATGTTTTCCGGTGTGGAGATAGCATTCGTGTCGGCCGACAGGGTCCGTGCCGAACTCGACACTCACAAAGGCGGACTCTCGGCCAAGATCATAGACCGCTATTTCTCGCGGCCCGACTTTTTCATATCCACCCTGCTTGTGGGCAACAACATTGTTCTGGTCATCTACGGCATGGCCGGAGCCGCCCTGCTGGATCCATGGCTAAAGACTTTCTGTGCCAACGAGGCTCTGGTGCTGCTGATGCAGACCCTTATCACCACAGGCATTATTATCATCACAGGCGAATTCTTTCCAAAGACCCTGTTCCGCATCAATCCCAACACCTCGCTGAGGATCACCTCGGTGCCGATGTCGCTGTTTTATTTTCTGCTCTATCCAGTGTCGCTGTTCACCACCTGGCTCTCGCGCATGCTCATGCGATTGGCCGGAGTCAGGCATTCCGGCGAGACCGAAAGCGCCCTCAGTGTGGGCGATCTCAACGACTATATAGAGCGGACCATAGACCAGCAGCAGGCTTCGTCGTCGGCCGACAGCGACAACCAGATCGAGCACGAGGTCAAGATTTTCCACAACGCCATCGACTTCTCATCGATCCATTTGCGCGACTGCATGATTCCTCGCAACGAGATCGTGGCCGTGCCCATCAAATCCACCTCGCGCGAAGAGCTATCGGCGCTGTTCACCTCCTCCGGACGTTCCAAGATTCTGGTCTATGACGACGATATTGATTCCGTGCTCGGCTACATCCACGTGTCCGAACTCCTGCGTCCCGGCGTGGATTGGACCGAGAGTCTCAAGCCCGTATTGTTTGCCCCGGAGAGTCTGATGGCCAACAAGATGATGCGTCGGCTGCTTGCCGAGAAACGGTCGCTTGCCGTGGTTGTCGACGAGTTTGGCGGCACATCCGGCATGGTCACTCTGGAAGATCTTGTGGAGGAGATACTTGGCGACATACAGGATGAACACGACCGCTCCAATGTGGTGGCCCGGCGTCTTTCCGACGGGTTGTTTGAATTTTCCGGACGCGTTGAGATCCAGCAGATGCGCGAACAGTTTGGCATCGACATTACCGAATCCGACGACTATCAGACCCTTGCAGGCTACATACTTTACTGCACCGGTACCATTCCCACCCAGGGAGACGAAGTGGAAATCTCCCCATACCGTTTCCGCATAATCAGTTCCTCCGCTACCAAACTTGAACTCATACAGGTAGTTAGGAGTTAGGAGTGAGGAATTAGGAGTTAGGAGTCTTTTTCTTCAGTACGAAATCTGATTGCCGCAAATGTCAACTCCTCACTCCTAATTCCTCACTCCTAACTAAAAAAACCTTTCAGTGTGCAGGCTTTTTGCCCACGTTGGGTTGTAAATTTGCCATTGTTAAATATTGACAGTCTAACAAGCAAATTTACATGACCTATCTCACCCTCACTCAGATCCGTAACGCCAGACTGCGTGCCGACGTGCGCAGCGAATGCCGCCGTGCGGAGCAATCAGGCCGCCGTCTTTCATACGGGCAGGCTCTCCGGCGTGTGCTCCACCGCCCTGTGTCTCAAGGTTATTTCGTTTCTGTTGACCATGCTTTGCCCATGGTTCGCTGGGCCATTTCCGGCAAACTCCCCGCGTGGCTGTCGCCAATGCGGCGCCAGATGTGGCTCGAGATAACCGACAAAGTCATTGCACGGCGTCATGCCACAGGCTGCACGGCCGTCGATGCCATAGCCCACGTGCTCCAGTCATCCACAGCATCACGTTATTTTCTTTCACCGGCCACTGCCCAAAAAATCCTTTATCATGAACTGTGAACTTCACATAAGCAAGATTCTTGAACGCATCTATGCTTTGTCGGCTCTTGCCGCCTATCAGTCGTCGGAACCCGTTCCGGCCGTTCTTGGCCGCGATGCCGCTGCGGCTCTTTCTGCTGTGGCCTGCCACTGTGTCTGCGACGTGTGTATGGACCTTGTGCCGTATGTCCACGATATTTCGCTGCCGCCTGCCGACTCCGCTCAGGATTCCGCACGTGCCGTTGTGAGCCTGTCGGCTCCAGGCCTGACGCAGCCGGCACTGTTTGTGTCTCTGTTGGAGCAGGCTGTGGCCGTGCGTACCATTGCCGTGACCCTGCCCGGACATGTCGCTGCTGCCGAGTCGTCTGGTCTGATGTCGCGCCTGCGCCGTATCCTTGCAGGCACTCCCGGGTCGCTGCAGCAGTCTTTTATTTGATGTGGCTTATTTTGCGCTGATACCCAGCTGGTACCACGCTTTACAAAATAGTGTCAAAATCAATAATTTTCTTTGTTGAATTAAGAATTATTCACTATTTTTGCTCTCGATATTCTTGCAACTTAACTAAATCGGTGTATTTTATATTGAATTTTACTCGGAACAGAGCACACAGATTTGATTCTATTTTAAACTAATATCATATAAACTTAACTAAATCACTATTTTATGAAAAAAACTTTGCTCCTTTCGGCAGTCGTCGCGTTCATGGGGCTCACTCCGGCGTTTGCAGCCGACGGTGACCTCTCGGTGACTGTCAATACGACCACAGGTTCTGTAGCCGGCAACGTATGGACCCGGTCGGAATCTCCGGTCGTCACACTGACCGTTTCATCCGGCGGCGCAATTATCACAGGTGATGCGGATGCCGGCGATAATCTGAAACTTAACACTGCAGGGACTGTCCGCACGGTCACTCTCGCATCGTCCGATCCAGCATATTATGTGTCTGCTTATTCGATGATGGTGAGTGGCGGCTCCGTTGCAGATGTGGTCACCTTTACAGCGGGAGGTACATCGGTTGTGACCGATTCTTCCGATAAGCAGTTTGCTGTGACCGGTATCGAAGAAGGCACCGCCGCATCTTTCACCATCACTCCCGGAACCGATGGCCATGCCAAGAAAGCTATCTGCAAGGAATTCACTGTGACTCTGTCGCCGGCTGCCGGAACAGGGGTTACCTACACGAAAATAACACGTAATGCCACCTGGACCTGTACCGCCGACACCGAAGAGCCGGCCGAAGGCAACGGGCAGGGTCTCGCAGCCAATATCGTCGACGAGGATGCGTCCACATTCTGGCATTCGAAATGGAGCGGCAGCAAACCCCAGTGCCCTCACTATTTCATTGTCGATCTCGGCCAGTCGGAATCATTCGACGCCTGCGAGTTTGTCACTCGCAATCACAGTGTGGTGAACGGCATACCCCGTGACATCGACGTTTATGTCAGTGAAAACGACGATTTTTCAACCGTTACCGTTGACAACGCCACATCTTACGGCACCCCGGTCATGTCCACCACTCTGACTCTCGGTATCGGAGCGTCGGAACGCATCGATTTTCCCGCCACACAGACCGGCCGATACATCCTTGTGGTGATCAAGACATCCAAAAATCTGGCCAATGGCGGAGGAACCGAAGCCGACAACATATATGGCAGCCTTGCCGAGTTTGATCTCTATCAGAAAACAGGCGGAGTCACACCTGATGTCAATGTGAAACTCGGCCGTTCCGGATGGACTGTGGAAGCCTCCTCCGTAAGTCAGGACGGTGCACGCAATCCCTCGCGTGCCATCGATGACGATACCAGCACTTTCTGGGGCAGCTCATGGCAGAGCCCCACAAACGGCTTCCCCCAGACGTTCCACATAGATCTCGGATCAAAAGCAGCCGTATCAGGATTCACCTACATGCCGCGTCAGGATGGCAATGCCGGCGACCGTCTGAAATCATGGACGGTTTACGTAACAAACACCCCTGTACCCGTGACAGGATCGGTGGTCACCGCAGAATCCAACACCAACGGCAGTGCGGTTGCCTCTTATGACTATAGCGATCTCACTGCAGCCGGTTCCGGAGAACTTGAGTATCTGTCTACTGGCGACGAAGCCAAAATAATGTTCGATTCTCCTGTTGTGGGCCGTCACTTCTATCTGGTAGGGCATTCCGGCTACAACAGTGCCACCACTTCTTCCGCCACATGCTTTACCATCGCAAACATCAACGTATATCATGACACATCGGTAGAGGTGCCCACGGATGTTGCCGTTGAGGAAGCAAACGCCGAAGTCACAGCACGTAAAAATGCTGCCTTGGCTCTTCTTGAAGTCTACAAAGGCATGTTTATGGCCACAGAGAAGGAGTATTACACAAATGCCATTAATGATGTGACCACTTTCGATGCTTCAGCCGGCACCGTTACCGAAGCGGATCTTAAAGCTAAGCTGGCGGAAGTTGACGCTGCTTTCTCGGAAAATATCGCGCTTACTGCGGTCAACGGACGTATCATCGCCATCAAGAGCGATGTACGCTATTACAACAATCCTTATCTGACCAACATTGCCGCCACAGGCAAAAACAATACACAGGCAACGCTCTCCGAGCGCGGCAAGTGGATGGTGCTCCGAAATGGCAACACCAATCAGTTCCGTCTGCTCAATCTTGAAGCCGGTGCATTCCTGTCGTCAACAGTAGCAGAGGTTGCCACATCGATGTCTAATGCTGCCCTGCTCCATCTTGTACAGGGTGGTGTCGGTTACAATATCGGCACAGCTTTTCAGGTAGGCGACACATCCGACGGTCTGAATGTCGACACTGCAACAGGCAACCTTACAAAATGGGCTTTCTCCGGCGATGACAGCGATGGTTCTCTGTGGCATATCGAGCTTATCGGCGAAACTGATCTCAGTCAGATCTCCACAGACTCGTACTATCGAATCCGCAGCAACCGCGGCGCGTGGACCGGTTCTGTATCCAACACCGCCGGCTCTCTGCTGGGCATCAATACCGTGATTGGTCATGGCGCTGAGCCCCAGTCTCCCCAGAGTGTTCATCTTAGCAAGGACGGCTTAGGCACCATCTGGCGCATCGAGACCGTGGACAGCGAAGCAGGCACAGTATATCTTCGCAATGCCGCTGCCGACTATGAAGGCCAGGAAGCACTCTTTGCCATTGGTACCACATCTGGCACCAGCCGTGTAGCATGTGTTAAATCTGCTGATCCGGTTGCTTTGAAGATTCTTTATGCTGTCGGATCTGAAGCCAAGGAAGCATACGGTTCAACCTATTCCGGCCGTCTGCCCTATTCGGTATGTGTAGTTTCTCCCGACTTGTCCGGCAACGGAAACCACAAAATGATGGACATTGCCGGCAACGGAAATGCAGTGCTGTCTGAATGGTCGGCTGACAATGCCGACTTCAACAACGGTTCGATCTACTATCTTGAAGAAGCCACCGATGCGGAAGCTGTGATTGCGGCTTATATATCCTCATGCGGCTCTACTTCTGACCAGATCAATGAGTCTATTGATTACTACGGCGCTATTTCCGCCTTGTGGACTGCCGATGCCGTACAGGAGGCCAAGGATGCCGTAGCGGCTCTTGAAATACCCGATGAAATTCCGTCGACTGTGAAAGAAGCCAATGCTTCCGGAAACAGTAATACTGATATAGACACGCAGGTTGCCGCTATTATCTCCGACCTTGTTGCCACTGCTGACGGCCGGATGGTGCAGTTTGCCAATATCGAACGCAATAAGGTTGACGGAACCAAAGGTCATGACTTTATGGCGGAAGGTTCTGTAGGCACACAGGACAATGTGCTCACGGTGACTGACCGTCAGGACATCGCCTCCTTCTGGATTGTGAACCATGTTGAAGGTGAAGGCAACGCGTTTACCCTGACCAACTACAGCACTGGCCGTCAGGTGGGCAATGTCACCACCGGCGAGACCAAGATACCCACTCTTGAGACTGATGGACATGTGTTCGCGCTGGAACCGCAGACCGCTGGTGGTCAGAGCGTGATCGATATCAACGACCGTCTTGGCCACTCGACATACAGTTTCCTGCATGAGAGCAATAATGGCAAGTATCTGGTGAAATGGAAGACGGTGACCTCTGGAGCTGGAGCCTCAGGCTGGTCTGTGTATGCCTTTGAAGATATGACAGGCGATGTTGCTGTCGATGTTGCTGAAGGAACTGTGACATTCAGCCATACCGACGGGCTTGTAATGCATGCCGCCTATCCAGAGAATATCGTCATCACTCTTGACAATGCTCCCGATGCTGAGGAAGAAGGCACAGAGACCTACGCTCTCGAACAGTCTCTCACAATCTCCGCTACTGACCTTACTGACAATGGCGACGGCACATTCGGCTATACTCTGCCTGAAGATCTTGCCGAAGGCAGATATATGGTGAATGTTCCCGCTGCATTCTTCAAGATCGGTTCCGACAAAGTGTCCGGCGCGGTTTCTTCCCTCATCACCAAGGACGACACCGGCACTACTGGCATCTCCGACATTACTGTTGCCGAGCCTGCTGAAACCGTTGTGTTCGACCTTATGGGCCGTCGTGTCAACGGCGCACTCACTCCCGGTCTCTACATCATCGACGGTGTAAAGACTCTTGTGAAGTAAACGTCACAACTGCTATAAACTGAAATTAAGGCGGCCCCGCATTTCGGGGTCGCCTTGATTCGTTATATCATCCGGGGAAAGTGTCTGTGTCAGTTTTCGCTTTCGTCCGTGGCGCCGTATGCTCCGAGGGTGGCTCCGCGCGGATTGCCGCGCATATCCGCTGCGGGCAGCTGCGGCAGGTCCAGAGCGGGATCGGCCGCGTCGATTGCCGGAGAGTCGGGCAGGGGAGTGTAGGGGAAAGTATACTCCGTCAGCGAGTACTGGAGCATCGGGTCTGTGTCCCAGATGCAGCCTATGAAGTTCTCGTCGTCTTCCCCGCCATAGCGGAACATGCAGCGGCGGAAGTATATAGGCAGCGATGTGATCTCCTCCCCGTCGTCCATCGGACCGAATCCTGCGGGAATGCCGCGGCCGTAGATGATCGAGTTGGTGATGTCAAGCTCCGTAGTCTGCGGATCCTGAATCTGGACTATGGCCATGGACGGGAAGGAAAACAGATACCAGTTGGCCAGAGTGCAGCGGTCAAGGCGGTATTTGCCGCCGCTGAGCAGAATTATGGCGTCGGCCGCGTTGCTCAGCTCGCATCCGGCGGCCGTCATAGTGGCTGCGTCGGCGGTGATCAGCACCGTGCCGGAATTGGTCACGCGGCAGTTGGTCATGCTCAGGTCGGCCAGCGAGTCGAGCCGCAGGCCCTGACATGTGTTGGCTATGTCGGTGTGGCTCATCTCGTTGCCGGCAGATCCCTTGGCGAAGCGTATTCCCTCCCACTGGTTGGACATCACCTCAAACGATATGTCGGCCACAACGGAGCCGGTGCGGTCGCCGCGCATGGTCACCGGAGCTTCCGCGGTGCCGGAGCTGCGCAAGATGCCGTGCACCACCATTGCGGCCTTGTCGTGAAAGAGCAGCCGGGCGCCCGGCTCTATGGTCAGTGTGACGCCGGGGCTCACTGACAGGGTGTCGGATATGAGATAAGGGCGTTCGGCCGTCAGGGTCATGTCGGCGCTCAGTGCCGCGCGCTTCAGCCGCACCACGTCGGTGGACTGGGCCGTCACCACCACCGAGCGGCTCACCCCGTTGGTCACTACGTCTATATAGTCGGTCACGTCCTGCGGTCCGATAAGGCCTGTGGAGGGCAGAGTGGTCTCCACAAACACGTAGATGGAATCGTTGGGCCTGATCTCCACATTGGCGAATGCCGTGCCCGACATGCCGTCCACATTTATGCGGAAATGCTTGCCCGAGCGCATCCTCACGGACTGCAGATTGAGTTGCTTGCCATGACGGTTGTAGATCTTCATGGCAAAAGTTGGCGAAGGCTCGTCGGCAAACTGCTCGCCGAGTTTCAGGGTGTCGGTGGAGAATGCGGGCTGTGCCGACGGCGAAGTCTCGAATCCGTCCTCGATGCAGCCGGTGGCGGCTGTTGCCGCCGCTATCATGATCGGTAGTAAGCGTTTCATATCTACAGATGATAACGCTCCGCCACAGTCTAAAATTGTGTGTCAGCGGGTTGTTGTGCAGTCAGCGCCTTGTAGAGATTGCGGCATCCGTCTTCAAGCAGGTCAAGCACCAGCTCGAAGCCTTCCGCCCCTTCGTAGTAGGGATCGGGTACATGGTCGTAGCGGCTTCCGGGGCTGAAATATTCCGCCATGGCATGTATCTTGCGTGCGGCTTCAACACTCGGTGCCATCTGGCGCAGGCGCGACAGGTTTGACGCGTCCATCCCCACGATTATGTCGAAATATCCGAAATCCTCCGCATCCACCGGGCGGCTGATGTGGTCGAGCGTGAGTCCGCGTTCCCGGGCATGGACGCGCATGCGTCTGTCGGGCAGTTCGCCGGCATGACAGGATATTGTCCCAGCCGAGTCGATCAGGAAATCACCCTCACGGCCATTCTCGCGAACCATGGCGCGCATCACTCCCTCGGCGGCCGGCGACCGGCATATATTGCCGAGACACACGAACAGTACTTTCAATTGTTTTTGTTCCATGAGTGCAAATTTACTGAAAATTAGAAAAATCTCATCGCCGGTGAGTGGAATGTATTGAAAATTACCATAAGTGGCCGCAAAAACACCTCTTGAGTTCCGCGTGGGAATCTTTAAATTTGCAGTTTATATTCAAAACATATCAACACAGATGAAGAAAGACAGAAATCTGAATAGAGACAGATTCGATTTTGCGACTGGCAATATAGGCCCTATGTTCCGGTCGCTGTTTTTCCCGACGCTCGTCGGAATGATTTTCAATTCGGTATTGACGGTCATCGACGGTATATTTGTCGGCTGGGGTGTGGGGCCTGAAGGCATTGCAGCGGTGAATATCGTCGCTCCGGTCTTCATGGTCATCACCGGCATAGGACTGATGTTCGGAATCATTTCCCTGCGATACATCCTGCGGAATTTTAGTCAACGACGGGCAGCATGGATGGTAACTAACGGCAAGGAGTAGAAATAGATATGTCGCCAATTTGTTACTTATACTTTCAAGTCGCCTAAAATCAATGAGGTTGTAAATTATACCGGAATTACCGAAAAAGTTTGTAATTTTGCGTATTATGAGTATTATGGACAAAAAACCATTGTTGGGGCTTTCGCTCTCCGGGCTGCGCGAGGTGGCTGCCGAGTGCGGGCTGCCGCGTTTTGCCGCAGGCCAGATGGCGAGGTGGCTTTATGTCAAGAGGGTGGAAAGTGTCGGGGAGATGACCGATATATCGCTCGAAGGCCGCCGCCGGCTTGACCAAGCGTATTGTGTGGGGCGCACCGCCCCCAAGGCAAGCGCATGCAGCGCCGACGGCACGGTGAAGTATCTGTTTGACGGAGCCGGCGGCCGTGATATAGAGTCGGTCTATATTCCCGACCGCGACCGCGCCACGCTGTGTGTGTCGTCGCAGGCAGGATGTCGCATGGGCTGCACTTTCTGCATGACCGGACGGCAGGGTTTTCACGGGCAGCTTTCAGCCGGAGCCATTGTCAATCAGGTTCTTTCAATCCCCCAGAGCGCCGAGTTGACAAATCTCGTGTTCATGGGCATGGGTGAGCCTATGGACAATGTGGATGCGGTGCTGGCGGCGCTGGAGGTGCTCACCTCGCCGTGGGGCCTGGCATGGAGTCCGAAGCGCATCACGGTGTCGAGCATAGGCAAGATCCGTGAACTGCGCCGTCTGCTCGACGAGACCAAAGTGCACGTGGCCATAAGCATTCATTCACCATATCCTGCCGAACGCGAGGGCCTGATGCCTGTGGAGCGGGCTTATCCGATCAAGGATGTGATAGGGTTGCTCAGAGAATATGATTTCGCTCATCAGCGACGTCTGTCGTTTGAATATATAATGTGGCGGGGCGTGAACGACGATCTGCGCCATGCCGACGCTCTGTCGCGGCTGCTGCGCGGACTCGACTGCCGCGTTAATCTGATCCGTTACCACTCGTTGCCCGGCTCGCCGCTGCGCACCGCTTCGGAAGCGGTGATGACGGCTTTCCGCGACAGGCTCAACGAAGCGGGCCTGACGGCCACGATCAGGGCATCGCGCGGAGAGGATATCCAGGCAGCATGCGGCATGCTGGCCGGGGAGGCCCGCGGATGATATCTGTGGTGATTCCGGTGTGGAATCGCGCCGGGATGGTGGGCCGAACGCTTGAGTCGCTGGCTGCGCAGACCGTGTGGCCCGACAGAGTGGTGTTGGTCGACAATGATTCCACCGACGATACGGCACGTGTGCTTCGGCAATGGGCCATGGGGAGGAAGGACGTGGAGGTGGTGTGTGAACGCGTGCCTGGAGCCGCAGCAGCGCGCAATTGCGGTCTGGCTGCCGTTGATTCGGAGTATGTGATGTTTTTCGACAGCGACGATGTGATGCCCGCCGGCCACGTTGCCGATGTGGTGCGCGGTCTGCGGGACAACGGTCTGCCTGACATAGGTGCGTTCGATGCTGTGATCCGCACGGATTCGGGCGCTGTGATGCCGAAGCCTTTCCGCCGCGGGGACGTGATGTTCAACCATCTGTTTCACGGAGTGCTGTCGACACAGCGCATGGTGGTGAAAACCTCTGTGATCCGTGGTTGCGGAGGGTGGAATGCGTCGCTGCGGGTGTGGGACGATCTGGAGCTGGGAGTCCGTCTGCTTTCCCGAGGTGCGGGAGTGAAAAGGCTGGAACTGACCGCTCCGGTGACCATAATGAGCCATGGAGATTCTATCACCGGCACGGCTTTCAGCCCCAAGGCGGGCCTGTGGGAAGCCGCGCTGGACTGTTGTGACAAAGAGTTGCCGCGGCGCTACGCTTCTCTGACAGACTACCGTCGGGCCATATTGGCCGGAGACTATCTGCGCGAGGGTCGTCCTGATCTTGCCGCTGGCGTCAGGGTCACACACCGCCCGTGGCTCATGGCCCTGATCAGACGGTATGTGGCCGCGGGGGGCCGCGGGGTGGCGGAGATTGCCCGAATTTTCAGATAAGCATTATGGCCGTTGTTGTACTTTTTACCGAATCATATCCTTTCGGAGGATATACGGAGCCGAATTTCGTGGGTCCGGAGATAGCCGCGCTCGCCGCGGAGTTTGACAGGGTGATCATCGCGCCGGTGCTTGTGCGCGGTCCGATGGCCGGCGGGCTGCCGGCGAATGTGACGGTGGACACCTCGCTGACCCGCAGGCCCGGTGCAGTCGATAAGGCAGCGTCTCTGGCGCGTCCGTCGCTCTACCGTCATCTGGCCTGCGACTATGCCTATATACACACTGTGGCGCAGCTGCGGTCGGCTGTGGCTTTTTCGGCATATACGGTGCATTACCGGACAAAAATACGCCGTCTTATCTCCAAATACGGTCTGGATCTTCGCACCACGCTGTTCTATACATTCTGGTTCGAGTATCAGGCCGCCGCGCTGGCCGGAATCAGTGGCGCGCGGTTCATAACCCGTGCCCATGGTCATGACATATATGATTCCGAATCGCCTTTTCTGAGCCATTCGTGGCGGGAACACACTCTCAGCCGTGCCTTGGCATGTTATCCGGCGTCGGACAGCGGCACGGCATACATACGCGCGGACTATCCCGCTCATGCCGGCAAGGTGGCCACACGTCATCTGGGCAGCGTGGCGCCGGACGGGGTGAATCCGCCTGCCCTGCCGGACGACAGCGACGTGACGCTGCTGAGCGTGGCCCGTGTGGAGCCTGAGAAGGGGGTGTTGCGCCAGCTCGGGTGCGTGAAGCACTGGGCGCGTCTGTATCCGCAGAGGAGGGTGAGGTGGATTCACGTGGGCGACGGTTCGGAGATGGAGAGTCTTCGCCGTCAGGCTGCGGAGGATGTGCCGGCCAACCTCGATGTGGAGCTTTGCGGCGCGTTGCCCAATTCAGGAGTCAGGGCCATACTGGGCGGACGTCATGTGGACTTTGTGGTGATGATGAGCCGTTCAGAGGGCGGCAGGCCAATAGCCTTGTGCGAGGCCTTGAGCTACGGGGTGCCTGTGATTGCGTCGGGGGTTGGCGGAGTGCCTGAGATAATCGACGCTGAGGTGGGGGCGTTGCTGTCGCCGGCGCCGGTACCTGAGGAATTCGTGTCGGCGGCCGATGCGGCCATGCCGCGGCGTCAGGCCATGCGGGCCGCAGCTCTGGAGCGGTGGCGCCGTGATCTTGACGCGGAGCCGTTGCGTCGCGCCTTCGCGCGTGAAATAAGGGGACTGGTGCCATGAAGAAGAAGGTTTCGGTGATTGTGGTGACATATAACCAGCGTGACAGCATCTCGCGCACGCTTGACCATATATTGTCGCAGAGGGTGGATTTTCCGTTTGAGATAGTGGTGGGCGACGATGCGTCGGCCGACGGCACGCGGGCCGTGTGTGAGGAGTATGCGCGCCGTTATCCGGAGGTGGTGCGGCTGATGCCGGCTGCGCCTAACAAGGGTGTGACACGCAATTATTTCGATTGTCTGGAATCGGCCTGCGGAGAGTATGTGGCCGATTGTGCAGGCGACGATTACTGGATTGATCCCGACAAGCTGGCCGGTCAGGTCGCGGTGCTCGATTCGGATCCGGAGATAGCGTTGGTGCACACCGCATGGCGTACCAGTGCAGGCGAGACAGTGTGTCTGGACTATCCGCCGGTGGCCGGCGGCAGGGATGTGCTTCTTAGGCTGCTGCGACATGACAAGCCGCAGCCGGTGCATCTGTGCACGGCGATGTACAGGCGCGATGCGATTATGGCCGAATATACTGCCGACCGTGAGTTTTTCCGTTCCCAGTGTGCCGAGGACCTGCCTATCATGGCTGTGCTGGTTGCCCGATGGAAGGTGGCGTATATGCCGCAGGTGACTCTCTGCTACAGTGTGGGCGGCGACTCCGTGAGCAATCCGGCAAGGCTCTCTCGGGCCGCCGGATTCTATAGAGCGAGCATAGGGATGACGGCAGCTCTGGCATCGCGAACCGGGGTGTCGCGCCGGCTCATTGATCCGGGTCTGAGAAAACTGGGGGCATACGCCATGTATCTGGCCATAGCGTCGGGCGACCCGTGTGCGGTGGACGCACTGGACCGTACGTGTAGTGCTGTGTCGCTTCGCCTTGCTTTCCGCACCCGCGTGCGCCGCTGGCTTTACGGTCTGAAGATCCTTATGCCCGTCACTGACCGGGAGCGGCGGAGGTAGTCGGCGAGCGACAGCGGATCCACCGTCACTTTGCCGTGTTTGCTTGACGCGTGCAGCAGTCCCGCCGGTTTGCCCGGTTCTTTGACTATGATGCCCATGTGGGTTACGTCGAGACCTTTTATTTTGGTGGACAGTGCTACAATGTCGCCGCTTTGCAGGGCATTCTGCACTTCGGGAGTATCTACGTCTGCGCTTTTGATGTAGTATATCCTGATATGACGGAAATTGCGTTCTATGGCTTTGATTCCGGCGAGCTGGGCGGAGTCGGCGAGTTGCGGATAGGCGTCGGCGTGGGTCGACATGAAGTCCAGATTCTTTTCCGTATAGACAGCTTTGGGCATGGATGAGGTGATCTCGCGCAGGTTGCCGCGGTGGGAATTGTCGAGTGCCCAGTCCGTTATGTAGTGCAGACGGGACGCGTATCCAGCCATAGTGCCGGAGCGATAGCGCATGTTTTCAAGCGCATACAGGAAGTCACGCCACGACAGCCTTCGGTCGGCCGCGGCGGCATTGATGGCGAGCACAGTCTCCACAAGTGTAGTGCAGTCGAATTCGTCGAGGTTGACGGTGATACATTCCTCCGTGCCGTCGCAGTTGAGTGTGCCTGCGACGTAAGGGGCCCCGATGAATCTGTGTCCGAGCCATTCGATGCGTCGGGAGTGGCTGTCGATCCGGGCGGCGGCACTTATCAGTTCGTTGAGACGGGTGGTGTCGGCCGCTTCGTTATGGAATCTGACGCGGGAGGAGGAGTCGGCGGCCCATGCGGCGGCCGCGCACAGGGCGGCCGCTGTGAAGGCTGTTGTGATGCGCCGTGTCATCGTGTTCATGTGGCCGTGATGCAGGTTGTGTTGTTATGGTGGTGACGGTGCGGCGGCAGGTCTTATACGTTGAAGCGGAAGTGCATGATGTCGCCGTCCTGCACCACGTATTCCTTGCCTTCTACGTTCATTTTTCCGGCTTCTTTGACGGCCGCTTCGGATCCGAGGGTCACATAGTCGTCGTATTTGATGACTTCGGCGCGGATGAAGCCTTTTTCGAAGTCGGTGTGGATGATTCCGGCGCATTTCGGCGCTTTGCTGCCGCGGATAAACGTCCACGCGCGTACTTCGTCCGCTCCGGCGGTGAAATATGTCTGCAGGTCGAGCAGCGAATAGGCGGCGCGGATCAGACGGGCCACGCCGGATTCTTCCAGTCCGATCTCTTCAAGGAATTCGCGGCGCTCTTCGTAGGTGTCGAGTTCGGCGATCTCGCTTTCGGTCTGCGCGGCTACGATGAGTATGTCGGCGTTTTCGTCCTTAATGGCCTGGCGCACGGCGTCGACGTAGGTGTTGCCGTTCACGGCCGATGCGTCGTCGACGTTGCACACGTAGAGGACCGGTTTGGATGTGAGCAGAAACAGCTCGCGGGCGAATTTCTGTTCGTCGGGTGTGTCGAATGTGACTGTGCGTGCGGCTTTGCCGGCTTCGAGAGCTTCTTTGAATTTCAGAAGCACGTCGGCTTGCATTCTTGCGGTCTTGTCACCGCCGGTCTGGGCCTGTTTGAGGGTTTTGGCGAGTCGGCTGTCGACGGTCTCGAGGTCTTTGATCTGCAGTTCGTAGTCGATGATCTCTTTGTCGCGCACGGGATCGACCGATCCGTCCACGTGGGTTATGTTGTCGTTGTCGAAGCAGCGCAGCACGTGGAGTATGGCGTCTGTCTCACGGATGTTGGCCAGGAATTTGTTGCCGAGTCCTTCTCCTTTGCTGGCACCCTTGACCAGTCCGGCAATGTCTACGATCTCTACTGTGGCAGGAACAACGGACCGGGGGTTGCATAGCTCTACGAGTCTGGTGAGACGGTCGTCGGGCACGGTGATCACACCTACGTTTGGTTCGATCGTGCAGAAGGGAAAGTTGGCCGACTGGGCCTTGGCGTTGCTGAGACAGTTGAAGAGTGTGGATTTGCCTACGTTTGGCAGGCCCACTATACCGCATTGCAGTGACATATTCAGTTAGGAGTTGGGAGTTAGGAATTAGGAGTAGTTGGGAGTCTGTGGATATTAAAAAAGCGCCTCGGGAGAGAGGCGCTTTTGTGTTGTCGCGCTTGGTTTACTGGCGTGTGAATTTGAGAATACGGTTTTCAATCACGTCATCGCCCAGAAGCAGGTTCTTGAGGTCGTTGATCACGATGCCCTGCATGCGGTTGTTGATGTTGATGAGGTTGGATTTTTCGTCGTAGGGCATGGTGCCTTCGGTGGCGTCGATAACTTCGTAGACAACTACCGATGAGTTCCAGCGGAGGGGTCCCACCACGTCGCCAGGCTTGTGGCCGCGTATGCCGGCCAGCGGAGCGAAGCGGGCGGAGTTGTTGGCGAAGTTCACGTTGCGCACGGTGTCAGGGGTAGCTCCCATGATTTTGGCGTAGTCGGCCAGTGTGGTGCCTTTGCCGGAGAGTTCTTTGACGAGGATGTCGGTGCGCTTTTCGTTGAGTGCGAGCACTTCAAGCGAGTTGCGGATCTGAGGGAAGGATACGGGGATGTATTTTCCGTCGTAGATGTCGGCCACAGCCACTGCCGTCATACGGCTGTTGCGGCTGTCGGTGAACACGTGGCTCACGTCGCCCTTGTCGGCTTCCATTGCCCATGCCACGATGCCGCGGCTGTCAGTAAGGTTGGCCAGGGAGTTTGACGATGCGTTGACGATCTCGTCGTTGACCATAAGGCCGTCCATCATGGCGTTTTCGGCGTTGAAGTCGTTGACAGATGATACTTTCTCAAGGAATGAGCGCATGCGGCCTTTGAGTTCGTCGATGGTTGTTTTTGAAGGCTCGACGCTGTAGGTGGCGGTAGCGTATTCGTAGATTTCAGAGGGTTCGTCGTAGGCGGTCACAGCCACAGCCACGGATCCGTTGGGACCGGAGAGGGGCAGGTAGACATTGACGCCTGCAGCGTTGAGCGTGTCGGCGATCTCGTCTGGGAGCTGTGAGTATTTTACGGGATAGGTCTGGGCTTCGCCGAGGAGTCCTTTGATCGAAGCGTGGTCTGCGCCGGAGTTGAGCTGGGCTACTACAGAGTCGGCATTGTAGGAGGGGTCGATCTGGAACTGTGTGATCTTGGCGCCGTTGACTTTGGTCTGGCGGTCAAGAAGTTTGGCGATGACGATAGAGGGGTTGGCAGGAGAGTAGACGGCGTTGTTGATCACGTAGACACTGTCGATGGCTGCGCCTTTGAGGAATTCGGAGAGGGTGGGCTGGCGCTTTGCGGTGAGTTCGTCGGCGTCGGCAGTGATGTAGTCGACAACGAATGTGGAGTTGCCTGCGAGACCTTCCATGGCGGGTTTCTCAGAGAGGTCGGCCACTGCCATCGCGGCAGCGTCGAGAGCGGCGTTGCGGTCGGCCTGCGAGGGCTTGATGTCGAGGTTGACATAGCGCACATAGCGGTGCGGCTCCTTGATGGCGTAGTCGGCGCGGTGGTTGGCGTAGTAGGCCTTGATGTCCTCGTCGGTGAGAGTGTCGGGCTGTGAGTAAAGGCTTTTGCCTACGGAAACGATGGTGTAGGTGGTGTTGCCTTCGTCGAACATGGCTTTTGCGTCTACCTTGTTGGCTTTGATGGTGCCGACGAGCAGTGAGTAGAGTTTCTGGCTTTTGAGCATCTGCTCGACTTCGTTTTCAAAGTTCATCCAGTCTGCTTCCATGGCCTGTACCTGCTCTGCGGGGATGCCGTAGGAGTCGGGATCGGTCATGTATGAGTAGAATTCTTCGGGAGTGACGCCGTTGTGGGTCTGCTGGAATCTGTAGGCAGTCATCATGGCGGCTTTCTCGCCTACCATCGCTTCGGTTATCTCGGCGTCGGTGACGGTGATGCCGAGGTTGTCGAACTCACGGTTCATCAGCGATTCCATGATGAGTCCCTCAAGTGCCTGGGCGTCGGCGCCTTCGGCATTGGGGTTCTGTTCGCGCAGCTGGTTGGCACGGTTCTGATATTTTTCGTAGTCGATTTTGTCACCTTTCACTTTGGCCACTGTGGTGTGGTCCTGTACAAGTCCCATGGGGTTGTCCACGATAGTGATGATGAACAGGAAAAGTGCAACGAAAATGACGCTCACGAGGAGCACCGATCTGCTGCGGATTTTTTCGAGTGTTGCCATTGAATATTTTGTGTCTTTTAACTGATTTTACGTGATTTCAGGCGCACAAAGATACATTTTTTTATCAAAGTGCCAAAATGATGAGTTCAATTATTCTTCATTGCCTGCGAATTCCATCAGGAAGGCTTTGATGAAGCCGTCTATGTCGCCGTCCATGACTCCGCCCACGTCGGCTGTCTGATGGCCTGTGCGGTGGTCTTTGACACGGCGGTCGTCGAACACGTAGCTTCGTATCTGCGATCCCCATTCGATTTTCATTTTCGAAGCTTCGACTTTGGCCTGTTCCTCCATGCGGTGGCGCAGCTCCTTGTCGTAGAGGATCGAGCGCAGTTGCCGCAGGGCGTTTTCTTTGTTTTTGGGCTGGTCGCGGGTTTCGGTGTTTTCGATTAGGATCTCTTCTTTCTCGCCTGTGTAGGGGTCGGTGAACTGGTAGCGCAGGCGCACTCCGGATTCCACCTTGTTGACGTTCTGTCCGCCGGCACCTCCGGATCGGAAGGTGTCCCACGACAGCAACGCCGGCTCGACCTTGACCTCGATGGTGTCGTCGACCAGCGGGGTGACGAATACGGAAGCAAACGAGGTCATGCGTTTGCCCTGAGCGTTATAGGGGCTGACGCGCACCAGACGGTGCACACCGTTCTCGCTTTTGAGATAGCCGTAGGCAAAGTCGCCTTCGACGTTTATGGTGACAGATTTGATGCCTGCTTCCTCGCCGTCGAGAAGGTTGGCGATGGAGGTCTTGTAGCCGTTCTTTTCGGCCCAGCGCAGGTACATGCGCATGAGCATGGATGCCCAGTCCTGGCTTTCGGTGCCGCCGGCTCCGGAGTTGATTTTCAGCACTACTCCGAGCTTGTCTTCCTCGCGCCGGAGCATGTTGCGCAGCTCCAGGGCTTCGATCTTGGCTATGGCTTCGGCATAGAGCGCGTCGACCTCTTCTTCGGTCACGAGTTCCTCTTTGTAGAAGTCAAACGACAGACCAAGCTCTTCCACGGCTTTCTCCACGTCTTCATATCCGTGGATCCATGCCTGGAGATCCTTGATCTTCTTCATCTGTATCTGAGCTTCTTTGGGGTGTTCCCAGAAGTCGGGCACGTGGGTGCGGAGTTCTTCTTCCTCTACTTGAATTTTCTTGTTGTCGATGTCAAAGATACCTCCTCAGCGCAAGCTTGCGCTCAAAGGTCTCTTTTAGCTGTTCCTGAGTTATCATCGGGAATATAGGGGGTGAGAGTGTTGCGTGATTTGGTTTGTCTGATTCGGTTGCCGGCTGTGGCTCCGGCTGTGGCGGCGCGATTATTATTCGGCTGCGGGAGCGGGAGTCTCGGATGCTGCGGCTTCAACTGCGGGAGCTTCCTGCGATGCTGCGGGAGCGCTGAAGTCGAGGTCGGCGGGCATGGAGGTTTCCATCTGGGTGCGTATGGAGTGGGTCATGGAGGGAGCCGTGAACACACTCAGGATTGCCAGAACTGCTACAGCCGCGGCGAGATACCATGTGGTCTTCTCGACAATGTCGTTGGTGCGGCGCACGCCCATGATCTGGTTGCTTCCGGCAAACGACGATGACAGACCGCCGCCCTTGGATTTCTGGATAAGCACGATGCCGATGAGCAGAATGGCTGCGAGCAGTGTGAGGATTATTACAATTGTGTGAAGCAGATTCATAAGGTGTTTATGTGATTTATGGTTTTAATTCATTTATTCACGGATAGATCCCTCCAGAAGCATAAGTTTCCGAAGGAATCGTAATTGGTCTGCAAAGTAAATACTTTTTTCGGGAAAATTCAAATTTAAGTGGCTTATAATTTCGTATGCTTTGGCGTAGTTGCCGCGGCGTATGTAGATATGAGCCAGGCTTTCGGACAGGAGGGAGTCGTCGGCGGCTGCCGGTTTTCCGACTGCGGAGACGGGTGCGGGCTGTTCTGCGGATGCGGCCGGGGCGGCAGCTGACGGAAATTGGCCGCCTGCGGCTTTGCTTTTGATTATGAAACTGTTGATGAGCTGGTCCTGAGAGCCGTCGGGCGCTTCGTCGCCGTCGGGTATGCTATCTTCCTCTTCGCGGGCGAGTATCTGTGCATAGTCTGGCGTGGGATTGAAGATCAGGCGGGTGAGCAGGGCTTCCTCTTCGGGGTTTTCGGATCCGTAGGCCGATATGAATCTGTCGATTGCGGCGTCGGTGGATGGTGTGGCCTTTTGTTCTTCGGGGTAGAAGCCGCAGAATTCGCCGGACAGGTCGGCATCCGTGGCCAGGCTCATTTCTTCGATGTCGGGAGCGGCAACGGCCAGACGCCGTGTGAGAGCGGCGCGTGTGGAGTCGTCCAGCTCCTCTGCCTTGTTGCGCAGCAGTAATGCGGCTGGCAGCAGAAAGCAAGGACAGGCAAGGTGCAATTCTTCGACTCTTTCCGGTGATGGGGTCTCTCCGTGGTCGAGCCAGCGTGTGATTTCTTGTCTTAGTCCGTTCATGATCACCAGTTGCCGAGTGTGGAGTTGAAGATCAGTTCTACCAGTTCGTCGGAGATTTCCGTGCACAACTGGTCCTGGACGTCGGTGAGCATTTCCGATGCAGGGAAGTCGCGGTAAGCCGAAAAGGTCTGGTCAATGTCCTTTGAGTCGTCGCGGTTGTCGGTGTAGCGCACTCTGACGGAGATGGTCAGGCGCGTCTGCGATGCGTAGGCGTCGGCACCGACAGCCTGCGGCGACAGGCTGTAGTTTGTGATCTCGCCTTCCATCTGCAGGTCGGCCGCTCCGGTGTTGTCGGTGGTCTGCAGCCGGGTGTTGCGCTGCACGTAGTCGAGCAGGGCGTTTTCAAATGTCTGCTGTAGCGGCGGATATACCAGAGCGGCGCGTATCGGGAAGTTGCCTATGGCTATGGATTTGTAGACAGTGTAGTCGAGGGCAGAGCCGTTGAGTTTGTAGCTGATGCGGCATCCGGTGGGGATGAGCAGCAGAGCCACAAGCGGCAGGAGCCGTTTGAGTATGGTGTGGCTGATGGAGTTATTCAAGGCCATATTCCTTTATTTTGCGGTAGAGGGTGCGTTCGGATATGCGGAGTTCGGCGGCGGCGGCTTTGCGGCGTCCGCCGTTGCGTTCGAGACTTTCGCGTATGGTTTCTTTTTCGGTGTCCTCGAGGGTCTTGATGGCTGGGATGACGATTTCCTGAAGCGTCTCCACTTCGGTGGCGGCGGTTTCTTCCGGCAGGTTTATCAGGGCTCTGTGGTGAGAAATGGGCGGTTGTGGCTGGGTGGCCGGCACCATTGCCGCCGATGTGACCGCAGCCATGGCGGGCGCGGCCGTTTTTTTCTCCGACAGTTCGGCCCTGAGGGAGTCCACTTCTTCTCTGAGACGGAAGATCATGTTGAAGAGCACTTCGCGTTCGCGTGCGTAGGAGCGTTCTGACGGATCGTTGGGCGCAGCTGCGGCGGCCACGACCGGGGAGAATGTGGCTGCTGGCAGGTATCTTTGCAGACGTTCGCGCGTGATCTCGTCGCCTGCTTCGAAGAGCGACAGCTGCTCCACCACGTTTTTGAGCTGGCGCACGTTGCCGGGCCAGCGGTAGGATGCGAGCAGGGTGCGGGCGTCGTCGCTGAGCGATATTTCGGGGGTGGAGTAGCGTTCGGAGAAGTCGGCGGCGAATTTCCGCGCGAGCAGTGTGATGTCCGAACCGCGGTCGCGCAGCGGCGGCACGTTGATCTGCACGGTCGAGAGCCTGTAGTAGAGGTCCTGGCGGAAGCGTCCTTCGGCCACGGCTTTGGCCATGTCGACGTTGGTTGCGGCCACGACGCGGATGTTGGTGCGCTGTACGGTGCTTGATCCCACTTTGAGGAATTCGCCCGATTCGAGCACGCGGAGAAGGCGGGCCTGTGTGGTGAGGGGAAGTTCGGCCACTTCGTCGAGGAAGATCGTGCCTCCATCGGCTTCCTCGAAGTATCCTTTGCGGGAGGATATGGCTCCGGTGAAGGCTCCTTTCTCGTGTCCGAAGAGTTCGCTGTCGATGGTGCCTTCGGGTATGGCGCCGCAGTTCACAGCTATGTATCTGGCGTGTTTGCGTGCTCCGGCCGAGTGGATTATTTTCGGAAAGAATTCTTTGCCGGTGCCGCTCTCGCCTATGATGAGGACAGACAGGTCGATGGGCGCCACCCTCAATGCGCGGTCTATTGCATCGAGCAGAGCGGGCGATGATCCCACAATGCCGAGCCTTTGCTTGACGGCCTGAAGGCCGGTGGATGTGATTGAGTTCATGGCCGGTGTGACGTTTGGTTTATATGAATGCAAAGTTACGTATAAAAAGCGAGATTCGGAAAATTTATGAAACAGAGGGGGGAGACGCGTGTTGCGGCGTCTTCCCCCCCCAAAAAAAAGGATAGGTTGCAGGTGTGTGAGTGTGTTATCGCACGGCGATCTTGTGTGAACGACCTGCGGCGGTGACGATGTAGATGCCGCGAGCCGGCAGGGTGAGCGATGCCGTCGGCGTGCCTGCGGTAGCCGACAGGCTGCCTATGATGCGTCCCTGCATGTCGCTGACGGTGGCCGTGGCATCGGCAGCGTGGCCGCTGAAGTCCACTGTGAGGGTGCGGCCGTCGAGGGCGATGGCCGGTTCAGCCGTAGCGGATCCGATTTCGTCGAGCGATGCTCCGGAGGGCAGGGTGACGATGGCGGTTTCGTTGCTGGGGAGGGTGACAATGTCGCCCGCCACACCTCTGACGGTATAGTAATATGTGGTGAGCGGCTGAAGGCCGGTGACGGCAAGCGACAGGGCGTCGCCGGCATCAAGGTTGTCCATGCCGGGCAGGCTGACGGGATAGAGCTTGTCGTTGTAGGCTATCTCGATGTCGTCGATGGCCAGGGCGCCCTTGCCCAGAAGACGGTAGGTGATCCTGACGGATTTGCAGTCGGCCGGTATCTTGCAGTCGGCGTCGTTGTCGGACCAGCGGGCCGTTGTGCCGGAGGTTGCCGGTACGGTCAGCTGTACTTCGTCGATAAGCTGCCATTCGTTGCCGACGAGTCCTTCTACGAGGATCTTGTTGGTGCCCGAGGGATTGTTGCGCTCGCGGTACCAGAAGCTGATGCCGCGTATATTGCCCTCAAACGACGGCGACTGGATGTAGCTGAGGTTTGACGGCATGGACATCGACGGGGCGGCCTGTCCGAAGTATCCTGCCATGGAGAGTCCCATGGTGCAGTTGCTTTTCCAGCCTTCGGGGAGTTTGGACACTCCTGCGGTGAAGTCGACTGTGGTCCTGTCGGGTTCTCCTTTGGCTTTGGTGTAGACAGCCACACGGTATGTTTCGGCGCCTTCGAGTGCCGACCAGTTGGCGGTGAACGATGTCGATGTGACGTCGGTCGCCGCAAGCGGTTCGGGTCTTGTGAATTCGAAGGATGCCTCGGGGGTGGTGACCTGCATCACTTCCGACAGGGCGCTCTCGCTGTTGCCTGCGATGGCGCGGACTCTATAGTTGTAGAGAGTCTGCGGGGCGAGACCTTCTACGGGCTGTGATGTGGAGGATACGATGCGGTTCTGGAAGCCGTCGACGAAGTTGTAGCCACCTCCGCCGAGGGTGTACACGTCGAGTTTGTAGGCTTCGGCACCTTCGACCGGCTCCCAGCGTGCGGTGAATGACACGGGGGTCACGTCGGCGGCGGGCAGCACCGTGACCTGTTCGAGCGAGACGTGGCCGTCGCCTGCCTTGAAGTAGATGATGCCGTTGCGCTCCTCGATCTCGGTCAGCGGCATGTCCACAGGTTCGCCGGTGGCCGTGAGCATGGCCGGGTGTGTCTCGGATGTGAATGAGGTCACTCCGGCGGTGCCGGGGAAGGCATCGCCTGCGCGTGTTGATTCGCTGAGGATGGCGTCGGCTTCGATCAGGTCGATGTGTTGCAGTCCGCTGTTGACCTGGTTGGCTTCCCAGAGGTCGGCCACGAAGTTTATGTGCCACACCAGCATGCCGTGGCCGGGGATGTATTCGTCCCAGCCTTTCTGCTGGCGGTTTTCGAGGATGAAGAAGTCGTTTTCGTTTTTAGTGCGGATGATTCGGGCCACGTTGTCGGACAGAGGGTTGAGCGTGACGCTCTCGGTGCCGGAGATGACTTCCGGTTCGAGCCATCCGAGGAAGAAACGTTCGTAGGCGGAAAACAGCGGCGGGGTGCGGCTGAGATTATTGTGGGAACCTACGTCCATCACCGACCATGATCCGGGAGTGAATGATGCTCCCTGGCTTTTGGTGTCGTAGAGGTCGGGGAATCCGAGCACGTGGGTGAATTCGTGGCACACGGTGCCGATTCCTTCCGTATGGGATTCGCGGGTGTTGGTTTCTTCGTTGAAGATCACGCGGCGTTCGTTGGAGCAGGCATAGTGGTTGAGCCGCACTCCGTCGAAGGTGAACTGCTGGCCGCTGATGCGCTCCACGTCGCCGGCGTGCGGCCACACGGTGTAGCGTTCGCCGCCGGATGCTTCGCCGAGTCCGGCATAGAATACGTAGACGTTGTCGATGTAGCCGTCCAGATCGCGGTCGTATTCTTTGAAGTCGATCACGTTGTCGAGCTGCTGACATGCTTCGACTGTCATGTTCCATGCGTTGAGGTCGCCGCCGCCCTGCGGGTCATTCTGGCCGTAGAAGCTGATGTCGCGCGAGAGGGTCACGGGGCCGTACACGTCGAACTGAAGGTCGAACTGTCCGGACGAGTTCTCATAGAAGTATTCGTGGACGCTGCCTGTGGCTCCGTCAGCGTCAAAGCCGGTTTTGTTGAGCAGGTCGTTGAAGAATCCGGCGGGATTTTCCATTGAGAACGTGACTTCTTCGTCGTTGGTGCCGTCGGAGGGGAACTCCACGAGCACGGCCAGGGCGCGTTGTTTGCCTTTGGTGGGATAGGTGGTGGTGGACGAAGCCTTGAGCAGGGGGCTGTTGCGGCGTGTGGCCGCGGTGCGCAGCACGGTGTGGTTTACGGCTGATTTCTTGTCGATCGTGGCGAGAAACGCCTGTTCGTCCGGTGTGCGGGCCGATTTGTCGTGAGCCCTGACGGATGCGGTAGAGCCGGAGAAGCCGGTACGGTAGTAGAAGAATCCGTCATCGTCGCGTCTCAGAGGGTAGCCGTCGTCGCTCAGGTAGTAGTGGCCGGATTCGTCTCCGTAGAGTCTTACGGTGATCTCGGTGCCGTCTGGCTGCGTCATGCGCATGGCACCTGGCATGGCAGGAACGGCATGCAGGCCGGTTGCCTGCATGCCGATCGCCAGCATCGCAATGATTTTTGCGGTTTGCTTCATAGATGGTTATCTTACAGCATGTTTGAACATGTGTCCGTCGATCGATATGGCGTAGATGCCTTTGGGGAGGGAAACGCGGGTCACGTTGTCTCCGATGCCGCTGTAGGCATTGATTCCGGAGAGGGTGTAGACGTCTATTTTCTTTCCTTCGGCACCCTTGATCACTAAGCCTTCACTGTCGGACTGAACTGTGATCCGGGTGATTTCCACGGATCCGAGTCCGGCATGGGTATAGAGCACGGTGTACTCGTTGGAGTAGAGTGATTCGCCTTTGTCGTAGACGGAGGTTACTTTATATTTATAGGTGTTCTCGAGTTCGACGTCATTGTCGTCGAATACGGATTCGCTTATCGGCTCGCTGTTGAGACGGCGTCCGTCGCGATACACGTTGTAGCCCATCAGCGACACTTCCTCGGGCAGGGCGCCTGCGGGAGTGTAGGTGATGTCGTCAACCAGGAGCGCGAAGTGGTTGGGTGAGTCGGATATGCAGTGGATGGCGAAGTATTTGGCGCCGTCGGGCAGCATTATGCGGAATTGTTCCCAGTCACGCACGTCGGCTACGATGAAGGGTTCGCTGCCGTAGATGAAGTCGTCGACATCGTGTCCGGTCTCAGAGTAGAGTACTTCGATGGTCTCGGGAATGGATGCACCGGGTTTGGCGTAGAAAGTGATGGTCTGGGCCTTGCCGCTGAGTTCGGGCGATATCAGCCAGTCGTCGTTGGGGATGTCTTCATTGACGCCGTCGGTGGGACGGAATGCGGCAAGCATCTGTTTGCCTGAATGGGGATCCCATGTGGCAAAGGGTATGGCTGCTTTTTCGGGGTTGAATACCTGGAAGGCCATGGGCTTGCCCACGTTGTCGTACTGCAGGGGATCGTCAAGGCCGCTCAGGGTCATCTGTATGGTCTTGAGTCCGTCGCCGTCGACCAGAGTCCAGTCGCCGATTCCTGAGATGATGAACGAAGCATAGCTTTCGAAGGTTTCAGTGACGGGTTTTGCCGGCATGTCGGCGATGTTGGGTTCGTTCCACGACAGGCTGATGCCGTTGGCGGTGATTTCGCCGTCGAGGTCGGTGACAGACGGGTAGACGGGCAGTTCGATGCGCACGCGTTTGCCTGTTGAGGTGTTGTTGTCGGGGTTCTGGTCGGCTTCGTAGGTCAGCGATGCGGTGTAGATGGTCTCTTCACTGTCGTCGATGGTGGGTGTGTCGTTCATTGTGAACGATACCTGTGATTCAGCGTTGACGGCTTTGCCTGCGGCTGTGGCCACGGTTTTGCCGTTTTTGATCAGATTAACGGTGTATGAGCCGGCCTGAGCGTCATTTCGTCCCACATTTCTTACGGAGACTGTGAATTCGCCTTTCTGACCGACTTTCAGGTCGGAGGGTGCGGTGAGTGTCATCAGCTCGAGGTCGTGGTCCACAAGATCGCGCACGGAGATGTTGTCGATGGCGATGATGTAGTCGGTGGCTTCTACGGCAAATGCGGCGAAGCCGGCCTGTATGAAGCGTGCGTCGGCATATTCGCTAAGAGGGAGTTCAAAGCGTTTCCATCCTTTCGGCGCCGAGTTCATGGGTATGGTCAGGACAGTGGAGAATTCTCCGAATTCGCGTGACAGCATCACTTCCAGACGGTCGTTCTTGCCTGTGAGATAAGCCCAGAATGTGAGATACGGGTTTTTGGCGCCGCGTATGTCGATTTTGGGAGTCTCGATGCGTGAGGCGCGGCCGGTGGCACTTGCCGAGAACAGCATGATGCCGGCGTCGGAGTCCTGTGTGCCGGATGATGAGATTGTGCCGTCGGAGATAAACCAGAATGCTTCGCCGATTTCGCCTGCAATCATTTTGTTGAGCCATGGACCGCTGCGCTGCGTCTGGTTGGCGAATGATTCGTAGACGGGCAGTTTGAGGGCCGGTCCGGCGATGGTGGTGACTGTGCTCCAGTTCTGTCGTCCGGATCCGGATGCATTCTCTGCCCAGACGTTATAGCCCTGATATATCTGCGATTTGGTGGCGTTGAGGTTGTCGCGGTAGATGGTGGAGCGGCCGTTATTGATCTCGTCTCCGCCCAGACCGGGTGAGATGTAGTAGGTGAGTTCGTCGGGGTTGATGTAGCCGCCGTTGACGCCTTTTTCGGGAGCGTCCCAGGTGACTATGATGTTGCCTTCGGATGTGGGGTCCTCTTTGGCGGTGAGATTGCGAACGGGACCGGGCACGTCGATGCCGATGAATGCGGTCTCGGTGGCGTATTCTCCTTCGCCTTCAGTGTTGACAGCCACTACTTTATATGTGTAAAGGCCACGGAAGTCGATGTTTTCGTCTTTCCAGGTGATGTTGCCGGCACCCGGAGTCAGGCTGTTGAGGGTGGCTATCTTGCTGTCGTTGCGGTAGATGTTGACGTCGAGATTGCCGCTTAGGCGGTCGCCGTTGATGCTTGTCGACGGCATGTCGAATGTTAGAGTCGCTTCTGATGCGCCTTGTGAGCCGGGGGTTACTGTGAGGTTACGCGGGCAAGAGGGCGCGGTGACGGGCACTGCTTTGACGGTGATGCCGTAGAGATAGAGATCGCTTGCGTCGGCATCGCTGCATGCGTGGATGCCGAAATAATAGTCGCCAGTGGTGTTTACGCTGAAGTTGGTCTCTGGTTTTGTCTGGGTCTGGAATCCGGAGATCACTATGGGGGCCACGAGTTGTGTGGTCATAGCCTCGGGTGTGGCGGCTGTGCCGAAGGATGCGCATATACGTTCGTCGGGGTAGCTGTTGCGGGCATGGAAGCTGAAGGTGTAGAGCTTGCCTGTTTCCAGACGTACGGGGGGAGTGATGAGCCAGTCGTTGGCGTTGTTCTTCTGGTTGTAGCCGTAGACGAAAGCGCCGTTTTCAAGTTTCCATGTCGAGCCGTCCTTATTGACGTCGGCCACGGTGTAGAGCCGTTCCACTCCGGGCTGCGAGAAGTCTTCGTTGAAGGGTACGGGCCAGGTGGTGCCGTAGATAACGGTGTTTGTCGATGCAGTTGCCGATGTGCCGCCGTTTGTCTTTGCGGTGATCTTATAGCAGTATTCGGTGCGCACGTTTGAATCGATCTTGTCTGTGCAGGTGGTTGCGGAGATTCCGGTGGCCACGGTCTTTACGTCGGGATAGCGCACAACGTCGAATGTCAGTCGGCCGATGCTTTCTCCGTGGATGCCGGATACGGGCACGCTTTCAGTCCAGTCGATGATCATGGCTGATGCGTCGTTGCCGTCGGGGCGGGTTGTGGGTGTGCCTTCCCATTTGGGCTCGTCGTATCCGATCCATTTTTCGATGGAGGTGGCGGGGCCGGTCTGTCCGGCAGCGCTTACGGTGACGGAGAATGTGTAGGCGCCGGCTGACGGAAGAGTCATGGGCACGTTGACTGTGGAGCCTGCCTTGGCTGAGCCTGATTTGGATATCTCGCCAGCGGTAACGGCGTAGTCAAGAGTGCCGGAGAGCTGATTGCCGGCTATGTCGGCAGACGGGAGAGTGAATGAGAAGGTTCCGGAGAGCATGCCGGTGGCAAACTGTGCCGCAAGTCCGGTGGCTTTGTCGGGTATGCCGCTGGTCTGGATGTCCTGTTTCAGAGACAGGCCGTTGACCATGTCCATGGTCGGATAGCCGTAGCTGTCGGTCCATTCTTTGACCTGTGAGGCACGGCCTGTGGAAAGGTCGACTTCAAGCAGGCCGGTGGTATAGTCGTCGTAGACGGCGCTCCAGTACATTTTGCCGGTATTGTAGTCGATCACGGCTGACTGCATGTCGCAGTCGGGGGTTACGCCGGTTGCACCGATCAGAGTGGTCCGGGCGTTAGTCTTGTTGATGGCGTAGAGGTCGCCGGAGATGCTGATGCCGTAGAGCTGTCCGTCGGCGTTGCATGCTATGGCTACCATGCGTTCGGCAAAAGAGTCGCCGATGAGGGTGCTGCGGCCGGTTTCGGTGTTGAGCAGGCCGAGACCGGTGCTGAGCGATGAATCCCAAAATATGCTGTAGTCTCCGTCGAAGAAGATTCCGTAGACTTCATTCTGTGTAGGGTCGAAGGTGAGATCGGCCGATACGCTTGACGCGGACTGGTTTTCTGCTGAGTTCAGCAGTTGCCATGAGTTGGCGTCGTAGACGGACAGCTGTGCCGGTCCGTCGGGAAAGTTATCCATGTCGACGGCATAGTATTTTCCGTTGCCGTATGTGCCGCCGCCGGATGCGTTGAGGTCGGCGGTGTACGAGAACCGGAAGTTGGTGCCTGAGATTGAATAGAGTCCCAGATTGCTATAATCGGAGTAACACAAGTAACCCAGGAAGTTGACACCGGTGAGACTTGCGGCGGCCTGTATTGCCGGAGCCTTTTTCGGCATGGTCATTGTCGCCTGCTGTTTGGCCTTGCGTATGGCGTCACGGTCGGGACGTACGGCGGCGTTTGCGCCAGGCGTTCCAACCGCCAGAACGGCCGGTAGAAGTAGAGTTTTTAGGACAGAAATCCGCTTCATTAGTGATTGTTTTTTGTTAGAAAATTAGGTTTGTACTTTTTGGAAACTTAGTATTTAGTATGTTGTGTTTTTTATAAAAATCCACACAAAGATACGCAATTTCTGTGGTTTTTGCTACTTTTGTCATTGTTATGGCAAAAGATATGAAAACAAATGCCGCCCGGCTGCTTGACAAGGCCGGGGTGTCTTATCGGATTATCCCGTATGAGTATGATCCGGATGACCTTGCAGCTCAGCATGTGGCAGATGCTCTTGGCGAGGATATCAACCGGGTGTTCAAGACGTTGGTGCTGTCTGGCGAAAGGGCCGGACATTTTGTCTGTGTGGTGCCCGGCAATGCCGAGGTCGATCTGAAGAAGGCGGCCCGTGCGGCAGGAGCCAAGAAAGCCGACCTTATTCCCATGAAGGAACTTTTGCCGCTTACCGGATATATACGCGGTGGGTGTACGCCGATTGGCATGAAAAAGCCTTTTCCGGTGTTTTTTCATCATACAGCCACCGGTTTCAGCGAGATCTTTGTGAGCGCCGGTCAGCGTGGGCTTCAGCTTGCAGTGGATCCGGCCGATTTGATCGCCTATACTGGTGCTGCCGTAACAGATCTGATAAAGGACTGATGAATACGTTCGGACGAAATTTCCGTCTTACCACTTTCGGCGAGAGCCATGGAGCGGCGGTGGGCGGTGTGATCGACGGCATGCCGCCGCGTGTGAAGGTAGATATGGACCGCGTGCAGGCCGAGCTTACACGAAGGCGCCCAGGACAGGGCGCGCTGACGTCAGGCCGGAAAGAAGAGGACATAGTGAGGATTCTTTCGGGCATATCGTCAGATGGACTTACTCTCGGCACACCGATCGGGTTCATCATTGAGAACAAGGATGCCCGAAGTGAGGATTATGAGAACCTTCGGCATGTGTTCAGGCCTTCGCATGCCGATTACACCTATTTCGCCAGATATGGCATCCGTGACCATCGCGGCGGCGGACGGGCTTCGGCCCGTGAGACCGCTTGCCGGGTGGTGGGCGGTGCGTTTGCCCGTCAGGTGCTTGAAGCGCGCGGCATCAGGGTGATGGCGTTTACCAGAAGGATAGGAAGAGTGGAGATGCCGGATTCCGTTGATGTCTCGCCCGGCCTTGTGGAGCTGAGCGCGGTAAGGTGTCCGGAGGCCGTGACTTCCGAGGAAATGGTGCGTCTGATCGAGTCGGTGCGTGCGGACGGTGACAGTGTTGGAGGGATAGCCGAGTGCTGGATCTCGGGTGTGGCTGCCGGAGTCGGCGACCCTGTGTTCGGCAAGCTTGATGCGGCTCTTGCCGCTGCCATGATGGGTATTCCTGCGGCCAAGGGTGTGGAGTTCGGCATGGGCTTTGACGGGTGCTGCCGTCTGGGTTCGGAGACAGTCGATGAGTTTGGCTCCGGATTCAGGACTTTGAGCAACAATAGCGGAGGTATTCAGGGGGGCATAAGCAACGGCGCCGATATTGTTTTTCGCGTGGCCTTCAAGCCGGTGGCCACTCTGATGCGGACGTTGCGTGCGGCGACCGACTGCGGCGGAGTGGAGGAACTGAAGGCCCGTGGCCGCCATGACCCGTGTGTGCTTCCGCGGGCTGTGCCTGTGGTCGAGGCCATGGCAGCCATGACGGTGCTTGATGCCGTTATGGAAATTTAGCTCAGGCGGTGGGTGGGAATTGAATAATTCTGTGTAATTTTGTAGTGTAAATTATTTCCGTCGCAACATGAAGATTTTCACTACCGAACAGATCAGGGAGATAGATCGCGTGACCATTGAGAAGGAGGGCGTGTCGTCTCTGCAGCTGATAGAGCGTGTGGCCGAGGGAGTGACTGCCGAAGTCATCAGCCGGCTGTGTGCCAATATGCGTATAGCCGTGTTTGCCGGTCCGGGTAATAACGGGGCCGACGCACTGGCTGTGGCCCGTATGCTTGCCGAGCAGGGCTATCGTCCGGAGGTGTTTCTGTTCAATAAGGGCGGCAATCGTCTGAGCGTTGACTGTGCCGAGTGCAAGCGTCAGCTTCTGGCGCTCGGCGCCGATGTGGACTTCACGGAGGTGACCGGGCTGTTCAATCTGCCGTTGCTTTCTCCGCAGTATATCGTGGTGGACGGCCTTTTCGGGTCCGGACTCCGCGAACCGCTCACCGGAGGTTTCCGTGAACTGGTCAAATATATCAATGACAGCGGCGCGCAGATCGTGTCGATCGACGTGCCGTCGGGTCTGTTCGGCGACTGGAATCCGAATTCCGTGCACCGCAACATAATCCATGCCACGGTGACCATGGCCGTGCAGTTTCCTCATCCGGCATTCATGATGCAGGACAACGCCGAGCTTGTGGGTGAGTGGAAGGTTATAGACATAGGTTTGAGCCAAAGTGCCATACGGCGCACTCCGGCGCCTTTTTATCTTGTGGAGCGTCAGGATGTGAAACGTATTCTGAAGCCGCGTGCGCCGTTCAGCTCTAAGGCCGATTTCGGGTCAGCTCTTTTGGTGGCCGGCAGCTACGGAATGATGGGGGCTGCTGTCCTTTCAGCCCGCGGCGCCCTCAGGGCCGGCGCCGGAAAGGTGACGGTCTATGCTCCTCGGTGTGGCTATGATGTGGTTCAGGGCGCGGTGCCGGAAGCAATGTATCAGGCATCGAACAGCGACATATATATCAACGAGATACGCCCCCGGTCGGAGTATTCGTCTATTGCCATCGGTCCGGGCATAGGCACGGCCGACGCTACGATCAACGCGCTTGAGAATTTCCTGAAGTTGCAGGAAAAGCCGGTGGTGCTCGATGCCGATGCTCTGAATTGCATGGCCCGCAGGCAGTCGTTGCTGCATTTGGTGCCGGTGCTTTCGGTCATCACTCCGCATGCCGGAGAGTTTGACCGCATATTCGGGCCGCAGCCCAGTGCCGAAGCCCGTCTGGTCAAGGCCATAGAGATGTCGCGCTATCACAATATCCTCATAGTGCTCAAAGGCCGCTACACCACCATAGTGCGTCCGGACGGCCGCCTGTATTTCAATTCATCCGGCAATGCCGCCATGGCCACTCCCGGCAGCGGCGACGTGCTCACCGGCATCATAGCGGCGCTGATGGCACAGGGCTATCGTCCGGAAGCGGCTGCGCTTGCCGGAGTCTACATCCACGGTGTGGCAGGCGACATGGCTGCCGAGACAGAGGGTCAGTATGGTGTTACTGCTGCCGACATAGCGGCCAATGTCGGGCGTGCGATAAAGACAATAGCATTTTAAATAACCCCGTTAAGTTATGAGGTATATGAAGAGATTTTTGTTTTCGGTATGTTGCTGCGGCATGCTGTGTTGTCAGGCGTCGGCGCAGTCGACCCAGAAACTGTCGGCGTCCAAAGCCAATGACTATGGGATTATGTACTCGCTTCCCGCGACAGTCCTTAAAATTACTCTCGAAGCCGAGCGTACGGAGTGCAATCCCGGCGAATTCTATAAATATGCGAGACGTTATCTGGGCACTTCTGACGCTGTGGCCACACCTTCTGTCCAGTGGCGTCTGCTCGGGGCCACAGTCACTTCCGAGGGAGTGATAGATACCGGAGCCGAGAAATATCTGATGCAGCTTAAATCGGCGTCAAACCCGTTTTTGCTTATTGATGAAAACGGCCTGCCGCTTGCGTTGAACACTGATCAGGTCATGGCCAAGGAGACGGTGGAGTTGCCGGAGCCGCGTCCGGCTTCGCCTACGGCGTTGGACGGCCCGGCGGCCCGTCAGGCGGTCACGGCCGAGATGGTTCAGAGTTCCTCTACGGCCAAGCGCGCCGAACTGGCCGCTGCCCGCATAATGGAGATACGGTCGAGTCGCAATGACTATCTTACCGGCCAGGCGGACCAGATGCCCGACGGATCGGCATTGAAACTCATTCTGAGCAATCTTGACGCTCAGGAGGAGGCGCTGACAGCGATGTTTCTGGGCACTCAGAGCACGTCGACCGAGGTGGTCACGCTGACTTATATGCCCAAGGCCGATGTGACCGACGAGGTGATAGCCCGCCTGAGCCGAACGGAAGGCATTGTGGATGCCGACGATCTGCGCGGTGTGCCTGTTTATATATCGGTCGACGTGACTTCGCGCGGCAAGATGCCCGTCAATGACAAGGGCGAGACCAAGGCTATGCCCAAGGGCGGTGTGGCTTACTGTATACCCGGCTCGGCCAACGTGACGGTCAGTACCGACGGACGCACGCTGGATTCGGTCGATTTGACCGTGGCGCAGTTCGGAGTGGTCTACGGTCTGGATCCGGCATTGTTCACATCGAAGAAAGCACCGTCGTACGTTATTTTTGATTCAGTCACAGGCGGAATCCGTGAGATCGGCACCTTGACGGAGTAGAAAGAGAGCCGGATCACGGCTTATAGATTATAAGACAAGACCGGAGCCGCGTGATTTACGCGGCTCCGGTCTGTTTAATTGCTTACTGAACGTCGTCGTTGTGGACGGTCGCTCTTATTTAGCGTTTGATTGTGACTTTCTCTGCAGACTTGGCTGTGCGGCGTATGTAGATGCCGTCAGACATGCTCTCGGGAGACACGCGCATGCCCTGCAGGTTGAACCATTCGGCATTGTCGTTGTCATTGTTGTCGGCAGACGTCTCGATCTCGTCAATGGACACGTTGCCGTTGCTCAGAATGGTGTACTCGCGCACTGATTTCAAGCCGTTGACCAGCATATAGCGTTCGAGGTCGCCGTATAGTTCCACGTATGCTCCAAGCATGCCGGGGTTGGTCTTGAGGTTGAGCGCGTTGCGTGCATCGGATGCAGCCATCAGCTGTACGGGTATGCAGTTTGCGTAGTAGGTTTCGGTTTCGGAGTCGGCGAGAACGATGTTGGATTCAACAGTGGCGGGTGCGGAGAATTCCACGCTTTTCTCGGTGAATGTGCTCTTGGCATAGCCGACTATGTAGCCGCGTACTTTTACGTTGGTAGTGGTGTTGGATGTTCCGTTGACCACGTCGTAGACGGACAGATAGTCGCCGGGTGCCTCGGATTCCTCCATTGCGAATGAAATACGGCCTTCGGTCTCGGTTATGCCGGACAGTTTGATCGATGCGGTGCCGCCGGTCCACCAGCGCGGCTGATAGCGGGTCACGTTGGCCGATCCGGGGAATGCATCGCCCTGGGTGCGCTGGTTTTTGGAATCGCGTCCGTCGGCTTCGCAGAGGTCTACGCCCTGATGGCTTTTGTCGTTGTTGACGGTGTTCTGGGTCCATGTGGTAGCGTTGTAGTCCACATGCCAGATGAGCATGCCGTGGCCGGGCAGATATTTGTCGCATCCCTGCTGCTGACGGTTTTCAAAGAGGTAGAATTCGCGCGGATTCGACGGATTTGTCAGGCAGTATGCTTTGTTGGACGTGCGCAGGTCGGGCAGTGTCACCTGTCCGTCCTCAAGTACGAGTTCCTCGGGGGTGATCCATCCCATGGCATTGCGCTCGAACGACGAGTAGGCCGGAGGGGTCATGCCGTTGTTGTTGTAGGGGCCGTAGTCCATCACTGACCATGTGCCAGGGGTGAAGTTGGCCATGGCGGCGGTGTGGTAGAGGTCGGGCAGGCCGAGCACGTGGGAGAATTCATGGACGAAGGTGCCGATGCCGTCAGGACGGTTCTGTTCCCATTCGTTTGTGCAGGCATAGCGTCCGAGACGCACGCCGTCGAGTTTGATGTTATAGCCCCACTCGCTGATGTTGGCCGAGTGAGGCCATACGGTGTCCTCGTCGCCGTAGCTTGCTTCGCCCTGTCCGGCATAGAATACGAACACGTTGTCTATATATCCGTCGCCGTTGCAGTCGTATTTGGTGAAATCGACCGTGGCGTCCAGCTGACGGCATGCTTCGATGACCATCTGTTCAGGATTGGAGTCCTGATCGTAGGCGTCGTTTCCGCCGTAGTAGCTGCGGGTGCGCGACAGGGTCACAGGTCCGTAAAGGTCAAACTCGGGGGCAAAGTTGCCCATTGACGACTCGATGAAGTATTCAAGGCATGAGCCGGTGGCTCCGTAGGATGAGAAGCCTTCTTTGCTGAGCATCTCCGAGAAGTAGGTGTGCGGGTCGTCGAGCGTGAATTTCACGTCGGAGTATTCCACCAGAATTACCAAGGCTTTGGGACTGCCCTGTCCGGGAAAGTCGCTGTCGGGAAATTTGCCGATCTGGGCTACACGATGGATTTTCGGTCCGGACTGTTCTGTGGCGGTTGCAGCGACATTGGTGGCGGCGATGCGGCGCTGCACATCTTCGGAACTGAAATATACGGGAGCGGCGGCATCGATGAGTGTGCCGTTGTCGCTGATGTCGGCAAGACGATATATTCCGTTGACTTTTCGCAGCAGGGCTCCGTCCTGATTGAGTGTGAAGTGTCGGTTTTCGTCACCGACACGTTCCACCATTACGGTGGTGCCGTCGGCCTGCCGCACCGGACGCAGTCCGCGCTTGGCCGGCACAGCCGAAGCAGAGAGCGCTATGAGAGCGCTGAAGATCAAGGCTGATACTTTTTTCATTTTTCGTTTCGTGTAATTCGCGAAGGAGTGATATTATGGTCAGAATTTGGAATATAGATAGCGTTTGATGCTACGTTTGGGCGTTTTTTCGAATTCCTCGGTCATGATCCGGAAATCTGACAGGCGGGCATAGCTTTCAAGCATTGTGTTGACTTCGGCTATGTTCTCTTCCATCAGCTTCTTGACGTCGGCGTGGCTTAGCTGCTCTCGGGTGGCTTCGTCGAAGTCCGGATATATCAGAGCCACAAGTTTGCCATCGCCGTTGTCCACCACGAGGGATTCGCTGACCATGGGCATGTTGTTGAGTTTCTGTTCGATTTCCTCGGGATAGATGTTCTGTCCGGAGGGGCCGAGCAGCATGGTCTTGTTGCGTCCGCGCAGATAGATGAATCCGTCGGAGTCGATGGTGCCCATGTCGCCGGTCTTCATCCATCCGTCGGGTGTCATCACTTCTGCCGTGGCCTGCGGATTCTTGTAGTATCCGAGCATCACGTTGTCGCCTTTCACCATAATCTCGCCGGGGATTCTTTCGGGATCGGGCGAGTCGACTCTCACGGTCATCCTGTCCACCGGCTTGCCACATGATCCCGGACGGCTTTCGGTCCAGTAGGCGTATGATATGAGCGGAGCGCATTCGGTCATGCCGTAGCCTACGGTGACTGGAAAGTTGATCTCGTGAAGGAAGTTTTCCACGTCCTTGTTGAGCGCGGCTCCGCCCACGATCATCTGGTCGAGATTGCCGCCGAACACCTGCATGAGCTGCTCGCGCACTTTCTCCAGTATCTTGGTGTCGATGAAGGGAGTGTGCAGCAGCAGTTTCATTATGGGCTTCTCCAGAGTCGGGAACACTTTGGTCTTGATGATCTTCTCGATGACCAGCGGCACTGTGATGATCAGTCCGGGACGTGTGGTCTGGAAGGCTTCGACGAGCACTTTCGGCGAGGGTACACGTGTGAGGAAATGGATGTGCGATCCTTTTAGCATGCAGGCTATCAGTTCGATGGACAGACCGTACATGTGGGCCAGCGGGAGCATGCACACAGTCGATTCCCCCACGCTCGGATGCTTCAGGCGGTCTATGGCGAAGCGTGCGTTGCTCCACAGCGCCCGGTAGCTGAGCATCACCCCTTTGGAGAATCCGGTGGAGCCAGACGTGTAGTTGATGATGCATGGCTGCATATCATCCGTGACTTTGAAGAAGTCAACGTCGTCGGTGGTGAAGCGCTCGGGATATTTCTTGCCGAAATATTCGTTGAGATGCTTGCGAGCGTGCATCAGTTTCTCGTTGCGGCATAGCAGCAGCGAGAAGTCTTTGATGAGCACGGCGCCCTCGAGCTTAGGCATGGAGTCCGGATCGAGGTTCTCGTAGATGCTGGTGTCGGCAAAAAAGAGCCGGGCATCGCTGTGGTTCACCAGATGGTGTATGTTGTCTGGCTTGAACTCATGGAGTATGGGCACGGCCACAGCACCGTAGGTCAGTGTGCCGAGAAAGGCCACAGCCCACTGTGATCTGTTTTTGCCACAGATGGCGATTTTGTCGCCTGGCTTCACTCCCGTGTGCTCGAACAGCAGGTGGAGTTTGGCTATTTTTCTTCCGAGATCCTTGTATTGCAGTGATTCACCGTTGAAATCGGTGAGTGCCAGATGCTCCCAGTTTGTGCGGATCACCTGTTGGATCAGGGTGAGGATGGATTCTTGCATAAAGAGGACGGGAGAGTTATTTTAGCAGAAGGGAGGTGAGGATATCGGCTGCCGCTGATATCCCTTCGGCATCTTTGCCGCCGGCTTGTGCGAAGCCGGGCTGGCCGCCACCTCCGCCTTTTATGGCTTTGGCGGCCTCGCGGACCATTGCCGATGCGTTGTGACCTTCTTCGACAAGATCATTTGTGAGCATGACGGTGAGCAGCGGTTTTCCGGCAAGATCCACAGTGGCGCCGATGAATGCAGTGGACTGGGGTGATGCTGCGCGCACGGCAAAGGCAATGTTTTTCACAATGTCGGGCACGCGTACTCCGCCGAATGTGACCATGCGGATGCCGTTTCGGACAGGAGCAGCGTCGATCAGCGATTTGGAAAGCGTGGCTATGCGCTCTTTCATGTATTCTTCGGCCTGCTGTCGCAGCTCGGTGTTTTCTTCGATGGATTTTTTCAGCGCGGCCACCACGTCGGGGGCATTGTGGAGCATCTGGGCTATCTCGCGCAGTGTGTCCGACATGTTGTCGATCGCTTCTTCGACGCGTGAGCCTGTAATGGCTTCTATACGGCGTATGCCTGCGGCGATGCTGCTTTCGGAGACAATCCGGATCATGCCTATGTTGCCGGTGTTGCCCACATGCGTGCCGCCACACAGCTCAATGGAGGAGCCGTAGCGCACCACGCGTACCTCTTCGCCGTATTTTTCGCCGAACAGGGCCATGGCTCCCATGGCCCGGGCCTGGTCGACGGGCATGTTGCGGTGCTCGTCGAGAGCTATGGCCATGCGCACTTTCTCGTTGGCAAGATGTTCGACCTTGCGGAGTTCTTCGGGTGTGACTTTCTGGAAGTGTGAGAAGTCGAAGCGAAGAATGTCGGGTGTGACCAGCGATCCTTTCTGTTCCACATGCGATCCGAGCACTTCGCGCAAGGCTTCGTGCAGCAGGTGTGTGGCTGTGTGGTTGCATGAGGTGGCCATGCGTGTGTTCTGGTCGACGGTCAGTGTGAATCTGGAGTTTACGTCTGACGGGAGAGACTGCGTGAGGTGGACGGTGACTCCGTTTTCGCGTTTGGTGTCGAATATGTCGATGCGTTCGCCGCCGGGCTGCGTCATGGTGCCGCGGTCGCCAACCTGTCCGCCCATCTCGCCGTAGAAAGGCGTGCGGTCGAAGATGATCTGATAGAATTCTTTGTTTTTCTGTTTGACTTTGCGGTAGCGCAGGATCGCTGCGTCGGCTTCCGTGCAGTCATAGCCCACGAATGTCGATTCGCCGAATCCGGGCTGTCCTTCGTAGACGCTTACCCAGTCTGTGGCTTCTACAGCGGCCGCATTGCGTGCACGGGCCTTTTGGGCGGCCATTTCCTTGTCGAATCCGGCCTGATCGAGTGTCATGCCGTTTTCTTTCAGGATCAGTTCGGTCAGGTCGACGGGGAATCCGTAAGTGTCGTAGAGCACGAATGTCTCCGATCCGGAAATCTCTGTCTTGCCCTCTTTGCGTGCGGCGGCTATGGCGTTTTCAAGCAGGCGTATGCCGTTTTCGAGAGTGCGCAGGAAAGAGTCTTCCTCCTCTTTGGTGACTTTCATGATCAGCTCGCGCTGGTGGACCAGTTCGGGATAGGCTTCGCCCATAGACTCGATCAGGGTGTCGACCAGACGATACATGAATGCTTCCTTCTGGTCGAGGAAGGTGTAGGCATAGCGGACGGCGCGGCGAAGTATGCGACGGATCACGTAGCCGGCTTTGGCATTGGAGGGAAGCTGGGAGTCGGCAATGGAGAATGATATGGTGCGGACGTGGTCGGCTATGACGCGCATTGCCACGTCGACCTTGGCGTTTTCTCCGTATTTTTTGCCCGACAGTGACGCGATTTTGTCGATCAGGGGAGTGAAGACGTCGGTGTCGTAGTTGGACGTTTTGCCTTGCAGGGCCATGCACAGGCGCTCGAATCCCATGCCGGTGTCGATCACGCGTGCGGGCAGCGGTTCGAGCGATCCGTCGGCCTTGCGGTTGTACTGCATGAACACGAGGTTCCATATCTCGATCACCTGCGGGTGGTCGTGATTCACCAGGTCGCGTCCGTCCACCTCGCTACGTTCTGCGTCGGAGCGCAGGTCGATGTGGATTTCAGAGCAGGGTCCGCAGGGTCCGGTGTCGCCCATTTCCCAGAAGTTGTCGTGTTTGTTGCCGTTGATTATGTGGTCGGAGGGCAGATGTTTCTCCCAGATCGCGGCGGCTTCGTCGTCGCGCGTCAGTGAGTCGTCGTCCGATCCTTCGAACACTGTGGCATAGAGCCGGGCGGGATCAAGGCCGAGTACGTCGACCAGATATTCCCAGGCCCAGTCGATGGCTTCCTGTTTGAAATAGTCGCCGAACGACCAGTTGCCGAGCATTTCGAACATGGTGTGGTGGTAGGTGTCCATTCCCACTTCCTCGAGGTCGTTGTGTTTGCCGGACACTCGCAGACATTTCTGTGAGTCGGCCACGCGGCGGTATTTTGCGGCGGCATTGCCCAGAATAATGTCCTTGAACTGGTTCATGCCAGCGTTGGTGAACATCAATGTGGGGTCATCCTTGATGACCATGGGGGCCGAAGGAACGATCTGGTGTCCTTTGGAGCGAAAAAATTCTTTGAATGATTCGCGTATTTCTTTTGCAGTGCGCATAGATAGTTGGAAATACCTGTATTGGTTGATTTTTATCGTGCAAAGTTACAAAATTTTGGCGTAAATGTTTGAATGAGCCGCAAATTGTTATTAAAGAAGTGTGGGCAGGGGTAATCTTCACACCGGATTGTTTGCTTAATTCCGGTTTTAATTGTTATCTTTGTCGATTGAAAAACAGAAATTATCCGTTTGTTATTATATGGCCCGTGTCGATCTAAAGGGAATGGGTGTGGCTCTGGTCACGCCTTTTAAAGCTGACAAATCAATAGATTTTACGGCTTTGTCGCGCCTTATCGAGTATCAGATAAAATCAGGAATAGACTTTTTGGTGGTGCTTGGCACCACGGCGGAGACACCGACTCTCTCGGCCGACGAGAAGAGACAGGTGCGCGAGTTTGTGACTGGCCGAGTGGCCGGCCGTGTGCCGCTGGTACTCGGAGTCGGAGGCAACAACACCATGGCCGTGGTGGAGGAGCTTCAGACGCTTGATCTGAGCGGCTATCAGGCTGTGCTGTCGGTGGTGCCGTATTATAACAAGCCGTCGCAGGAGGGCATTTACATACACTATGCGGCGATTGCCAAGGCGTCGCCGGTGCCGGTGGTGCTGTACAACGTGCCCGGACGCACCGGGGTCAACATGACAGCCGAGACCACATTGCGTCTGGCAAATGACTTCCCTGACAAGATAGTGGCCATCAAGGAAGCGTCGGGCAATTTCACACAGATAGACGATATTATCAAACGCAAGCCGGCCGACTTCATGGTCATTTCCGGCGACGACGGCATTACTTTCCCGTTGATAACTCTCGGGGCCGTGGGGGTGATTTCGGTGATAGGCAATGCGTTCCCAAAGGAATTCTCGCGCATGGTGCGGCTGGCTCTGGAAGGAGATTATGCAAACGCTCTGCTGATTCACCATCGGTTTACGGAATTGTTCTCGTTGCTGTTTGTCGACGGCAATCCGGCCGGTGTCAAGTGTCTGCTTCACGCCATGGGCTTTATGGAGAATGAATTGCGTCTGCCGTTGGTGCCAACACGCATCACCACATACGAGAAGATACACCGAGTTCTTGACACCCTTGTGAAATGACGGTTGATAAAGTTAAACCTAAAAAAGCGCTCGGGCAGCATTTTCTGACCGACCTCTCGGTGGCCGGGCGGATTGCCGCCACATTGTCGGACTATGTGGGCGTGCCTGTGATCGAGGTCGGACCCGGCATGGGAGTGCTGACGCGTTTTCTGCTTGACGGAGGTCATGATCTGACGGTGGTGGAGCTTGACCGGGAGAGTGTGGAGTATCTGCAAGCTAATTTCCCGCAGTTGCATGGCCGTATTGTCGAAGCCGACTTCCTGCGGCTTGATCTGGCGGAACTGACCCGGGGCAGGGAGTTTTGCGTGATAGGCAATTATCCTTACAATATTTCCTCCCAGATATTTTTCCATATCCTCGACTACAAGGATATGGTGCCGTGCTGTTCTGGTATGCTTCAGCGTGAGGTGGCCGAGCGTCTGGCTGCGCCGGAGGGCACCAAGGCCCGGGGGATACTCAGCGTGTTGCTGCAGTTATGGTACAGGGTGGATTATCTATTTACGGTCAGTGAAAACGTATTTAATCCGCCGCCGAAAGTCAAAAGCGGAGTTATAAAGCTGGTGCGCAACGACCGGCGGTTGCTGCCCTGCTCCGAGCAGCTTCTTAAATCCGTGGTGAAGGTGACATTCGGCCAGCGGCGCAAGACCATACGCAACAGCATCCGGGCTGTCTGTCCGGATTTTCCCGCCGGACATCCTCTGGCGCAGATGCGCCCCGAGCAACTTTCGGTGGAGCAGTTTATCGAACTGACTCTTGAGGTGGAGCGGGTCCGGGCTCAGGCGTGATGTTTGGCAGCTGCGGCTTTTTTGAGGTCGGGCAGCAGGAATGCGACTACGCCGAGCAGCGGCATGTAGGCACAGACATGATAGATCGTCTCGATGCCGTAGCTGTCGGCGAATCTGCCGAGCACGGCCGATGCCACACCGCCCACTCCGAAGGCAAATCCGAAAAACAATCCGGAGATCATGCCGAGTTTTGACGGTAGCAGTTCCTGTGCGTAGAGCAGAATGGCCGGAAATGCCGACGACAGCATGAAGCCGGCGCAGAAGCTCAGCGCGGCGGTGAGCGGCAGCGACACGTATGGCAGAGCCAGGCTGAACGGAGCAGTGCCGAGGATCGACAGCCATATCACGGGCTTGCGGCCGTAGCGGTCGCCGAATGGTCCGCCGACGAGGGTGCCTGCCGCGGTAGACACAACGAAGATGAAAAGGAATATCTGGGACTGCGACACTGATACTCCGAACCGTTCGATGAGGTAAAATGTGTAGTAGCTCGACAGACTTGCCATATAGATGTATTTCGAGAATATCAGCACCACTATGACGGCTATGGCCAGTGCCGTGCGCCGGCGCGACAGCGGCATGGACGGCACGGTCCGGCATTCCGGCGGGTTGTTGCGCTGCATGGCCAGATAGCCTTTGTACCACCGGCATATAGGAGTCATAGCCGCGAAGCATAGTGCGGCCACGACGAGAAACCACATCACATATCGGCGGTCGTGGGGTGCCACTATCAGCGCTACTAACAGCGGGCCTATTGAACCGCCGAAGTTGCCGCCGACCTGAAAGACCGACTGTGCGAAGCCGCGGCGTTCATGTCCGGCCAGCGAAGTGATACGCGAGGCTTCAGGATGTAGCGTGGCCGAGCCTACACCTACCATGAACACAGCCGCCAGTATGCCCGGCAAGGTGTTGCAGTAGGAAAACATGATTATGCCTGCGGTGGTGCAGCACATGCCGGCCGGCAGACTCCATGCAAATGGGCGCCGGTCGAAAGCATATCCCACCACCGGCTGGAATATGGATGCAGCTATCTGGTAGACCAGAGTGATAAGGCCGATTTGAGTGAAGTCGAGATGAAGGTCGGACTTCAGCATGGGGTAGACGGCGGTGATGACGGATTGCAGAAGATCGTTCAGACAGTGCGCGGCACACAATGCCATAAGCACCGGAAAGGTAGGCATGGTTGTCAGGCTGCGGATTCCGGCTATGAATCTCATTTCTTTCTACTGTGGAATGTCGGTTATGGAAAATTCGGCCGCAAAATTACGAAAAAATACATTCATGGGTATAGAAAAAGCCGCCGGAATGCGTGTGGGTGGCGCTTTCCGGCGACTTTTTCTGTTGATTTCAGAAATCCATTGAGACCCGTCCGAAGAATCCGATTTTATACCCGTTGGCATGAAATTCCTTGCCGTATGACGGGCGTTCGTATTTTGTGATCAGATGTGGGCCGATGTCTATGCTCAGACCAAGATGGCGCCCTATTGGCACCCTGACTCCGCCCGACAGCGCGCCATAGAATCCGCTGCTGCCTTCTGAGACCAAGGCTCCGCCGAGTCTCAGGCCAACGTGTGGGTATATGCGTTTGTTGCCTGCGGACTTGAAAAAGATACGGCCGTCTATGTAGATGGGTATCAGATATTGGTTGGCGTTGAAGTCGCGCAGGTAGCCTGCGCCGCCACCGAAGAAGTAGCGGTCCTTGAACATCACGCCGTGAGTGGTGGTGATGCCGATGTCGGCCGAGTGATATGCGCCTGTGGCAAGCACTTCGATGCTTGCTTCGCCTATGTAACCGTTGGGGTGGATGGGCTGTGTGATGGCTTCCATTACCGCGGTGGTGTCGGCTGGAGTTTGGGCCGCCGAGCTGATAGCGGCCGCTATGATGGCGGAGAGCAAAAGACCCAGTTTTTTCATTGCATATCTAACGGAATGTGTGACAGACTTGTGGTGCTGCCGGTTAATAATTGAGCTGATATTGTTGTCTTAATTACAAAGATACGGAGAATTCTTTGAATGGACAAGATCGGTTTATAAAATAAGGGTGATCGTCAGCATTTATAATGGTTTGAAGGTCTTCGGATTGCGCTCGGACCAAATAGGGAATACGTGGGGTCGGCCTGAGGAAAGGAGAAGAATTTTGATGCGATAGTGTGCGGATAATTAATGATGACGTAGCGTGGCGGGATATTGCGCGCGCGGATTATTCTGTGTAACTTTGTGGCATGATTCAGTTCAAGCAACTTGACCGATTCATGCTACGCAGTTTTCTGCCGCTTTTTGCCATGACGTTTCTGATATGCACTTTCATAGTGTTGATGCAGTTCTTGTGGCAGCATATCAACGATCTGGTAGGCAAGGGACTGGGTATGGGCGTGATGGCCGAGCTTTTTTTCTATGCGGCGTTGTCGATGGTGCCGCTCGCTTTGCCGTTGGCCATTCTGCTGGCGTCGCTGATGACGTTCGGAAATCTCGGCGAGAGTTTTGAGCTTACGGCGCTGAAGGCGGGAGGAATTTCGCTGTTCAGGGTGATGAAGCCGCTGATCGGGCTGGTTATAGCTATTGCCATAGGTGCTTTCTTTTTTCAGAATAATGCTTTGCCTGTGGCCCAGGCCAGAATGTGGACTCTGCTCAAATCCATGAAACAGAAGTCGCCGGAGCTTGACATAGTTGAGGGTGAGTTCAATTATCAGTTGCCTAACATCAATATTTTCGTGCGGGAGAAGAACCGTGACACCGGTGTGCTTTACGGAGTGATGATCTATGATATTCAGCAGGGATTCGAGCGGTCGCGCGTCATACTGACCGATTCGGCCACTCTGACCATGACGCCTGACAAGACTCATCTGTATCTGACAATGCACTCGGGCGAAATGTTCGAGAACCTGCGTGATGCCACCGGAGTCCATACCACAGCCCGCAATCAGCTCTATCGCAGCGAGGAGTTTGACATGAAACAGGTGATGGTGGCGTTCGACGCCAACTTCAACCGCATGGACGAAGGCGACATGAGGTCGTTATATATCGGAAAGAACGTGAGCGAGTTGACGCATTCGATAGATTCGCTGAAAGCGCGTCTGGACAGCATCGGCGCGGATGTGGGCCGTTCGCTGGCCGACTCCAAGATGCTCGGGGTGGACCGTTATGTGACCCATGTGTATCCCGACGGATCGGAGATAGTGACCGAGAATCCGCCCGTGGTCATGGACCGTCCGCTTGATGTCGACTCGATTTTCTATGGCGACGGGCAGATAGAACCGCGCCGCCGCACTTTCACGATGGCTCAGGCCAATATCCGCCAGAAGCGCATGGAGAACATAGGCCGTAGCCTTTATATGGAGGATGAGTCGAAGATACTGCGCCGCCACGGCATCGAACTTCAGAAAAAGTTCACCCTGTCGTTGGCTTGCCTGATATTTTTCTTTATAGGGGCACCGCTCGGAGCCATAATACGCAAGGGCGGGCTGGGAATGCCGCTGGTGATCTCCGTAATGCTGTTTATTGTGTATTATATAATAGACAACACGGGCATGAAGATGGCCCGCGACGGCGCTTTGCCCGTATGGCAGGGCATGTGGCTCAGTTCGGCCATACTTCTGCCGCTCGGCATATTCGTGACATACAAGGCCGTCAATGATTCCGGGGTGTTCAATGCCGACGCCTATAAGAATCTGTGGCGGGCGCTGCTCAATCGCGAGAAGCGTGAGCTGGCTGTGAAAGAGGTGGTAATCGAGGATATGGATCCGCAGCGTGCGGCGCAGATGTTGGAAGAGCTGCGTGAGTCGTGTGCCGGCTTTATTGCCGCTTATCCCGGTAGGCAGGACTATCGGGCGTATTGGGCCGGCGGATATCCGTCGCGAACGGTGCAGGAGGTCATAGCCCGTCTTGAGCATGCCGTGAGCTATATGGCCAATTCCCGCTCCGGCACTTTGGTGGCCGCGTTGAATTCGGTGCCGTTGCTCCACAATTACCGCATACTTCATCCTGCGCCGGATTCGGCTTTGAGCAAGGCAATGTGCTGGTTTGTGCCCGCAGGCGTTCCGGCATGGATTGTGGCGCAGGTGTGGCAGAGACGTTTCCGCCGCAAACTCATGACCGTACTGAAACTTATTCCGGAAATAAACAAGATACTCGAAAATTTATGATAAAGCTCGACAGCGTAGAGGAAGCTATTGAAGACTTCCGTCAAGGTAAATTTGTGATAGTGGTTGACGACGAGGACCGTGAGAATGAGGGCGACCTCATTGTGGCCGCAGAGAAAATCACGCCAGAACAGGTGAACTTCATGCTCAAGAACGCCCGCGGAGTGCTGTGTGCGCCGATTACCATGAGCCGTGCACGTGAACTTGAACTGGATCCTCAGGTGCAGGTCAACACTTCGGTGCTCGGCACCCCCTTCACGGTCACTGTGGACAAACTCGAGGGATGTTCGACCGGGGTGAGCATACAGGACCGTTGTGCCACCATCCGTGCGCTTGCCGATCCGCAGGCCACGCCTGCCACTTTCGGCCGCCCCGGTCATGTGAATCCTCTTTATGCCAATGATTTCGGAGTGCTCGGCCGTACGGGCCATACCGAGGCATCTGTGGATCTGGCGCGTCTTGCTGGTCTGCAGCCCGCGGCATCGCTTATGGAGATCATGAGCGACGACGGTTCTATGGCGCGTTTGCCGGAGTTGCGTCAGAAAGCCGACGAATGGGGCATGAAACTTATAAGCATAGCCGATCTGGTGGCCTACCGCACACGCACCGAAAGTCTCATAGAGCAGGGTGTGGAGGTGGATCTGCCGACGGCCTACGGCCATTTCCGCGCCATCCCTTTCCGCCAGAAGAGCAACGGGCTGGAACATATAGCCATAATCAAGGGTGACCTTGGCGGTGACGATCCGGTGCTGGTGCGCGTGCACTCGTCATGCGCCACAGGCGACATATTCGCGTCCCGCCGCTGTGATTGCGGCGAGCAGCTCCACACGGCTTTGCGCCGCATTGACGAGGAGGGTCGCGGAGCCGTGGTCTATCTGATGCAGGAGGGTCGCGGCATCGGTCTGATGGAGAAGATGAAGGCATATAAACTTCAGGAGGAGGGTATGGACACTGTAGACGCAAATATCTGCCTGGGTCACAAGGCAGACGAGCGCGACTACGGGGTGGGTGCCCAGATTCTACAGGCCATAGGTGTGCAGAAAATGCGCCTGATGAGCAATAATCCCATGAAACGCATCGGTCTGCAGGGCTACGGACTTGAGATCGTGGAAACCGTTCCGCTGGAAACGACCCCCAACGATTTCAATCTGCGGTATCTCCAGACCAAGCGCGTGCGCATGGGTCACGATCTGTCTGTCTGACCTGTTTTCCGGGCGCATGCAGCGAACCTCAGGCGTGCTGCATGCGTTTATCCGGTGAGATATGGGCAGAAAAGATGAAATCTTGAAAATCTGGCGGGAGTGTTTTCCAGAAGACACTCCTCAGTGGCGTGACATGTTGTTCGACGCCGTCTATTCCGAAGACGTGGCGCTGACTGTGGCCGACAGCTCGGGGCTGACGGTGAGTTCGCTTCTGTTGCTCCCTTATGTCATGAGGTTTCATGGCGCGGAGACGAAAATGTCTTATATATATGGCGCCGGGACTTTGCCACGCCACCGCATGAAGGGCCACATGGGCCGTCTGATCCGTATGGCGCTGCATGAAGCGGCGGCGCGCGGTGATGTATTTGTCGGTCTTGTTCCTGCATCCGACAGGCTCAGGCAATATTACAGCCGGTTCGGTTTCTCCACCGTGGGCTATCGGCGGGAGCAACGCTACACGGCCGGACACAGTTTTGTGACCGACGGGGCATACGATGACGTTTCTTCGGTCTGCGCGACTGATCTGTATGCCGATTTCTCACGCATGGAGAGTGAATCGATGCGCTGTGGCGTGCGGCACTCGTTGCAGCAGTTTCTTACTGTTATGGCTGATGTGGCGATGAGTGACGGCAGCCTGTTTGCCGCAGTATCGTCCGTAGGGTCCGGTCGGGTTTCCGCAATGGCATGGGCTAAAAGGTGCGGAGCAAGGCGCGATGTTGTGGTGACGGAACTTCTGTCGGACTCGTATGATGCCGCTAATGCGGTCCTGTCGGCATTGCAGCGACAGGCGCCCGGGTCTCCGTTGACTGTTTTGGCTGCCACTGAGGATGATGTGGCTGGTGGCGGTTTCATCCCCGGTGCCATGGTCCGGATCACTGATCCTGCGGCGGCTTTCGGCATTATTGCCAAAGCAGATCCCGGGCTGAGACTCGCGGTGAGACTGACCGATGAGACGTTGCCGGATCAAAGCGGTGTATATGTGGTTTCAGGAGGATCTGTCAGGCATAGTGACGCGGGATGCGGCCCGGAGGAGCCGGATCTTTATGTTACCCCAGACGTGCTTGCAGCCATGATGTTCAGTTCGAATCCTGTAGCGGCTGTGACGGGCTTGCCGGGAGGTCGGCCGCATTTCTCCCTTATGCTGGATTGAGTTATATAGGAAACCAGACGAAAACAGCGGCGTCCCATACGGCGTGCGACACCACTAAAGCGCCCAGACGGTCGGGGCGGAACCTGTAGGCCAGTCCCCAGAATCCTCCTGCGACAAGTGCGGCCATCACAAGCATGAAATTGCATGAGCCGACATGGACCAGCGAATATACGGCTGTTGCCGCGATGAATCCGCTGACGGGTCCCCATTTCGCAGAAAATGTGCGTTGCACGTATCCCCGCCAGAATATTTCCTCCGCAGGTCCTATCACGAATAACAGTAGTGCAGACAGTAGCCACGGCGAGGTGTCGCCTTTGAAATCATATATGTGGTTTACCTCCGGCCGGGCGAAGTCGAACATCAACTGCGACAGCTTGTCGCCGGTCCAGAATATACCCCACAGCAGTGTGGCGCTGGCTATGCCGAGACCGATATCCGATGCAGTGATGCGAAAGCCACGGTACCACCGGCCCCACGCCGTTGCCATGCAGGTCAGAATCACGGCTGCTACGGTCATGACAGGCCATAGGTCCAATGCAGGGGCCGTGAGTGGCGAAAACATCATGGTCCATAGCGCCAGAGCAGTGAGTATGGCTATAGATATCCGTTTCATCATGAGGTGTGGGACAGCAGGATTGCGTATAGTGTGAGCGCAGCGCTGAGCGAAAGGCTGAAAACCAGTTGCAGTTTGGCTGTGTGCTCGTCGAGATTGCCGATCGAGATCAGATTGTCGGGAGTGGCATGTGCGATCATGCGTATGTTGCGCACTGTGGGCAGTAAAGCGGCGGCACATGCCACTGCTGCTACCGCGGGAAGAATGCCGGATAGAATCAGTGCGCCTGTTATCGCCAACGGCAGGACAACCTCCGCCACATAGATCGTGCGCGATGCACGGTTGCCTATGATCATGGCCAGAGTCCTGATTCCGGCACGGCGGTCGGTGGCCACGTCGCGTGTGTTGTTGGCATGGAGTATGGCCACCGTTATCAGTCCTACGGGTACTGAAATGGCTATAGCTTCAGGAACAAAAGTACCGGTTATCAGATATGATGTGCCTGCGGTGGGCAGCAGGGCGTATGTCAGGAAAATGTCTACATCGCCCAATGCGTTGTATTTTAGAAACGGATAGAACACGGTGAGCGCTATTCCGGCTATGCCGAGCGCCAGAATCACAGGGCCGCAGCATACGGCCAACAGCACTCCTAACGATGAGGTGATGCAGAAAAGAGCTATGGCCAGATTGCGTACTTCAGTTGTAGAGAACTGGCCGGAAGTAAGAATCTTAACTCCGTAGCTGTCGGCTGTGTCTACTCCGCGTTTGAAATCACGGAGATCGCTCCACACATTGCCCACGGCCTGAAACAGTATCATAGATATCAGAGCCACGATGGAATATGCCCATTGCGACGGGCCTACCGGAGCTGAATCTCCTGATGAAGTCAGATAGAAACAATAGGCCATGGTTACGGCCACCGGCATGGCTGATGCCGGAAATGACCACGGGCGTGTGGCCAAAAACCATTCTTTGAAGGTGTGATTGCTCATAAATTGACAGAAAAATTCAAAACGAGGTACAAAATTAATAAAATCCCGCCAATTATCAGCTACCGGATGGTGCGGCTGTAGTTAGAATATGGGAGGGCCAGAATGTGATAGTCGTTTGGCGCGTATGCCGGAAAGCAGAGCGTGCCGAAATGATCGCATGGATTATGTATCACTTCCGCCATGGTGGGCCCGTATCTATATATAATAACATTTATTTATTGTTTTCCTGGAATTTTTATAATAAATATGTGTATTTGGAAAAATTTTGTACCTTTGCGATTAGATTAGGTCTCTCATGCAGAGAATGTATGGCTTAAAAACTTAATTTGCATTCATTTATAGATGAGTACAAATACTAATACTGAACACATTTCGGCAGTGTCTTCGGGCGTTGGCGACGCCGTAGGCGTAGACTGTCGCAAATGGTTCGTAGCTATTGTGAATAACAATAGCGAGAAAGCCGTGCAGGAAAGAATGTCCAGTCTCGATTATGAGACATACGTTGCCAAACAGGTCGTTTTGCGTGTTTGGAAGAACGGCAGAAAGGCCAAGGTTGACAAGGTGGTCATACCATCCGTCGTGTTCGTCAAATGTACCGAGAAAGAGCGTAAGTCAATAGTCTCACTCCCTTTTATCAATCGGTTTATGGTAAACAGGGCTTTGGCATCTGTCAATGGTCTGCATAAACCTCTGGTAACAATCCCTCATAAACAGATCGATACCCTGCGCTTTATGCTGGGGCAGTCGGATATTCCGGTCAACTTTGTCGAAACACCATTCAGACAGCATGATAAGGTCGTTGTTGTGCGTGGCAATCTCAAGGGGGTTGAAGGAGAGGTGATCCAAGCCTGCGATGGCAAAAGCGAGGTGATTGTGAGAATCGAACTTCTGGGAGCTGCCAAGGTGACCATTGAAACCATAAATCTCCAACTTATGAAGAGGCATGAAAGCTGAAATTATGATTTGTGGCGTATAATCGCCACATTATCAAACGGTTAACATTGGTCCTCTTTCTTGAAAAGATAGTATAAACATTACATTATGCGCATAAAATATTTCACTTCTGGCCTGATTGTTGCGACATTGCTTTTAGGCTCATGTTCGACTCCGAAAAATATTGCCTATTTTCCGGAGTTAAACACCGGTTCGATTGTTCAGGCGGAGAATATCCTTGAGATCAAAGTCAAACCGGAGGATAAGCTATCGGTAATAGTCAGCACACAGGATCCGAGTCTTTCAAATATGTTCAATCTGGTCACTACTCAAAACAAATTGGGGCAGACGACATCGTCCACAACCACAGTAGGCGGTGCAAGTAGCAACGGTAGCGGTCAGGTGTCGCTTTATATGGTTGACTCTCATGGAGATATAAATTTCCCTATATTGGGGAAACTTCATATTGAGGGGCTGACCCGAGAGCAAGTCGCTGAAAAAATTACGGCGGATCTGGTAAAAGCCGATCTTGTAAAGGATCCTATAGTGACTGTGGAATTTGCAAATACCGGGATCTCAATTATCGGAGAAGTGAAGTCGCCCGGCAGGTATGAATTCAACAAGGATCATCTTACAATTATAGATGCCATTGCGATGGCGGGAGATCTGACGTTAAACGGTGTTCGTGAGAATATTCTCGTGATGCGTAACATAGGCGACGGCAGACACGAGGCCTATCGCATCAACCTTCTAAATGCTCAAGAGTTGGCTTCGTCGCCGGTGTTCTACCTCCAGCAGGATGACGTTATCTATGTTGAGCCGAACAATAAGGCAAAACGCGAAACAACACCCAATGGAAACACTCCATACACTGCTTCTTTCTGGGTGTCGATGGGCTCTTTTGCATTGACCATAGCCACATTAATATTAACATTGACACGATAAATCCATGGCCGAAATCAAAGAACCCATCAATAAAAGCAGAAAGAACAGCATAGCGTCGGGCACAGTACCACTTTCCGACATATTCTTTATGACCCTGCGTCGCTGGCCGTGGATATTGCTGTCTGTGTTGATATGTGTCGGTGCCGCATACGTTCATCTGTTGCGTATCCCTAATGTTTACAGTCGTTCGGCCGAGATTCTTATCAAGGATGATGCAAAAGGGAATTCGGCTGGTGCAGAGGAATTTGCCAATCTTGGCCTGTTCCAGTCCAACACCAATATACAGAACGAAATGGCCAATCTCAAGGCTAAAGACCTCATGGAGGAGGTCGTAAGACGTCTCGGTCTTGACATAAATTACTATCATAGCGGACGTTTTCATGATGTGGTGGCATATGGATATGATTTGCCTGTCAAACTGACGCTTTTAGATTATCCCGATGAAAGAAGTCTGTCAATGAATCTGTTGGTTTCAAAAGACGGAAAAGTCTCCATTAAAGATCTTAAAGAGGGCAGTCACGATGCTTTGAAGCAGGTATTTACCGGTCGGTTAAACGATACGGTCGCGACTCCCGTCGGTAAAATGATCGTATCGCCGTACGGTAGTAACTATCAAAATGGCAGTGATGTCGCTCTTATTGTCAAGAAGATGCCTTTAAGTGCGGCAAGAGATTCCTACAACGGGCGTCTGGCGGTTGCAATGTCGAATGACAAGGGTACTGTGCTTAGACTCACTTTTGCAGATCAGTCACCCCAAAGGGCGGATGATGTGCTCAGCACTCTGATCGGTGTCTATAATGAGAACTGGATACGTGACAGGAACCAGATTGCGGTCTCAACATCTAACTTCATCAATGATCGCTTGGGCGTGATTGAGGGTGAGCTCGGAGATGTCGATTCAGATATATCCTCCTACAAGAGTGCCAATCTTGTCCCTGATGTCCAGGCGGCCGCTGCAATTTACATGAATCAGAGCCAGCAGGCACAGGCGAAGATTCTGGAAGTCAACAATCAGTTGTCTATGGCCAGATATATAAGATCATATCTTACTTCTGAAGGCAATAGAGACCAGCTGCTTCCGGCCAACACCGGTCTGCAAAGCAGCAATATACAGTCTCTCATTGGCGAATATAACGATAAACTGCTGCAAAGGAATTCTCTTGTCGCCAAGTCCTCAGAAAAGAATCCTCTTGTAGCCCAGATCGACAGACAGCTCGATGCACAGCGGCAGGCTGTCGTTCACACAATCGACAACGAAATCATAGCCCTCAACACCCAGTTGAAATCCTTGCGCGACAGCGAGGCTCAGACTATGTCGAGGATCGCATCAAACCCCACACAGGCCAAAAACCTGCTTTCGACAGAACGCCAACAGAAAGTCAAAGAATCGCTCTATCTCTTCCTGCTTCAGAAGCGTGAAGAAAATGAGCTTTCACAGGCCTTTACGGCATACAATACTCGCATTGTGAACAAGCCGGGAGCTTCAGGCATACCTCCGACTCCAGGCCGACGCAAGATTCTCACAATGGCGTTTTTGATAGGTCTGGTGATTCCATTTGGTGTGGCATACGTCAAAGAGACAAGCAATACCAAGGTGCGCGGACGCAAGGATATAGAGCATCTTGCCGTGCCTTTCCTCGGGGAAATACCGCAGAACATGAAAGACTCGCGCCATAACAGCAAGACTGACAAGGGTGGTGAGACAAACACAATCGTGGTAAAGGAAGGAAAACGCGACATCATAAATGAAGCTTTCCGTGTGTTGCGTACCAATGTGGACTTTATGTGCAACTCCGTGCAGGGAGCAAAGGTGATAGCTTTCACGTCGTTCAATCCCGGTTCCGGCAAGTCGTTCATATCGGTGAATCTCGGCATGTCAATTGCTCTGAAGAATAAAAAAGTTCTTATAATTGACGGTGATATGCGTCATGGCTCCACGTCTTCATATATCGGTTCACCCGATACGGGCCTGTCCAATTATCTTAGCGGAGCTGAGAACGATATTTCAAAAGTGATTGTGAAAGACGGCTCATGCGACTCTCTGTTCTTCCTGCCTGTCGGCTCCATGCCCCCAAATCCTACGGAACTTCTTGAGTCTCCACGTCTGGGCGCACTGCTTAACACGGTCAAAGAGCAATTTGACTATATAATCATAGACTGTCCTCCTATCGAGGTGGTTGCCGACGCTCAGATTATAGACCAGTATACAGACCGTACATTCTTCATTGTACGTGCCGGACTTCTCGAAAGATTCATGCTTCCTGAACTTGACCGGTTGTATGAAGAAAAGAAATACCGGAATATGGCCTTTGTGCTTAACGGCACCCGCAATGAGCAGAGCAGATACGGCTACAGCTATTCCTATCGCTACGGTTACGGATATGGCTACGGCTACGGTTACGGATATGGCTACGGAACTGACGGTAAAAAGAAGAAGAAATAATGTCTTTCCTTTCAGGTCTGTTCAACCGCTCCTGTCCTCTGAACCTTGAGGGCTTTGTTGATTGGCATTGCCATATATTGCCGGGAGTGGATGACGGTGTCCGGTCGATGAATGAATCGCTGGAGATGCTCGATGTATATGAAATGGCTGGAATAAAAGAGGTTTGGCTTACTCCACATGTCATGGAGGATGTGCCTAACACGACCGCTATGCTGAGGGCCAGATTTCAGGATCTGGAGAAAGCGTATAGTGGCAAGGTCAGACTTCATCTTGCATCTGAGAACATGATGGACAATCTGTTGCTTGAACGGCTTGAGACCGGGGACGTGCTGCCGATTGGCAACGATGGCAGGACACTGCTTGTGGAGACCTCTTATTTCAATGCTCCTATAAAGCTGAATCAGACAATTGAGACTATAAAGTCTAAGGGCTATTTCCCATTGTTGGCTCATCCTGAGCGCTATGATTATATAGATTCAATATCTTCTTACCGAAAATTGAGAGAACAGGGGGTTCGGTTTCAGCTGAATCTGATGTCACTTTGCGGCTATTACGGACCTGCTGTTAAAGATAAAGCACAAAAGCTACTGTCGGAAGGTATGTATGAATGCATCGGCAGTGACTGCCACAGAAAAGAACACATAGAAATCATCTGTGACATGAAGCTCTCCCGTTCCATTATGGAACGTCTTGCTGATTTGACTTGACTTATTCTAATCTTATACACATATTAATAATGCACTGGATTTACGTTGATATTGCCGTTTTTCTCGTCGTTATGACGATTACCGGATTCATCATTCCGCAGATTTTGCTTATTGCTTTCCGTAAGAACCTTTTTGACGAGGTCGATCCGAGAAAAATCCACAAGGGCGCAGTTCCTCGTCTTGGTGGAATCGCATTTTTCCCTGCTATATTGTTCTCATTGCTGATGATGTTCGGAGTCTGCCGTCAGTTTTATCCGTTTTTGCTGGACAGCGTCATTCAAGGCAGTCTGACAGGCTTGTGCTTTATAGCCTGCGCAGTCATCATGCTGTATCTTGTCGGTATGGCTGACGATCTTATCGGATTGAAATATCGTGCAAAATTTGCAGCACAGATTCTTGCATCGGTCCTTATAGTCATAGGGGGAGTCTATATGGAAGACTTTCATGGGTTTCTGTGGATATACACAATCCCTTTGTTAGTCGCTTTTCCTCTTACAATACTGCTTACGGTGTTTATTACCAATGCGGTCAATCTGATTGACGGTATAGACGGACTGGCTTCTGGATTAAGCGCGATAGCATGTGCTTTCTATGGATTTATATTTTTCAAGGCCGGACTTCACATTTATGCAATGGTGGCTTTTGCCACTCTGGGTGCGCTGATGCCGTTTTTCTACTACAATGTGTTCGGTAATGTCAAAAAACACAACAAAATCTTCATGGGTGATACCGGAGCATTGACGATAGGATTGATCCTAAGTGTGCTTAGCATACATATGACTCAGATTGACGGCACCACTGTATTCGACGCCAATCCGGCAGTTGTGGCATTCGCTCCGTTACTCATCCCCTGTTTCGATGTAGTTCGAGTATATTTTCATCGACTGAAAGCCCATCGCAATCCTTTTCTACCCGATAAATCACACATACACCATAAGCTGCTCGCTATTGGCATGCACCAGAGGGTGGCAATGCTTACTGTTTTAAGCGCGAGTCTGGCGCTTTCATTGCTCAATTTCTGGCTAAGCTCGTATGTTAACATAACGCTTTTGTTTGCACTTGACATTACCATCTGGATTGTCGCTAATGTCATCCTCTCGCGTGCCATCCGACGTCGTCAAGAAATAACAGGAACAGAATTATACAATTAATCAGCTGAAACAGATAACTTAAGTAAAACTTAAAATCTAATAGCGAAAAATGAAAATAGCAATAGCCGGAACAGGATATGTGGGACTCAGCATCGCTACGCTTTTGGCCCAGCACAACAAAGTGATAGCAGTAGATGTCGTCCCTGAGAAGGTTGATAAAATCAACAACGGTGTCTCACCGATTCAAGACGAGTATATCGAGAAATATCTTGCGGAAAAAGAGCTTGACCTGACAGCGACGCTTGATGGGGAAGCCGCTTATCGAGATGCTGATTTTGTTGTGATCGCAGCCCCGACAAACTATGATCCCGTCAAGAACTATTTTGACACTCATTGCATAGAGGATGTCATAGACCTTGTCTTGAAGGTGAATCCTGATGCTGTGATGGTGATAAAGTCCACTATTCCGGTGGGATATTGTCGAAGCCTGTATGTCAAATATGCAAAGCTGGGAGTAAAGCGTTTTAATCTGCTTTTCTCTCCGGAGTTCCTTCGCGAGAGCAAGGCTCTGTATGATAATCTGTATCCGTCGCGGATCATTGTCGGTTATCCAAAGATGATCGGCAATCCGGAGTTTACGGAAGAAAACGAGGCAATACAAAAGATTGCTGATGTTGATTTCTTGGAAGCCAAGGCGCGGAAGTTTGTCGCGCTGCTTCAGCAGGGTGCCATCAAACAGGATATCCCGACCATCATGATGGGTATGAAAGAAGCTGAAGCCGTTAAACTTTTTGCCAATACCTATCTTGCGCTCCGCGTAAGCTATTTCAACGAACTGGATACATACGCCGAGATCAAAGGTCTTGATTCAAAGGCGATAATCGAGGGTATAGGCCTTGATCCACGTATTGGTACGCATTATAACAATCCGTCATTTGGCTATGGTGGCTACTGTCTGCCAAAGGATACCAAACAGCTTCTTGCCAATTATGCCGATGTGCCGCAGAATATGATGACGGCCATAGTCGAAAGCAACCGTACTCGCAAGGACTTTATTTCAGACCAAGTGCTGAATCTGGCCGGCTACTATCGTGAGAACAGCCAGTTTGATGTCGATGTCGAGCACCGGTGCGTCGTTGGCGTATTCCGACTGACGATGAAATCAAACAGCGACAACTTCCGCCAGTCTTCAATTCAAGGCGTCATGAAGCGCATAAAAGCCAAAGGTGCAGAAGTGATAATATATGAGCCTACACTTGCGGACGGAACAACATTTTTCGGCAGTAAGGTGGTCAATGACATCGAAGAGTTCAAACGGCGGAGTGATGCGATCATAGCTAACAGATATGAATGTATTCTTGACGATGTTGAGGATAAAGTTTATACGCGTGACTTATTTAGAAGGGACTAACAGATGAAGATTCTTGTGACAGGAGCCGCAGGCTTTATTGGTGCTGCGGTTGTGCAACGGCTTTTTAATGATAATATGTCGATATCTGTTGTCGGACTGGATAACATAAACGATTACTATGACCCTACTCTGAAATTCGGACGTCTGGCTCAGTGCGGCATAGATGCTGCACGGTCTCGCGAAGAATTTCCATGGTATAAGTTTATTAAATCAACAAAATGGGACGGCTATAAGTTCATTCGCATGAATCTTGAAGATACGAATGCCATGGCCATGCTTTTTGCGAATGAAGAATTTGACATAGTCATAAATCTTGCCGCGCAAGCAGGTGTGAGATATTCTATTGAGAATCCTCATGCTTATGTTGAAAGTAATATTGATGGTTTTATCAATGTTCTTGAAGGCTGTCGTCATAACAAGGTCAGGCATCTCGTCTATGCGTCTTCGTCAAGTGTATATGGTCTGAACGGTAAAGTCCCATTTTCGGAGCATGACGGCATAGCTCATCCGGTCTCGTTATATGCAGCTACCAAGAAGAGCAATGAACTAATGGCTCATGCCTATTCAAAACTATATGATCTTCCAACAACCGGATTGCGTTTCTTTACCGTTTACGGGCCATGGGGCAGGCCTGATATGTCTCCGTTCCTGTTCATTGACGCCATTCTTCATGACCGCCCGATCCGGGTGTTCAATAATGGCGATATGCTGCGCGACTTTACCTATATTGATGATATAGTCGAAGGTGTGGTGAGAATATCTGACGTTGTCCCTGTTGGCAATCCGGATTGGGATGAAGAGAATCCGGATCCTGCTACGTCAGTGGCACCCTATCGGGTTTATAACATCGGAAACTCACAGCCTACAAGGTTGATGGACTATATAAGATGCATTGAGAATGCTTTAGGATGCGAGGCCAAGAAAGATTTTTTGCCTATGCAACTGGGAGATGTTTATCAGACATATGCAGATTCGTCGGCCCTCTTCAATGCTATTGGGTTTAAACCAATTACTCCCTTGCAAGACGGTATTAATCGTACTGTCGCATGGTTTCAAAAATACATAGAACTGAAGTGAACGCAAATACACGAGTCGCCATAAATGCGATGGCAACATATGGTCGGACATTATTAAGAATGGGTCTTGGCCTTTTTTCAAGCCGCTGGGTGTTAGAATCGCTCGGAGAAGTTGATTATGGACTAATGGGTGTTGTCGGCAGTTTGATTGTATTGGCAACGTTTTTAAATACTGTGGTTACAGGGGCATGTGCGCGCTTTTTTGCTTTTTCAATAGGGAAAAAAGACATTATTGATTTAAGAAAGTGGTTTAATACGGGTCTTTCTGTACATTTAGCGTTGGCCATTTTTTTGGTTGTTATTTTTGCTCCTGTAGGAGAATGGGCCATCGGTAATTTTTTGAATATCCCACCTGATCGTTTAGAAGTCGCACGATGGATTTATCGCATTTCGTTGGTCGGTGCATTTTGGACAATTTGTGCAACTCCGTTTGTGGCAATGTATACGGCAACACAAAACATTACAGAACTTACGTTATGGGAAGTGGCAAGTATTATCACAAATTTCGGATTTGTCTATTGGCTCACTACTTATAAAGGTGATGCATGGTTTATGTACTCGGCATTTTCTGTCGGTTTGACATTCGCTATAGGTGTAGGTCAGGTCATACGTGCACATCATATATATTCGGGGTGCCATATAAATTTATCTTATTGGGGAGATTGGAATCGTATTAAACAGATGTTTTCATTCTCTGCGTGGACATTATTTGGCAATTTAGGATATATGGCAAAAGCTCAGATGCCGTCGGTATTATTGAATCAGTTTTTTAATCCATTAAAATATGCCTATGTCAATGCCTCATACCAGGTTGGTGGCTCGCTTGCTGGATATACGCAGAGTATGTCAAGCTCTCTCATGGGCGCATTTACGCCTCAGATAACTACACTTGCCGGGGCAAACAATCATGATGAGATGATAAGAACGGCTCTGCGGTCCTCGAAATTCGGGACATTGTTGACGTTATTATTCGCAATCCCTCTTTCTATAGAGGCCGATTATCTCCTGCAATTATGGTTGAAAAATCCTCCTATCCTTGCTTCTGGCTTTTGCCGAATAGTATTGGTACAAATGGTTTTGGATAATCTGACATTTGGACAAATGTCAGGAATAATGGCTAGCGGACGTATAAAATGGTATCAAATTACCACAGGCCTTATATCTACGGCTAGCATTCCCATCGCATGGGGTGTATTGGCTATGGGTGGAAGCCCTTTGTCCATGAGTTGGACTATCACGATTTGCGTTGTGGCATGTTCTATTGCAAGATTGTTTTTTGGCCAGGCAATATTAAATATCAGGATAACTGAGTGGGTACGGATTATTTTTATTCCATTATTTATTGTCACTCTAATTTCAAGTGTTTCGGGTATTTTAGTCAATTTTATAATTGAGGATGCATCTTTCTTTAGGCTGTGTGCAACAACGTTTGTATCGGTGACTTCGATGAGTGTAATTTCTTGGTTCCTCTTGTTTGATTCTGTAGAACGACTTAGGATAAAGTCTCTATTTGGAAAAATTGTAGGAGCAATTACGAAATTCGCTTTTATGAAAACATAAACACTCAAAAAATCTGTGATAGAAATGATAGCAAAAGAAAAGCTAAAAAGAATTTTGTTTGATCGGCTCCATGCGACAGATAGTCAGCAATTCGATGTGGCTAATGCTGTCGCTTCACGTGGCATAGTAGGTTACGCGAAATGGAATTATGATACATTCAAAAAAGAAATACTAGAGTACATTGAATCGGTCAGAGTCAAACCTTACGCATATAAGTATTCGGCAAGTCGCACAAGCGAATGTCTATACGGTAGCATATATGTTGCTATGCTGGAAGGATTGCTCGGAGTCTTGACTCAACGTAGTAGTATTGAGTTGAAAGAATGGGCCGATTATTTAAACAGTTTTCAATCTCCAGATGACGGTCTTTTCTACGATCATGCACTTGCAAGTGATGCCTATGAGCATATAGGCACTTGGAATGAGGGATGGGGCAAACACCACCTTATGGGGCATATAATAATAGCATTTGCTAGACTTGGTCACACACCTAAATATCCGCTTCGCTATCTTGAGAAATACTATAATGACAAGTATCTCAAACAGTGGATGGATGGGTTTGATTTTTCTACCGATGTCTGGACCGCAAGCAACTTTTTTATGAATCTTTATACTGTGCTTGAATATGCTCGAGACTATATGAATGAGAAGAAAGCCCAAAGCGCTATCGAGACAATGACGTCTTGGATTATGGATAAACAGAATCCGAATACAGGAATGTGGCATGATAAGGATTTCCACTCGTTAGGTCATCTGGACAAATTGAAAATAGTAAGAGCGGCATATCATTTTTATCCGCTTTTTGAGTATGAGGGGTTTGCAATACCGTATGCGGAAAAAATAGTGGATTCGATACTCCCGTTGCAAAACAGTTGGGGAGGCTGGACCGAAGAAGGAGGGAATTCTGGAGCATGCGAGGATATTGATGCTATTGAGCCGCTAATTCGGTGTGCGTCGGCTGCCCCAGATAGAACAGAGGAAATCCGATCGTCTGTGCTACGCTCTATTGTATGGCAGATGGCATCTCGGAATGCAGACAAAGGATTTTCTTTCTATGTCCGCTCGCAGCAAGAATACGGAGGACATCCGCTTACGACCAGTCTTCGGGATGAAAGTTCGCTTTTTGCTACATGGTTTCGTACGCTCTGTCTTGCATACGAGACACAATATCTTGGTATACATAATAAATTCGACATTGGCCATTATCCAGGTTATGAGATCAGATTATAATCAAATCCCTGTTGTTACGGTATTGATGAGTGTCTATAATGGTGAGAAATATCTTCGCCAGGCTATTGACAGCATCCTAAATCAAACATTGAGAGATTTTGAGTTCGTGATCTACGACGATTGTTCGAATGACTCTACAGCGGAAATCATTAATAGTTATTCGGACACTCGTATTGTGTATCGTCGAAATTCTTCAAACAAGGGTCTAACTGCAAATCTTGCTGACGGAGTCAAACGTTCTGCCGCTCGCTATATTGCTCGAATGGACGCAGATGATGTCGCTTATTCTAACAGGCTTAAAAGGCAGGTGGAATGGATGGATGTGCATCCAGAAATCACGATACTTGGCACGCCGGTAAAATATTTTTCCGTATCTCCGGGCGATGGTGCTCTCTCTGAGCAACCACAGGACGATGCAACAATCAAAGCCAGACTATTCATCGATTTTACGTTGATGCATCCGAGCATTATGATACGTCGTGATGATTTGGTCAATCGTGGGATCAATTATAATACAGATTTCCGCTATTCACAGGATCATGCCCTTTATTTTGATTGCATTATGCAAGGATTAAAATTTGCCAATTATCCGGAACCTTTGCTGCACATGAGAGGGCATGCCGCAAGTATATCCAGCCACAATCACGGAGCACAGCAAGAATGCTCAAAACGTGCACGATTATTATTTTTGCAATCAACAGGGTTATTCCGAGACTGTCTCGATTCTGAAATTGAAATATATAATGATTTGGCTTCATGGGAATTTCCCGACTCGCCATCTAAAATAGATAAATTTGAGAGTTTCGTTTGTAAAGTATGCTCCAACCCAGTCTCCAAACAATACTTTGACGTTGAGTTGTTACGTATGACTATTATCGAGAAATTATATGATATTGCATATTTGTGTGTCGGTGACAAACGTTATGGTAAGGCAGCCTTAAGAATACGCCGGTCGCCACTTGGGATGTATATCGCAAAATGGCCCTTAAAAAAAACGATCAAATTTTATTTAAAATATATCATTAAAAAATGAACATTGTAATCTTCAGCTATAATTTTTTCCCCCAAGCGGATGCTGAATCTTACTGTGCTACACGATTTGCTTCAGCATTGGCTAGGGCCGGTCATAATGTGACAGTCGTGACAATGGATTGGGACATGCAAGTTTCAGCGGCTACTTACGATGCGCTTGTAGCTGATGGGATGAGGATAGTTAGAGTTCCATTCTCTAATATAAAGAACTCACCTATTAAGGCGCTACTTTGGTATGGTCACAACAGTCAGATGGCCGTTGACGTAAAAGCATGTGCTCGAGAAGTGACAAAAGTTCTGAAATCATTAGATAGTCCGATTCTGGTAACACGCACACATCCTGTAATGTCTGCGATGGTTGGCTTGAGGACTTATAAGTATGCTAATAGATGGATTGCTCATTTCAGTGATCCAATTCCATGGATGGGCTATGCCGATACCATAGGCCATAGATTGCTGAAACGACTGGAAGTCAATATTCTCAGCAAGACATTCCGCAAGGCCGACTTAATTTCGGTAACCTGTCATCATGTATGCAGATATTTTAAAGACATATATGGCAAATCATTTGACGAGAATAAGGTTTGTGTGACCACACATATTGGAGACTATCGGATATCTCCTAAGTCAAGTGATGATATAGGTGTGGTCAGCAATCTGATTCTTCATCCGGGTTCCATATTTGCAGATAGAGGAGGTGCAATCATTCCGCAGGTGATGAGCCGACTGTTGCAAAGCTCCGTGGAGTGTAAATTTGTACAGGTAGGGAGTGTTGATAATGCATTGAAAAATGTATTGGTCAAGACTGATAATATTGAAATATACGACACTATCTCGGTTGAAAAATCAATCGAATTGAAAAATTCTGCCAAAGCAATTTTTGTCCCAGATTTTGAATCGGAATATCCATATTCACCATTCATATTGTCTAAATTCGTATATCATATTATGGAAGACAAAGTTATAGTCCTGTATTCAAAAAAAGATTGCGAAATGCGGGATTATGCAATAAATTATCCTGAAGCTGGTATAATTTGGGCGGAAATGGGCAATCGGGAATCGTTGCAAAGTGCTATAATCAAAGCAATGAAATTTGATAATTCCAAAATTGATAGAACTCGTATCCGTAAGTGCTTTGCTGAAGAGACTATTGTCCAAAATTTTGAGAAGGCACTGAAACGGATTTTGAACTGAAGCAGATAGTTGTTTTATCTTTCTCCAAAGCGTAATAGCCATGCGTCAAGCTGGTTTTCCTGAATATGATGCTTATAGTAAAGGAAATGTCAGCAATATGTGAAATATCTCTTGGCAATGTATAAATATTAGTTATATGGATCCTTTGTTTTCTTTTGTCATACCGGTATATAATGTTAAGTCATATCTGGAAAGATGCCTTGATTCGATTCTTGCGCAAGATTATGATTCTTGGGAGGCAATTCTTGTGGATGATGGCAGTACGGATGAATCGGGTGAAATCTGCGATGAATACGCTGCTCGTGATAAGAGATTCAAGGTTTTCCATAAGTTGAATGGGGGGGTGAGTTCAGCACGTAATGTCGGACTTAATAATGTTTGCGGACAATGGATTTGGTTTGTTGATAGTGACGATTGCATAGTTGACAACGCTTTGTCTTGTCTTTACGAGTACATTATTTCTTATAAATGTGATACCATTTTCTTTGGAATGAAGATTGTTCACATTAATTCGACAACGACAGTGAAACCACCATACTTAACCGGACTTGCTAAAACCGCGTTATTGTCACAAATATCATGTTTCGCTAATCCGACCATGATATTTGATAGTTCTATAATTAAAAAGCATTCACTACGATTTACGGAAGGAATCAGAATGGCAGAAGACCTTGAATTTCAATATAAATATTTGGCATACAACAAATCCCCGATCTCAGTTGACAACTGCTTATATATCTATAATTGTAGAGAGGCTTCAGCTATGAATAATCCTTTGACGGAAACGAATAATTTTAATGATTGTTTAGCCGTTGCCATAAATCTGGCCCGATTTATAGATAGGGAACAAATTCCGTATTCCGACTGGCTTATGGTCCGCATTCGGCAGATTATAAAAAGTGGAATGCAATCAGCTTCTAAAATTAAGACGCCTGTAAACTTTAAATCTCGTCTTTGTGAGGTAATAATGGCCTATTCAGAGATTGGCTGGGATAAAATAGCAGATACAACAATCAAACTGGCTATGCAAAGCACGTGGTTATATTTGAACATGCTGAAACTTTATATTCGCTTTTCTAAATAAACTAATGGTAAGGCTATCTATAATAATTCCAGTATATAATGTCGAAAGATATATTGGCAAATGTCTTGAATCATGCTATGCACAAGACATTGATACGACGGAGTATGAAATAATTATAGTTGATGATAGTTCGCCGGACAATTCAATCAATATAGTCAGGGAATATCAATCAATTTATGATAATATAAAAATTATCCGACGGCCGAATGGAGGACTATCAGCCGCAAGAAACTCTGGGTTAAGTGTTGCATCAGGTGACTATGTCTGGTTCGTGGATAGCGATGACACTATTGCAAGCAATTGTTTTGCCGGTCTGATTAATCGAATGCAAGATGAACGGTTGGACATTTTATGTTTTTCTCTAAATCTTATTTTTCCTGATGGAAAGGCAGAGAAATATACTATTCCACATGATTTCTCGCAGAAGATATATAAAGGGACTCAGTTCATTAACAATGTCCAAATGCCTGGATCTGCATGTATAGCAATCTATCGAAAACAGTTTTTGTTTGATAATAATTTGAAGTTTAAAGAGGGAATTCTCCACGAGGATCAGGAATTTACCCCTCGGGCCTATTGTATGGCAGAAAGAATCTCTTTTATTGATCAATACCTGTATAATTATTATCAACGTACCGGTAGCATAATGAAAAGCAATCAGGACGTTAAACGTTGTCGGGATCTTTTGATAATAGCTGACTCTTTATACGAATTTGCAGATAATAAGTTGAATAAAGGAACTCAGGAATATGCTACGTTGATGCGACACGTTTATTTTTGTGTTACTCAGTCGCTCGCCTACTATTCGAAAGACGCGTTTAATATATCTGTTTATCAGCAAAAGCCATATTATCCGATGAATGTAAATTATTCAGACGGATTGTTGAAATATAAAATAATATTGGCAAACTTATCACTGAAACTTTATTTAATTGTCAGAACTTTTTTCAACCATGAATAAATCACGTCACGCATATTGTATTATTGCTCACACAGACTATTATTGTCTTAGCCGGCTTGTTGAGCTTGTCGATGATGAACGGAATGATATATTTCTGCTGTTCGACAAAAAGTCAAGTATAAGAAAAATGTCTCTTCCAGAGACATTCAATAGCCGTATATTTACATTGCCCGAGTCGCAACTCATTGATATTCAATGGGGGGGGGCTGTCGCAGCTAAAAGCGGAATTATTAGTGCTGGAATTTGCTATTCTAAAGGGTAATTATGAATATTTTCATCTGCTTTCAGGGCAGGACCTTCCTATAAAATCTCAGGACTATATACATGATTACATGAATCATGTTGCGGCCGGACGAAATTGTATCAGTTGCGAACACGGTGACAATGTTGACAGAATACATTACCATAATTGTGGGTATTATCATCTATTTGTCGAAAAAATAAGAAGTAGGAATATTGTGGTGCGGAAGATGTGTTCATTCTTGAGGAATTCATTTATTAGTATGCAAAAGATAGCAGGTTATCATCGTGATTGGACAGGATATACATTGGGTAAAGGTACGAATTGGGGTAGTTTCAACCAAGAATTTGTGCAATATCTCGTCAATAACCGACGTGTGATTGTCCAATTGTTTACAGGAGTGTTAGGTCCGGATGAGATATATAAGCAGACAATGATATTGAGTACAGGGTTTAAAGACTCGTTGATGCATGCTCCTGAAATGTGTAACAACGCACTACGGCATATAGACTGGAATCGAGGGTTGCCTTATGTATGGCATAAGAATGATTACAATGAACTCATTAACTGCAATGACCTTTTTGCAAGAAAATTTTCATCTGAGGTCGATCGCGATATTATTGATTTAATTTACAACCAACTCAAAGGCAATGAAAAAGCGTAAGGTCAAAGTAAAATTTGTGGATTATTGGTCGGATTTCTATGAAAGTGAGATTGAAAACTGCCTGATAATGTGCATACTTCGTAAACACTATGATGTTGAGGTGTGCGATGATGCCGACTACGTGTTTTACTCTACAATGGGCGAAAGCCATTGGAGCGTTCCTGATAGGTGTGTGAAGATATATCAGACAGGCGAGAATATTGTTCCTGATTTCAATGCCTGCGATTATGCCATAGGATTTGAATGGATGGATTATGAAGATCGTTACATTCGATTCCCGAATTATATGTTTTACGATGTTGATTTGCTCCATAAAATGGAACATAAACATGAGTTGCCGGAGAATTGGGATATTACCGTCGAAAAACCGGATTTTTGTAGTTTTATGGTAAGTAACCACCGCAATCCCAAACGCAACGAAACATTTCATCGGCTCTGTAATTATAAAAAGGTTGATTCTGGTGGACGGTATTTGAATAATATAGGGCGGAGGATTGATGATAAATTCGCATTTGACAGCACTCATCGTTTTTCGCTCTGCTTTGAAAATGGTGCACACAACGGTTACACTACAGAAAAACTTGTTCAGGCGCTTGCGGCACGCACTATTCCCATTTATTGGGGTGATCCGAAAGTGGGGCGCGTGTTCAACAAGAAATCAATGATTGACGCATATTCATTTGAAAGCATGGAAGCCTTGATAGACCGAGTCAAGGAGATAGAGACTTCGCCGGAAAAACAGCTTGAAATACTTCGTGAGCCGGCATTGTCTCCTACAGCTCCTACTATTGATGAGGAGTTGCAACGATTTGAAAATTGGCTTGTTGATATTTTTGAGCAACCGCTTGAAAAAGCATATCGCCGCAATCGCGAAATGCATGGGAGATGGTACATAGAACGGAGATTCAAAATAGATGCCAAAGCTAACCGCAAAGCAATTCGCGAAATGAGGAAACTGTGGTTAAAGAAAGTATGGAACCATCTCAAGCGAAAAGTCTCATGTCGTTAAGTGGCAATCTGGAGATAATGAGATGTGAATAGTCGTTTGGCTGTCCAGCCACTTGGAACGTTGGTATATTCGCAACACGGCAGATCTCTATAATGGATAAATATAAATTGGGTCGCAGCAGAGACATATATTGTCAGATGATTTGATAACAGCTTGTTGTCTCTGTAGCGCGGTGTGTTGCTTAACAATACAAATATTGAATAAAAGCTGAATTACATAATTATACAGTTGATGTTTTTAGGAAAATCATAATGCGGACTATAATATCATATATCAATAACCTGATCTTTCCGCTTATCCCGGAATCCAAAGCATTTGGATTCAAACGTTTTATGCTTCGCATTGCGGGAGCTACAGTTGGATCAAATGTCAAAGTCAGTTCATCGTGCAAAATTTTTGGTGCCGGAAATCTGACAATCGGAGACAATACATGGGTTGGCTATGAATGTACTATTGTTACATCATCAAACATTGTTATAGGCAAGAATGTGGATATAGCACCTGGCGTTTATATTGGAACGGGGACGCATGAAATTGATGCAAAGGCAGACCGTATTGCGGCTCGTGATATCAGTCGAGATGTGACAATCGGCAACGGATGCTGGATCTGTGTCAATTCTACAATATTGCCAGGGTCGGAGATCGGTAACAAATGTGTAGTAGCCGCGGCTGCCGTAGTGGGAGATAAATTCTGCGATGAAAAGGTTTTGATTGCTGGCGTTCCAGCAAAAATTGTTAAGCGTTATGATTAAAATTGTCGCGGGATTCATAGATTATGTAAAGAGCGACATTGGCTACTGGCCTTTGGCTTTTGCGGCGATTATGTGTTGCAAAACCTTGGGATTTGCTATCCCGGGAGCCGATATGGCTGCTTATGTTGCGATTATTGCTGTAGCCGTAATTTGTCTTAGGCAAGGAGCTGATTTCGATCGGTTGAGTGCAGTATTCATTTTATACATTCCGGTGGCATTGGTGTTGGCATCACCAAATCCTGTTTTCAAATCTTGGTTGCGGTATGGTCTGTTTATCATTTTATATATTGCTGTATCGCCGTTGTTGACCAATGAATATTCAAGACAGTTCAGAAGTTGTGTATTTAGAGCGACACTGATCTGCTGTATTGCCATATCGGTGATATCATTTGTATGCTATTTTATAGGTATTAATATGATGCGAGGCACGTTTGATGGTTCAAAATTGGATTATTTGGTTAATACTGCAGGAACTTTCGGCGGCATAACCAGCCAGTCCATGCTACTTGGGCCTATAAGCGGCATCGCCACATTGGCGTGCTCATACTTGGCTATGAATTGTGATAAGCGTTATTGGATATTGTCCGCAATGTGCGCCGGCAGTATGCTTTTTGCAGCCTCACGCTCTTCATTGCTTGCCACGTTATGTGGGGAAATTGTATTGTTTTATTTCTCTACGGAGAGTTTGGGTAAAAACACCAAGCGTATCTTGGTTGCAGGTATAGTTTTGCTGGCCACTTATCCGGTATGGAATAGCGCGTTGACAGGTATTATGGCCAAGAACCAGGGGTCTATATATGATGGAATTAACATAAGTTCAAGAACATCCAAATGGTCTCTCCGGCTTGAGGAATGGCAAGATTCGCCAATCTATGGTGTTGGCTTTTGCGCTGTTTCTGAAAAAGACGGCATCGGATTCAATGGCATGATTGAGCCTGGCTCATCTTGGCTTGCAGTATTGTCAATGACGGGAACTGTGGGCTTCATTGTGTTTAGTACGATGTTTTATAGAGCGGCAAAGAACTCATTGCGCTATCGTACGCCCGAAGGGGCATTGACTGGAGCTGTCCTGTTGTTTATGGGAGTGCACATGTTTGCTGAGGGACATGTATTCTCAGGAGGAAGTTATCTGTGTTTTCTTGTCTGGCTAAGTGTGGGATGTGCTACCGATTACGAACCTATTGAACTGGAGGAAAAATGACTGTAACGTTTTTCATAAATTACTTGAATCACCATCAATTGCCGGTTGCTGACGAGTTGTATAGGCTTTTAGGTGAAAATTTTCATTTTGTCGCTACTTTTCCACGCAATCCGGAAGAGCTAAAAGGCGGAGAAGATTATAGCAATCGTCAGTATTGTCTGTTGCCTTCTGAAAATAGTAGCCACAAAGAAAAGGCGATTGAACTGAATCTTTCATCTGATGTATGTGTATATGGAGCCGGTAACCTCGATTGGGAAAGAGAACGTGCAAAAACTGATAAGTTATCATTTGAGATAAGCGAGAGATGGTTTAAACGCGGATTGGTTAATGTATTGTCTCCACGGTTGCTAAAGTGGTGGTGGCTGTATCAGACTAAGCTACGCAACAAACCATTTTATAAACTATGTGCAAGCGCCTTTACCGCGTCTGATTGTCGTAAGTTGATGACTTTCAGGAATCGTTGTTACAAATGGGGATATTTTACGGAGATACCGCAAAAGAGCGAACCGAAGCGGATAAATGCAGTACCACGCATAATGTGGTGCGGGCGGTTAATAAGGTTGAAACACCTTGATCATGTGATAAAGGTGGCTTATCAGCTGAAAACTGAGGGCTATGACTTCTCGATTGAAGTATATGGAGATGGAGTGTTGAGAAATAGTGCCGAGCAGTTGATACATGAACTCTCAGTTGGTGATTGTGTGAAACTAATGGGTAATGTCCCGAATCATCAAATACTTGAAGCAATGTATAATAGCGATATATTTCTTTTCACGTCCGATCGGCATGAAGGCTGGGGCGCGGTAGTTAATGAAGCTATGTCCTCTGGATGTTGTGTGGTGGGTAGTGATGCTATAGGTTCTATTCCATTTCTGATAAATGATGGTCAGAATGGTCTGATTTACCGTGACGGAGATATTAACTCCCTCCACTCTAAGGTTAAGTATCTGTTAAATGATCCCGATGAGTGCCGGAAAATAGGACAACAGGCGGCTTTCGATCTTCAGAATGTATGGAGCCCTCGAATGGCTGCATGTAATCTTTTGTCGTTGATAGATGGGCTTTCAACACATCAGAATGTAAAAATAAAGGTAGGCCCTTGCTCTAAAGCTAATTGATATTATGGCGGCGGTATCCTTTAATCAGCGGCGCAGATACATTGATATTGCGAAAGGACTATGTATTGCCTTAATTGTACTCCGTCATTCTCCGGGAGGACATGACTATCTGTGGCTCATACATCTCACCATACCGATGTTTTTCTTCCTTAGTGGCATATTTTTCAAAGAATCGGATTCTCTTACTGTAATGTTGAGAAAGAAAACAAATAAAATACTGATTCCATTCCTGTTTTTTTATACTCTGAGTTGGGTATGGCACATCGCGGCGATTAGAATGGGTGTATTAGGATCGGAAAATCGCGTGCCATTTTTCAAATTTCTCTATGGCGGTTTCTTTAACAATCCGATTTGGTTTCTATTGTCGCTTTTTGAATGCATCGTGATAACATGGGGCATATGCAACATCGTAAAAAATCAATGGTTGAGATTGGCTTTGGTTTTAATTTGCGCGCTATTCGGATATCTTACATCTGGTAAATGTTGGGCTTATCTTAATTCAGCTTTGACAGCTTTGCCGTTCTTTTATTTGGGATATATATTAGAGCAGAATAAACAAAGGCTTTGTGGTGGGTATAATTTGTTGTCAGTGAGTCTGCTAAGTGGGGGGGGGTATTTATTAGGCCTTATATTCATGCAACATCACCATATTGAATTTGTTACTAATGAATATTATGGTAATGGATTTCTGGCCTACCTCTTTTCTTTATTGATTATAGTATTTGTTTTGACATTATGCAAATTTATTGATAAAATGAAGATCTTGGAATATCTGGGGACCTCCTCCTTGGCAATACTTTGCATCCATCAGCCACTAATACAAGTGCTAAGAAAGATTGTTGTAGAATCGCCTTATCAAGGGTGGATTATATGGATATCCGTATTGTTGCTGTGTTCGGTTGCTGTTCCGATTCTAAACTTATATCTCCCTTTCTTTATAGGGCAGAAGAACTTGATAAATTGTAAAAATAAATGAAACCGATATTGATTGATGCACTCCACATTCATATGGGAGGAGCCTTGATGATCCTGAATCATTTGATTGACAGATTGACAAGTAGAAATGTCGACGTTGTACTTTTAAAAGATGAGCGGTGTCCAGAGCTAAGATCGGAATATTTAATCCGTAAGATTCATATTATGTCTTGTGGCGAATTTGAAAGAAAACGTTTCTACAAATCATGTCGATCAGATTTTAGCGGAGTACTGTGTTTGGGGAATATTCCCCCTTCAATAAAATTAGAGACTTTTGTCGCTACTTATATTCATAATGTCAGTTTGTTTCAAGTCCCCAGGGATTACAGCATCTCCTGGAAAATAAAATCTATTTTGAAAAGATTGTATATAAATTATCAGTCTCCCAATACAGATGTCTGGATTGTGCAGACTGATAATACACAGAATATAATAAGAAAGTATCTTAACACGCATAAGCCAATCCTAATCTATCCGTTTTTTTATATTCCGGCATCAATTAATACTCCCCTTTCTGATACCAGAAGAGATTATATTTTTGTCGGAGAACACACTTATGCAAAGGGGCATGAATATCTTATTGAGGCTTGGGTCAAATTGTCAAAATTGCAATTGGATTATACCCCAAAGCTCCATCTTACGGTTGCATCTCCCAGTTTGCTCCCACTAATAAAAGATGCTGTTGCGAGTGGCGCAAATATTGAGAATCATGGTCGAATTCCATTTGACGATGTGGTCAATTTATATAAACATTCAAAAGCGACAATTTATCCATCACTCAATGAAAGTCTTGGATTAGGAATAATTGAAGCTGCGGAAGCAGGATGTGATGTGATTGGGTGTGACCTCCCTTATATGCACTCTGTTTGTGAACCAAGTGAAACTTTTAAACCATGTGACTCTGATTCAATTTTAGCGGCTGTTTTAAAATATGAATTGAAGAACTCATCAAAAACAAAATTAAAAATTAAAGATGAGGTAGAATCTTTAATTGATTATATGCTGCAAAATAGAAGACCGTGAGATTAAAAAAATCAACTTCTGTTATGGAGAACGAATCGATCACATCCATATCTTGCCAAAACGCCACTATAATATCTGGTTACATATTATATTCACAAAAAGTACATATATAACCAGCTTCACAAGTCTACGAGATTTATTAATAAGTTCATAGTTTAAAGAATAATGTACCAGCCAATACAAACAAATCAGATGCCAAGAACCCAAAAAATCAAAAATTTGATTTGGGGTATAGTTAATTCAACGTTTTTCCGATTAACCCCTTCACATCTGACAATATTCAGAAAGACAAGGATCTGTCTTCTAAAGGCATTTGGCGCTAAAATTGATTGGTCTGCATCGGTTCATCCTAAAGCTAAGATTGAATACCCTTGGAATCTGACAATGGGGCCACTATCATCCCTTGGTGAGAAAACATGGATATATGCAATGGCTCCGATAACAATCGGCGAAAAGACATGTATAGGTAAAGACGTTTATCTAATTACAGGTAGCCACAATATATCATCCTGCAACTTTGAGTTGATAACGAAACCGATAGTTGTTGGAAATTGTTGCTGGTTGACAACAGGAGTATCCGTTCTTCCTGGTGTCACAATTGGAGACTTTAGTGTTATTGCAGTCAATTCAACCGTGGTGAAGGATGTAACTGAAGGATCTGTTGTCGGTGGTAATCCTGCAAAATTTATAAAAACGAGAGTGTTAACAAATATTAAATTCGGGGGGGGGGGTAGTTTAGAGACTGTGCTACCATCCTCCTATATGGAGGACTTGGTAGCGTGAATATTCTTTTTCTAATGGGAATATACCCTAATTACGGAGGTGTTGAAAAGGTTACGACAATACTTGCAAATGAATTTGCAAAACAAGGTATGTGCGTGTCGATTGTATCGTTTGAACAACCTGTGCCGGAACTTGCCGGAGAATTACTTCCGGGCATTAGGCTCTATAAGTTGGACTACCCGGTCTTGACTCGAAACAATAGAGTTAAGTTAGCACGAATTATTCGTAAAAACGACATACGATATATTATCAACCAATGGGCTGTACCTTGGTATGTGGCTCGTCTTTGCAGAAATGCGATATTGGGGACCGAGTGTCGCCTGATAACTGTGCATCACAATATCCCCAATATGAATACACGTATCCAGCAGATAGAAATAGATATTGCTGGTGGTAAAGGGAATAAATTGGTTTGCCGATTGAAACATATAGCAGTTAAAAGCATATCAAGATTATCCTTGCGCTATGTATATGAGGTGTCAGATCGTTATATAGTATTGTCTTCAAGTTTTATTCCGATATTGGGCAATTACATTCGAAAGAAAAGTCTACCTAAGGCTTTAGCATTGGGAAATCCAATTACGATCTTGAACAGTGCTCAGCCTGATTATCAAAATAAAATTAACGAAATTATATATGTAGGCAGAGTTGAATACAATCAAAAACATACCTATCGATTGCTTGATGTCTGGAAAACGGTGTACCCGTATCATCAGGATTGGAACTTGACAATTGTCGGTGATGGGCCTGATTTAAACGATCTAAAAAGAAGGGCAATTTCAATGGGACTTGAAAACATAAGTTTTGAAGGATTCCAATCACCTTTGAATTATTATAAACGGGCAAAAATACTTTTGTTACTCTCCGAATATGAAGGTTTTCCACTTGTAATTGGCGAAGCTATGTCACAAGGAGCAGTTCCGGTTATTCTTGGATCATTCCCGGCTGTATATGATATAGTGAAGGATGGTTGTGGACTTGTTATAAAACCGCCTTATAATCCTGAGAATGTAGCAAAATCTCTTTTAGCTCTAATGAAGAATGATGAGAAACTTAAAACCATGGGTTATAGATCAATAGAGGTTTCAAAAGAGTTTGAATTGCCTGCAATTGTCAAAATGTGGAACACCATATTTAAATCTCGTATGTAATGAATCTTTCGCTATATTTTTATCTAAAGCCCTATCGAGTCAGAAGACTTTTATTTGTAAACCGTACAATATTTCGTGTGCTTAAGTATGTGCGTTATTTGATTTTGCGATATTTTGGTGCTGAATTACCCATTGATGCAATAGGGTATTCAGACTCATCAATATTTGCCCTTGGAATCTTATAATGAAAGCACATAGCAGTATCGGCCTTGGACTAAAATATATAATTAAGACAAAACTTGTCGCAAGATACTTCTTATTGTGATGCCGAACATGACTGTCGTACCCAATGTATCGTTTGATTACTGCTCCTATAATCCATTCTTAAAGATTCGTCATGGGGTAGTAAGTATCCCTTCGCCGGTATGGAGTTACAGTTGGCAAAGGTGCTGCTATTGTGGCATTGGACGCTGTTATCAAAGACGTTGAGCTGTGGACGGTTGTCGGTGGTAATCCTGCAAATTTATTACAAAACTTATTATAAAATGCTTGACCTTTCAGTTGTTATCCTGACAAAGGATGAGGAACTTCACATTGACCGTTGCTTGAAAAACGTGTCTGATATTGCAAAAGAAATCTTCATTATTGACAGTTTCTCGACCGATAAAACTCTTGAGATTGCGAGTCGTTATGCGAATGTGGTTGTTCTTCAGAACAAATGGATAAACAATTATGCCTATCAGTTCAACTGGGGGCTTGACAACGCGCCGATCACTGGCAAATGGGTGCTCCGTCTTGATGCCGATGAATATCTGTTGCCTGAGCTGATTGAGGAAATCAAAGAAAAACTGCCTCAGTTGCCTGAAAATATTTCCGGCGTTTCATTTAACAGACGCCATATTTTCATGGATAAATGGATGAAACATGGCATTTATCCTGTGACTCTCTTGCGTTTGTTTCGTTTCGGCAAAGGCAGATGTGAACAGCGGCTTATGGATGAGCATATACAGATTACCGATGGCAAAAATATAGTATTCGATCATGATTTTTGTGATCATAATCTCAATAATCTATCGTGGTATTGTCATAAGCATGTCAACTATGCGGTGCGCGAGGCCGTTGATCTGCTTGACATAGAAATTGGTCTGACTGGTGCAGCAAAGGCTGATCAGGATCGGGTGATTAACAGTCAGGCAGAGACTAAGAGACGTAAAAAGCATAGCTACGCTAAAAAGCCGATTTTTTGGCGATCATTCGCATATTTTTTATATCGATATTTCTTTAAAGGTGCTTGTCTGGAGGGCAAGGAGGGATTCATTTTTACTTTCATACAATGTTGGTGGTACCGTACACTCGTTGATGCTAAGATCTATGAAATCAAGAGAAAATGTGGGAATGATTCAGAAAAGATTAAAAAGTTGTTATCTATTGAATATGGCATAATGCTATAGTTCATCCAAATTATATCCGGTTATCTATGAAAATCTCTATCATCACTGCTGCATATAATAGTGGGGCGACGCTGCGGGACACGATGGAAAGTGTTCTCAGACAGAATTATCCCGGTTGGGAACACATCGTTGTCGACGGAAATTCTAAAGACAATACAGTGGAAGTTATCCAAGAGATGGAACCACGATACGCTGGACGTCTGAAATGGATTAGCGAGCCCGATCGTGGCATCTATGACGCCATGAATAAAGGTATCGCTATGGCGACGGGCAACGTGATAGGTATACTTAATTCCGATGACTTTTATACTTCGTCCGGTATCTTGGACAAAATTGCCGTGGCAATGGCAGCCGAAAATGTTGATGCTGTATTTGGAGATATCCATTTTGTAAAAGATTCCAATCTGGCTAAATGTGTCCGTTACTATTCATCACGCTATTTTAGACGCTGGATGATGTTATTGGGTTATCAGCCGGCTCATCCGTCTTTTTATTGCAGAAAGCAGGTCTATGACCGCTATGGATCGTTTGATACAGAATTCAGGATTGCTGCCGACTTCGAGCACATGTTTCGTCTGATTTATATCAACAGAATTAATGCCATCTATTTGCCATTGGATTTTGTCACAATGCGTACGGGTGGTGCGTCAACCAACGGTATAAATAGCCATAGACGTATTATTTCAGATCACTATAAGGCTTATGCAAAACATCACATAAAAATAGGTTACGGACTTGATGTTATGCGTTATCCATTAAAAATAGCAGAATTGTTGATCTCTAAAACGCATCTATTGCATAAAAAATAAAATATTCATAACAAACCAAATACTTAGTAATAGCAATGAAAACCGCATTAATCACAGGTATCACAGGCCAGGACGGCTCGTTTCTGGCTGAGTTTTTATTGGACAAGGGCTATGACGTCCACGGCACCATACGCCGTTCGTCGGTGGATTTTCGTGAGCGCATTGCCCATCTGGAGGGCCATCCGAACTTCCATCTTCATTACGCCGATCTTGGCGACTCAATGTCGATTATCCAGGTGCTGAACAAGGTGAAGCCCGATGAAGTGTATAACCTCGCTGCCCAGAGCCATGTGCAGGTCAGCTTCGACTCTCCTGAATTTACCGCTGATGTCGATGCCACCGGCGTGCTTCGTATACTTGAAGGCATCCGCCAGTGCGGACTTGCCGAAACTTGCAGGTTCTATCAGGCCTCTACTTCGGAACTTTACGGCAAGGTGGAGGAAGTGCCGCAGAATGAAAAGACCCCGTTTCACCCATACAGCCCTTATGCGGTCGCAAAACTCTATGGTTTCTGGATTGTAAAGGAATATCGTGAGGCATACAATATGTTCGCTTGTTCCGGCATTCTGTTTAACCACGAATCCGAGCGCCGTGGCGAGACTTTCGTCACACGCAAGATCACTCTTGCGGCTGCACGCATCGCGCAGGGAAAGCAGGACAAACTCTATCTTGGCAATCTTTCATCGCTCCGTGACTGGGGCTATGCCAAGGACTATGTGGAGTGCATGTGGCTCATCCTTCAGCAGGAACGTCCGGAAGATTTCGTCATAGCCACAGGCGAGCAGCACTCTGTGCGCGAGTTCTGTCTCTATGCCTTCCGTCGTGCCGGAATCGAGCTTGACTTCGTGGGCGAAGACGAAAACGAGAAAGGCATCGACAAAGCTACCGGAAAAGTTGTGATCGAGGTTTCTCCCGACTTTTATCGTCCCACCGACGTCGTGAATCTCTGGGGTGATCCTACAAAGGCCAAACAGCAGCTCGGATGGGATCCGGCCAAAAAGACGTCGTTTGAACAGCTCGTCAACCTCATGGTGGACGCCGACATGGCTAAAGTTGCCGTTGAACGTGCCGGAGAGCATGTGCGTACCAACTTGGCCGAATATCTTGAGAAAGGAATTGTGAAATGATGCTGAAAGATTCCAAAATCTATGTGGCCGGCCATCGTGGAATGGTCGGTTCCGCCATCGTGCGGGAGCTGAAACGACAGGGCTACACCAATATAATCACTCGCACCCATCAGGAACTGGATCTTATCAATCAGCAGGCAGTCAATGATTTCTTTGCCGCCGAACGACCGGAATACGTCTTCCTTGCGGCGGCAAAGGTCGGAGGTATCATCGCCAATTCCACCGCATTGGCCGACTTCATGTACGACAACATGATGCTGGAGATGAACGTCATCCATGCCGCATGGAAAAACGGGTGCAAAAAACTCGAATTCCTCGGCTCGTCGTGCATCTATCCCCGCATGGCGCCGCAGCCCATGCCCGAAAGTTGCCTGCTGACATCCGAGTTGGAAAAGACCAACGAAGCATACGCCCTCGCCAAGATCAGCGGGCTGAAATATTGCGAATACCTCAATCGGCAGTATGGCACTGACTATATCTCTGTCATGCCTACAAATCTCTACGGTCCGAATGACAACTACCATCCTGAACACAGCCATGTGCTGCCGGCGCTTATCCGCCGTTTCCATGAGGCGAAGGAGTCCGGAGTTGAAAGCGTGACATGCTGGGGCGACGGCAGCCCGTTCCGCGAGTTTCTTTATGTCGACGACCTTGCCAACCTGTGTGTGTTTCTAATGAACAACTACAGCGGCAGCGAGACAGTCAATGCCGGTACAGGCAAGGAGCTGACCATAAAAGAGCTGACCGAGCTTGTTGCCGAGACTGTAGGTTATGAGGGAGAGATAAAATGGGACACCTCGCGGCCCAACGGCACGCCACGCAAACTCCTCGATGTAAGTAAAGCCACAAAGCTCGGCTGGACATATCAGACAGAACTGGCCGATGGCATTCGTTTAGCCTACGAAGATTTCCTTTCAAATCCATTACGGGCTGAGAGATGAAAATCATACTTCTTTCAGGCGGCTCGGGCAAACGCTTATGGCCATTGTCGAATGACGCCAGATCCAAACAGTTCCTGCGTTTGCTCACGGCACCCGACGGCACGAAAGAATCCATGATACAGCGGGTTGTACGCCAGATACAGGCCGCCGGTCTTACCGATGATATCGTCATTGCCACAGGAACCAATCAGAAGGATTCGATAGAGAATCAGCTCGGTGATTCCATAACGGTTGTCACAGAGCCGTGCCGTCGCGACACGTTCCCGGCTATTATGCTGGCTTGCTCTTATCTGGCCGGCCAGGGCACTCCGATGGACGAGCCGGTCATTGTCATGCCGTGCGATTCATATACCGACACCGGTTATTTCACCGCGATAGCAACGATGGCCGGCGCGGTCAGTGAAGGTCTCGCCGATATGGTCCTTATGGGAGTGCAGCCGACATATCCGTCTTCTAAATACGGTTATATTGTGCCGGACCGTGACTCACAATGCGTTGGACATGCCGCTATGCCTGTAAGGCGCTTCACCGAGAAGCCCGACGTGCCGACTGCCGAAAGGCTGATCGCCCAAGGGGCATTGTGGAACGGTGGCGTATTTGCTTTCCGCCTTGGCTACCTTATGGCCATCACTGAAACCGTGAAACCCCATGCCGATTTCGTGGCTTTGCGAAAAGGCTACGGCGATCTGCCTAAAATAAGCTTCGACTACGCCGTGGTTGAGAAAGCGGCATCGGTTGCTGTGGTATCTTACTCCGGCCAGTGGAAAGATCTCGGCACATGGAACACGCTGACCGATGAGCTTGACGTACACACATACGGCAACGTCCATGAAGAGTCTACCGACAACACCTATATAATCAACGAACTTGAACTGCCCGTTGTCTGCATCGGCACCAAAGATCTTGTCATCGCTGCATCCCCCGACGGTATCCTCGTCTCTGAACGCAAACTGAGCGAGAACCTCAAGCATCTCGTTGACGGTATCGGCAAACGGCCCATGTATGAGGAACGTCGCTGGGGAGAGTACCGGGTCATAGACTTCATCGATTTTCCCGATGGATTCTGCGCTTTGACGAAACAGCTGCTTATCAAGCCCGGCTGCTCAATAAGCTATCAGCGCCACAGCCTTCGTGACGAGACCTGGACAATTATTGACGGCATGGGAGAAATCGTCGTCGAAGGAGAACGCCGGCCGGTAAAGCGGGGAGATGTGATATCCATTCCGCATGGACAGCTCCATGCCATCAGGGCAATCACCGCACTGACTCTCATCGAAGTGCAACACGGCTCAGAACTGGAAGAAGGAGACATCGAGAGATTCGAATACCGATGGTAGCTCCGAATCCGTCACAATACTGAAGCTGACACTCAAATGAATCGCCGTAGTCTTGAAAATAGACTACGGCGATTCATTTATATGATCCAGAGTGATTGGCTAATCGGCGTTGTCATCCACAGCAGAGGGTTCAGGTAGGTCTATCTCCACAATGACTTTGCCGATCTTTGCGCTGTCCATCGACGCGATTTCAAAGCTGATGTTGTTCCACGTCAGCTTTTCGCCCACTGCGGGAAGATATTTCAGCTCCTCGAGCAAAAATCCGCCTAATGTGGAATATGATGCAGGACTATATAGATCCTCCAGCTCGAAATGATGGAGAAAGTCATAAAACGGGATCTGTGCGTCCACACACCACTTGTCGTTGCCGTCGGCCGGGCTGATGTACTGCGACCCGGTCTGGGCCGACAGCACTCCCACCAGTCCCTCAAGGATGTCGCTGGGAGTCACCACTCCGGCCAGTTCCCCGAATTCGTCACATACCAGTGCGAAATGTTCGTTCTTTGATTTAAGTCGGTCGAGAGCATCATACACAGTCATTGTTTCAGGAAAGAAAAGCGGGTCGCTTGTCACATCCTCAAGTCTGAAACCGGGATTGTCGATGGTCAGAATCAGCTGTTTCAACGACACCACTCCGCATATATCGTGCTTTTCCCTCAGACAACGCACTGGATATGAGCTGTGGAGCTCCTCGGCAAGCTGCCGCTTGATCTCCTCCGCGCTCATGTCCATGCTTAAAGTGGCCACGTCTATTTTGGGTGTCATGATCGACGACACCCTCAGATCTCCGAGAATGAGCGCTCGCTCCATGATCTCCTGTTCCACTTCCCGCACCTCACCGGCATCGGTGCCGTCCTGGATCAGGGATTTTATCTCGTCTTCCGTCACGCTGTTGGCGTTTTTCTTCAGACCCAGCAACTTTACGAAGAAAGCGGTCGATACCGACAGAAGCCACACCAGCGGCATCGCCGCCACCGACAGCAGGTGCATCGGGCGCGACACCACCTTGGCCACGCTGTTGGCCGCCGCCAGACCAATGCGCTTAGGCACCAGCTCTCCCACGACTATCGACAGATACGTTACTGCGGCCACAATCAATATCTGGCCTGTTGTGTGGGCCAGACGCGGCTGAAGGCCCCACTGCTGCAACAGAGCACCCACCTCGTCGGCTATGGCGGCTCCGGAATACAGACCCGTAAGGATTCCGATCAGCGTTATGCCGATCTGTATGGTCGACAGAAAACGGTCGGGATCCTCCGCCAGTTTCATCGCCGTGGCTGCGCCTTTGCTGCCCTGACGG
>Ga0137307_100115_pt1 | contig 121561 bp, 94 predicted proteins | sample NAcewD2O_March_2_FD_97180 | JGI IMG/M metagenome (GOLD analysis project Ga0137307, IMG submission 97180) | Mouse cecal microbial communities from Vienna, Austria - N-Acetylglucosamine amended D2O_March | ecosystem: Host-associated > Mammals > Digestive system > Large intestine > Cecum | place...
CGGAAGCAAGGCGGGGAAAAAACGCCCGCAAAATGTTCAAAAACCACCGAAAAACGCGGGAGGATGCCCAAAAATAACCGAAGCAGCTGCCCAAAGCAGCGCAAAAGACACCCAAGGGCCCCGAAAACTCCAAAAGCACAAAAAGGGCAACGGAGAGGGGGGCGGTTACCGTCGCGTCAGCTCCTCAAATTTTGCCGCGCAGTCGGTGTAGTAGGCGCTGGCGTCCGGATCGTTTTCCAGCTGGGTTCCCGCAAGAATGCGCTGCACCAGCCGGAAATTTTGCAAAAAGGTTTGATAATCGATCCCCGATACGCCGGCGAAATCTTCCGCGCTGCCCAACTCCAGCTCCGTCAGGGCGGGGCAATCGCCCCAGCGCACGCCCATGCGGCTGTAATCGGGCGGCACGCCCTCCTCGGGCACGGAGCCGTCGTTATAGGCAAACAGAAAATACTGTTCCTCGAAGTATTCCAGATCGTCCGTCAAAAACAAAATGCTCTCGCCCATATCGAAATCGCCCATCAGCTTTGTCATGCTGGCCATCTGAATGTTCGGGTCGATGCGGTCCAGATCCTCACCGTGCGCAACGGTGTATTCCATCACGGTTACCACCACACGGCCGTCGCCGTTGCGGTCGTTAAACAGGGGTGCCAGGCGCTCGCCCAGCACCTCGCCGATGCCCACCGGCACGCCGTGCGAGCTGAGCAGGCCGATGGTATAATCCGGCTTTACCTGCGTTGCGATCTCCCAGACGAGCGAAAACAGCAGCGCGAATGCAACCGCGCCGCCCAGGACGTGCCACTTGTGATAAAACCAGAAATTTTCCCGTTTTTCCTTCGGCGTCAGCTCTGGGGGTGGAGCGTCCGGCTGAATGTCCTCGGGCTTGATATGAACGGTGTAGCGAGCGCTTGCCATAGGACGGTTCCCTCTTTCGGTTGAATTTAAAAAGTGCGGGGAGGCTTTGTCTGCGCTTACCCTTCGCCAGCCTGCGGCTTGCCCGCGTTTTTTGCCTCGGCGATCATGCGCGCCACCTGTTCGGGCAAAGCCTTCTGTGCGGCGCGGTCGAGCCCGGCGGTTTCAACGGGCGGCAAAATGGTGAGGTTTACGTGTCCGGGGCGCATCAGGTTGTGGTTGGCCTCCATAATTTTATAGCTGCCGTCCACCACAACGGGCACGATGGGCGCCTTGGCGCTGAACGCCATCTTAAACGCGCCGGGCTTGAACTCGCCCATGGCCTCGCCCCTGCTGCGCGTGCCCTCGGGAAAAACGATCACGCTTTTGCCCTGCCGCAGCAGCTCGGCGGCCTCTTTCATTACACCCACGGCCTGCCGGGGATTTTTGCGGTCGAGAAACACGCTGTCAAACAGCTGCATCCAGGTGCGCACCAGCGGGATTTTCTGCACCTCCACCTTGGCGACGAACGCGTGCGGCCGGTCGAGGCACACCAGCATGATGGGGATATCGTAATCGCTTTGATGGTTGGGCGTGAATACCACCGCGCGGTCCTGCGGGATGTTTTCCAGCCCCCGCACCGTCACCTCGCAGCCGGCGATGCGCATCAGCGTGGACATCCACATCCGCACGTATTTGTCCACAATGGCGCGGCAGCCCGCCTCGTCGCCCGCTTGCTTCAGCCGTTTGGCGCGCAGCATCTGCGGCGTCAGCACGAGCAGTGCGCCCACAAAGTACAGCGCCCAAACGATGGTTCGCAGCAGCATCATAGAAGATCACCCTACTTTAAACAGTATTTTCTCTATGATACCGCAAAATGCGCAAAGAAGCAAATGTTTGGCGCGGCATCGCGGCTTTTTGCTTTTTTTGCCATTTCTGCCGCTTCCCGCCGCCTTCCGCTGCATTCTGCCGCTTTCCGGTGCTTCCCGCCGCCTTCCGCTGCTTTCTGCCGCTTTTTTACCGCCCAAAAGCTATTTTAACCCCAAATCGTAAACGAAGTGCGGATATCGCCTGAGAAAAACGTAAATTTTTTGTGGATAGAATATGAACGGGGGCAAACGGCCTTTGGCCGCTATTTTCCGGCCGGCGGCTCCTCGCCCTGTGTTTGGCTGCTTTTCAGCTCGAAGTGGATCAAAAGGCTCAGCAGCGCGCGCAAGATGATCACCGCGCCCAGGATCAGCAGCTCGCTCATTTCGCGCACCAGAACGGTTTTTAAGATCTCGGCCGCCATCTTGAACTCCAGCCCGGTGGCAAGGCCCTCGGCCAGCTCGAACTGCAGCGCGTATTTGCGGTGGAAAAACGTGTTGCCCAGATATTCCCAAAACGCGTGCAGCGTCGAGGCCGTTACCACAAAAATGCCCAGCAGCTCTAAAATGCCGATGATCGGCGGCAGGATCGTCTCGATGATCACATCAAAAATCATGGTATTCCCTCCCCGAATGCGGGCGCCGAAGCCCGCGGAAATTCCCCGCCCAGCGTATGCCGGCGCTTTTCGAACTCAGTATACCGCGTTTTTGCAGCAAACGCAAGCGCACGGGATCCATTCCCCGGCAGAAGTGCCGCCGGCACCCATACGCCCGGCGATCCGCCTGCGCGGGCGCCGGAAACTGTTCCCCGCGCCCGCCACATCATTTTCGCGCGTGCAGGCCGGTTGTTTTTTCAACGGCATTATGGTACAATGAGTACGGATTTTTCAAAGCAGGGTAAACGACAAGCGCCCGAACGGGCGCTTATGAAAGGAAGCGATCACGATGAATCCCCCTTACCGTTTTTCGGAATTGCCCTATGAGCCAACCGATTTTGTCGCCGTAGGCCGGCGGCTGCGGGAATATACCGACGCCGTCCGCGCCGCGGGCTCGGCCGAGGAGCTGATGCGCATCGACGCCGCCTGCGACGCCATGCTGGACGAGGTGGGCTTTGCGAATACGCTCGCCTACATCCGCTCCAGTCTCGACTGCACGGATGCGTTTTACGCCGAGGCCGCGCAGAAAGAGGCGATGGGCTGCGCCACGCTGGATCAGGCGCCTTATACGCAGGCGCTGCTGGAGAGCCCCTTTATGCCCGAGCTGGAGGCAAAATTCGGCCCCGAGCTGCGCGCGCGCCTGGAGCAGCAGGTGCGTCTGCGCTCGGCCGGGCTGGAGCTGCTGGGCAAAGAGCAGGTGCTGATGAATCAGTACCAGCAAAAAAAGGCGATGACAAAGGTGCTGTTCCGGGGCGAAACGCATTCCGAGGCCGAGATGTACGCGCTGTTCGACAGCCCCGACCGCCAGACCCGCATCGACGCGCGCAAGGCTACCTACGAGGCGTTTTTGGCGCAGAAAGACGAGCTTGCCCCCATTCTGCTGGAGCTGGTGCGGCTGCGCTGCGGGATCGCCAAAGCCAACGGCTTTGACAGCTATTTGGATTACGCAAATCTGGATTACTTCCGCCGCGATTACGGCGAAAAAGAGCTGACGGCATTTTGCGAGCAGGTGAAAACCGACCTCATTCCTCTGCTGCGGCAGCTGCGGGAGGAGCAGCGCCGGGAGCTGGGTGTGGAAAAACTGATGGCTTACGATCTTTCGGTGCGCTTTTGGGACGGCAACGCCGTGCCCGTGGGCGGGCCGCAGGAGCTTACCGCGGCTTCACAGAAGATGTACGACGGCCTTTCGGCGGAATTCGGCGCGTTTTTCCGCGCGATGGTGGAATCCGAGAGCTTCAGCGTAGACTCCTCCCCGAACAAGGTGGCCGGCATGGGCTTCTGCACCACGCTGAAGCGGGGATATCTGCCCTATGTGTTTGGCAACTGCAACGGCACGGATGACGACGTATCGGTGTTCACGCACGAGATCGGCCATGCGTGGCAGGCGTACTGCACCGATCAGGAGGGTTATCTGGACATTTTCCGCCAGATGCCGCTGGACGCGGTGGAGATCCCCTCCAAGACGATGGAGCTGTTTACCTATCCCTATGCCGAGGCCTTCTTCGGCGCCGATGCCGAAAAATTCCGGCAGGGCCATTTCCGCGAGGCCATGCGCGAGATCGCGGCCTATTGCAACATCCACGAACTGGGGACCTGGATCTATACGCACCCGAATGCGAGCTTTGACGAGATCAACGCCGCTGCCATGGAAATTGAAAAGCTGTACGAGCCGGGGCTGGATTACGGCGTGCTGGAGCCGTATATCGCGCAGGGCGGCGCGCTGCTGCGCAATATGGCCGTCTACAGCTTCCCGCGGTACGTGATCAGCTACGCGCTCAGCGAGATGTGCGCCATAGAGCTGTTTGCGCGCAGAGAAAAGGATCCTGCCGCCGCGTGGGAAGCCTACACAAAGCTGTGCGCCTCGGGCGGCAGCCGCAGCTATCCCGAAACGCTGCGCAAAGCGGGGCTGCAGCCGGCCTATGCGCCCGGCAGCGTAAAAAGGGCGGTCGAGTTCGCCCGGGAGTATCTGAAGCTGAAGGCGGAATGACGGCAAACAGAGCGAAGCGTTCGGCCTGCCTTTTTCAAGGCCGGGCTGCTCACCTGAGCAGGGGCTCCGGCACATTGACAGGCAGCAATGCCGTCGCTGATGGGCAGCAATGCCGCCGCTGACAGGCAGCAATGCCGTCGCTGATGGGCAGCAATGCCGTCGCTGACAGGCAGCAATGCCGTCGCTGACAGGCAGCAATGCCGCCGTTATTTTTTACGTTGCGACAGAAACCGCACCAAGGCGCCCAGAAATCCAGCAAGACCGTTTTTTCAGAGTTTATCACTTCCTCACGTAAAAATACGCAAAGAAAAACCGCTCCCGGGGCCGTTTTTAAGATGCTCCCTCCCGAAGAGACAGTGAAAAGCTGTTCCTTTGGAGGGAGCGTCTTTTTTCGCCCGGAGAAGCGGTTTTACGTGGCTTTTTTTTAAATCTCCGCCAGTTCGTATTCCCGGCTGCCCACGCCCAGCGCGGCAGCGGCCTCGATGGTGTGCGCGCCGTTGCGGCTTTCTACGCGCTCCAAGAAATGTTTTTGCCCGGGGTCGTTTTTGGCCGCGTAGATAAGATCGAGACACGCCTGATCAATCGCCACAGGATCAAGCGACGCCAGAATGCCGATATCCTGCATGCAGGGATCCTCGGCTACGGCGCAGCAATCGCAGTCTACAGACATGTTTTTCATCACGTTGAGATAGGCGGCGTTGCCGCCGAAATGATCCACCACGGATTTTGCCGCGTCCGCCATGGCCTCGAGGAAGGAATCGTGATCGGACGTCCAGATCTTTTCCACATCGCCCGCGCCGTGGATATATGCCTTTCCGTAGGAGGATGCGATGCCGATGGAAAGCTGCTTCAGCGCGCCGCCGTAGCCGCCCATCGGGTGCCCTTTAAAATGAGAGAGCACCAGCACTGATTCGTAGTTTGCCAGATTTTTGCCCACAAAATTTTTCCGGATCACCTTGCCGGCGGGAACGGGCAGCTCCAGATCCGGGCCCTCGGCGTCCAGCAGATCAACGGCAAAGCGCTCGCTCCAGCCGTGCAGGCGCAGCGTTTGCAGATGCTTTTCCGTGGTGTTGCGCTCGCCCTCATAGGCGGTATTGCATTCCACCACCGTGCCCGAAACGGCTTCCACCATCGGCGCCCAGAACGCGGGGCGCAGAAAATTCTGGTTGCCTACCTCCCCGGAATGCACCTTTACGGCCACCTTGCCCGGCAGCTCCTTGCCCAGCATGCGATACAGCTCCAGCACCTTTTCCGGCGCAATGCTTCTGGAAAAATAAACCTTTGCGCGCATTGTCAACATCCTCCTGTCTGCGGCGGCCTCCCGAAAATTCGCAAGGCGCCCTTTGTTGCGGGCGGCTGCGTCAAAAACCGAAACCGCGCTGCAAAGCAGGCTTTCAGGCGTTTCGGCTTGTGCGCTCACTGTCCCTTTGCGGCCCTGTTTGAAACCGTGTGAAAAAACGATTCCCCAAACGGCTACAAAAACAGTATAGTGTAACCCGGGAGAATTTTCAAGAAAAACAGGAAAAATATTGACGATGTTCCGGCGTTATTCCAGTGTTATTCCGGACCGCAGGCGCAGGCCGAAACCGGAACGGCCCTCAAAGGCCGCCGCGTCAGCCCCTCAGCACGCCGGCGCGGCGCAGGGCCGGCCGCACGGCCTTTACCAGCAGCACCGAAACCACTACGGCCAGCACCGCGTTCGTCAGCGACGTAACGCCCTTGGTGATGAGCTGCGCCTGCACCGCGCCGGCCGCCTGATGCTCGATGAGCGCCATTTTTACAAACGATTTCAGCAGATACAGCACCACATATGCCGCACTGCCCGCCGAAGCGCCCAAAACGTCCTTTGCCAGTGTGCGCTTTTCGCCCCGCTGTGCGATCAGCCCGGCCAGAAAGCCGATGAAAAACTTTGTCAGGAACGTCACCCAGCTCTCGGCGATGTACAGCGGATTGGTAAAATCGAACAGCATGCTGCCAAAGCCGGAGGCAAGGCCGCCTGTCAACGGCCCGAACAGCAGGCCGGACAGCGCGCAGAACACGTTGCCCAGATGAACGCGGCCCACGTCCCCTACCGGAACCTGAATCCAGCTGAACACAAACACCAGCGCGCTCAAAAGGCCGATAATGGCCAGCTGCCGAACCGAAAACCGATTGCCTGTCTTTTCCATACAATCACCCCTCTTACAATTTTGCCGCGCGCGCCCCTTCGCCGTTTGCGATCTGCCGCCGCGCGCGTTTTTTGGCGCTTCGGCTTTTGGCCGCCGCGTTTTGAACAATTGCCAAACGCGGCACGTGCGAAAGCCTTTGGGGCTGTTGACAGACAAAGCGCCGAAATTTTTTAAAGAGGCGGCTTTGCCAACAGCCCCGTCTCTTGACAAGTGCGCGGCGCCTCGATATGCTTTATTATAACGCATTGTGAACCGATGAAAAGAATCAATTGATGAATTTTTTATCAGGTCAGATCGCGGCCGAGCCGGACCGTGCGCGGCCTTTCGGCCCGACGCCCGAAAACAGGCTGTCTGAAAAAGGCGATCTTACGATCCCGCAAAAGACCCCGCAAAAAATCCTGAAGATAAAGATACCCCGAAAGAGATCCCGAAAGAGATCCCGAAAGAGATCCCGAAAGAGATCCCGAAAGAGATCCCGAAAGATACCCCGAAAGAGATCCCGAAAGAAACCCCGAAAAAAGCCCCGAAAAAATTCTGAAGAAACCCCGAAAGGAGGCCCCGCATGGAAAGCTTTACCCCGCGCCTTGTGCGAGCCGAAAGTACGCCGCTGTACCGGCAGCTGTACGGCTATATCGTGCAGGAAATTACCGCCGGAGCGCTGGCGGCGGGCGAACGTTTGCCCAGCAAGCGCCGCCTTGCGGCCGATCTGCAGGTGAGTGTTTCCACGGTGGATACGGCGTATCAGATGCTGGCGGCCGAGGGCTATGTGCAGGCGCGCGCCAAAAGCGGCTTTACGGTGTGCCGCATCGAGCGGCTGGAAACGCCGGAGCGCCCCGTGCCCACGCTTTTGGCGGAGGCGCCGGCCGCCCGGTGGCGTTACGATTTTGCCACGGGCAGCGTGGATACGGCGCTGTTTCCGTTTAAAACCTGGGCACGGCTGCAGCGCGAAACCATTACCGCGCACCCCGAGCTGCTGAACCACGGCCCGCGCCAGGGCGATCTTGCGCTGCGCACCGCCATTGCCCGGCACCTGCACGCCTACAGGGGCGTTGTCTGCGCGCCGGAACAGGTGGTGGTGGGTGCAGGCATTGAATATCTGGTGGGGCTGCTCGCGCGGCTGTTCAGCGGGAGCGTGTTCGCGGTGGAAAATCCGGGCTATGCCCGCACCGCATGCATCCTGCGCAACAACGGTGTGCGCGCGGTGTTTGTTCCCGTGGACGAAAACGGCATGCAGGTAGACGCGCTGGCCCAAAGCGGCGCGCAGCTGGCCTATGTTACGCCGAGCCACCAGTTCCCCACGGGCGCGACCATGCCGGTGGCCCGCCGCACGGCGCTGCTGCGCTGGGCGCGCGAAGCGAACGGGCGCTATGTGATCGAGGACGATTACGACAGCGAATTCCGCTACGATACCCGCCCCATCCCCTCGCTGCAGGGGCTGGACGGAGCCGGTCGTGTAATCTATGTGAGCACCTTTTCCAAAAGCGTCGCGCCCTCCATGCGCATCGGCTATATGGTGCTGCCCGTGCCGCTTTTGCAGCGCTATCGAAAGGAATACAGCCTGTATTCCTCTACGGTCTCCCGGTTTGAGCAGCAGATCCTGTGCCGCTTTATGGAGGAGGGGCATTTTGCGCGCCATCTCAACCGTCTGCGCGGCGCGTACCGCGCCCGGCGCGATGCGCTGCTGCAGGCGCTGTACGAGGCGTTTGGCCGCGGTGGGGTAACGGTGCGGGGCAGCCATACAGGGCTGCATCTGCTGGTCTCGCTGCCCGGCGGCAAAACCGAGGCGCAGCTGGTGCAGGCTGCGGCCGCGTGCGGCGTGCATGTGAACGGCCTTTCCTCCTATTATATGGAGCGCCCCGAGGCCTGCCCGCCCGCCACCGTGGTGCTGGGCTTTTCCGATTTGGACGAAGCCGGCCTGCGCGCGGCCGTCTCGCTGCTGAAAACGGCGTGGCAATAGGATCAAAAGAAAAAATACTTTCCGTTTCTTTGAAGAAAACGTGTACCGGGCAACGTTTCATGAATGTAAGATGACGTAAGGTGATGTAAGGGCAGGAACATTGGCAAATGCGGGCAGAGGTGGTGACGCGGGCGCGGCATGAAACAGGAGGAATTTGCACGTCTGGTGCAGCAATATGAACGTCTGGTGTATACCATCTGCTATCAATTTGTCAAGGATCCGCAGCTTGCCGAAGACCTTTGCCAGGAAACCTTTCTTTCCGCCTACACGCACCGGATGGATTGCCCGCCCGACAGCTACAAGCCATGGCTTGCGCGCATTGCCGCCAACAAAGCCAAAGACTATTTAAAAAGCGCCTATCGGCGCCGCGTGAGCGCATCGGAGGACGACGCGCTCGCCGCGCTTGCCCGCACCGGCGGAGACCCGCCGCCCGAGGAGCTCGCCATTACCCGCGACGAGGCCGCGCGCGCCAAGGCCGCCATCCTTGCCCTGAAGGAGCCTTACCATCAGGCCGCCGTACTGTTCTTTTTGGAAGAAAAAGAGATTGGCGAGATCGCGGCGGCCCTGAACCGCCCGTCCAAAACCGTACATACGCAAATTTATCGCGCGCGCATGCTGCTGCGGGACGCGCTGAAAGGAGAGACTGCGCATGGAGCTGTTTCATGAAAACGGATGTCTGACAGACGAGGCGCTGCACGCCGTTTTGGACGGCACGCTGGATGAGACCGCGCGCCTGGAGGTATGCGAGCACATGAGCTTTTGCGATGCGTGTCTTTTGCGCTATACCGCGCTGCTGAAGGACGATGAGCTGCTCGCCCCCGAGCAGCCGGCGGCGCCCGGTGTGATGCGGCGCATCCGGGCCAGTACCATGCGCGTGCTGGTAAACCGCTATACGCGCGCGGCAGCCGTTGCGGTGCTGGCGCTGGCCCTGTGGAGCACCGGCGTGTTCCGCAGCCTTGTGCCGGAGCTTCCCGAGCCGCAGCGGAATGCCGCTGTTGCCGAGGCGTCTGTAGAGACGGCCCTTGAAGCGCCCATCAGCGCGGGAGCCCGCGTGAACGGATTCTTCCGCAGCGCGGGGGACAGCATTTCCGCCGCGTTCGGCAGCCTTGCCGATCGTTTTGCGCCCGAGCCAAAGGCAAAGCCGGCCCTCGGGCCGCAGCAGCCGGAGGCATAAAAGGCCCGGCGGAAACGCAGCCGTTCCGGAAAGCCGACGGCTTATCAAAAAAGAAGCAGGCGCCCTTCGGGAGCCTGCGCAATACAAAACAAACGACAGATCAAAACCATCAAAAGAAAGACAGGGAGCGATGAGTATGCAACACAAAAGCGGGTTTTTCACATTTTGCCTGGGCCTTATTCCCGGCATGGGGCAGATGTATCTGGGCTATATGAGGCGCGGCGTTTCTCTGATGCTGATTTTCGGCGGCATCATTTTTATTTCGGCTCTGCTGAACCTGGGCCTGCTGTGCATTCTGCTGCCCATTGTTTGGGCATATGCGCTGTTCGATGCGCTGAACCTGCGCAGCCAGACGCCCGAGCAGGCGGCCGAAAATCCGGACGATTTTATGTTCGACCCCGCGTGCCTGGTGGGTGAAAATTGGTCGAAATTTATCGCGAAGCGCCACAGCCTGTTCGGCTGGGGGCTCATCTTCCTCGGCGTCTATTCGCTGTACGGCACATTTGTGCGGCCGCTGCTGTGGGATCTGTACGAAAAGTTCAGGCTGGTATGGCTGCGCTCGATGCTGGACGACGTTCCCACGCTGGTGGTGGCCGTGCTGCTCATTGCGCTGGGGCTGTATCTGGTAAAGGGCCCGGCCCGGCCCGAGGCGCCGGCCGAGGATTATACGGCCTTTGGCGGAGAGGGGGAAGAGCCGAATGTCTGAGGAACCGATCAGGAACGGAAACGCTTCTTCCGGCACGCCGGGCCAGACGGCGGGCGGCCCGCCGCCCGCTGCGCCGGCCGAAGCCGCGGCGCTTGCCGCCTCTGCGTGTGCCCCTACCGCTGCCGCTTTTGCCTCTGCCGCATCTGCAAAACCCACGGCCTCTGCCGCCCCCGCGTCCGCCTCTGCCGCGCCTGCGGCGTCCCGGCCCGAGCGACCGGCGCGCCGTGTGGGCACGCTTACCATGGGCGCCGCGCTTATTGTAGTGGGCGCAGCCATCTGCACGTTCCAGTTTTCGCACGATCAGAACATGCTGCTGCTGTTCTGCAAGCTTTCTCCGCTGCTGCTGGTGGCGCTGGGCGCCGAGGTGCTCATTTCGGCCGCCGCGGCGAAGGGCGCGCGGCTGAAATACGATTTTCTTTCGATGGTCGTCTGCTTTTTCCTGCTGGTGGGCGCGCTGGCCGCAAGCTGTCTTCCGCTCGTGCTCGAGTACGAGGGCCCGGGGCGTTCGTCTGCGGAAATGCGCGTGGAGCAATCGATCTATGATGCGCTGTACGGGCAGCTGAAGGACGCGGGCAGCATCTCCCAGATCCACGTGAGCGCGGGCCTTACCTACAGCGGCGGCTATGATGCAATTCAGACAGCCGAAGATCTGAAGACGGGCGACCGCGTTTACCTGACGGTGGAGCTGCGCGGCGCATACGCGGACAAGGCGGCCTTTGTGAAGGCGTGCCGTCCCGTGCTCAACGCGCTGCGCGCGCAAAGCCTGCCCGGCCTTGCCGTTAATTTCCACAGCGTCGATCCGCCGGAGGGCGGCGCGCCGCAGTACACGATGGATCTTTCCGGCCGGTATCAGCTGGAAATGTCCGATGCGGAGCTGCTGCAATATGTGAGCGAGCAGATCTATGTGGAAGAAGCCGGCTGTTACATGACATCCGAGGAGGCCGCCGCGTGGAACGACGGCCGGCAGGAGGAGCAGCAGCGCCTGCAAGAGGAGATCGAAGCGCTGAACGACCGGCTGGTCGAGGCCGAAGAGCGCGCCGCAATCGCCGAAATTTCCGCCGCCGAGGCGCAGCAGGAGAATGCCGCCGCCGAAGCGCGCGCGGAGGAGCTGCAGCAGGAGATCGAACGTTTGAACCGCCAGATGGAGGAAGCTCTTTCGGGAGAGTGACGCTCGCGCCTGCGCTGAAAACGGAACAACCGAAGAAAACAATGGAAGGCGCAAACCTTTCCCCGGCACAATACGCCGGCGAAACCAAAGCGTTCCATGGCCGCCGCCCCTGTTCGGGGCGGCGGTTTTTTGCCGTCTCCGACAGAATTTCGGCGGGAGCGGGGGCGATGAATGCCGGAAGCCCCAGAACCAGCCCGCTCGAACGCCGGACGTATCATTGCGGCGCGGGAATGGGTGCGGAGCAACGGTGGACGAAAAAGAGAGAGGCCGCGCGCAAAAGCTTGAGAAAACGACGCTTTTCCGGTATAATCGAAGAAACAGAGGAATGGCGAAGCATAGAGCGGCAAAATGGGAAAACAGCAAAATGGCAAAGCAGAGAAGCGACGAAGGGATAAAACAGCAAGGCAGGGAAATCGGCAAAGAGACGAATAGAGCGTACTCCCCCTGCCGGAAAGATTTTCAGAGACGGTACGGCAAACGGAACGCAGAGATGCGGCAAAAAGGAAAACGGCAGAGCGGCGTAGAACGCCGGGAGGGATGCAAACATGACGGATGCAGAGAGGCGCGCGGCGGCAAAAAAGTTTGCGGCGGAGTGGGAAGGCCGGGGCTATGAGAAGGGCGAAAGCCAGCCATTCTGGCTGTCGCTTTTGCGGGATGTGTACGGTGTTGCGCAGCCGGAGCAGTTCATTATCTTTGAGGAACAGGTGCGGCTCGATCACACCAGTTTCATCGACGGCATTTTGCCCGCAACGCACGTCCTGATTGAGCAAAAAGGATTGGACAAGGATCTGAAAAAGCCCATTCCGCAATCGGACGGCACGAAGCTGACGCCCTTTCAGCAGGCCAAGCGCTATTCGGCCGAGCTGCCCTATTCGCAGCGCCCCCGCTGGATTGTAGCGTGCAATTTTAAGGAATTTCATATCTACGACATGGAGCGCCCGGCGGGCGAACCGGAGATCGTATTGCTGGAGAATCTGGAAAAGGAATATTACCGCCTGCAATTCCTTGTGGATACAGGCGACGCGGGCATTCAGAAGGAGATGGAGATCTCCCTGCAGGCGGGGGAGCTGGTGGGCGCGCTGTACGACGCGCTCTTAAAGCAGTACAAAGACCCGGAGAGCCCCGAAACGCTGAAAAGCCTGAATATGCTGTGCGTGCGGCTGGTGTTCTGCCTGTATGCCGAGGACGCGGGCGTTTTCGGCGGGCGGGGCAAGTTCCATCATTACATCGAGCGCATCGCAAAAAAGGATGTGCGGGACGTGCGGCAAGCCCTCATCAACCTTTTTCATATTCTGGATACCAAACCGGAAGAACGCGACCCGTACCTGGATGAGGAACTGCTCTCGTTCCCCTATGTGAACGGCGGGCTGTTTGCGGATGAGAAAATCGTCCTCCCGCGCTTTGACGAAACGATCGTGGAGCTGCTGTTGTACCGGGCAAGCGAGGATTTCGACTGGTCGGCCATCAGCCCGACGATCTTCGGCGCGGTGTTCGAGAGCACCCTGAACCCCGAGACGCGCCGCGCGGGCGGGATGCACTACACCTCGATAGAAAATATTCATAAAGTGATCGGCCCGCTGTTTTTGGACAGCCTGCGGCAGGAGCTGGCAGAAATTAAGGAAATCGCGGTGGATAAGGCGCGGGAAAAACGCCTGCGGGAATTCCAGGCAAAGCTTGCCCGGCTTACGTTCCTCGATCCGGCGTGCGGCAGCGGCAATTTTTTAACGGAGACGTACATCTCCCTGCGGCGGCTGGAGAACGAGGCGCTGGGGATGCTCTCTTACGGGCAGGTGACGCTGGCCGACGAAGCCAGCAGCCCCATTCAGGTATCCATCGGGCAGTTTTACGGCATAGAGGTAAACGATTTTGCGGTGACGGTGGCGAAAACGGCGCTGTGGATTGCCGAGAGCCAGATGCTCAAAGAGACCGAGGACGTGGTGCACATGTCGCTCGACTTTCTGCCGCTGAAAAGCTATGCGAACATTGCCGAGGGCAACGCGCTGCGTATGGACTGGGCGGACGTGGTGCCCAAAGAGAAGCTAAACTATATCATGGGCAATCCGCCGTTTGTGGGCGCGCGCATGATGAGCGCGGCGCAGAAGGACGATTTGAACGGCGTGTTCCCCGGGTGGAAAAACGCGGGCAATCTGGACTATGTTTCCTGCTGGTACAAAAAGGCCGCCGAGATGATGGACGGCGCCGCCAGCCGCGCGGCGCTGGTATCCACCAATTCCGTGTGCCAGGGCGAAAGCGTGTCGAACCTCTGGAAGCCGTTGTTTGCAATGGGCGTGCACATTGATTTTGCATACCGCACCTTCCGGTGGGACAGCGAGGCAAAAAGTAAGGCGCACGTGCATTGCGTGATCGTCGGCTTTTCCACCGCGCTAAACGCTGCGCCGAAGCTGCTGTTTACGGGCGACCGCCCGCAGACGGCAAAGAACATCAACGGGTATCTGCTGGATGCGGACAACGTTTTTGTGGAGAGCAGGAGCAAGCCGCTCTGCGACGTGCCGGAAATCGGCATCGGCAATATGCCGCTGGACGGCGGCTTTTATCTGTTCACCGAGGAAGAGAAAACAGAGTTTCTGCAAAAAGAGCCAAACGCGGAAAAATGGTTCCGGCCGTGGTATGGCTCGCAGGAATTTATCAACCGCTGTCCGCGCTGGTGCCTGAGGTTGGAAGAATGTCCTCCAAACGAACTGCGCAAGCTTCCTGAATGTATGAAACGTATCAATGCGGTGCGGGAATTTCGGAAAAACAGCTTTCGAGCCGCCACACAAAAAGCGGCTGAGTATCCTTTGCGTTTTGGAACAACCACTATACCCTCATCCAACTATACGATCATTCCCAAAGTGTCCTCCGAGCGGCGGCGCTATGTACCGATGGGATTTATGACACCGGATACTTTGTGCAGCGATCTTGTCTTTATCATCCCCAATACAACGCTCTATCACCTCGGCGTTTTAACGTCTAATGTCCACATGGCATGGATGCGGGCGGTGTGCGGACGATTGAAAAGCGATTATCGCTATTCCAAGGATATTGTCTACAACAATTTCCCGTGGCCAGCGCCCACCGAGGCACAAAAGGCAGCTATCGAAAAAACGGCGCAGGCGATTTTGGACGCCCGCGCGCTGTACCCGAATTCCAGCCTCGCCGACCTGTACGACGAATTGACGATGCCGCCCGAGCTGCGCCGCGCCCATCAGGCCAACGACCGCGCCGTGATGGCGGCCTACGGCTTCGATATTAAAACCACCACCGAAAGCGCCTGCGTGGCGCAGTTGATGAGGCTGCACCAGACGCTCGCGAGGGGAAAATAAAGAACTGCTCTGAGGCCGCGCCATCAGCGCGGATTCATGCAGCTTTCTCCGCTTTTCATCCGGTTATCTTGAAAAAAAGCGGGATCTATGTTAGGATAAAAGCAGATCGAAAACACAAATGAGTGCGGGTGGTAAATTTGACAACGACAGACCGACTCGACCGGCAGCACCAGGAAGATCTTCAAAGGCTGAGGGGCTTTCGCCTGCTGGATGATGACTTTCTCACAAAGTGCTTTGAAGGGGATCCCAGGTATATCCAGCTTGTGCTGCGGATCGTGCTGAATAGATCCGACCTGATCGTTGTGGATGTTCGCACACAGGTATTTGTGGAAAATCTGCTAAACCGGTCTGTGCGGCTGGACGTTCTGGCAACGGACGGCGCCGGGCGAAAAATCAATGTCGAAATTCAGCGATCCGACAAAGGAGCCGGGCGAAAACGGGCAAGATATAACAGCAGTATGATGGATGCGAATTTTCTGCGAAAGGGCGAGGATTTTGACGCGCTTCCGGAAACGTATGTGGTATTCATTACCGAGCACGACGTGATCGGCAAAGATCTGCCGCTTTATCATATCGACAGATATATCTTTGATACCGGCGAGAGCTTTGGAGACGGTTCACATATTCTGTATGTGAACGGCGCATACCGGGATGATACGCCCATCGGAAGGCTGATGCACGATTTTTCCTGCACGGCCCCGGAGGATATGTACTATGACGAGCTGGCAGAGCGGGTTCGGTTTTTCAAAAAGAGCAAGGAGGGAATTGCGATTATGTGTAAGGTCATGGAGGATATGAGAAACGAATCCTTGAAAGAAGGCATGAAAGAGGGCATGAAAAAGGCGGCGCTTCGTATGTTACAGGCAGGAAAATATGCCTTGGAAGAAATAGCCGATATTTCGGGACTTTCTGTGGATGATGTGAAGAAATTGCAGGCCGGACAGGGCGCATAAACGCTCGCAGGCAAAAAGAGAGCGGGAATTCAAAATTCGATTCCCGCTCTTTTTAAATCCCTTAAAAAACCGGGCGCGGGTTATCATAAAGATAATTGTATCGCAGCTCAAACGGAAAAATGCAATAAAGGAGTGCTCACAGAGTGAAAGGAAGACCGCAAAAACAAATTCGGCCAACGAAAGCTTCGCGCCTCGTTTCCGGCGAGTGTACCGGCAGGCGCTGTGCCGCTGCCGGCCCGCTCTGCTCTATGGCCTGTGCAGGGCAGCCGGCGCCGAAGGCTTTTAGAAAGGGGATGTAACGGCAAATGCAATATGCGATCTCTTTTTTAGAGGGAATGATTACTTTTCTTTCGCCTTGCCTGCTCCCGATGCTGCCGGTCTATATTTCCTATTTCGCGGGAGGCGGCAAGCGGAGCACGGCGAAAACGCTGCAGGCCGCGTTTGGCTTTGTAACGGGATTCACAGCGGTGTTTGTAAGCCTTGGCGCGCTGGCGGGAACGGCGGGCGCTTTTTTAAGAGAATATCAGGTTGCCGTAAATATCGTTACGGGCCTGATCGTCGTCGTTTTTGGTCTGAATTTTCTCGGCGTGATCCGGCTGAACCTGTTCAAGGGCATCCGACATTCCGTAAACGGGGAGAAGATGGGCTTTTTCTCCGCGCTGCTGTTCGGGATGATCTTTTCTGTCGGCTGGACGCCCTGCGTTGGGGCGTTTCTGGGCTCTGCGCTGATGCTGGCGTCCCAACGGGCGCATGCGGCGGAGGGGATGCTGATGCTGCTTGCGTACTCTCTGGGCCTCGGCGTTCCGTTCGTCCTCAGCGCAGTACTGATCGACGGCATGAAAACCGCCTTCAGCCTGATTCAAAAAAACTACAGGATTCTCAATGCCGTAAGCGGCGGCCTGTTGGTACTGCTGGGCGTTCTGATGGCTACCGGCACGATGGGACGTCTGCTGAATCTGCTTGGTTAAGGAGATCGCTATGAACCATAAAAAAATGCTTCTCATCCTTCTGCCTGCGTTTATTCTGCTTATGGGCGGCGCTTTTGTGCTTTACGATTGGTTGGGAGCGAACGTGCAGCCCGACCGACTGGCGGCGCAGAGCACGCCGGCGCAGGAAGCGGAACAGGAAACGGACGATGCAAAGGAAAAAACGCCTGCCCCGGATTTTACCGTCTACGACGCAGAGGGCGGCGAGATCCATCTGTCCGATTTTATCGGCAAGCCTATCGTGCTGAACTTCTGGGCCAGCTGGTGCGGCCCCTGCCGGTCGGAAATGCCGGATTTTCAGAAGAAGTATCTGGAGCTCGGTGAAGACGTTCAATTCCTGATGATCAACATGACCGACGGCGCCCGGGAAACCGTCGAGAGCGCGGCGGATCTTGTGGCGGAGCAGGAATATACCTTCCCGGTGTTCTACGATCTGGAGACGGACGCCGCCAAAAGCTATGGCGTATCCTCTCTGCCCACCACTTTTTTCATCGGGGCCGACGGCGATCTCATTGCCTATGCGCGCGGCGCGATCGACGCCGAGACCCTGCAAAAGGGAATCGGCATGATCCTGCCCGAATAAATACAGGGCTTCAGCCGGGCTCGTCCCGCATTGCAGGCAGGGCCGCCGGCGCGCGGCCGGGGAGGAGCGTTGCCCTGAAATCATCTTCTGTTTTAATAAAAAAGCAGCGGCCGCGGGAATAAAACGCGGCCGCTTTTCTTCTTTTTTTGAGCCGCATGGAAAAAAGCGCCTCCCCAAAAAGCGTCGCGAACCGGCGGTTCCGGCGTTCTCTCCCGGTAAGATTTCCGGCAAAAAAGCGTCAGTGCATGCACAGAAACCCGTAAGCCTTTTGAAAGCTTTTCCCCGCCCTGTTGTCAGGTTTGGGGGGTATGATGATCTCATAAAGTCAACACGCCTGAAAACAAGTCCTTTGTTTTCTTATGGAACCGCCCGTAAGAGGGCGTGTCGATCGTATCGGAAAAGCCGCCGCATGGCGGCGCGAAAGGAAGCTGAACTTGTCCGTCCGGCCGCGGGGCGGCGCGGCCGGGCGAGCTGCAGCAAAGGGGGATCATCGGATGAAAGAAAATGCGAAACAGGCAAACGGGCAGGAAAACCTGCGGACAACCGGGCAGCCAAACGGGCAAATCCATGCCGGCGGGCCTGAAAATGAACAAACAAGCCGACAGGCAGACCGGCAGCCAAACGGACAGGCAACCCGGCCCCGGGTGGCCGTGCTGTTCGGCGGGCGCTCCAGCGAGCACGCAATATCGCTGCAATCGGCTGCGGCCGTGGTGCGCGCGATGGAAAAAAGCCGGTTCGAGGCCGTCCCCGTCGGCATCACGCGGGAGGGACGCTGGCTGCGGTTTTGCGGCAGCGCGCAGGAGATCGCCTCCGGCGCGTGGGAGGCCGCAGACTGCACGCCCGTAACGCTCTCGCCCGACCCGGCCGACCACGGCCTGCTGGTGTGGGAGCCGGGCGGAGTGCGCAGAGAGCGGCTGGACGCGGCGTTTCCCGTGCTGCACGGCAAAAACGGCGAGGACGGCACAGTGCAGGGGCTGCTGGCGCTGGCGGATATTCCGTGCGTGGGGTGCGGCGTGCTGGCAAGCGCCGTGTGCATGGATAAGGATATCGCGCACCGGCTGGCCGGGGCTGCCGGCGTGGCCGTACCGCCGTGCGCGGTGCTGCGCGCGGAGGAGCTTTGCGCCGCGGCGCCGTTTGGCGCAAAGAATGCCGCGCGGGAGAAAAGCGCCGCACAAACGGCCGGCACGCTTTCGGCCGGCGCGCGGGCCGATCGGGCCCGCGCGGCAGATGCCGCAGCCCCGCCGGAGCGGAACATGCGGCAGCTTCTTGCCGCGCGCACAAAGCAGCTTCGCTATCCTCTGTTCGTGAAGCCTGCGCGCGCCGGCTCGTCGTTCGGCGTCACCCGTGTGGAAACGCCGGACAGGCTGGCCGAGGCTGTGGCCGCCGCATTTAGCCACGACGACAAGGTGCTGGTGGAGCAGGGTGTGCCGGGCTTCGAGGTCGGCTGCGCCGTACTGGGCACGGGCGGATCGCTCACGTTGGGCGAGGTGGACGAGATCGAGCTTGCGCACGGCTTTTTCGATTACACCGAAAAATATACGCTCGAGACGGCGCGCATCCATATGCCCGCCCGCCTGCCCGCCGCGGAGCGCGAGCGCATCCGCGCAGCGGCAGAAACCGTTTACCGTGCGTTGGACTGCGCGGGCTTTGCGCGCGTGGATCTGTTTTACACCCCGGAGGGAAGGATCGTGTTCAATGAGGTGAATACGATCCCCGGCTTCACCGAGCACAGCCGTTTTCCGGGTATGATGCGCGGCGCGGGGCTTGCGTTCGATACGCTGGTGGCGCAGCTGATCGAAGGGACGGTGACGGCGTGATGCGGCAGGAGGTAACGTTCGCGCAGGCGCTGGAGGGCACGCTCGTGCTGGTGAACGATGCGCACCCGCTGCAGGCGTGGCCTGGCCCGGAGGAGCTGTCCCCCGCCCTGCCCGATACGCCGCGCGTGCTGCTGCGCCGCCCGGCCGCGGCCATGCTGAGCGCGCTGATGGACAGCCTCTCGGCGGCAGGGCGCATCGTGCCCGTCAGCGGCTGGCGCGCGCACGCCGAGCAGGAGGCGCTGTACGCCGATAGTGTGCGCGACAACGGCCTCGCGTTCACGCAAACTTATGTGGCGCTGCCCGGATGCAGCGAGCACGAGAGCGGCCTCGCCATCGATGTGGGCGAGGCGCGGGACGAAATTGATTTTTTGCGCCCTGCGTTCCCGGATACGGGCGTCTGCGCCGCGTTCCGGGCCGCCGCGCCGCGCTACGGCTTCATTCTGCGCTATCCGGACGGCGCGCGGCACATCACGCACATCGGCAGCGAGCCGTGGCATTTTCGCTATGTGGGCGTGCCGCACGCGGCGTATATCACGCGGCGCGGCTGCACGCTGGAGGAATATATCGAGGAGCTGCGCGCCTATACGCCCGAGCGCCCGCTGCGCCTGCACGCGGACGGGCGCGACTGGCGCATCTTCCGCGTGGCGCTTTCGCAGAGCGGCGCGGCGTTCGAGGCGCCCGGAGGCTGTCTGTGGCAGACCTCTGCCGATAACTGCGGCGGGCTGATCGTTACACTGTGGGGTGCGCCGTGACGGCGCGGCGGGGGTACCCCGGCGTCGACCGCTTCCGCATGGCGGCGGCGCTGCTGGTCGTCTGCATCCACACCGCGCCGCTCGCCTCGTTTTCCGAGCCGTGGGATTTTGCGCTGAAGACGCTGGCGCGCCTGGCCGTGCCGTTCTTTTTTGCCGCGACGGGCTTTTTCCTGTTTGCCGGCCGCATTGCGCCCGGCCCGCGCCCGGCGGGGCTCTCGCCCGCCGTCCGCCGCTTTTGCGTCAAAACGGGCGCGCTGTACGCCGCGGCGACGCTGCTGTATCTGCCGGTATCGGTGTACGGCGGCAAGCTGCGGGGCCTTACATTCGGCGCGTTCGCGCGCGATGTGGTGCTGGACGGCACCTTCTATCATCTGTGGTACCTGCCGGCCGCGATTCTTGGCGTGCTGCTGGTCGATCTTTTGCTGCGCCTGCCGGGGCGCTGGACGGCGGGGGCCGTCTCGGCCGCGCTGTACCTCGTGGGCCTGCTGGGAGACAGCTGGTATGGCGGCGGGCAAAGCCTGCCCGCGCTGCGGCTGCTGTATCGGGCGCTGTTTTTGCACATGGATTATACGCGCTGCGGCCTGTTTTTCGCGCCGGTATTTTTATGGCTGGGAGCCGCGCTGCGCGATCTGCCCAGGCCCGCGCCGCGCGTTTCGGCCGTGGGGCTTGCCGCCTCGGGCGCGCTGCTGCTTGGCGAGGCGTTCGGCCTGCGGGCGCTGGGCTGGCCGCGCCACGACAGCATGTATTTTGCGCTTTTGCCGTGCACGTATTTTCTGTTTATCTGCCTTCTGGCCGCGCGCGGGCCGTCGCTGCCGTTTTTGCGGGAGTGCTCGATGCTGATCTATGTGCTGCACCCGATGATGATCGTGCTGGTGCGCGGCGCGGCAAAGGCGCTGCGGCTGCAAAAATGGCTGGTAGAAAACAGCCTGATGCATTTCGCTGCCGTGGCGGCGCTCTCTGTGGCGGGTTGCTCGGCATTGGCGGCGGCGGGTGTTTTTGCCGGGCAGAAGAACGCCTTTCAGGGCACAAAATTCCAAGCCGAGACTGCCCGCGCGTGGGTGAAGATCGATCTGGAGGCCATCGCGCACAATGCGCGTGCGCTGCAGGGCTGCTTGCCGCGCGGCTGCCGCCTGATGGCCGTGGTGAAGGCGGATGCCTACGGCCACGGCGCACCTGCGGTGGCAGGCCGCCTGTGGCGGATGGGAGTGCGTGCATTCGCGGTGGCAACGCTTGAGGAAGGGGCCGCGCTGCGCCGCTGCGGGATAACGGGCGAGATCCTGATCCTCGGCTATACCCACCCTGCCCGCGTGCCGGAGCTTCTGCGCTGGAGGCTCTCACAAACGGCGGCGGACGCCGTGCACGGGGCGGCGCTGGCCGAAGCCGCGCGCGGAAAAGCAAAAGCCCTTCCCGTACACATCGCGGTGGATACAGGCATGCACCGCCTCGGCGTTCCGGCGCAGGAGATCCGGCAGACAGCGCAGCTTTTGCAGCTGCCGGGCCTTCAGGTGCGCGGGCTGTTCACGCACCTGGCCGTTTCAGACAGGCTTTCGCCCGAAAACGAAGCCTTCACCCGTAAGCAGCTGGCCGCGTTTGCTGCACTGGCGCGCGGCCTGCGCGACAGCGGCTGCACGCTGCCGCCGCTGCATGCGCTGGCGAGCGGCGGCATTTTGAACTACGGGCAGCTGCCGCTGGGCTATGCACGCGCGGGCATCGCGCTGTACGGTGCGGCCGGCGCATGCGATGTGCGCGGGGCGTGGGATGCGCCCGGCCCGGCCGATGCGCCCGATGCGCCAACGGCGGCCGGCGCGTTTGGCAAATCCGGGAGCGGCGGCGCGGTGGGAGCGGCCGGGCCGGAGAACGGCAAAACACGCGCGGCCCCGGCGCTGATGCCTGCCCTTTCGCTGTATGCCCGCGTCGTCTGCGTGCGCAGCTTGCCCGAGGGCGCGTGTGCGGGCTACGGCCGCGCATTTTACGCCCCGCGGACAACGCTTCTGGCTGTGGTTTCCATCGGCTATGCGGACGGCGTGCCCCGCGCGCTGGGCGAAGGGCGCGGCACGGCGCTTTTGCGCGGTGCACGCGTGCCCATTGTGGGGCGCGTGTGTATGGATCAACTCTTTGTGGACGCAACCGATACAGGCGCGGCCGTGGGCGACGTGGTAACGCTCATCGGCAAAGACGGCAGCGCGCGCATCACCGCCGAAGAGGCGGCCGGGGCCGCGGGCACCATTGCCAACGAGCTGCTCTGCCGCATCGGCGCACGCACGGCGCGCGTTTACTGTGCGGAATGATCCTTTCGGCCTTTTTCTAAAATCCGTTTGCCCTCTTTGCCGCACCGGCAGCGGCGGAAGGGGGCACGTTTGTTTTGCGCGTTTTTGTGTGTTTTGTGTGTTACTGCTTGCAAAACGGCGCGGGATGGGATATGATATCAATGATACCGCAAAATTTTCAGACGGAATCCCCGAACCGGTCTTTGGGCAGAGTTCGGCGGACGGGAGGCCTCCGCCCGCCGGAATGTGCCTGCGGACGGAACCGGGACATTCAGAAACATGAGGAGAATGTTCATGCCTGTTTGGTTGAAACGATATCTTTGGGTGTTTGTTATTTCGATGGTGCCGGTTGTAGAGCTGCGCGGTGCGGTGCCCATCGGCGTGGGGATGGGGCTGCCGCTGCTGCCCACCTACATCGTCGCCGTGCTGGGCAATATGGTGCCGGTGCCCCTGATCTTGCTGCTGGCAAAGCCCGTTCTGCTCTGGTGTGTAGAGCTGCCCGGCATTCTGGGGCGCTTTTTCACTTGGCTTTACAATAAGGGCGTGCGCGCGGGCGAAACGCTGACGGCCAAGGCTGGCAGCGGCATGTTCTGGGCGCTGTTCCTGTTCGTTGCCATTCCGCTGCCGGGCACAGGCGCGTGGACGGGCTGCCTTGCGGCGACGCTGCTCAATTTGAAATTCTGGCCAAGCGTGCTGGCGGTGCTGTGCGGCGTGATGACGGCCGGCGTGATCATGGGTGCGGCCTCGGCGGGTGTATTCGGCGCGCTGGGCATGCTGTTCGCCGCCGGCTGAGCATTTTGCGATCCGCCGCCTCCCCGCCCGGAAAAGCGCAGCGTGCGGGGCGGGGGATCGGATGTTTTCGCTTAGGGAAGTGCACTATGCGGGGCGGGGGGATCCGGCGGCGTTCCTGACGATTGCCGGCCACGGGGCCCCGCGTCCGCCCGGGCATCGGCTCCAAGGCTTCGCCGATGCTTTCTCCGGGCTCCCACTGCCCCATGCCCGTCTGCTCTTACAGGAACATCCGCCACCTCCCCGCCCGGAAAAGCGCAGCGTGCGGGGCGGGGGGATCCGGCGCATTTGCGCCTTCCCAAAACCCTTTGCGATTGATTCAAATCGATGAAAAGACAGAAAGAAAGCGGCAGGCCCCGGCCCCCGCTGAAAAACAGGAGGAAGTATGAATCCGAAAAAAAGTATTGCTTGCAAAAAGATCCTTTGCGCTCTGTTGGCGCTGGCGCTGTGTGTGGGCCTGCTTGCCGGCTGCGGCAGCGGCGGTGCCGACAGCGCTTCTGCGCCGGACAGCGCGTCCGTGCCGGACAGCGCCTCGGCGAGCGCTCCGGCCGACAGCGACACGCCGCAGGACGACGCGCCGGACGCCGAACCCATTGATTTCAGCGCCGGGCTGGACGAAAACGGCTTCATTGCCGGCGTTCGGGCGCTGGACTACGTTACGCTGCCGGCGGATTACGCCGCCATCCCTGTGCCGGCGGATGAGATCGCCGTAAAAGAAGAGGATATTCAGGCCGAGATAGACGGCATTGCCGCACAGTACGCACAGCCCGAGCAGATTACCGACCGCGCCGTGGAGGATAACGAGTATGTAAACATTGATTATTCGGGCAGTGTGGACGGCGTGAAGTTTGACGGCGGCACGGCCAGCGGTCAGCAGGTGCTTTCGGGCAGCCAGCAATTCATCGACGATTTTCTCACGCAGATCATCGGCCATATGCCCGGCGAAACGTTCGACGTTGAAGTCTCGTTCCCCGACCCCTACGAAAACAACCCCGATCTCGCGGGCAAAGAAGCCGTATTTGAGGTGACGATCAACTATATCGAGGGCGAGACCGTTGTACCGGAGTTCGACGACGCGTTCGTGAGCGAAAACCTCTCGTACTATGGCTGGGAGACGGTTGCCGATGCCCGCGCCGAGATCGAGCAGGTGCTGTATGACGATAACCTTTACAGCTTTGTGTGGAATTATATGACGGAGAATACCCAAATCGACGAGATGCCGCAGGCGGTGACGGAATATCACACCGCCATGCTTTTAAACCGTATGCGCAGCGAGGCGCAGATGTACGGCGTGCCGGTGGAGACGTACCTGCAGGCAATGGTGGGCGTTCAGGACGAGGACGCGTTTCTTGCAATGCAGGCCCAGTCGATTGAAGAGAGCGCGAAGCAATGGCTGATCCTGCAGGCCATCGCCGAGGACACCGCCTTTTCGGTGGACGATGCGGCCATCGCGGCATATTTTCAGGAGACGATGAACACCGAGGATTACGCCGTCTACGAGGAGAATTTCGGCCATCCGTATCTTTGCATGGCCGTAACGGCGTACAGGGCCAACAACCTGATGACGGAAAACGCCGTGGTGGAATAAACCCTGTTCCGGCGCGTTGATCTTCCCTGCTTTTTCGCGAATGCAGGCTTGCGAAGCGCTTTAAAAACAATAAAAAAGCCGAGGCGGCCCAAAAAACGGCGCCCCGGCTCTTTTTTATATACTGCCTTTTGCAAGGCTTATTCGGCCTTATCCAGCGCCCGCAGCTTGGCGGAACGACTGCGCGCGGCCGCCTCCCGGCGTCTGCACACGGCCGCGCAGACCGTCGATCTCGCGCACACGCCCCGGTTTTTGCGCAATATCGCCGTACCGCTGGCGGTGAGAGCAAGATGGATGCTCCCGCTTTTCCGGTAGTACGCGCGTATGCCGGTTTTCCGTTTCGAGCCGTTCCCGCCCGGCTTAAAGGCCGTTCCCGCCCTTTTTTTGTTTGACACCGGCCCCGTGCGCGTAGTATGATAGAATTGTGCCCGTATGGCATGAAAGGTGTGTGAAAAGCTTGGCATTTTTGGAAAAGCTGTTCGGCTCTTTTTCTACAAAGGAGCTGAAAAAAATAAAGCCCATCGCAGACAAGGTACTCGGGCTGGAGCCGGTTTATCAAAGCATGACGGATACCGAGCTGCAGGCCGTAACGCCCGCGCTGAAGGAGCGCCTTGCCGGCGGCGAGACGCTGGACGGCATTCTGCCCGATGCGTTCGCCGCCTGCCGCGAGGCGAGCTGGCGCGTTTTGGGCATGAAGCATTTTCCCGTGCAGGTAACGGGCGGCATCGTGCTGCACCGCGCGTGCATCGCCGAGATGAAAACGGGCGAGGGCAAAACGCTTGTCGCAACGCTGCCCGTTTATCTGAACGCGCTGTCCGGCCGCGGCGTGCACGTTGTTACCGTGAACGATTATCTTGCGAAGCGCGACAGCGAATGGATGGGCAAGGTGTATAAATTCCTCGGTCTTTCCGTCGGGCTCATCGTGCACGGCGTTACGCCGGAACAGCGCAAGGCCGCCTATGCCGCCGATATTACCTATGGCACGAACAACGAATTCGGCTTCGATTACCTGCGCGACAATATGGTGGCCTATCAAGAGCAGATGGTGCAGCGCGGCCATTTCTACGCCATTGTGGACGAGGTGGATTCCATCCTCATCGACGAGGCGCGCACGCCGCTGATCATCAGCGGGCAGGGCGACGCGAGCACCGACCTGTACAAGCTGGCCGATCAATTTGCGCGCGGCCTGAAGGCCAGCGTTGTGGCCGAGCTGGACGAAAAGGAGCAGCAGGACGAGCAGGTGGACGGCGATTACGTGGTGGACGAAAAGAAAAAAACCGCCACGCTCACCGCCAGCGGCATCGCGAAGGCGGAAAAGTATTTCAATGTGGAAAATCTGGCCGACGGCGCGAATATGACGCTGCAGCACCACATCAATCAGGCCATCAAAGCGCGCGGCGTAATGAAGCGCGATGTCAATTATGTGGTGCGCGACGGCGAGGTGATCATCGTAGACGAATTTACCGGCCGCCTGATGCTGGGCCGCCGCTACAACGAGGGCCTGCATCAGGCCATTGAGGCGAAGGAGGGCGTCACCGTTGCGCGCGAGAGCAAAACGCTGGCCACCATCACCTTCCAGAACTATTTCCGCATGTACGAAAAGCTGGCGGGCATGACGGGCACGGCGCAGACCGAGGCCGCCGAGTTTGAGGAAATCTACGGCCTGCAGGTGGTGGAGGTGCCCACAAACCAGCCCGTTGCGCGCACCGACTACAACGACGTTGTGTACAAAACCGAAAACGCCAAGTTTAACGCCGTGATCGAGCAGGTGCTGGAATGCCACGAGAAGGGGCAGCCCGTGCTGGTGGGCACGATTTCCATCGAAAAGAGCGAGCATTTAAGCAGTCTGTTAAAAAGGCGCGGCGTAAAGCACGAGGTGCTGAACGCCAAATACCACGAAAAAGAGGCCGAGATCGTTGCGCAGGCGGGCAAGCTTGGCGCGGTGACCATCGCCACGAACATGGCCGGGCGCGGCACCGATATTGTGCTGGGCGGCAACGCCGAATACATGGCCAAGGCCGATCTGCGCAGGGAGGGCTTCCCCGAGGAGCTGATCGTCGAGAGCGACGGCCACGCCGATACCGCCGACGCGGAGATTTTAAAGGCGCGTGCGCGCTATGCCGAGCTTGCGGAACAGCACAGAGCAGAGATCGCACAGGAGGCCAAGGCCGTGCGCGCGGCGGGGGGCCTGTTCATCATCGGCACCGAACGCCACGAGAGCCGCCGCATCGACAACCAGCTGCGCGGCCGCTCCGGCCGCCAGGGAGACCCCGGCGCAAGCCGCTTCTTCATCAGCTTGGAGGACGATCTGATGCGCCTGTTCGGCGGCGAGCGCATGAGCACGATTATGGATACCCTCGGCGTGGAGGAGGACGTGCCTATTGAAAATAAAATAATCTCGAATACCATCGAGAGCGCGCAGAAGAAATTGGAGGCGCGCAACTTCTCCATTCGCAAGAACGTGCTGCAATTCGACGACGTGATGAACAGCCAGCGCGAGATCATCTACGGCCAGCGCGGCAAGGTGCTGCGGGGCGAGGATGTCTCGGAGAGCATCCATACCATGCTGCGCGAATCCATTGCGGCGAATGCCGGGCTGTACCTTGCGGGTGAAGTGCCGGACGATTGGGATCTGGACGGTCTGCGCCGCCACTATCTGGGCTGGCTGGCGAAGGAGGACGATTTCCGCTATACGGCGAACGATCTGAACACCCTGCGCCGCGAGGATGTGATCGGCGTGCTTACCGGCCGCGCCGAGGCGATCTGCGCAAACAAGGAAAAGCGCTACGGCGCATCCGTGATGCGCGACTTTGAGCGGATGGTGCTGCTGCGCACCGTGGATACGAAATGGATGGAGCACATCGACGCGATGGAGGAACTGCGCAAGGGCATTTATCTGCGCAGCTACGGCCAGCACGACCCCGTGGTGGAATACCGCATCGAGGGCTTTAACATGTACGACGAGATGGTGGAGGCCATCCGGGAAGATACCGTTCGCCTGCTGCTGACGATGGAGCTGCGCGCCGAACAGCCGATCCGGCGCGAGCAGGTGGCAAAGCCCACGGGCGAATCCGGCGCGGGAGACGCGGGCGTAAAAAGGCAGCCCGCCAAAAAGATCGCAAAGCCCGGCCGCAACGACCCGTGCCCCTGCGGCAGCGGCAAAAAATTTAAAAAATGCACCTGCGAGCAGTATAAGGCGCTGCGGGGGTAACGCTCCGCGCGCGGCAAGGAGGAACCCCGCGCGTTACAGATCCCGTAACACCTCGCCGATGGCGTCCTGAATGACAAGATCCGCGCTGCGGTCGGCGGGGGTGGGCGTTTTGTTAATCACCACCAGCGTGTCGCCTGCAAAAAAGCGCAGCAGCCCGGCGGCGGGATAAACGTTCAGCGAGGTGCCGCCCACGATCAGCAGATCTGCCGCGCGGATGGCCTGCAGGGCGGTGTCCATTGTGGCGCCGTCCAGCGCTTCCTCGTACAGCACAACGTCCGGCTTAATGATGCCGCCGCATGTGCAGCGCGGCACGCCGTCCGTGCACAGGATCCTGTCCAGCGCATAAAACGCGCCGCAGCGCGTGCAGTGGTTGCGGTGTACGCTGCCGTGCAGCTCCAGCACGTTTTTGCTGCCCGCCGCCTGATGCAGTCCGTCGATGTTCTGCGTTACCACGGCGCGCAGCCTGCCGGCCTGCTCCCACCGCGCCAAAGCGCGATGCGCGGCGTTGGGCTTTGCCGCTGGATAGAGCATTTTTTCGCGGTAAAAGCGAAAAAATTCCTCCGGCTGTTCCTCAAAAAAGCGGTGCGACAAAATCTCTTCCGGCGGATGACGCCAGGTTTGATGATACAGCCCGTCTGTGCTGCGAAAATCCGGGATGCCGCTCTCGCACGATACCCCTGCCCCGCCGAAAAATACGATGCTGTGATGGGCGTCAATCAGTTTTTGTAAACGTGTATCCATTCAAGGGCACTCCTTTCCTGCAAGCGGCTGCGTGGCCGCATAAAAAACAAACGTGGCCGCACAGGAAAACAAACGCTGCGGGCGGCCCGCCTTTGGGCGCTATCGCTCCTGCTCCATACGGCCCGCGCCGAGCCTTTGGCCCAGCTCGGCCAGATCGGCACACACCCAATCGGGCACGATGCTGCCGGCGGCAAGATCCGCGCGCGTGGTCTCGCCGCACAGCACCAGCACCGTGCTGCAGCCGCACGCGCCCAGCGCGATATCGGTATACAGCCGGTCGCCCACCATGCACATCTCCTGCGGCGCAACGCCGTACTTTTGCGCGGCAGCCCGCGCGATATAGGCGTTCGGCTTGCCGATTACAGCGTCCGGCCCGCGCCCGGTGCTGGCCTTTACAAACGCGATCACCGCGCCGATATCGGGGAGAAAGCCGCCCGCCACCGGGCAATTCAGATCCGGGTGCGTGGCAATATACGGCAGCCCCGCGCGCACCGCGCTGCACAGCAGCGTCAGCTTTTCGTAGGTGAGGGTCGTATCAAAGCCCAGCACTACGGCCTGCGGCGCTTTGGCGCGCACCGTATAGCCGGCCTCGCGAAACTGCGCCTCCAGGCTGGGCGTGCCAATGAGCAGCACCTCCTTGGAAAAGCCGTGCTCGGCCAGATACAGCAGCGTTGCGTCGGCAGACGTAAATACGTCCCGTTCGGCAATATCCGCGCCAAAGCCCCGCAGGCGCGCCACATAGTCCGCCTTGCCGCGCGAGGAATTGTTTGTTAAAAACGCAAACTGCCGGCCGCTGCGGCGGCACAGCGCCAAAAATTCCAGCGCGCCGGGCAAGAGGTCTTCGCCCAGATAAAATGTCCCGTCCATATCCAGCAAAAACAGCTTTGTGCGTGTGATATCCATCATGTAAAACGGCTCCTTTGCAAAAAGTATGCCCCGGAGCCTGCGCATGCAAAACGGCTCTTTGCGGGGCAGCGCACTTCTGCCATCAGTATACCACGCCGCAGAGCATTTGGCAAAGGAGAAAGCAATGAAAGCAACGGTTGTGATCCCGAATCTGAACGGCGCGGGCTGGCTGCGCGATTCCATAGAATCTGTCTGGGCGCAGACCGAGCAGGATTTTGAGCTGATCGTCATCGACAACGGCTCCGAGGACGAGAGCCTTGCCATCGCGCGGGAATATGTGGGCCGTGAGCGCTATACGCTGGTGGAAAACGAAACAAACACGGGCTTTTCCGCCGCCGTAAATACCGGCATCCGCATGGCGCGGGGCGAATATGTGGTGCTGTTCAACAACGATGCCTTTGCCGAGCCGGACTGGCTGGCACACCTGATCGCGGCGGCGCGGGCCGAGCCGCGCGCCTTTGCGGTACAAAGCCTGATGATCCGCCATTTCGAGCGCGAGATCTGCGACGACGCGGGCGATTACGTTACCGTGTTCGGCTGGGCCTGCAAGCGCGGCGACGGGCGCTGCTGGCGGCGCTATACAAAGCCACGGCGCATTTTTTCCGCCTGCGGCGGCGCAAGCCTGTACCGCAAAAGCGTTTTAGACGAGATCGGCCTGTTCGACGAAAGCTTTTTCGCCTATTTTGAGGATGTGGATATCAGCTGGCGCGCCAACAGTCTGGGATACAAAAATCTGTACTGCCCGGCCGCGAGGTGCTACCATATCTGCGGGGCCACAACGGGTGCGGTGCGCTATAACGATTTTAAAAGCGTACAAAGCGGCCGCAACAGCATTTTGCTGCCGTATAAAAATATGCCGCTGGGCATGCTTGCGCTGAACCTTCTGCCGCTGACCCTCGGGTATCTGCTGAAAATTCTGGTGTTCAGCCTGCGCGGCTTTGCAGAGCCCTATTGGCAGGGTGCAAAAGAGGCGCTGCGCATACTGCCCACGCTGCAAAAGCCGAAATTCCGCTGGCGCAATTTGCCGCATTATGCTTTGATCGAGCTGTGGCTCTGCGTCGATACGTTTCGCTATATCGGCTACCGGGCGGCGCGCTTTTTGAAGTGGAAGTAAGAGAGACTGCCGCCTGAGGAACACCGAATGCACGTCGGAACGGACTTCACCCTGTTCAAAACAAGCCTTGCCCGTTTCTTACACCGTTTTGCCGTTTCCGCCCTTTCCCCTCAAAACTGCCCGTTTTTCTGCACAGGCGTCTGCATGCCCGGCACAGATCCGTGCATACAAACAAGGCTGGACAAAAAATGGACGCCGCAAAATGAAAATTTTTTGTAACAAGCGCCGGAAACACTTGGCAAATTGCCGCATACCTTTTATAATAAAGCAAAGGAGCGTCAAATCCGCGGCGCGCGGTGGGACAGCCCCTTTCCGGCAGGCTGCGGCCTGTGCTTTGTCGAAACGAAAATTGAAAAAAGGAGTGAATCAAAATGGGATTGGTCAAAGGATTGTTAGGTCTGGCAGCAACGGCGGGCGCCGCTTTCGCCGCTGTGAAGGTTGCCCGGAAATATGAGGAAAATAAAGAACTGGACATCGAGGCGGCGGCGGCCGGCGAGGAGCCGGAGGAGGTGCCGGCCGGGTCGGCGCTGGGCGATTTGGCGCGCGCGGCGGGTGATGTGCTGAACGAGGCAGGCGCGAAGGTGCGCGGCGCGGCCGAAAAAGCGGGTGTGAATACCGAAGGCCTGAAGGACGCGCTGCACGGCGCGGGCAGCGCCATTGTGGACGCCGGAACGGCGGTGGCCGGCTATGTGGCCGAGGAAGCGCCCGCTGCCGTGGAACGCCTGAAGGACGGCGCGCAGGACGTGCTGGCCCGCGTGAAGGAAACCGTTGCCGGCATGGGCGAGGCGGACGAGGAGCTGTTTGCCGAAGAAGAGGACGAAGCCCTTGAGGCGGCCGAGGAAGCGGCCGAAACACAGGCCGGCGCGGAAGGCCTTGAAACAGCTGGCGAGCCGCAGGCCGCGCAGCAGCCCGAGACCGCCGAGGAGCCCGAACCGGCGGAAGAAACGCCCGCGGAGCCGAAGCCGGCCTGGGCCGACGATCAGCCGTAAAAGGCGCGGTAAAAAAACACAGAAAAAGTTCCCCCTTGATGCAGTGAGGATCCCGCATCAGGGGGGATTTTCTATTGTGCGGTTCTGCCGGTTCGGTTCCACTTCCCCGCCGAGGTCTTCCAGATCCACTCCGCCCCGGTTATGGATTCGGTAAACGGCATCATCACCTGCAACACCCCGTCTCCGGCGGACGGCCTCCCATTCGAGAAGATCCGACAGCCCCTGCAACGATATCGGCTATTCCAATCCGGGGCTTGACAGCCTGATGGCGGAGGCCAAGGCCCCGCCGGCGCCGAGCCTTTTGCCGGATCTTCTGCCCGCTCCCGCATTCCGCGGCCGTTTGCGCGGCAGCAGCCTGCAGCGGCCTTTCTTTGCGGACGTCTGCAAACCCGGCCGATCTATCCGTTTTGCAGCTGCTGCTGATGATACTGCAGCGTATACAGCTGATAATACCGGCCCCTCTGGTGCAGCAGCTGCTGGTGGCTGCCCTGCTCTACGATGCGGCCGTGAGAGAGCAAAATAATGTTGTCCGCGCGCTGAACGGTGGAGAGCCGGTGCGCAACGATGAGCATCGTGCCGATGTTTTTCATCTTTTCCAAACTGTCCTGAATGAGCAGCTCGGTTTCGGTATCAATATTGGCCGTGGCCTCGTCCAAAATCATGACGGAGGGCCTGTGAATGACGGTGCGCGCAAACGAGAGCAGCTGGCGCTGCCCGGCCGAAAAATTGTTGCCCCGCTCGCGCACTACCTCGTCCAAGCCGTTTTCCAGCCGGCGGAGGAACGGCTCCGCGTTTACGTAGCGGCAGGCCTCCCACACCGCTTCGTCCGATACGCCCTCCTTGCGCAGCAAAATGTTGCTGCGGACGCTGCCGGAAAACAGAAACACATCCTGCAGCATCTGGCCGAAGTGCCGGCGCAGAGAAGCGATCTTAATCTTGCGGATGTCGATGCCGTCGATGAGGATCTGCCCCTTCTGGATATCGTAATTGCGGCAGATTAAGCTGAGGATCGTGGTTTTGCCCGAGCCGGTGGAGCCCACAAAGGCCACCGTCTGCCGCGGCGATACATGGAAGGAAACGCCCTTCAGCACCCATTCCCCCGGCTCATAGCAGAACCATACGTCCCGAAATTCAATTTCGCCCCGCAGCACCGGAAGCTCGACGGCGTCCGGCGCGTCTGCAAGCTCGGGGGTCATATCCAGAACGGTAAAGATCTTTTCCGCCGCGGCAAACGAGCGCTGCAGCATATCGAACTGCTCGGCAAGCGTTTGAATGGGGCCAAAAAACCGGGAGATATACATGTAAAAGGCCACCAGAACACTGCTGTCGATCACCTGGCCAAGATAGTGCAGATCCTGAATATAGCCCTTCGCCCCCAGATAAAACAGACACAGGTTCGAGGAGATATACAGCAGATACACCATCGGCTGAAAAACGCCGAACACAAAGATGCGGTTCATCCGCGCCTTTTGCAGCGCTTGGCTGCGCGCCAGAAAATCGCTGTACTTCTGTTCTTCGCGGTTAAAGATCTGCGTGAGCTTCATGCCGGAGAGGTTTTCGGAAAGATAGGTGTTGATCTCGGTGGTGGCGTCGTTCACCATGCGGTGCGCCCGGCGGGAAAATTTTCGAAAGACCACCGTAAACAGCACCACAAAGGGCACAAAGCACAGCACCATCAGGGCCAGCGCGTAATTCAGCATCAGCATCGCGCCCAGCACGCCCACCACCACCATGGCGTTTTTGGCCAGCGTGACAAGAATGTTGGTAAACAGAAACGAAATGGCGTTGGGATCGTTTGAAACGCGCGTAACGAGCTTGCCCACCGGGATCTCGTTCAGCTGCGCGTGGCTGAGCGTTTCGATGTGGGTAAACACATCGAGGCGGATCCGGGACAGAATCTTCTGGCCGGTTTTTTGCAGGATCATGGCCTGCAGATAGGTGCACACCATGGATACCAGCAGGATGGCCGCGTATCCGCCCACCATGGCATAGAGCCGGCTCAGCAGAAACTCCTGCCGGATAAGCCCCTGAATCTGTCCAATGATGAGCGGGGAGACCAGATCGTATACAATGGATGCCAGCATAATAAAAAATACCAGCACGAAGCTTTTCCGATAGGGCCGCGCATAGCCCAGCAGACGGCGAACAATCTCTGCGTCCGACATTTTTCGTTCGGTATCAAGCGTTTCGCGCGTTTTTCGGAGCGCGGCGCCGGCCAGCAAAAAGACGATGGCGAAGGCGCCGATCACGGCGCCCACAAGCAGCAGCGGCAGATATTCACGCATCGGGCTCGCCCCCTTCCTCCTCCAGCCTTTGCAGATCCACCATTTTACGGTATTCCGGGCAGCAGGCATACAGCGCGGCGTGCGTGCCCGCCGCCGCCAGCCTGCCGTCCTCCAGAAAAAGGATCTGGTCCATCTTTTCGATCGTCGTTACCCGGTGGGCAATGAGGATCGTGGTTTTCCCCTGCCGGGCCATGCGCAGGTTTTCCAGGATCACGGCCTCGGTTTTGGTATCCACAGCGGATACGGAATCGTCCAAAATCAAAATGGGCGCGTCCTTCATCAGCGCGCGGGCAATGGAGATGCGCTGGCGCTGCCCGCCCGAGACCGTAACGCCGCGCTCGCCCAAAACGGTATCGTAGCCCTGCCCGAACTGTTCGATGTTGTGATGTACGTCCGCGAGCTTTGCCGCCTTTTCCACATCCGCCCGCGTGTGCGCCGCCACGCCGAAGGCGATGTTGCTTTCGATGGTATCCGAAAACAGAAAATTATCCTGCGGCACATACGCGCACTGCGCGCGCAGATCGCGTATTCTAATCTCGTTGACATCAATGCCGTCTACAAACAGCATGCCGTCCGGCACATTGCAGGTGCGCAGGATCAAATCGACCAGCGCTGTTTTGCCCGCACCCGTTCTGCCCACGATGCCGACATGCTCCCCGGCGCGGATGGTGGCGGAAAGATCCCGCAGAACATTTGCCTCGCCGCCCGGATAGCGGAACGTAAGGCCGCGAAATTCGATCTCGCCCCGCACCGCGGAAAGAGGCCTTGCGCCCGGCCGGTCTTTTACGGCAACGCCCGCGTCCAGCAGCTCGCCCAGACGGTTTAAAGACGCCTTGCCGCGCGAGGTCATATCAATAAGCTCCGAGACGGCCATGATGGGCCAGACGATGGCGTTGAAATAGCCGATAAATTCGATGAGCTGCCCCGCGTTGAAGCTGCCCCGGTACACCAGATATCCCCCATAGCCCAGAATCACGCAGATGACGCTTTCTACAAACAGCGTTACCAAAATGCGCAGCAGCACGGAGGAACGCGTATGGTCGATGTTGGCCGCCTCGTTTTCTTCATTCAGCTTTTGGAAGGCCATCAGCTCTCTGGCCTCTTTGACAAAGGCCTTGATCACGGCAATGCCGGAAAAACTCTCCTGCGCAAAATCGGAAAGGCGGGAAAACGCCTGCTGCCGGATATCCCATTTGCGCATCATCTGCTTGCCGATCATGGTGGCGGCCGCAAGCAGAAAGCCCATGGGAATGAGGGAGAGCAGCGTGAGTGTGCGGCTCATGGCCCACATATTCATCACCGCAAGGATCCCCAGCAGCAGCGCGTCGAAAAACATCAGCACGCCCCAGCCAAAGCATTCCTGCACGGTGTCCAGATCGTTGGTGAACAGGCTCATCAGATCGCCCACCTTGTTCACCTGATAATATTCCGGGCTCAGCTCCTTCGCGTGGCAGAACATGCGGTTGCGCAGATCGGTCTCCAGCCGCACCGCGGCGCCAAAAAAGCAGATGCGCCACAAAAAACGGCCGCACACCATCACAAAAATAATGCCCGCCATCGGCATGCAGATCCTATCCAGCAGAAAATCCATATCGAATGCGAGCACAAGGCCGTCTGCCTCCACGCGGCCGCCGTTCATGCCGTTGACGAGCATGCGCTGCAGCTTGGGGATCTCCAGCTGCAGATAATCCACGGCAACGAGAGAGGCAAGCCCCAAAAGCAGCCATCCCGCGTATTTAAAATAATATCGGTTGATATGCCTGCCAAATACCATGTGCGATCTTCTCTCCTTCTCGAATGTCTGCGCCTAAAAATGCGCTGCCTTAACAGTATAACGCCTGCGGCGCAAAATAGCAAATACCCAAAGGAAAAGATCCCGCGCGCAGCGGGGAGAAAACCGGCGCGCAGAAAGGGGCCGCCGCCCGAGTAAGCCCCGGGCGGCAGCCCCTGTCGGATACAACAGGCTGTCTGCAAACGGTCGAAAAACAAACGGGTTAAAAAGGCGCGCCTGCCAAAACTCCGGCCGGCAGAAGCTCTGCCAAAGCGCCCGCCTTAGCCCTGCGGAGCGCCGCCGCAGGCGGCAATCAGGCCATCCAGCTGCTCGGCGTTCATCATCCCAAAGCTCATCAGGCTCTTGAGCGGCATGCCGTTCATCATCGCCTGCATCATGGCCTGATCGGAATCCGAGCCGGTAAGGCTGGCACCATCCCCGCCAAAGGCCTGCGCGGCCTGCTGCATCATCTGCGCCACAACCGGCGCGGTGCGCGGATCCCGCGCGAGTTCGCCGATGGTGGTGGCGCCGCTCACGTGCAGCGGCAGCTGCTTTTGGGTGGTGAACTGCACGGCCGCCGTCAGGCGGATATCGTCGCTGGCATGGCCGACCATTACTTCATAGGCGCCGGACGCGGCGTACCAATCGCCCAGCTCCACATTGTACCAGCTCAAATCGCGCGCGGTCAGCGTCAGCGAAACGGTTTTGGTCTCGCCGGGGGCAAGCGCCACCTTGGCAAAGCCCTTCAGCTCCTTCAGCGGGCGGCCGAACGTGCCGGTTTTGTCCGCCACATACAGCTGCACCACCTCTTTGCCAAACACCTTGCCGGTGTTTGTCACATCTACGCGCACCGTCAGCGTGCCGGTATCGTCCAGCGTTTCGGCCGAAAGCTTCAGATTGGCAAATCCGAACGTTGTATAGGAGAGGCCGTGCCCAAAGGCCCAGCGCACGGGCAGTTTTTTTGCCTCGTAGTAGCGGTAGCCTACGTACACGCCTTCGCTGTATTTTACGGTTTTTCCGTCGCCGGGGAAATCCAGATAGCACGGCGTATCCTCCAGGCGCAGCGGGAACGTCTCGGCCAGCCGTCCGCAGGGGTTCGCCTCGCCCCACAGCAGCGCATCGCAGGCCTCGCCCACGCCCTGGCCGCCGAGATACAGCTCCAGAATCGCCGCCACGTCTTCGGCCCACGGGCATTCCACGGGGCTGCCGTTGTGCAGCACCACCACGGTGTTGGGCTGCGCGGCGGCCACGGCCGCGATCAGCGCGTTCTGGCAGGCGGGCATCGCCATGCTCGTGCGGTCGTAGCCCTCCGATTCAAACACATCCGGCAGGCCCGCAAAGATCACGGCCACATCGGCGGTCTTCGCGGCCTCCACAGCCGCGGCAAGGCCGGCCGCGTCCGCCTCGTCCTTATCTGTGGGGAAGCCCGGCACATATGTCACTGCGCGGTTTTTGGCCTTGGCCGCATCCAGCGCGCTCGTCACCCTGCTGGAATTGATGTGGCTCGAACCGCCGCCCTGATAGCGCGGCGCGGCGGCAAAGCCGCCGATATAGGCTACCCTCGCGCCCGCGGCCAGCGGCAGCACGCCGTTATTTTGCAGCAGCACGGCGCACTCCTTTTCTACCTCCACGGCCTTCTGATGATCGGCGTCGCGGTCGAAAACGGCATCCGGACGGCGATTGTCCATGTAGTCAAACACCACATTCAAAATGCGCTCCACGGCCCTGTCCAGCAGCGCCTCGTCGAGGCTGCCGTCGCGCACGGCGGCCACAATCTTCGCGTCGTTCGCGCCGCCCGAGGCCGGCATCTCCAGCTCCAGACCGGCACGGATGCCCTGCACGCGGTCGCTGATGGCGCCCCAGTCTGTCATCACATAGCCCTCAAAGCCCCATTCCTCGCGCAGCACCTTTGTGAGCAGCCACTCGTTGTCTGCGGAATAAACGCCGTTGATCTTGTTGTAGCTGCACATCACGGTTTTGGGCTGCGCGGCCTTGACGGCCTCCTCAAACGGGGGCAGGTAAATCTCGCGTAGCGTGCGCTCGTCCACCTCGGAGGAGCAGCTCATGCGGTTATACTCCTGGTTGTTGGCCGCGAAGTGCTTGATGCTGGTGCCCACGCCCTTGCTCTGCACGCCCCGGATATAGGATGCGGCCATTTTGCCGGCAAGGTAGGGATCCTCGGACATGTACTCGAAATTGCGGCCGCACAGCGGGCTGCGCTTGATGTTCACCGCCGGGCCGAGCAGCACGCTCAGGTTCTCCGCCTGGCACTCATCGCCCAGCGTTTCGCCCATTTTATTTACCAGCGCTACGTCGAAGCTGGAGGTGGTGGCGCACGCGGCCGGGAAGCACACGGCCCGGATGCTGTCGTTCAGCCCCAGATGATCGGCGTCGCCCGCCTGCTTGCGCAGGCCGTGAGGCCCGTCCGAAACCATCACGCTGGGAACCCCAAGGCGCTCTACGGGCTTTGTGTGCCAAAAATCAAGCCCCGAGCAAAGCCCGGCCTTTTCCTCTAAAGTCATCTGTGCGATCAGCTGTTTGATGTTTCTTGCCATTGTTTATGCTCTCCCTTTTTGGAATAGATTCCTCCGGCGGCCTCAAGGACGCCGGAGGTGAGGTACAGGATCAATACCGGTTGATCATCTAGCTTTCGGCTTCCTCACGGCCGATCTCGCCGGCGTTGCAGCGCGCCATCAGCTGCACGTCGTGGCCGTTCAGCTTATACAGGTGCAATATCACCAGCGCAACCGTAAGGCCGATGACGGGGGCGATCATGTTCATGTTCCACAGGCGGTTGGCAAAGCCTTCGGCCTGCGCGGTGCCCTCGCCCTCGACAAAGCCGATCACGCTCAGCAAAAGCGCGCCCACGGCGGTGACGATGGCGCTCTGCATCTTTGCAAAGAACGTCTGGCAGGCGAAGGGAATGCCCGAGGCGTTGATGCCGGTTTTGTAGCAGCCATATTCTGCGCAGTCCGGCGTGAACATATAGGCGAGCGTGGTATACAGGCCAAGCGGGATGCCGGCCAGCATGTTCAGCCCGATGCAGACGGCAAAATTTGAATAGCCGGCAATCCAGCGTACCGCGTACAGCACCAGCACGGCAATGTTTGAAAGGTAGAACAGCTTGAACTTATCCATTTTTTTGCAGAGCGCCGGAACGAACATGCCCACAACGATTGTGGGCAGCATGCCGACGAGGCTCGTAACGGCCGAGAGCGCCTCGCTGCCCAGACAGTAGCGCGCGATGTACATGCTCCAGGTAGAGCCGATGTTGGTGGCGCCGATGATCAAAAAGCAGATGTAATAGATGAGCAGGTATTTGTTGCTCTTCAGGTAACGCAGCATCTCGCCCACGCCCACTTCCTTTTCGCTGGGCGGCGGTGCAACGTGCTCCTTGGCGGTAAAGCAGATGGGCACCATGGTAATCGCCCCAACCACAGACAGCATCACGATGGTGGCCGTCCAGCCGCCTATCATCTGGCGGAACACCGGAATAATCACCGTCACCAGCATGGCGGCGATCATCGCGCACACGCGGCCGATGGCGTTCAGCGTGGTGCGCTCCTGCTGATTGCTGGTGATTGTGGTGACAAGGCCAAAGATGGGCACGTCACAGATGGTATAGGCGGTATCCCAAGAATATAGGCGATACCCGCCCAGATGATCTTCGCGACCATGGGCATGCTCGTGGGGCTCGCGAACATCAGAATGGTCGCGAGCGGAATGCCCACCAGCGAGATGCGCAGCCAGGGCAGGAACTTGCCCTTCTTGAATTTGATGCGGTCGATAAGGCCGCCGAAAATGGGGCCGTTGACGGCGTCCCACACCTTAACCACGAGCGCAAGCCCGGCCACGGCGGCCGCCGAGATGCCCACGTCGGTGAAATAGGTGTTCATATACATATAAATGAGCAGGTAAAAAATGTTCTGGCCAAAAAAATACAGGGCATAGCTTGCGCTTTCCTTCTCGGTCACCATTTTTACGGCGGTGCCGGTCTTTGTCTGTGCCATTGCTGATTCCTCCCGATTTCTTTTCGGGTTTCTGGCGTATTTTGCTCAAAACAATGCACTCGGCACGGATTTTTTGGGTTATCTGACAGAATCCGTTGAAATTATACCGCTCACATGATATAATTTCTATGATATTTTTCCGTTTGCTATGTAAAATTTCCACTCTGCACGGCCGGTTGTGTTTTGCGGCGGCGTGCCGCCGTGCAAAAGAGAACACCGGCAAAAGGGTGCGCGAAAAGGGGAGGCTTATGAAAAAAAGCGTTTCGATTCCCCTGCGGCTCCTGCAGCGGGAGCCGCAGGCCCTGCACCATATTTTAAGGCGCTTCGGCGCCGTGGTGCCGCCCGAGGAGGAGCCCGCATTTTATACGCTCCGCCTGCGGTGGACACAGTACCTGCTGGAATTGATCGTGCTGGGCGACAGCGCCCGTGTGGAGCGCTTTCTTGCCGAAACGCTGCCGGAGGAGCTGATCTTTGAAACGGAGAAGCTCTCGGAAAACGAAGAACAGCTGGCGCGCTATCTGGTGGTAAGCGCCGTTGCGCTGTTTGCCCATACGGCGATCTGCGCCGGGCTGCCTGCGGCGTCCGCCTTTGCACTGCAAAACGGCGTAATACGGCAGGTGGACAGCCTTGCCGGCCCGGAACAGATCTATCCGCTGATCTTCGAGGCGCTGCGCGCGTATTGCGGGGCCGTGCACGCGCACCGGATTTCTGCCTGCAGCCATCCGGTGCGCATGTGCTGCGAATATATTGAGGAGAATATTTATGCGCCTCTGCGCGTATCGGCGCTTGGCGATGTATGCGGGCTGAGCGCCAAATATCTTGCAGAGCGTTTTCAAAAAGAGCTGGGCGTCAGCCCCAAAGCCTATATTCTGCGGCGCAAGCTGGAGCATGCCCGCTTTCGGCTGATGGAATACCGCGAACAGCCCATTGCGGAGATTGCGTTTTTGTATTCGTTTCCGGATCACAGCCATTTTTCCGCCCGGTTCCGCAGGCACTTCGGGGTTACGCCGCAGGAGATGCGCTGGCGGGCCCGCACGGGAGAAGCCGCGCCGGCGCCGTGGGGCTATTGAGAAATTGCGGCCGGTATGCTACAATAAAGCGGGAGAGGATCGAACCCGCCCAAAAACCGCGCGGGTTCGGCGCGCTCTGGCGATACTGTGCCGCGGCGGGTGCTTTCTTTGCGGGAAAGACGTTTTGCGCGGCGGGCGCGGAAGGCCCGAAGAAGGAGAGGAAAAGAAATGAAATTAGGCATCGTCGGCTTGCCGAACGTTGGAAAAAGCACGCTGTTCAACGCCATTACCAGCACCAAAAACGCGGCGGCGGCAAACTATCCTTTTTGCACCATCGATCCGAACACCGGTATTGTGCCCGTGCCGGATGAGCGGCTGGACAAGCTGGCCGAGATTTGGCAGACGAACAAAAAAACACCCGCCATTGTGGAATTTGTGGATATCGCAGGGCTCGTGAAGGGCGCCTCGCGGGGCGAGGGGCTGGGCAACAAGTTTTTGGGGAACATCCGGGAGTGCGATGCCATCGTGCATGTGGTGCGCTGCTTCGACGGCACGGATGTGGTGCATGTGGACGGCAGCGTCGATCCGCTGCGCGATATCGAAACCATTGATACAGAGCTGATTTTAAGCGATCTGGAGGTGGTTTCCGGCCGGGCGGCGCGCATGGCGAAGGCCGGCAAAACGGGCGATAAAAAGGCGCTGGCCGCCGCCGCGTGGCTGGGCGCGCTGGAGCAGCACCTTGGCGCGGGCAAAAATGCGCGCAGCTTTGCGCTGGACGAAGGCGACGAAGACCAGGCGCAGCAGCTGCGCGAGATGGGCCTTTTAACGGCGAAGCCCGTAATCTACGCGGCGAACATGAGCGAGGACGATCTGATGAGCGGCATGGACGAAAATCCGCACTACAGGGCCGTGCAGGAGCTGGCGTGCGCCGAGGGCGCCGAGTGCATTCCCATCTGCGCCAAAACCGAGGAGGACATCGCCGACTACACCCCCGCGGAAAAGCGCGAATTTCTGGCCGAGATGGGCATCACGGCCACCGGCCTTGACAAGCTGATCCAGGCAAGCTATACGCTGCTGGGGCTCATCAGCTTTTTAACGGACGGCAAAAAAGAATGCCGCGCATGGACAATCCGCCGGGGCACCCGTGCGCCGCAGGCCGCCGGCAAGATCCATTCGGATTTCGAGCGCGGCTTTATCCGTGCCAGCGTGGTAAAATACGGCGATTTTGCCGCCTGCGATTTCAGCATGGCGAACGTAAAGGCCAAGGGCCTGCAGCGCACCGAGGGCAAGGAATATGTGGTGCAGGACGGCGATATCATCGAATTTCTGTTCAATGTATAAGGTATAAGGCAAAAACGCCCCGATCCGGCCCGAGGCACGAGTCCCAAAGCGGCGGGGCCGGCGCCCTGGCGCTGCCGGGAGCGAACGAAAACCCGAAGGAAAGGACGATCATGATGGAAAACGAAAAAAAGACCGTTGGCGTAATGGGCGCGATGCCGGAAGAGATCCGCCTGCTGCATCAACGCATGACAGACCGCGGCGAAGAGACGGCCGCGGGGGTTACATTTTATACCGGCGTTCTGGCCGGGCGCCGCGCCGTACTGTGCTGCGCGGGCATGGGCAAGGTAAACGCCGCCTGCGGCGCACAGCTCTTGATTGCAAAATTCGGAGCGGACGCGCTGATCTTCTCCGGCATTGCGGGGAACATGACGGATAAGATCGGTGTGGGCGACGTCGTGATTGGAAAAACGCTTTTGTATCATGATGCCGAGCGCCGGATGATCGCCGAGAGCTGGCCGCATTTGCAGGAGTTTCAGGGCGACCCCGCGATGATCGCCGCGGCCGAGGCCGCGTGCGGCGAGGCGGGTGTGAAGTACCTTGTGGGCAAAATTGCGACGGGCGACGATTTTGTGGGCGACAGCGCCACCAAAAACGCCATTGCCGCAAAATGCGCGCCGGACTGTGTGGAGATGGAGGGCGCGGCCGTGGCGCATGTGGCCGCAAAATACGAGGTGCCATGCGTGGTGCTGCGCGCCATGAGCGACAACGCCGACGAGAAGGCCTACGATACGCTGGTGGATAAACCCTTTGATATCTCGGAATACTGCGCCACTGCCGCGCGCATCTGCGAAGGGCTCATCTGCCGGCTGTAAGGCGCAGCCCTTTCCTTTTTTTGCCGTCGCGCCCGCCAAGGGCGAGGCGGCTTTCTGTCAGCATTTCCCTGTAGAAAATGCGGCGCCTTTTCGTTATAATGAACAGGGACGCAGGGCATACGGCCGGCGGCCGCGGCATAAGATGGCATGCGCGGAGGGCGGCGCGTTGAATGCAGCGCTTTAAAAACATGCGCCGGCGCAGCGGGCCCTGCGCATAGGGCTGCTTTTGGCCGGCGCGCAGGGGCTGCTTTTGGCCGGCGTGCAGGGGCTGCTTTTGGCCGGCGTGCCGCAAAGAGCGTGCCGGGAATGCTTTGAGACAGAAAAGGAGACGATTTCCCCGATGCAATGGAAAGAAGAAAACCGGGCGCTGTTTGCCGCCTGTCTGGACGGGCTGGAGAACGACCCCACCGTCTGCGGCATGCGCACGATCCCGCAGCACACCAAGGGCATCAGCTGCTACGACCACAGCCTGTTTGTGGCGTATGTGGCCTTCACCCTGTGCCGCGCCTGTAAGCTGGATTACCGCGCCGCCGCGCGCGGCGGGCTTTTGCACGATTTGTACTTGCAGCACTGGGAAGAAACGAACGTCGGCCGCCTGCGCCGTCTGGTACTGCACCCGCGCCTTGCGCTGCAAAACGCGCGCGCGTTTGGCCTTTCGCCGCTGGAAGAGAATATTATCGTTCGGCATATGTGGCCGCTGACGATCACGCCGCCCCGCTACCGGGAAGCGTATCTTGTAAGCCTTGCTGACAAGCTCTGCGCGGCGGCCGAAATGCTGCATCTGTACGGCCCGCTGGGCGTGCGCCGCAACCTAAGCGCCTGCAGCGCCGATCTGCAGCGCACGGCGGTGCTGTAAAAAAAGCGGCGCCCCCCCTGGCGGAGCGGGTTCGCGGCGCACGGCCAAAAAATCACAAAAAAGACGAACAGGGCAGCCAGGAGGACGGCGCTGTTCGTCTTTTTTTGCCAATTTTTACCGGTAAAAACCGTATCGTTTTGGCGGGGAGCCCGCTGCTTTCCGATATTTTAAAGCGCCGGCGCACAAAGGCCGATGCGCTGAACGGCGCTGCGGCGCGCGAGGAAAAAAACCGGGAATTCCCGTTCCTGCCAATGAGCTGATTACCACTCCGGTAAGGCAGATCGAGCAAAATGACAACCGGATGCTGCGGACCGTATAACATGCCTGGTGCGCTTTTGAAAAGCATATTCACACTGCCGTGTATGCCCACAGATTTTTAATTTGCGGCGCAAGGCGATCCCATTCCCACAGCACTGCGGTGCGCGCGGGGCTGTTGGGATCCACAAGACGGATCAGGCCGTCCTGTGTGCCGGTGAGGATAATAAAATGCCCTACGGTGGTAAAATCGCCGGGCCGCACGCTGCAGATAACGGGGCTGCCGGCCTCCAGCGCGCACAGGACGGCGGCTTCGGAAAGCGAAAGCTCCTCGGCCCTGATGCCGAAATGCTCGCAGCCGGAGCGCAGCAGCCTCCAGCTGGTGCCGCTCTCGGTGGCGTAGCCCCGGCTCTGCGCCCATTCGGCAATGGCGGCGGGCGTCCACTCGGAGCGGCCCGTCAGCCCGCAGACGGCGATGGAAAGCGTCGTTGGGCCGCAGCCGCTCAGCGCAAGGATGCTGCCCGCGTAGCGCACGGCGCCCCAGCGCGTATCCCACTGCAGCAGCGCCGGAAAAATGCCCTTTTGCGCCTCCTCCACGGTGTCCGGCGCCGCGGCGCCGGCAAGAGACGGGTACGCCAGCACAAAATCCAGCGCCTCCTCGTTGCGCGCGAGCAGTGCGGCCACATCCGCGGGCCAGGCGGCGGGATCGTCCAGCATCGGCTGCACCTCCGGCCGCCGTGCGGCCAGCGCGTGCAGCGCTGTTTCGGTGTCTGCGTCCCACGCGCCGCCCAGATCGAGCGGGTAGACAATGGAGCTGACAGCGGTGGGCAGCGGCGGACGCGTGGCCGCGATGCCAAACGCCGCAAGGCACAGGCACATCGCCGAAAAAATCAGCAGACGCAGGCTGCGCCCACGGCGTTTGCGCCGCCGTGCATGCGGCGCGGCGATATAAGGGCGCGGGCCAAAGGCCGCCGCCCCGCTTTGCGGGCGCGCGGCGCGCGGAGCGCTGCTTTTTCGGTGAAGATGCGGCTGCGTGCCGTTTTGCCGGTACTGCATGAAAGATCCCCTTCTTTTTCAGGCTGTTTATTTTACGTATCCTCTCACTGCCCGCCCCGCGGCCTCTTCGCGCCCAAAAGGCTTTACCTGAAGCAAAAGGGGCGTCTGCGGCAGTTTGCCGCTCACGGCAAAGCCGATTGTGATCGGGATACTCTCCTGCGCGGCTAAGGTGACCCGGAACGGGTGCGGACGGGTGCCGCCGGCAGGAGAGGAGCCGGGCAGGGCGTCCCGCCCGGAAATCTGCGCGGAGGGATCATCCCGAAAGGCTTCTGCCGAAAGGGCGTGAAGATCCCTTGCCGCCGCTGCCGTAGAACAGGGCAGGCGTCATCAGGAATGCCATAGAAGGCGCGAAAAGCTTTTTCAACATGGCTTTTTCTCCTTTCTATGCAGAAATTATGCAGAAAGCTCCAGATCAATCGCAGGGCAAATGGGAAAGAGCACGGATCGGAGCGGCCTTTTCTGTTTCGTCATTAGTATAAGGCCTCCTTCTTACAGCCGCCCTGTGGGAAAAGCAACGATTTTCTTACGCTTGCGTTTCAAAAGCCATACAAATACCCGCCGAAACGCGGGCAAAGCTGCCGGCGCCCCCGGCCGTTTCTGAAAGCGCCCGCAAAACCCCGGTGCGGTGCGGCGCAGGGCAAACAAAAACCCGCACCGGAAGGCCAAGCGGCTCCGATGCGGGGAAATAAAAACATTTTAAAAAATTTATACGTGCGCGGGCACGGGCTCGGGGAATGCCGGCACGGGAACGCCGGGAAGATCAATCCCGCCGTATAGGGGCCGCTCTGCGGCGCGCCCGCCCGTCGGCGGCGTGCCGTCGCCGGATCCCAGCCGCTCACGCGCCACGCTGAGCATCAGCTTGATGCGGTTTTCCTGGTTTACGCGCGTTGCGCCGGGGTCGTAATCGATGGGCGTGATGTTCGCGCGCGGATAGATGGCGCGGATGCGGTTGATCATGCCCTTGCCGCAGATATGATTCGGCAGGCAGCCGAACGGCTGCGCGCAGACGATGTTTTCAAAGCCTGTTTGCTGCAGCTCCATCATCTCGGCCGTGAGCAGCCAGCCCTCGCCCATTTTGTTGCCGATGCCGATCACGCCGTTTACCAGCTTTTTCGTATCGGCGAAGCTGGTGGGCGCGTGGAACTGCGGATAGGCCCGGATGGCCTCGATCATCAGCTTTTCGCGGGCGGCCAGCCAGGAGAGCACCGCGTCCGCACCAAACTCCTCCGCCTTGCTGCCGCCGTACAGGCGCACGGTTTCGGACATATTTGCCGCGCAGTACTGCACAAAGCCCATCAGGCCGGGCAGGTTTACCTCGCAGCCCTCGCTCTGCAAAAAGCGTTCAAGCCCGTTGTTGCCCAGCGGAGAATATTTTACATAGATTTCGCCCACAACGCCCACCTTCACCCTTGGGGTGCGCGTGACGGGAATGGCCGCAAAATCCGCCGCGATGGCCGCAAAGTTTTGCGCCAGATCTTTTTTTGATACGCCGCGCTTTTCGTCAAACTGGCGGGCAACGGCATCTGTCCAGCGTTTTACGCACGCATCGGCCGCGCCGGGCTCGTTCTCATAGGGGCGTGTCTGGTTTGCAAGGCTCATCAGCGCATCGCCGTAGAAGATCGACGCCACAAAGCGGCGCAGCAGCGTCGGCGAAAGCCGAAAGCCGCTGTCCTTCTCTAAGCCGGAGAAGTTCAGGCTGGCCACCGGCACCTGCCCAAAGCCCGCCTTTACCAGCGCCTTGCGCAGCAGATGGATGTAGTTGGACGCACGGCAGCCGCCGCCCGTCTGCGTGATGAGCAGCGCGGTGTGATCGAGATCGTAGGCGCCGCTTTTCAGCGCGTTGATAAATTGCCCGATCACAAGCAGCGCGGGATAACAGGTATCGTTATGTACATAACGCAGCCCCTCCTGCGCAACGGCGTGGCCGCCCGCGCCCAGCACCTTTACACGGTAGCCCTCATCCTCCATCGCGGCGCGCATCATCTCGAAGTGAATGGGCGCCATATTGGGGATCAGCAGCGTGTATGTGGCTTTCATTTCCGGGGTAAATTTGGGATATGCCTGAATGCTTTGCATGGAAAAGCCCCTCCTTTTGCGGGCGGAAAATATCGTGCGCCGGGGTGTTTCCCCGCTGCCCGTCACACAGCGGGGAGCGATCCCGGCGAATGCTTTATCGCGCCTCGATGGCCGCGAACAGGCTGCGCAGGCGAATGTTCACAGCGCCGAGGTTTGCAATTTCGTCGATCTTAATCTGCGTGTACAGCTTGCCCGCGCGCTGCAAAATTTCGCGCGTTTCGTCCGTGGTAATGGCGTCCACACCGCAGCCAAAGCTGACAAGCTGCACCAAATTCATATCCGGCTGGCCGGCGATGTAGCGCGCCGCCGCGTACAGGCGGGAATGATAGGTCCACTGATTCAGCACGCTGGTGGGGAATTTTTCCACCAGATGCGAAAGGCTGTCTTCGGTGATGACAGCCGCGCCGCAGCTGCACAGAAGCTGATCGATGCCGTGGCTGATCTCCTCGTCCACATGGTACGGCCTGCCTGCCAGTACAATGATCTGCCTGCCCTCGGCGCGCGCGCGGCGGATGATCTCGGCGCCTTTTTCCCGCACGCGGGCCAGATGCGCCTCGTGCGCGGCATAGGCCTTCTGCGCGGCGCGCTTTACCTCATCGAGGCTGATGCCGCAGAAGTACTGCGCCAGAATCGCCGTCATCTTTTTGGGGAATTCCCTGCGGCGGTGGATGCCCACGTAATCGTGAATAAACGGAATGCCTGCAAGCTCCGGGCAGTTGGCCGCAAGCACCTCGGGGTAATAGGCCACGACCGGGCAGTTATAGTGGTTGTCCCCCAGGCCCTCGTCCACATTATATGTCATACAGGGGTAGCAAATGGCATCCAGCCCGCGGCCGGCCAGCGTGCGGATATGGCCGTGCAGCAGCTTTGCCGGATAGCATACCGTATCCGAAGGGATGGTGTCCTGCCCTGCCAGATACAGCGCGCGGCTGGAGGGGCCGCTCGTTTCCACCGCAAAGCCCAGCGCCGTGAAAAACGTGTGCCAGAACGGCAGCAGCTCGTACATGCCAAGCCCCAGCGGAATGCCCAGCCTGCCGCGCAAACCGGGCACGGGCTTGTATTCGGCCAGCATGCGGCGCTTTGCCTCGTACAGGTTCAGCGGGTTTTCCGCGCCGCGGTGCGTGATGGGGCGATCGCACCGATTGCCGCTGATGAACCGCCGCCCGCCCGAAAAGCGATGCACTGCCAGCGGGCAGTGATTGCCGCACAGGCCGCAGCTGACGCTGCGCGTCTCCTGCGTGAAGGCCTCCAGCTCCTGCGGCGAAAGCAGCGCGGAATGCGTTTTGCCCCTGCTGCGGCCATACAGCGCCGCGCCGAACGCGCCCATCAGCCCGGCGATATCGGGCCGGATCACCTGCACGCCCATTTCGCGTTCAAACGCGCGCAGCACGGCTTCGTTGTAGAAGGTGCCGCCCTGCACCACGATTTTTTGGCCCAGCTCGTCCGGGCCGGACGCGCGGATCACCTTGTACAGCGCGTTTTTTACCACGCTCACGGCCAGGCCCGCGGAGATATTCTCAATGGATGCGCCGTCCTTCTGCGCCTGCTTGACGCTGGAATTCATAAACACCGTACAGCGGCTGCCCAGATCGACCGGATGATCGGCAAACAGCGCCAATTTGGCAAAATCCTGCACGGAATAGCCCAGCGCCTCGGCGAAGGTCTGCAAAAAGCTGCCGCAGCCGGAACTGCACGCCTCGTTCAAAAACAGATCGCTGATTGCGCCGTCTTCAATGCGAAAGCACTTCATATCCTGCCCGCCGATATCAATGACGAAATCAACGTCCGGCAAAAAGTGTTTGGCCGCCGTAAAATGGGCTACGGTTTCCACCACGCCAAAATCCGCGCCGAACGCAGCCTTGGCCAGCTCCTCGCCGTAGCCGGTGGCCGTGACGCTGGCCACCTGCAGGCCGGGGCGCATGCGGTAGATCTCCAGCAGCATTTGGCGCAGATGTGCCAGCGGATCGCCCTGATTGGGCCGGTAGCCGGTGTGCAGCAGATTGCCGTCGCCGTCGATTACCGCCACTTTTACGGTGGTGCTGCCGACATCGACGCCAATGTGCACCGGCCCGGCGCATTTGGCCAAAGCCCGGCGCGGCACCGCGGCCTTTTCGTGCCGGGCGCAAAAGGCATCGTATTCCGCCTTGTCCGCAAACAGCGCCGGGCACGAGGCGTACACCGCGTGCGCGCTGTATTCGGCCAGCCGTTCGGCTACCGCGGCAAGATCCAGCGCCTCGTCCGAGTAAAGCGCCGCGCCCAGCGCCACATAGTATAAGCTGTTTTCCGGGCAGGTGCCCGTTACACCCAGTGTTTTGTCAAAGGATTTTTTCAGCTGCGGCAAAAATGTAAGCGGCCCGCCCAGGTAGAGAATGTTCCCCTCGATGCGCCGGCCCTGCGCAAGGCCCGCGATGGTCTGGTTTACCACCGCGCCGAAAATGCTGGCCGCCACATCGCTCAGCGCCGCGCCCTGATTGATGAGCGGCTGGATATCGCTTTTGGCAAATACGCCGCAGCGGCTGGCGATGGTATAGGTTTTCTGCGCGCCGCGCGCCGCCTCGTTCATCTCGTCGGGCGTCATTTTCAAAAGCGTCGCCATCTGATCGATGAACGCGCCGGTGCCGCCCGCGCAGCTGCCGTTCATGCGCACTTCGGCGCCGCCCGTTAAAAACAGGATCTTCGCGTCTTCCCCGCCCAGCTCGATGATCACGTCCGCGTCCGGCGCGTAGCGCCGGGCCGCCACGCGCGTGGCGAATACCTCCTGTACAAACGGTACGCCGCAGGCATCGGCCAGCCCCATGCCGGCCGAGCCGGAGATGGACAGCCGCGCCGGCGCGCCGTGCAGTACCTCGGTGTGCATACGCGCGACAAGCTCGCGCGCCTTTTCCACAATGTGCGAAAAATGGCGCTCGTAGGTTTTATAAACAAGCTTCAGATCATCGTCCAGCACCACGCATTTGATGGTGGTAGAGCCGATGTCAAGACCGATCTTCAGGCGAAGCGCTCCTTTCGTGTTTGAAGTTGCGGCCCCCAAAACCGTTCCTCCGGGCGTTTACGGCCGTTCCGCCGGCCGCACTCCGGCAACCCGGGCATTTACGGCCGTTCCGCCGGCCGCACTCCGGCAACCCGGGCATTTTCGGCCGTTCCGCCGGCCGCACTCCGACAACCCGGGCGGCGGTTTTCCCGGCCGGCCGGGGAGGGGCAATGCGACGGCGTTCGTGGGGTCGGCTTTTTTTGGGAGGATCTTCTTCTTATTTTAATGGTTTGCGCTCAAAAATCAATGTTTTTCTGTGAAATTTGTAGAACTTTTTGTGAATTTTTTGTTTGGAATAGAGAAATTTGTGTTTTTTGCACAGAGCTTTTCCCAAAAAAAGGATCCCCCTGCAGTGAGGATCCTGCTCAAGGGGGATCCTTCGGCCGTCCGCTTTTACCGGCGCGGTTTCTTTATAAACAGCCTAATTTGTGTGCGGGGGGATATTTGCGATCGAGCGGCTGCCGATTCTGCCGGTATGCAGACGGTCCAGCCAATAACGGCGGCGGGGGTAACGCCTGCGGCGCCCGCACAGCCCGCCCGCAGATTTTTTCGCAGCGCCTGCATACTTTTGCCAATGTTTACAGATAATAGCAGCACGAAGGAACCTCTGAACCGATCCGGCCTGCCGGTCGAATCAGAGCTTCCCTAAAGCAAATCGGGAGGCAGCAGTTATGAAAGCAACCGGCATTGTGCGCCGCATCGACGATTTGGGGCGCGTGGTGATCCCAAAAGAGATCCGGCGCACGCAGATGATCCGCGTGGGCGACCCGTTGGAAATTTTTGTTTCCGGCTCGGGCGAGGTGATCTTTAAAAAATACAGCCCCATCGGAGAGTTATCGGATGTTGCGGCACGCTATACCGAGGTGCTGTGCAAAACGGCGGGCGCGGCGGTGGCCGTGACAGACCGCGACCATGTGGTGGCGGCGGCGGGCACGGCGCGCGAATCTGCCGGCAAGCCCCTCACGCCGGCTTACGCCCACGCAGTGGAGCGCCGCCGCCTGTTTACCGCGGCCGACAACGCCACCACGCTGCCCCTGTGCGAGGGCGCGCGCACGGAGGCCTCGGCCGTGATGCCAATTCTGAGCAGCGGCGATCTGGTGGGCAGCGTAGCGCTGACGGGTTCGGTGCCAGACGAAGAAAAGGTGACGCTCGTGAAGGTAGCTGCCGCCTTTTTGGGGCGGCAGCTGGAGGAATAGCAAAGCGCATAAAAAGCGCCGCGCGCGTGTTCGCGCGGCGCCTGCGGCACTTCTGAAAAACAGACCGGAACAAAAAGCCCGCGGGGCTTTGGCTTGATAGGGATAAGGAACTAAATTCACTTACTACTGTTGGCTGACAGTTTCGGAGTGCATACGACAGCCCGCCTGATTCCTAACGAGGATTCAGACGGGCTGTTTTATAAGTCTATGGAGAAACTCGTTTTCCACAAATTCAATATTGAAACGGCCTGTATGGAACTACGGCTTATAGTATGAAGAAAAAATGTCCCGCATTGGTAGAAACTTCTGTGCTGGATGAACTATAAATCGTTGTGATGGAAACCACATCTGCCGGGTCTCTTTCGTTGACGTACTGCGCCCCGATGCTGGAGCTTCCCGTTTTATAGTAAGTGGTGGTACCGGCACTGATCCGTGCGGGAAGTCGTTCAAAGGTCATTTCCCCTGCTGAACCATCCTTCGTTTCTGTGCGCTGCCCCTCGGTTCTGGGCCTGCCATACAGGCGGCAAATGATGAAACAAGCAATGGCCACACCTGCAAGCCAGCCAATTACTCCCTTCAGAAACCAAAGAGCCACATGGATTGCCAGTGCCACCGCCGTCCCCTTTACACCCTTTTTGGCCATGAACGTCATGGCAACGCCCACAACTGTCAGAACGACACCAAACATCACAGCCGCGAAACCGATCCCCAGCGTCTCGGTGATTCCCTTCAGATTTTCGTAGAGAATCACACCCACCAACGTTGCAAGGCACTCAGCGTTTTTCTTTAATAAACTCATAACCTATAATCTCCTCTGTTGTTATACAACTGCTACCATTCAAGATGCGCAGCAAGGTCAGTCAAATATCGCCAATTGATTGGTTTCGTCATCGCTGTTGTGCTCCCGGTATGCAGCTTCGTCATCAACCCAAGACTTTGTAAGGTTCCACCCATATACAAGACTTCGTGCCTTTCCAAGCAGGGTATTATCCGCAGTGATGGCACCGCTTTCAGTAAACGCCATTACATTGCTCCAGACTCCAAAAGTTTCTATGTAAAAATTGGTATCCGAACGGTCATTCAGGGCGTAAACAATGCTTCCATCTGATTTCAGCCCTGCTACACAGTTGTAAGTCCAAACAATATCCACAATATTGCTCCAAGAATGTACTTCCTCGGGACAACAGGTTTCTGTGCCGTAAACGGTTTCACTGACCAGAGAGCCATCTTTTTTCAGTCCAATCACATTCCAGTAGTCGTCCAAGTCGCCATTCACATAGACCATGGCAATATCGCTCCAGCCCTCCAACTCTTGAATGTCATCCTCCTCATTGGCCCAAAGCCAGGCAGCTGTTCCATCTTCCCTCACAAAAGCAATTACTCCCCAGAACGCTGCGGCGTACTTTACATTTTTGGCCCCCTGTACCAAGTGAGGCTTAATCCCGGGACTGTCCCGCAGAAGTTTGGAGTCAGCCCAGGCCAGCCTACCGTCCTCGGTTACAGCTGCCAAAACCTGAGTGTATGGAGTATTGTCAAAGTGGAAAAAGTCGAAATATTTTACCCGGTAGTCGGAGAAGATGGACTGATTATCATACCACAGCTTTCCATCTTCACCCAGAACGACTACGCAGGAAGCGTATTCATCCAGTCGGATTTCCCGGATTTCAGGAGACGCTTCCCCCCCGGTAACCAGCCGTGTATACTGGGGAAGGCATCGGTAGCCAAAGCCAGAGGTATAGGACGCATAAAGTTTGTTGTCTACCGCATAGAGCGGAGCCGTATTACAGGCAAAACGCATCTTGTTTTCTATCGCCTCGTCTATGGTCCAATGAGCAGACGCAGACGGAAGATTGGCGTTCTCGCATTCTGATTCCGACTTGGTTCCGCTGTCATCGCTTGTCTTGGCGAACGATCCGTTTTCATTGGAGGCCAGATGGCTGTCTTGTTGCCCGCAGGCAATCAGGTTCGCCGCCAGTGCTATTGCCAGTAAAAGTGTCAAATACTTCTTTTTCACTTGAATTCTTCCTTCCTTAATGAAAGATTGGTTCAGACACACTGCCGTTTGACGCACTGATACTGATTTGTTCACCACAGGGCGGGCCAGTCCCCAGGATTTACGCCGGGTTCCTCATCCCTGACCGTACCGTCAGCGAACAGCGCGGTCGTATACCGCTCGTCCGCGTTACAGGCAACGGCAACCACATCTGTCCAGGTGGTAATACCGTGAGACTTATCGTACACATTCCCGGCCACCAGCACTGTCCCGTCTGCCTTCAGACCAACTGTGTGGTTTATTCCGGCGGCAATCATGACAATATCACTCCAATCCTCCACCGCGAGCTTCCCGCCGCTGTCAGACCCGCAGGCCACCACAGTGCCGTCACTCTTTAATCCTACCGTGTGGGCCGACCCTGCGGCAACGGCCACAATGTCAGTCCACTCGTCCACGGCAGTCTGGCCCAAGTCTACATTGCTTTCTTGGATGGCAGTCGCCACCACAGTACCATCGCTTTTCAAGCCGATGATACTACGTGCGCCCACTGCTATGGCGGTGACATCGCTCCATCCCTTCAACTCCTGGGAAATTTGCCCGTAATACGTCGTCTCGGGATCGGTGGAGTCACAAATCACCGTTCCATCCTCAATCAGGGCCACTAGGCCGATGGGGCCGATGCCAGTCCCGAAGGCCACGTCCACTACCCCGGTCCAGTCCAGCTCCTGCATCTCGCCTGTTAAAATGGAACACCGGGTGACTGTACCGCCGACATGAACCACTGCCAGCTGATCGCCGTTGGCATCCATGGCTACGATGTCATTCCACGCAGGAAGCTCTTGCCGGTCTTTCCCTGACGCCATTACCACCGAGCCGTCTGGAAGGATGCCAAAGCAGACGGCGCCTCCACGGGCAATCAAGCTACCGTCCCCGCCCCAGGATATTTTCTGCTCATCTGATTCATTCTGTGTGTTCGGCTGCTCGGTTAGACTGCTGTCCGGATTCAAGCCGGAGTCCTTCGCTTCACTGCCCTGCCTCACGTCCTCTCCATCCCCGTAGGCGACCAGCATCAGTGCCAGGACTGCGGGCAGCAAAAGCGCAAAACATCTTTTTTTCATTAAACTTCTCCTTGTTTTGATAATTTTTCTCCTGTTATATTTTCCTTGCTTAACTTTGATTCTGCACCTCCCTATTTTTTAATTCGCATCACGCAGAGAAAAAGGGACAAAAAATTTGGACCGGGAGCAAAAGTGCTCCCGGTCCTGCGGTATCTGTTTTGTTATTTATCCGGCCCCAACCATCAGGGGCAGGTCAAAGCTGTGCTCCCAGCGCATACTCAGCGGCTCGCATACTGTGAACAGGACATTGGAAGGATCGTAGCAGCCATCCCAGCCCGCAATGGCCAGCTCCACGACATTGTCCTCCTCCCCATCAGAAACAGGGCTGCAATGGAGGCCATAGCTGTTGAGGGGGATAAAGCTGCCGTCTGGTCCGGTAGCAACATCATAGAGGACCTTGCTCTGCACCTCCATCTCCTCCGCCGGTTTCAGAAGGCATCCTGTCAAAACCAGATCCTCCGAGGACTCATAGCGCAGCCGGAGGGTCCAGCACCGGCAGCCCTCCTTCACGGTAAACGGGCCGCCTTGTCCGGGGATCGGCTCGCCCAATTGGACCTCCAGGGGCTGGCAGCTCTCAATGGACAGTGTCCCTCCAGGCACCGGGTATTTCTGATCATCCCAGGTCCCCTGCTCCAGGTCCAGCCGGAAGGTGACAGGCTCCTCCAACGGCGCGGTCAGGTAGACATAGGGCACATGGAGGGTATAGTCCCCCGGCTGGGCCGGCCCAAAGCTCCAGTTGTAAAAATATTCGTTGTTATAAGACGAGGCGTAGTTACATTCTCCCATCAGCTCCTGCCCGTCAGGAGCGGTAACGGTAATGTCCCCCTTTTTGCCCTCCATGAGACGGCCCCGCAGCAGGTAGGTCAGGAGGGTCTCTCTGCCGGTGCTGAGGGGATAGATACCCACCATGAGGCGGCCCTCCTCCAGCCGCGGGATGGCCAGCAGCCCGCCCCGGCTTCCCATTTGGTTGGAATATTCAGATACCCGACCTGCCTCCACCCGGGTCAGGCGGCAGCTGAAGTCCATGTCAAACAGGGTAAAAGCCGCTTCAACGCCATCCTCCCACCGCGGGATCTCCTCCGGCTCAAGTGTATGGAGCTTCAGCTTTATTGCCCAGTAGTAGCCGCCGCCTTCCTCCTGAGAGGTCTTCCGGTCGAAGCCTGGGTAAAACGGACCGAAGCTGGCCCCGTTCAATGTGACAGCGGTATCGACTACTTCACTGCTGAATGTATCAAACGCGCCATCCTCGTCCCACATCATTTTTTCCATAATAGCCGGGTCTGACGGCTGATAGTCCATCAAAATATACATCTCGTCATTGAGCAGCAGGGCGTCATGGATCAGGTAGGTCCCTGGATAGGCCCCGCTGTCGTTTTCCACCTGAGCCGGCTCCTCCAAAATGAAGACCAGAGACTTTGGATCGCCGCTGATCCCATAGCCAGGAATGATGCCAAAATACCGCAGCAGCGTGTAGGCGCAGGCGGCCAGCACGGCCAGCAGGCCCAGGACCAGGAGGCCCAGCAGTAGCATCCTCATCTTAGACAGGCTTCGCTGATGGCGTTTTTTCACGGTATCATAGGATAGGCCCAGGCTGTCGGCAATTTCCCGAGCTGTCATGCCGCTGTAGTATTTCATGCGAATGATCTCCGCGTCCTCCGGCTTTAGGGCGGCCATAGCCCGTTCCAAATCGACCCGTGCCTCTATCACCTCCGAAATGGACGCAGGCTCTTCCAGAGGAGTGTCCGCCTGCTTATCCCACAGGACATTTTTTCGGTAACGGCTGACGGCGAGATTTCGCATGATCTGCGCCAAGTAGGCGGCCAAATTGCCTTTCTCCGAATCGAACCGATCCCGGTAAATATAAAATTCCAGAAATGTATCATTGACGCACTCTTTGATATCCTCCGGATTTTTCAGATGATGCTCCGCCACATGCCAAAGAAGTCCAGTGTACTGTTCCACCATCGCTGCCATTCCCGTATGTGGGTCATAATCCAGCATACGCAGCAATTCCTGTTCTGAATATTTTCTTAGGGACGTTTCCATCGCTATGTATTATCCTCCAAGTTTAGAATACTTTCTAAAAAAGTATCTTGCACATTATAACAAAATCCAAGCCAAATAGCAAATTACACTTTTGAAAGCAGAAATTAGACACCTCAGAACGTCAACAACAGCATTTTGGGCAGATATTCTATATCACAAGACCTGATATACTTCACTGCCCGCTCTGCAAACACCTTGCTTACCATCGTATCCCACTCGGCCAGCCGGACGATTTCCGCTGTACCGCTTACAAAGTCAAACTGAATTTCGCCCCACTTGCCGTCGCAGTCTGCCTGATACTCGTAGACTGCGGCGGCGATTTTCTTTTTTGTCCGCTTCACCGATTTCCGCCGGAGCCGGACGGCATGGAGCGCACCAGCCTCCGCCAGCAGGGCGGTCAATTTCTCCACCGCCCGCCGATACGCTCTCTCCGCGCCGCTGGCGGTACTGCCCTCGAACATCACCGCCAGTTCCTCAAAAGACTTACGTTCAGACGACGGACTGACCCGGCCACAGGTCATGCAGATGGCGTTTCGTTCCTCCAAAAGCCGCTGCTCCCGATAAGACAATTTCTCAAAAGCGGTACGAACCGCCTCCGCCTGAACACCATTCCAGAGGATTGCCGTATAATCCCATGAATCATCCCTGGTCACATCCTCGCCGGTTTCCTCTCCGTCCTCGTCCTGGGCCGTAACATAGAGTGAAACCCGGCTGCGGTTGAGCCGGGCCACGGTCAAATACTGCTCCGCTGTTTCCTCAGAACAGCCCACTCTTGCGGCATACTCGCTGACAACCTCACCCTTGGATTTGCCGGTTTCGTTGTAGAGCCACGCAATACCCCGCACCCGCTTGTACTCGTCCAGAGAGGAAAAGGAACCGCTTTCTTCCATCATGCGGCATTGGATCAGTGCGTTTCCAATCGCGTGGTGGGCGTATGTGAGAAACTCCGCACCCTTGTACGGGTCATAACTTTCCAGACATTCCAGCATAACAAGAACACAGTTTTGTTTATAGTCCAGAAACTTCTCCGGGTCGTATCTGTCCAGCCCCTCCCGCAAGAGAAAGTTTGTGATCCGCCTATTCAGCCGAGGTTCAATGTGGTGCAGGAAGAAAGCGAAAAAGCAGAGGTCATTCCACGTTTGCGCGGCAACGATGCATTCATTGACCGTATACAGCTCCGGCGGCGGGGGCGTGAGCTGGTACACATGGGTGACTTCAAACATGGTGAGGCCGTGGGCGCTTCCCCGAAACGGATATTTTGCAAATCGTTCTTTCACTGCCTCACCACCTCCGTCATGTCAAATAGGTCTGCGCCTCCGCCAACAATGCTTCCTGCGTCATTTCCGTTTCATAAGAACCAGCGGCATACTCCTGGTCAGCGATGGCCCTTTCCAGCTTGTTCTTTGCCAGCCGCTTCATCACGGCGGCAGTCTGTTCATCCAGCGTCCCCCGGTGCAGTTTCTGGATGATCGTGTTGGTGCGGCGCTCATAGATTTTCTTCAGCGGGTGATCGTCAGCCCGTTCCCTCTGCTCCCGCCCTCGAAGATTGCCGACCTGACGGCAGGTGCGCCCGCGCTTGTCTCCCGGAGCCAGACCGCCGCAGTATTTTGTGGGCCTCGCGTCCGTAGTCAGGAACCATGTTCCGCAGATGGGGCATTTGCGAGGCGCATGGCCTACGCTCAGGCCCTCGAACAAGTCAGAGCGGAACATCCCCACAAAAGAGACATAGTGCATCCGCTTCACAAGCTGAGATTTCTCTTTGCCGGGAATGGTCGCGGCGGCATACTGGACAGAGGCATTGGCAAGGGACATCCATCCAGGATTGTCCGCCGTCATATCAGGATTGACGGAAAAGTATTGCCCGAAGCTGGCGGCGTATCCATCCGGCGTTCTGTCGCTCTCATGAAGTTTTTCCGCAAACGGCAGAAGCTCCCGCTTGAACTCTGCCAGGGAGAACCCCAGGTGCGCCATAACAGGCAATACCCGCAGCAGAGTGAGCGCCTTCTGGTATTCCGGCGAAACCGCCCCGGCAAGATTTCCAGATTTCGCAAAATCCGTTGTGTTTTGCAGATAGTCCTCCGAAAAAACGGCATCCATATAACTGTGGACAATTTCATATTCCAGGCAGGAGAACGGCGGCACATTTCGCAAAAGTTCCACGATCTGAAAGGCGCTCTCCCTCGCCGCTCCCATCTGCGCTGTGTCTGCCTGCCCAAGCTGGAGCGTCCCCATATACAGGTTGAGCGGCATACAGAGCTGGGACAACTTCGCTATGACCTCATCGGAAATGTTCAGCGCGGCGCAGGCCAGCGTCCCGGTCGGCATGGACTCCCCCTCATAGGTCACGTTGTCCTGCCAGAAATCCAGCGTCAGGAGCGTGTGTTCAATCAAATTCAAACGCCTCTCCCCCTGTCATGTTTTTTATTTCTTATTATACCACAGACGTCCCCGATTGGAAAGATGGCTTGTCATGTTTTTTGAAACGGTGCTGTCATGCTGTTAGCCTGCTTTTTTCGATTTTGCTCATAACCATAATAGAAAGCCGTTGGCTGGTTGCGCAGGAGCATACCAGTCAACGGTTCTTTTTCGGAAGTCGAAGGACTTCCGAAAAATGCGGGAGTGCAGAGGGCAGCAGGCCCTTTGCGCCAAGTCCAGAGCGGCGAGCATCTGGTCAGTGTCCAGAGGTGGACGCTGGGGTCCCCGCCGAAACCCAGCGCAGCGGTTTCGGTGGGGAGAGGATGAGCAGCGGAGTGAGCGAGCTTTCGCCGTAGGCGGAAGCGAGGGATACGGAGCTTGCGACGACGAGGGCCGGGTGCAGGGCGGCAGCGCCTGTTGGGTGTCCAGAGGGCAAAGCCCTTTGGGTCGGGTGCAGGGTGACAACGCCTGCTCCGGTGTCCAGAGGGTGAAGCCCTTGGCCCAGTAAAGTGATGCCCTGCGTCACTTTATACTGGGTTATTATCTGGCGCAAAGCACGCAGATTCGGCGGCTTCGCCGCCCCCTGTCCACTCCCGGAACAGCAAAAACGAGAAACAGGAAGGAGAGCAGAATGGCAAAAAGACTGACCCGGCACAACGGAAGAGCCGGAAAAAGCGGAGTCTATAAATCAACGCACAATGACAGAACCTTCGATACCGAACACGCCGGCCACATTGACGGCGAGCGCATTCAGCAGAACATCTATTGGGACTGCTTCCGGGGCGCGACCTATCCGGCCCAGCAGGATGGCGAGGTGTCGTTCGCGGATGTGGAGCGCACCTTTTACCTGAACCGCTACTCGGATTACCTTGACGGCCAGCATGAGCGGAACGCCAAACGCCGCCACTCTGAGCGTGACCGGAGTGTGGATGATTTGTTGGCTGACAAACGCTTCTGCCCGGAGGAAACCATCTACCAGATCGGCACGATGGAGGACTCTGTTTCCCCAGATGTGCTACTGGAAATTGTCGGGGAATTTATGATGGAGCTGGAGCGCCGTTTCGGGGAACACATCCATGTCATTGACTGGGCGCTCCATCTGGACGAGGCCACGCCCCATATCCATGAGCGTCACGTTTTCGACTATGTGAACCGCTATGGCGAGGTGGAACCGAAGCAGGAAAAGGCGCTGGAGGCTTTAGGGTTTGAATTGCCCGACCCGGAGAAAAAGCCGGGGCGCACCAACAACCGGAAGATGGTTTTCGATGGGGTCTGCCGGGTCATTCTGTTTGACATCTGCAAACGGCATGGTCTGGCTGTCGAGGTAGAACCCGACCCCGGCAACCGTGGACGCAGCTATTTGGAGAAGAACGACTATATCATCCAGAAGCAGAAGAAATTGATTACAGAGCAGGAGACGGCGATTGAAGAAAAATCGCGAGAGCTGGAATCCGTGTCGCTCCGGCTGGAGGATGCCGAGGCCCTGATTGATGAGGTCACGGAAATTGCCTATGACAAGGCCGTGGAGCTTGTGACCGATGCCGTCCGCGCCGAGACGCAGTTGCAGGACGAGAAGATCGTCTCTGATTACAAAGATTGGTGTCTGGCCCCGGAGCGGCTCTTTTCCCCAACAGAGAAAGGGCTTATCCGCAAGGTGCTGGGAAAGGCGCAGGAGCTGATCCGCAAAGCCGCTCAAAAGGTGCTTGCCAGAGTGCAGGCGGTCTTGCGAAAGCCGGAGGTCAGGACCGCCGCCACCAGGCAAATTAAGGAGAAGGCCAGAGAGTCTGTCCTCGCTAAACTGGAACAGGGCAGGGCCGAGATTGCCAGACAAGACGCGGAACGCAGGGCGGCGCAGTCCACAACGAGGCACGGCATGGAGCGGTGATTGCTATTACACTGACAGAGGGAATTTCGGAAGCCGCTGCCGAAATTCCCTCTGTCACGTTTTTTGAAACAGGGCTGTCATGCCATTAGCCCGGTTTTTTCAAATTTGCTCATAACCATAGCAGGAGGGCGCGGCAGACGCCCGATTTTTTACAGATTGGAGGTATGCGAGATTGAATGAAAATGAAAAATTGCAGTCCGGGTTTCCCGACTGGCTGACGGAGAACTACAAACTCATGGAGCCGGTGTTCTGCCGGTCGTTTCTTCGGGAACATCCCATGCGCTGCATCCGGGGGCGGTTCTACACGGTGGACGGGCTGGTGGCGGACGAGAGCAGCTTGAAGCAGAAAATCTACGAGCAGATCAGCCCGTGGCTGGAAATCAAAATCGCCAGGAAGGTGGACGAACTTCTGAACGCCCTGCGGATGGCGGCGTACTCGGAGCCGATAGCGTTGGAGTGCGACCGTATCCATGTTGCCAACGGCACATTGTTTGTGGATGGCCGGTTCTCTCCAGAGAAAGCCTACTGCAACAACCGCCTGACCGTTGCCTACCGGCCTGACGCGCCGCCGCCGGAGAAGTGGCTGCGCTTTCTGGCGGAACTGCTGTACCCGGAGGACATCCCCACCTTGCAGGAGTACCTGGGCTACTGCCTGCTTCCCACCACCAAGGGCCAGAAGATGCTGATGCTCATCGGCAAGGGCGGCGAGGGCAAAAGCCGGATCGGGCTGGTGATGCGCTCCATATTCGGGGACAGCATGAACACCACCAGTATCCAGAAAGTAGAGAACAACCGGTTCAGTCGCGCCGACCTGGAGAGCAAGCTGCTGATGGTGGACGATGACATGGACATGAGCGCCCTGCCCAAGACCAACTATATCAAATCCATCGTGACCTCGGAGTGCAAGATGGACATGGAGCGCAAGGGCATCCAGAGCTACCAGAGCCAGCTTTATGTGCGGTTCCTCTGCTTCGGCAACGGGGCCTTGACCTCCCTCCATGACAGGTCCGACGGTTTCTTTCGCCGCCAGATTGTTTTGACTACGAGGGACAGACCGGCAGGGCGGACGGATGACCCGTTCCTCTCTGAAAAGCTGATTGCTGAGCGCGAGGGGATATTCCTCTGGTGCTTGGAAGGGCTTCACCGCCTGCTGGTAAACAATTATCGGTTCACCATCAGTGACCGGGCCAGGGAGAACATCGCGGTCGTAGTCCGGGAGGCCAACAACATCGTGGACTTTCTGGCCTCTGCCGGTTATGTCCAGTTCAAGGCGGACAGCGAGACCGCTACCCGTGACCTCTACGCTGCCTATAAGGTCTGGTGTGAGGACAACGCCGAGAACCCGCTTTCCCCAAAGAGCTTTTCCGGCTTTGTTGCACAGAACGCCGATGCCTATCGTCTGGAGGCTACCAACAATGTGTATATCGGCAGCGGCAAGCGGTGTCGGGGCTACCTGGGAATTGAGGTCTTGATAAAGCCGACTGCTTTATAAAAAAGAAATGAAATTATCTGTACATGAGTACAGGCGTACACAGGAGGCCATCCCTGTACCGATGTACGTGTGTACGGATAGTTTTGAGTTCGCCTTTATCTTTTTATAGGCGGTCATGCCGGACTGGCCCTAAAAAGCCGGGTGAAATTCAATTTTTGTGATTTTCGTGAAAAAGGTTGTTCAGCAGTGAACGGATTACACCTGTTGGTGATTTACCGAACCGTGTAGCCACTTTGCGGACAAGCGGTCTTTCCCACGGTTTCGGCGGGTGTCCCACGGAACTGTGAAGTGGACAGGTGGCCTTTGTGACCTGGGCTTCATCATAGCAAATCTGAGCGGAAATTACAACTGCGAAAATCTTCATCATTCCGTGAAAATACTTTGCGGAATACAAAATCAAATTCATCGAAAAGTGAGGAAAAGTTTTGAAATCCGATTTGAGGAACGAGATCAAGGCGTACATTGTACGCCAGGGGATGACCATGCAGGAGGTGGTGGATGTGCTGTCCGATGTGTATGGCTGGTCGGACAGCGTGTCCAATCTCTCCAACAAGCTCCAGCGGGAGTCCCTTCGCTACAAGGAGGCTGTCCAGCTTGCCGACGCGCTGGGATATGACATTCAGTGGGTCCGGCGGAAGGATGCCTGACCCGGAACCAACAGACTATGAATTATGGAGGTACTTTATTGAACGATTTTGAAAACTATGTGTACGAACCCATTGACCTGTGCGCCTGCTATGAGCCGATGTTTGACGCACCCGCCGATTTTATTGAGGAATGGTACAAGGAGCATGGCATGAGGAATCCCTTCGCCTGCAAGGTGACACGCAAAATCGGTAACACTTGGTATATTATCGAGACGGAGTGCGGCGGGGACGAGCCGCTCCCCGGCATGATGCACCGCCTGATTTTTTCGGATAAGGGGGCGGTTTGATGTCGACAAAGCAGTTGGATCATGCTACAATGGAGCCATGCACTACGGTACTGTCAGCTGACCCACACAAGAAAGGAGACAACAACGTGGATCAGCAGAAAATCACGATTTTGTACTGCCGTTTGAGCAACGAGGATTTGGTGGATGGGGAGTCAAACTCGATTGCGAATCAGAGAAGCATCCTCAGCAGCTACGCTGCTTCCCACGGTTTCACGAATACCAGGGTGCTGGTAGATGACGGGTACACCGGGACGAACTTCAATCGCCCCGGTGTCCAGGAGGGACTTGCCTTGGTGGAGCAGGGCTTGGTTGGCACCTGGATTGTTAAGGACATGAGCAGATTTGGCAGAGACTATTTGCAGGTCGGTCGGTTTACGGAAATCGTCTTTCCGAGCTACGATGTGCGGTTCATTGCCGTCAACGATGGCGTGGACAGCGAACGGGGAGACAACGATTTCACGCCTTTTCGTAATCTTTTTAACGATTTTTATGCCAAAGATACCAGCAAAAAGGTTCGTTCTGTTCTGAAAGCCAGAGGCACCAGCGGCAAGCACATGGGCAAACCGCCCTACGGCTACCGTTTTGACCCGGCTGACCGTAACCACTGGATCATTGACGAGGAGGCTGCGCCGGTGGTCAAGCGTATCTTTGACCTGTCGATTGCCGGAAAGGGACCGAGCCAGATCGCCCGGATTTTGGAGGCAGACGAGGTTTTGACCGCCAAGGCGTTGTACGCCCAGCGGAAGGGTGGTCTGCTGCCGGAGCGTCCCTTTCATTGGATGGAGCAGTCTGTTGTCGGCATTCTGGAACGGATGGAATACACCGGCTGCGTCTGCAACTTTAAAACCTACTCCAAGTCCTATAAGCTCAAGAAGCGCATCCCCAACGCCAGTGAGGATATGTTCATTCTGCCCGACACGCAGGAGGCCATCGTGCCGAAAGAGCAGTGGGACAAGGTGCAGGAGCTGCGCCAGCACAAGCGCCGCCCTGTTAAGGGAGAGCGTCAGGGGATGTTTGCCGGTTTGGTGGTCTGCGCTGACTGCGGGAGCAAACTCCACTTCGCAACCTGTAAGAACTTTGAGGGTAGACAGGATCACTACGTCTGTGCCAAGTACAAAAGCGGACGGGGGACCTGTTCGGCGCACTATATCCGGGAGGATGTTCTGCGGGATGTGGTGCTTGAGCGCATCCGGGCTGTAACGGACTATATCCGGGCCAATGTGGAGGGCTTTCAAGAGGACTGGCTGATGTGCCGGAGAGAGGAACAGGAGAAGTCCATCCGGGAGGATAAGCGGCGGCTGGAGAAGGCGAAGAAGCGTCTGGCGGACATCGACAAGCTCATCACCCGTATCTATGAGGACATGGTACTCGGCAATCTGAGTCAGGAGCGTTACCAGAAGATGCTGGAGGGCTATGAGGCGGAGCAGGCCAGTCTGAATAATGAGATCATCGGTCTGGACGATTGGGTAGCGACCCGTGAGGAAATGGAGGACAATGTTGACCAGTTCCTCGCCCTGCTGGAAAAGTATGTGGACATCCCGGAGCTGACCCAGACCATCGTGAATGAGTTCATCAAGCAGATCATCGTCTACGCCCCGGACAAGTCCAGCGGCAAACGGACGCAGAAGGTCAAGATCGTTTTCAACTTCCTGGAGGAAGTTGAAGTACCGGAAATCAGCGAACCTGTAATTACGCAAACTACCTATGGACGCAGAAAGACGGCGTGACACACGGTCACGCCGCCTTCTGCGGCAAATAGTTACTTGTCACTATTAAGCCTTGTGTTTTGGCCTGTTTTTCTTTTTGCGGCGCTCCTCCCGCCGCACCATACCGCGCAGCACGCCGCGCGGCTGTACGAAAAAGGATCGCTTGTAATCGAAACGCGGGAATGGTACAATGATACAAGAGGAGCGTTTTACGATCCGGCAAGAGAGGCTGGCGGCGCGCGGGCGCCGGTTCACCCGGCAAAACCGATGCGGGTGCAGCATCCTCTTGCCGTGCAAAAAACCGCGCTGCCGAACCCCTTGGAGAGGAACGACATTCCCGCCGCCGAAGCATAGAGCGCCCCGGCTGCGCAATTTACCCGGCCGTGCCGCCGCGTGTGGCCTGCCAGTAGGCGCTCATGGAAAATTCGGGGCTCTCGGTTTTTTCCTCCCCCAGAAAATTCGGCGGCACAAACGCGTGCGCGGCCTCGACGGTGGGAAATTCCACCTCCGCGTAGAAGAACGCGGTGGGACGCCCCGCGTCCACAAGGCTCACCTCCAGCTCTTCGCCGCCGGGCAGCGCATAAACGCGGAACTCTTTTGTAATAAGATCGGAGCCGGTAAAAACCGTCAGCCGGTCGAACACCTCCTGCGAGATCTCGGTCTCCACCTCCTCGCGCGCCAGCGTGCCCGCGCCCTTAAAGCACAGCATCCATTTGCTGCTTGTGCGCGAAACGCTTTCGCGGATGCGCACCGTGGGGTGTACCGAGATGTAGCCCTGCCGCACGCTGGCCTGCCGCAGCAGCGGCAGCCCGGCAGGAAAGCGGGGGATCATCCATTTGCGTTCAATTTCCATTTTTATCTGCACTCCTCTGTTTTTTTGCAGGATGAAATGGGGCTGCCGGCAAAGCCGCCCCTTCGTGAATTTTGCGTAAATTTCGGCGTTTTGCCTTGGCAAATTGCGCAAAAATGCTTGTTCAGGCAAGCAAAGCACGGCGCATCCGCCCCGGCGCGGCAGGCCCCGGTGCGGCGCGCTTACTGTCTATTATAGTACGCATGGCTTTAAAAAGCGAGGGGAAAGTGATGAAACAGCAAAGAATTTATCCGCAGGCCGTGGTAACGCCAAAGGCGCAGCGCGCGCTGCTGGAGGGGCATCCGTGGGTATACGATACCGAGGTGCTGCGCGCACCCGAAGCCGCGAACGGTTCGATCGTGGATGTGGTGAGCACGAAGGGCCGGTATCTGGGCTCGGGCTTTCTCAGCGTGCACAGCAAGATCCGCATCCGCGTGTTTTCGCGCAGCGCAAACGATATCTTTGACGAAATCTTCTGGCGCCGCCGCCTTTCGCACGCGTGGGAATACCGCAAAACAGTGCTGGACGACGTTTCGTGCTGCCGCATTATCTTTGGCGAGGCAGACCTGTTCCCGGGGCTGACGGTCGACCGCTTCGGCCCGCTGCTGGTAACGCAGACGCTCTGCGTGGGCATTGAGCGGCTGAAGGGCGTGCTGTTCCCGCTTTTGGTACAGCTGCTGCGCGAGGACGGGCAGGAGATCGCGGGCCTGTACGAGCGCAACGATGCGGCGCTGCGCCTGCGGGAGGGCCTTGCGGAGGGAAAGGGCTGGTTCGATCTTTCCGCGCTTGGCCTGAAAACGCCCGAAAGCTGCCGCACGCAGATTGCGGAAAACGGCGTGCGCTATGACGTCGATGTGGAAAACGGCCAAAAAACAGGCTTTTTTCTCGATCAAAGATACAACCGGCAGGCTGTTGCGCGCATGGCGCAGGGCAAAACGGTGCTGGATTGCTTCACGCATACGGGCTCGTTTGCGCTGAATGCCGCGCGCGGCGGGGCAAAGCGCGTAACCGCGGTGGATATCTCGGCCGACGCGGTGGAAATGGCAAAGCGCAACGCCGCGCTGAACGGCGCTGCAGAAAGGGTAAGCTGTGTGCAGGGCAATGTGTTCGAGCTGCTGCCGCAGCTTGCGCAAAGCGGCTCGCCATATGATTTTATTGTGCTCGATCCGCCCGCGTTCACAAAATCCCGCCGCACCGCGCCGGACGCGCTGCGCGGCTATAAAGAGATCAACTACCGCGCCATGAAGCTGCTGCCGCGCGGAGGCTACCTTGCCACCTGCAGCTGCAGCCATTTTGTAACGGACGCCATGTTCCGCGCCATGCTGGCGGATGCCGCGCACGACGCCGGCGTACAGCTGCGCCAGATCGAGGCGCGCCAGCAGTCTCCGGATCATCCGGTGCTCTGGGGCGTGCCGGAGACAGCGTATCTGAAGTTTTACCTGTTCCAGGTGATTTAGGCAGGCCCTGCCCGGGATTTGCTCCGCCTGCCTTGGGCGGCCTGTTATGGGCGGGACCCCGCGCCCTGAAGCGCGGCCGTGTGAACGTTGCCGTGCTCCCGCCCTGCGCTCCCGCTCCGCACCCCGCGCAAAGGGAAACCCCCGCGCCGGAAAGGCACGGGGGTTTTAAGGGGTATCTCTCGGTGTGAGGAGGAATCATGTACAGAAACCCGGATTGCGGCTTCCGTGTCTCTGCGATATATAGTATAAAAAACAAATGCGATGGGTTTATGAAACGCCTGTGAACAAAATGTAAATAGTGGCCGGCGCTGCCGCGGCTTTTGCCGATTGCTGCCGGTTATAAGAAGATCCCGCCGGGTTTGCTTTTTCCTGTTCAGCCCGCGGCGACCCACTTTTTTACGGCCTCGACGGTTTGGGGGATATCGACGCCCTTGTCCTGATCGAACTTGCTTTTATTGAGCAGCGCCCGGAAATCCTTTACCGTGTAGTGCCCCGTTGTGCGCGGCAGCATCAGCGTTGCGCTTTTGTTTGTAAATACGCATACAGTCTCTACCGGAATATTGCGCAGCTTTGCGGCAAACAGCGTATCGCGCACCAGGCGGCTGTCCGCCTCGGCGGCGCGCATGGGGTTTGCAAACGAGACGCGCTTGCCGGCGTCGAGCTGCAGCCACATTTCGTCCTCAAGGCTGCCGTAGATCTGCCCGCCCAGCCCGATGCACTTCACGCACAGCAGGCCGAACCAGCCCACGAGGATAAAATCCAGATCGGCGTATTTGCCGTCCTTCGCAAGCTGCGCGGGCGCGATCACCTGATATTGATGCAGCACTGCGAAGCGCTTTGCAATGCGCAGCGGCTCTGCGCTCTTTTGGGAATCGTTCAGATTTTTGGCCTTGCGCGGCTTTTCGAGCCCGTCGTTCTTTTTCCCTGCAAAGAGAAAGTAGATCGCGACGGAGCCGGCGACGATGACCAGAATAAACACAAGATCACTGACCATGAAACAACCTCCTGCCAAGCCATGCGTGCCGGCGGGCACGCTGTATGAAACCAGTATAGCAAAGATCGAAAAAAAACACAAGGAAAGCACGGGCAAAAGTTTTGGATGGCGTTGGCTTTTTGGAAAGACGCCGGCAACAACGTCAGAACGGAAACGGGGCGGGAAAGCCTGAAGCATCAAAAATCCTGCGGGGCGGTCTGCTTTGCCCGCGCGGGCGGCGCGCTGCGCGTGCAGCCGGAGAAGGTGCTCACCGTGCGGCTGCACGCGCCGGCCAAGGCGCAAAAAACGTAAAGCAAAGGCGCTACGCTGCCAGGGCGGGCTTTACCAGATAGAAGTATGCCAGCACCAGAACGCCCAGCGCGATGCGGTACCAGCCGAACACCTTAAAATCGTGCTTTTTTACATAGTCCATCAAAAAGCGGATACACGCAAGCGATACCGCAAACGCCACCACGCACCCCGTAAGCAGCAGCCACGGTTCCGCGCCCGAAAAGCCGCCGCCCTCCACAAGGAACTTTAAGATCTTGATGAGGCTGGCCCCGGCCATGGTGGGAACGGCCAGATAGAACGTAAATTCCGCCGCCACGGTGCGCGAGCAGCCGATGAGCATTGCGCCGAGGATCGTTGCGCCCGAGCGGCTGGTGCCCGGCACAAGCGCCAGCAGCTGAAACACGCCGATGAACAGCGCCATGCGATAATTGATCTGCGCCACGCGCCGCACGGAGGGACGGCGGCGGCCCACCGTGCGCTCCATCAGCAGGAAGAATACGCCGTACAGGATCAGCATGGCCGAAACCACCGGCGGGTTGTGCAGATGCTCTGTCATCCAGTCGTCCAGCGGCAGGCCGATCAGGGCGCTGGGCAGAATGGCCGCCAGCACATGGAACCACATGTCCCACACGTCGCGGCGGCAGTACCGCCCCACAAGGCCCTCGCCCGGGCCGTGCAGGCAAAACGGCCACAGCCTGTTCCAGAACATCACTACAACGGCAAGGATCGCGCCGAACTGGATCACGACGTCGAACATCTCCAAAAAGGCGTCCGAGGCCTGCAGGCGGATAAATTCTGCCGCAAGGATAAGATGCCCGGTGCTGGAGATGGGCAGCCATTCGGTGATGCCCTCGATGATGCCCAGCAGTGCGGCCAGCAGGTAATTTGCCATGGTGCTTCCTCCGTTTTGTTTGTTGTTTTTGCAAAAGAAACAGCCCGCCGGGGGCTTTTCCAATATGCATATGCGGGCGCTACGGCGCCAAGACCAGCCCCACAGGGCAGTGATCGGAGCCGGGGATCTCGCTGCAGATCAGCGCGTCGCAAAGCCTTTGCCGCAGGCGCTCGCTGATGAGGAAATAATCGATGCGCCAGCCTGCGTTCGTGGCCCGCGCGCGGTGCTGATAGCTCCACCATGTATAGCGGCCCGCGGCGGTTGGGTACAGCGCGCGGAACGTATCGGCAAAGCCGCTTGCCAGCAGCTGCGTCAGCTTCGCGCGCTCCTCGTCGGTAAAGCCGGCCGAGCCGCGGTTCGGCCCGGGGTTTTTCAGATCAATCTCTTCATGCGCAACGTTCAGATCGCCGCACACGACAACGGGCTTTTGCCGGTCGAGCGCGCACAGATACGCGCGCAGCGCGTCCTCCCAGTGCAGGCGGTAATCCAGACGCCGCAGCTCGCTCTGGCTGTTCGGCGCATAGAGGTTTACCAGATAAAAATCCCTGTATTCCAGCGTAAGGGCCCGGCCCTCGCGGTCGTATTCCTCCCGGCCGATGCCGTAAAGCACGTTCAGCGGCTGTGCGCGTGTGAACACCGCCGTGCCGGAATAGCCCTTTTTCTCGGCGCTGTACCAGTACTGATGATAGCCCGGAGGCGAAAACTCTGCCTGTCCGGGCTGCATTTTTGTCTCCTGCAGGCAGACGATGTCTGCGTCCAGTGCCGAAAAGATTTCGGCGAAGCCCTTCTTCAGCACTGCGCGAAACCCGTTCACGTTCCAGGATATCATCTTCATAACGACGCCCCCGCCCCGTTTTTTCAAAAAATCGCGTTTTCCCGCGCGGCCGGATTGCTTTAAAAAAGAACCGCGTTTCCCCGTGCCGCCGCGGCCCGTTTCAAACGCCGTCTGCACAGGGAACGCCTGCTTGCGCGGCGGCCAGCGGGATCACTGCGTTCAGGCTGGGCACGACCGCTCCGGCGAGGCGCTCCATCTCGGGTGTGGGCGGGTCGATGTCCGGCACCATCACCGTAAAGCATCCGGCGGCCGCGCCGGCGCGCACGCCGTTGTAGGAATCCTCCAAAACCATGCAGGCGGCGGGCGGCGTATCCAGCGCTGCCGCAGCACGCAAAAAGATCTCAGGGTCGGGCTTGGAGCGCGTTACGGCTTCGCCGCCGATCACGGCGGAAAAATACCCGCGCACGCCCGTGCGCTCCAAATTGCGCAGCACGCGGCTGCTGTGGGTGGAGGAGGCCACCGCCATTTTGCAGCCCATGCCGCGCAGCGCGTCCAGCAGCGCGAACAGCCCCGGGCGCAGCGGAATCTGCCGCTCCAGCCGCGCGCTGATCTCGCGGATGGCCTGCGCGGCAAGCGCGTCATACGGAAAATCCGCGCCGAAGCGCTCCCAAAGGGCGGCGCGGCCGCCCTCGTAATTGCGCCCCCGCAAAAGAGAAACATCCTGCGAGGTCATGGCAAAACCGTTTCGGTTTGCCACATCGCACCATACCGTGTCCGACACGCGCTCGGTGTCGAACATCAGGCCGTCCATATCAAAGAGCACAGCGCGCAGCCGTTCCATAACCTCTACCGTCCTTTTTGAAAAATCGCCCGTGCCGCGGGCTGTACCCGAGGCGGTTCCTGAAACCATTATATATGCAACCTCCGCGAAAAGCAAGCCGTGCCGGCCGCGCAAAAAACAATGCGAAAAAACGCCGCGCCCCTCTTGTAAAACGCCGGTAAAGGCGCTAATATATAAATATTGTAAAGGCCTGCGCTTTTTTGCGCCGCACCCGTCCGCGCAAGGCACAGCCCTGAAAGAGGGGAAAGAAATATGGAAGAGATTAAAATCATCAAAACCGGCAGCCCGAAGGCAAAGCCCGACGAAGGGGCGCTGGGCTTTGGCGCTTATTACACCGACCATATGTTCATTATGGATTACACCGAGGGGCGCGGCTGGCATTCGCCGCGCATCGAGCCGTACCGCGCGCTCACGCTGGACCCCGCCGCGCTGGTGTTCCACTATGCACAGGAATGCTTCGAGGGCATGAAGGCGTACCGCACCGCGGACGGCCGCGTGCTGCTGTTCCGGCCGGAGAAAAACGCCGAGCGCATGCAGCGCACGCATCGGCGCCTGTGCATTCCGGAGATCCCCGCGGAGGATTTTGTCGCGGCCGTGAAGGCCCTGGTAAGCGTCGATAAAGACTGGGTGCCGCACGAGCCGGATACCAGCCTCTATCTGCGCCCGTTCACCATCGCCACCGAGGCGGTGCTGGGCGTAAAGCCCAGCGCGACGTATCAGTTCATTATTATCGCTTCACCCTCCGGCGCATATTATGCCGAGGGGATGAATCCGGTAAAGATCTATGTCGAGAACGAATATGTCCGCGCCACACCCGGCGGCACGGGCTATATCAAGTGCGGCGGCAACTACGCCGCCAGCCTCATCGGCCAGATGAAAGCGCACGAGCTGGGCTACAGCCAGGTGCTGTGGCTGGACGGCGTGGAGCGCCGGTACGTGGAGGAAGTGGGCAGCATGAACTGCTTTTTCAAGATCGGCGGCGTGGTGCGCACCGCGCCGTGCACCGGCACGGTGCTGCCCGGCATCACGCGTATGAGCTGCATCGAGCTGCTGCAAAAGTGGGGCTATACGGTAGACTGCGAAAACCGTCTGCCGCTTGCGGATGTGCTCGCGGCGGGCAGGGACGGCACGCTGGAGGAAGTATTCGGCACCGGCACGGCCGCCGTCATCAGCCCGGTGGGCGAGCTGCGGTATGAGAACGAGGTGCTGACGGTCAATGGTTTCCAGACAGGCCCGCTCACGCAGCGCCTGTACGATACGATCACCGGCATCCAGTGGGGCCGTTTGCCCGACGAGCTGGGCTGGACCGTGGAGGTAAAGTAAGACGCTGCCTTCGGCAGCCGCCGCCCCCTGCCCGGCGTTCCGGCCGAGGCGGGGCTTTCTTTGAATATCGGCGGAAAACGAGAGGAAATTACAGGTATGAACATTATTATCGTGGGAGACGGCAAGGTAGGCGTTGCTCTTACAGAGCAGCTTTCGCAGGAGGGGCACGACATCACCGTGATCGATTCTAATCCCAAGGTGCTGGAGCAGAGTATAGAATCCTACGACGTGATGGTGGTGCACGGCAACGGGGCGTCCATCAGCGTGCTGAAGGACGCCGGAGTGGAGACAGCCGATCTGCTCATTGCCGCCACCAGCCGGGACGAGATCAACCTGCTCACCTGCATCGTGGCGCGCAAGCTGGGCGCAAAGCACACCATCGCCCGCGTGCGCAACCCCGAATATACCGAGCAGCTGGTGCTGATGCGCGAGGAGCTGGGCCTTTCCATGACGGTGAATCCGGAATACGCCGCCGCGCGCGAGATCCATCATCTGCTGCAGTTTCCGTCGTTTCTCAAGCGCGATTCCTTCGCGCGCGGCCGTGTGGAGATCGTGGAGGTTCACGTGGACGAGGCCTCCAGCCTGGCGGGGATCCCGCTCAAGCGGCTGTACGAGATCGCGCGCGTGCGCGTGCTGGTGTGCGCGGTAGAGCGCAAGGGCGCCGTGCACATTCCGGACGGCGGCTTTACGCTGCAGGCGGGCGATAATATTTACGTTACCGCCGAGGTGCGCGATCTTGCAAAGCTCATCAAAAACCTCGGCATCGTAAAGCAGAAGGTGCGCAACGTGATGATCGTGGGCGGCAGCCGCGTGGCATATTACCTTGCTATGCGCTGCCTCGGCGCGGGCATCGGCGTAAAGATCATCGAGCAGGATCACGACCGCTGCATCGAGCTGGCGGGCCTTCTGCCCGAGGCCGTGATCATCGAGGCGGACGGCACGCGGCAGGATATCCTTTCGGCCGAGGGCATGGCATTCACCGACGCCATCATCACGCTCACGAACATCGACGAGGAGAATATCGTCATCGCCATGTACGCCGGCCATATCGGCGTGCCCAAGGTGATTACCAAGGTGAACCGCACGGAATACGTAAATACGTTCAAGCGCATGGGCGTCGATACGTTCATCAGCCCGAAGGCGCTGTGCTGCACCGATATCGTGCGCTATGTGCGCGCCATGCAAAATACCACGGGCGGCAGCGTGATTACGCTGCACCGCATGGTGGAGGGCAAGGCCGAGGCGCTGGAATTCCGCGCGTCCGAAGCGACGCGCCATCTGGGCGAGACGCTGCTGGACATCCATCTGAAGCCCGGGATCCTGATCGCCGGCATTACACACGGCGCCCGCACGGTGATCCCGAGCGGCAGCGACAGCTTTGCCGCCGGGGACAACATCGTGGTCGTCGCCGCGAGCGGCAGGCCCATCAGCGACCTGAACGATATTTTTGCCGATTGAGCCGGAGGACGCATGAATACAAAAATGATTGCCCGGATGCTGGGCGTGCTGTTTGCGCTGGAGGCGCTGTTTATGATGCCCGCCGTCGCCGTGTGCATCGTTTACGGCGAGATGGGCGCGCCGATGACCGGCTTTTTGTGGACGGCTGCGCTGCTGGCGCTGCTGTCCGGCGGCCTGATGCTGATCGGCCGCAGGGCGACGCGCGATTTTTACGCCCGCGAGGGCTTTATCATTGTGGCGCTGGGCTGGGGGCTGCTCTCGGCCGCGGGGGCGCTGCCCTTTTGGCTCTCGGGCGAGATCCCGCATTATGTAGACGCTTTTTTCGAGACGGTTTCCGGCTTTACCACAACGGGCGCTTCCATTTTGACAAATGTGGAGGCCATGAGCCACGGCTTGCTGTATTGGCGCAGCTTTACGCACTGGCTGGGCGGCATGGGAATGCTGGTGTTCCTGCTGGCCGTGGTGCCCACGGGCCAGGGCGCGGGCTACGGCATCCACCTGCTGCGCGCCGAAAGCCCGGGCCCCACCGTCGGCAAAATCGTGCCGCGCATGCGCCAGACCGCAAGCCTTTTGTATAAGATCTACATCGTGCTCACGCTCATCTGCATCGGCTTTCTTCTGGCGGGCGGCATGCCGCTGTTCGACAGCCTCTGCACGGCGTTCGGCACGGCGGGCACGGGCGGCTTTGGCGTCAAAAACGACAGTATAGCGGGCTACAGCCCGTATCTGCAAAATGTCTGCACCGTATTTATGGCGCTGTTCGGCGTGAACTTCAGCATTTATTTTCTGCTTTTGCTGCGCGAATGGCGCGCGGCGCTGTTTGACGAGGAGCTGCTTTTATATCTTGGCGTGATGCTGGGCGCGATGTTTGTGATCGCGGTGGATGTGCGGCCGCTGTTTTCCGGCTTTGGCGAGGCGTTCCATCATGCATCGTTCACGGTGAGCAGCGTGATGACGACAACGGGCTTTGCCACGGCGGACTTCAACGTGTGGCCGCAGCTTTCGCGCTCGATCCTGTGTATTCTGATGGTGATCGGCGCTTCGGCGGGCAGCACGGGCGGCGGCGTGAAGGTGGCGCGCATTCTGCTGCTGGTTAAGGGGCTCGCGGTGGAGGTGCGGCGCATGCTGCGCCCGCGCAGCGTAAATGTAGTGCGCGTGAACCGGCGCGTGGTCCGCGACGAGGTGCTGCACAGCGTAAACGTCTATATGGCTGCTTACTGTGCCATTGCGGTCACGAGCTTTCTGCTGATCTCCCTGGATGATTTTTCGATGGAGACCAACATAACGGCCGTGATGGCCTGCCTGAACAACATCGGCCCGGGGCTCGATCTGGTGGGCCCCACAGGCAACTACGCGATGTTTTCGCCGTTTGCCAAGCTCGTGCTCTCTATGGATATGCTGCTGGGCCGCCTGGAAATCTTCCCCATTCTGGTGCTGTTCAGCCGCCACACGTGGAACCGCACCCGATAAAATAAAGCGCGCCGCGCAGGGGAGGAAACGAAATACGCAAAAAAGCATCTCCGGACCGTCCGCGTGCTTTCTCTGCCGGCCGCCGCGGCGATATTCTGCCTGTGCTGCACGGCATTCCCCGCGGCCGGGCGCGGGTGAGCGGCGCGGCAGAGCCGAGCCGGGCAACGGGCGCATACACCGCTTTTGCCGTTTAAAACGGGAGCCCCGAACCGGAGGCTTGGCTGCTGAACGGCGGTTCGGATCGGGGCTGTTGACAAAATCTCTTCCTAAAAAATGGGGGGTTTGTTTATCAACGGCCCTGTTTTTTGCCGCAAAACGAAAAAGTTTGTAAAAACTGCCAAAAAATAGGAGATTTTGTTTGTCAACGGCCCTGTTTTTTGTTACAAAATGAAGAAGCTTGTAAAAACTGCACAAATTATTGGGAAGAATTTCTACAAAAAAACGGCAGGTTAGGAAAATCTAACCTGTCGTTTTTTTAACAAGTATCTGATATACTGGTATATGTATGAACCTGCGTACCGGTTTTGCGGTTGTATGGGCCGCGGCGCCGGCAAAAGCGCGGCGCCGGCGGCAGTGTGCCGGAGGGCGTGCCTTGCGGCTCTTTTGCGGCTGTGTGCGTGGGAATCCCATTTTGAACAGAGCCGATGCGGGCGCGCCGTTGGCCAAGCGCCTTTGCAAAACGCACACCGTGTTTTGAAAATGCTCTGGAATCGATACAGGAGGAGTTTTTATGAGGCGCTTTTCCACCGTGCCGTTCTCGGGCACAAAGGAGCAGGAGGCCCGGCTGACTGCCTGGCTGAATGAGCACAAGGCCATGCCGGGCGCGGCGATGCCGGCTCTGCAAAAGGCACAGGAAATTTACGGATATCTGCCCATTGAGGTTCAGCGCATCGTGGCTGACGCGCTGGGAAAACCGCTGGCCGAAATTTACGGCATCTCCACGTTCTATTCGCAGTTCAGCCTGTGCCCCAAGGGCGAATACAAGATCAGCGTGTGCCTTGGCACGGCGTGCTATGTAAAGGGCAGCGGCAAAATTTACGAAAGCCTGCAGGAAAAGCTGGGCATCACCGGCGGCGAATGCACGGCGGACGGCAAGTTCAGCCTGGACGCGTGCCGCTGCATCGGCGCGTGCGGCCTTGCGCCCGTGATGACGATCAACGACGATGTATACGGCCGCCTCACCGGCGACGAGCTGGACGATATTCTGGCGAAGTATTAAGCGATGCGCGAGCTTTCGCTGCATCTGCTGGATCTTGCCCAAAACGCGGCTGCGGCCGTAGGGGGCATGGCCGGCGCGCGGGTGGTGATTCGCCTGACGCTGGACGAGGGGCGGCGCGCCGAACGGCGGGAGGAAGAAGGCGCAGACACCCGCCGTCTGACGCTCTGCGTTGCGGACAACGGCTGCGGTATGACGGCGCGACAGGCGCAAAACGCGCAAAGCCCGTTTTACACCACGCGCGGGGCGCGGGGCGCGGGGCTGGGCATCCCGCTGTGCAAGGCGGCGGCACTGCGCACGGGCGGCGCGTTTTCGCTGCGGAGCGCGCCCGGGTGCGGCACCTGTGCTGCGGCGGTGTTCTGCCTTGGCCACATCGACTGCGCGCCCCTCGGCGATCTGCCGCAAACGCTGGCCGCGATCGTCTGCGGCCATCCCGAGACCGCGTTTGCGGTTTCGGCACGGGTGCTTTCGGCCGGGGGTGAACCGGCAGACGGGGATTTTTTGGCCGAGGCGGCTGCGCTGCGCGCCCTCACGCGCGAATTTGCACCGGGAGATGCCCGCGCGTTTGTGTACATAGAACAATACTTTAAGGAAAAACTTTCCCCATTTTTACAAAAAGGAGAACAGAATATGAAGAGCCTGGAAGAGCTTGCCGCAATCCGCGACAAGATGAAGCAGACCGTTGAAACACGCGAGGCCGCGCACGACGCCACGCGCGTTACGGTGGGCATGGGCACCGGCGGCATTGCCGCCGGTGCGCGCGGAGTGCTGAACGCGTTTGCCGAGGAAGTGAGCAAAAACGGCCTGCACGGTGTGCTTGTTACACAGACGGGGAGCCTTGGCCCCGCCGGCTGGGAGCCGGTGGTAGAGGTGGTGTGCGCGGGCGCGGAAAAGGTAACGTATGTAAAAATGACGCCCGAAAAGGCCGCGCGCGTTGTGGCCGAGCACCTTGCGGGCAAAACGCCCGTTGCCGAATATATGATCGAGAACGCACAGTGAGGAGGAGAGACAATGTATAGAAGCCATGTCATGGTCTGCGGCGGTACGGGCTGTACCTCCTCCGGCAGCGACAAGATTGCCAGAGCGTTTGAGGACGAGATCCGCGCCACGGGCCTGCAAAACGAGGTGTGCGTGGTGCGCACGGGATGCTTTGGCCTGTGTGCGCTGGGCCCCATCGTCGTGATCTATCCCGAGGGCAGCTTTTACAGCATGGTGAAGGAAGAAAACGTCAAGGAGATCGTTGACGAGCACCTGCTGAAAGGCCGCCCTGTTACGCGGCTGCTCTATGACGAGACCGTGGGCGAGGACGGTACGGTAAAGAGCCTCGACGAGACCGCGTTCTACAAAAAGCAGCGCCGCATCGCACTGCGCAACTGCGGCCGTATCGACCCGGAGAACATCGAGGAGTACATTGCGTTCGACGGCTATCGCGCGCTGGGCAAGGTGCTGACGGAGATGACGCCGGACGACGTGATCCAGACCGTGCTCGATTCCGGCCTGCGCGGGCGCGGCGGCGCGGGCTTCCCCACCGGGCGCAAGTGGCAGCTGGCCTCCGGCAACCGGGGCAATGTGCAGAAATACGTATGCTGCAACGCCGACGAGGGCGACCCCGGCGCGTTTATGGACCGCAGCGTGCTGGAGGGCGACCCGCACGTGGTAATCGAGGCAATGGCCATTGCGGGCTATGCCATCGGCGCCACGCAGGGCTATGTGTACATCCGCGCGGAATACCCCATCGCCGTGCATCGCCTGCAGGTGGCCATCGAGCAGGCGCGTGAATACGGCCTGCTGGGCAAGAATATTTTCGGCACGGATTTCTGCTTCGATCTCGACATCAAGCTTGGCGCGGGCGCGTTTGTCTGCGGCGAAGAGACGGCGCTGATGACCTCCATCGAGGGCAAGCGCGGCGAGCCGCGGCCCCGCCCGCCGTTCCCGGCCGTGAAGGGCCTGTTCGGCCAGCCCACCATTCTGAACAACGTAGAAACCTACGCCAACGTGCCGCAGATTATTTTGAACGGCGCGGATTGGTTTGCCGGCATGGGCACCGCCAAAAGCAAGGGCACAAAGGTGTTTGCGCTCGGCGGCAAGATCAAAAACACCGGCCTTGTCGAGATTCCGATGGGCACCACGCTGCGCACCATTGTGGAAGAAATCGGCGGCGGCATCCCGAACGGCAAAAAGTTCAAGGCCGCGCAGACGGGCGGCCCCTCGGGCGGCTGTATTCCGGCCAGCCTGATCGATACGCCCATCGATTACGACAACCTCATTGCCATCGGCAGCATGATGGGCTCCGGCGGCCTGATCGTAATGGACGAGGACACCTGCATGGTAGACATTGCGAAGTTCTTCCTCGAATTCACCGTGGACGAAAGCTGCGGCAAGTGCACACCGTGCCGCGTGGGCACCCGGCGTTTGCTGGAGCTGCTGAACAAGATCACCGAGGGCAACGGCACGATGGAGGATCTGGACAAGATCAACGAGCTGGCCGAATTTATCAAATCGAACAGCCTGTGCGGCCTTGGGCAGACCGCGCCGAACCCGGTGCTCTCTACGCTGCGCTATTTCCGTGACGAATACGTGGAGCACATCGTACACAAGCGCTGCCCGGCGGGCGTGTGCAAGGCGCTGCTGAATTACCAGATCGATCCCGTTAAGTGCAAGGGCTGCACGCTCTGCGCGCGTGGCTGTCCGGCCGGGGCCATCTACGGCACCGTTCGCCAGCCGCACAGCATTGATACCGCCAAGTGCATCAAGTGCGGCGCGTGCATTGAAAAGTGTAAGTTCGGCGCCATTCATAAAGGGTAAGAGGGGGAGCGAGAACGATGGAAACCGTACAGATCAAGATCAACAACGTATCGTATGAGGTCGCTGCCGGCTCTACCATTCTGGAAGCGGCCCACAGTGTGGGCGTCGAGATCCCGACGCTGTGCTATTTAAAGGAGATCAACGAAATCGGCGCATGCCGCATCTGCGTGGTGGAGGTAAAGGGCGCGCGCAGCCTGGTGACAGCGTGCGTATACCCCGTGAGCGACGGGATGGAGATCGTTACCAACAGCGAAAAGGTGCAGGCGGCCCGCCGCACCAATCTGGAGCTGCTGCTTTCCACGCACGATCAGAACTGCCTTTCCTGCGTGCGCAGCACCGACTGCGAGCTGCAAAAACTGTGCCGCGACTACGGTGTAAACGGCAAGCGCTTTGCGGGCGCGCGCGAGCAGTACGCGATCGACGATTCCGCGCCGCACATGATCCGTGACAACAACAAGTGCATTCTGTGCCGCCGCTGCGTGGCGGCCTGCCGGGCCAATCAGGCCGTAGGCGTCATCGGCGCCAGCGAGCGCGGCTTTTCCACGCATATCGGCTGCGCGTTCGAGGCAAAGCTGGCCGATTCGCCGTGCGTTTCGTGCGGGCAGTGCATTACCGTATGCCCCACCGGCGCGCTGACGGAAAAGGACGATACCGCCAAGGTGTGGGCCGCGCTGAACGACCCCGAAAAGCACGTTGTGGTGCAGCCCGCGCCCAGTGTGCGCGCCACGCTGGGCGAGTGCTTCGGCATGCCCATTGGCACGAACGTGGAGGGCAAGATGGTTGCCGCGCTGCGCCGCCTGGGCTTTGACGGCGTGTTCGATACCGACACCGCCGCCGACTTCACCATCATGGAGGAGGCCACCGAGTTTGTCCATCGCGTGAAGAACGGCGGTGCGCTGCCGCTCATCACCAGCTGCAGCCCCGGCTGGGTGAAGTTCTGCGAGACATATTATCCCGATATGATCCCGAACCTTTCCAGCTGCAAATCGCCGCAGCAGATGTTCGGCGCGCTGACGAAAACCTATTATGCCGAAAAAATGGGCATCGACCCGCACAATATCGTGTGCGTTTCCGTAATGCCCTGCACCGCGAAGAAATTCGAGATCGGCCGCGAGGGGATGAGCGCGGCGGGCGGCGGCATTCCCGACGTGGATCTTTCGATCACCACGCGCGAGCTGGGCCGCATGATTGAGCGCGCGGGCATCCGCTTTGCCGAGCTGCCGGACGAGGAGTTCGACCCGGCGCTGGGCGAGAGCACCGGCGCGGCCACAATCTTCGGCGCAACGGGCGGCGTAATGGAGGCCGCGCTGCGCACGGCCGTGGAGCTTGTAACGGGCGAGAACATGGGGGCCGTGGATTACCGTGAGGTGCGCGGCACACAGGGCATCAAAGAGGCCAGCTACGATGTTGGCGGCCTGCATCTGAACGTGTGCGTCGCCAGCGGCCTTACCAATTGCGACGCGGTGCTGAAGGCCGTGCAAAGCGGCGAAAAGCACTACGATTTTATCGAGTTTATGGCCTGCCCGGGCGGCTGCGTGAACGGCGGCGGCCAGCCCACACAGCCCGCGAGCGTGCGCAACTTTACCGATCTGAAGGCGCTGCGCGCCGCCGCGCTGTATGGTGAGGACGCCGGCAAGGCCGTGCGCAAGAGCCATGAGAACCCGCTGCTGAAAAAGGTGTACGCCGAGTATCTTGGCGAGCCGGGCGGCGAAAAAGCCCATCACATTCTGCATACGCACTATACGGCACGCGAGAAGCTGTATTGATGCGTTCGCTGCAAAAAACCACCGATCAGAACAGACAGAATGGCCTGCGGAATCTGCCGGTATCCGGGATAGGTAAACAAGGATAGACAAACAGAGCATGCTGTCGGCGCCGCCCCTTTTGCAAGGTGCAGGCGCTGCCGGAGCAATTCAAAAAAAGCCGCACGGGCCCCCGCTTTGGGGAAAGCCCGTGCGGCTTTTTGAGTGGGACGCCGCGTTAATCGGCTTTTGCCTTGGGCGCGGAGGCGCTGCACGGTTTGCCGGGCCCGCGCGGCCGTTTTGAGAAAAAATCCGCCGGGGCCGCGCAGCCGGTAAGCCAGATAAACAGCGCGTAGACGGCGGCCGTAAACGATGCGCCCAGAACCGTCCACACCGGCAGCAGCAGGCCGGCCCGCTCGGCAAACGGCATCAGCACAAAGCGGCAGGCCGCGCCCGCGCAGAGGAACGAGAACAGGGGCTTTATCACCCAGCGCATCCAGCGGATGCGGATCCCGGTTACGGATAAAAGCCGGTTCAGGTTCAAAAGGCTCGTCAGCAGATTGCTCACCAGCATCACATACAAAAAGCCTTTCATGCCAAGGCGCGGCAGCAGCAGGTAAATGAGCGCGATGCGCACCACGGAATCCAGCGCCGCGTATCGGAACGAGGAAAGCTGCTCCCCCAGCCCCTTCAGGATGCCGTCCACCATGCTTTCCAGATACATAAACGGCATCAGCGGGCCGAGGACGGAAAGATAAAACCCCACCTCCGCGCTCTGGTACAGGATAAGGCCGATCTCTTTTGCGAACTGTGTGAACAGCCCGCCCGCAAGGATGGAGAGCACCAGCGTCACCAGCATCACGCGGCTGATAAGCCGCTCCAGCACCTCGCGGCGGCCCTGCGTATGCGCTTCGGTAATCTCGGGCAGCAGCAGCGTCGAGATGGTTGCCAGGAACGAGAACGGAAAAAAGATCACCGGCATGGCCATGCCCTTCAGCGCGCCGTATTGGCTTAGCGCCGCCTCGCGGTTCTGTGTAAACAGCGCAAGGCAGCCGGGCACCATCACGTTTTCGATTGTGCGCAAAAGCCCCGTAAGATACTGGTTTGCCGCAATGGGCGCGATGATGGCCCAGAGCTGGCCCAAAAGCCCCTGCTCCGGGTGCGCCGCGCTGCGCGGCACATCGCGCAGCTCGCGCCGGTAGCACCATTCCATATAGAGCCAGCTCAAGGCCTCACTGACGGTGCTGCCGAGCATGACGGCCGCGCAGGCCCGCTCCGGGCCATACGGCAGCGCGGCGTCGATACAGGCGGCCACCACACCGATGCGTACGATCTGTTCAAAGATCTGCGCGCGGGAATTCGGCCCCACCTTGCGGCGCGCCATAAAAAAGCCGCGAAGGCACGCCGAAACGGACATAAACGGCAGGCTGGGCGCAAGCACCCGCAGCGAAAGCGCGGCGCGCGCGTCCGCAAGCCACCATTTGGCGGCAAGGCCCGCACCCGCGAACAGCAGCGCGGCGGCGGCAAGGCCCAGCGCAAGGCCCAGCGCGAGGGTGCAGCGCATGGCGGCGCGCACGTTGGCCGGGTCTTTGGAGGCCAAAAGCTGCGCCGAAAGACGCGTGGCCGCCACGGAAAGCCCGGCCGTGGCCACGGTGACGGCCATGTTGTACACGGTATAGATCAGCTGATACAGGCCCATGCCCTGTGCGCCGATGCGCGCGGCCAGATAGATGCGAAAGAACATGCCGGCCGCGCGCAGCACAAGGCCCGTGGCCGTTAAAATGGCCGCGTTTTTCAAATAGCTCTGCCGCGCCATTGCAGCGCCCCCTTTTGCCCCTTCAAGTTTGCGTTCCTTTTATGGATACGGCAAACAGCGGCAAAATATGCGCCGCCGTCCAAATCCTGCAGGGGACGCCCGCGAAGGGGAGCGGAGCGCGGACGATGCGCGGCGGCGCCCTGCCGCTGCGCCGCGCAAAAAACCGCGCCCTCCCCAAAGGGGAAGACGCGGTCGCTGTGCCTTTTCTGCGGCGGCAAAAAGCATTTACGCCAGCTCGGCGAAATACTTGATGGTGCGCACCATCTGGCTGGTGTAGCTGTTCTCGTTGTCGTACCAGGATACGACCTGTACCTGCCATGTATCGTCGTCCAGCTTTGTCACCATGGTCTGGGTGGCGTCGAACAGGCTGCCGTAGCGGATGCCGATCACGTCGGAGGAAACGATCGGATCCTCGTTGTAGCCGAAGCTCTCGGAGGCGGCGGCCTTCATCGCGGCGTTGATGGCCTCCTTTGTCACGTCCTTGCCCTTTACAACGGCCACAAGAATCGTGGTGGAGCCGGTGGGAACAGGCACGCGCTGGGCCGAGCCGATGAGCTTGCCGTTCAGCTCGGGGATCACGAGGCCGATGGCCTTCGCGGCGCCGGTGCTGTTGGGCACAATGTTCGCGGCGCCGGCACGGGCACGGCGCAGATCGCCCTTGCGGTGCGGGCCGTCGAGGATCATTTGGTCGCCGGTGTAGGCGTGAACGGTCGTCATAATGCCGCTGGCGATGGGGAACGCATCGTTCAGTGCCTTCGCCATCGGGGCCAGGCAGTTGGTGGTGCAGGAAGCGGCGGAAATGATCGTATCGTCCGCCTTCAGCGTCTTTTCGTTTACGCTGTAAACGATGGTGGGCAGATCGTTGCCGGCCGGAGCGGAGATGACGACCTTGCGGGCGCCGGCGTCGATGTGCGCCTGCGATTTCTCTTTAGAGGCGAAGAAGCCCGTGCACTCCAGCACAACGTCTACGCCGATCTTTGCCCAGGGCAGGTTTTTCGGATCCTTTTCGGCCAGGATCTCGATCCTCTTGCCATCGACGGTGATGGAAGTTTCATCGGATTCAACGGTGTGGCCCTCGTAACGGCCCTGCGCGGTGTCATATTTCAGCAGGTGCGCCAGCATCTTCGGGCTGGTGAGGTCGTTGATCGCGACGATCTCGTAGCCTTCCGCGCCGAACATCTGACGGAACGCCAGACGGCCGATCCGGCCAAAACCATTGATCGCAACTTTTACTGCCATAATAGTACATCCTCCTTCTATTCAGGCATGCGTTTTTTCGGGCGCATCAAGGGCTTGGGAGAACCGCCTTGCGGCTCCGCTTCGCGCCAAGGCTTTGGGAAAGCCGTTCCGGCGGCCTCGCCCGATGCGCACTGTGAATGATGCCTGTATATATCCTTATTTTACCCCAAAAATTTGCCGACTGCAATAGTTTGATAAAACTTTAACGCTAAAAACGGCGGGAAAACACACTTTTGTAACAATCCATACATAGCGGGGCGGAAAATTCGTACACTATGTGCAGTTTGACTTTGCGCGCCGCCCGAAAAAGTGTACCAAAGGGGCTGTAAACCGGGCAAACGGCGCAAAAAAAGGAGGAAAGGCGGATGAATGCCACACCGGACGAGCGGCGGGGCAAAGGGCCGCGGCTCCCGAGGGCAGACGCCGGAGCGGACAAAAAACGGGCCGAAGCCGGGGCAAGGGAAAAACAGACAGGCGGCATGCCGGACAATTGCCGACTGGCCGCCCGTCTGCGGGAAGAAACAACCGAGCTGCTGGCGCTGCTGCCCGCGGCGCGAAAGGCCGCGGCCGGAGGGCCGGCCGGCGGGGAGACGGCGCTGGACGGCATGGCCCGCGCCGCCTACCGGGTGCTGCGCATCGCCGAAAACATGGCCGCCTGCGCGTCGCTGGCCGCCGGCGCGGTTAAAGCCACGCCCATTTGCGTTACCGCGCTGGCCGCAGCCTATGTGAACGGGGCGGCAGGCGTGTGCCGCACGGCGGTATTCCGGCAGGCGTGGCCGCGCGAGCCGCTGTGGTCGCCGGGCTGCGCGCGCCTGTTTGCGGCGGCGCTGGGCAATCTGCTGGCCAACGCCGTGCAGTACGGCGGCGAGCGGCCCGCCATATCCGTGCGGGCGCAAAAATGCGGCGCGATGCTGCTTTTAACCGTGGCGGACAGCGGCGACGGATACGGCGGGGAATATGGCGCAAAAGGCAGCATCGGGGGCGGCATGAAGGACTGCGCAAAATATGGCGCAGAAAACGGCGCGAGCGACAGCATAGAAGCTGAGAGGCAGGATCCGGTATATAGTATGGGAGAAGAGGCCGCGGAAGACGGTGCGGCCCGCGCGGTGCCCCCCAAAAAAGAGGAGGGGCTGGGGCTCGCCGTGGTGCGGCAGTATGCGGCCGCCTTTGGCGGGCAGCTGCTTACGGAAAGCGCGCCGGGATGCGGCGCGCGCTTTACCCTGTGCCTGCCGCTGTGTGCGCCGGGCGGGGCAATCCCGGCACACGCAGTAAACGCGAAACGCATGCAGGGCACGGCAGGCCCGTTGAGCACGCGGAAAACGCCGCCCCTGCCGCCGGATTATATCGCCGACCGCTTCAGCCCGCTGTATGTGCAATTGGCGCCCGTGTGCGATCTGCCGCTGTAAATCACCCCAAGCCCCGGCACGGTTGATTGAAACAATACTTCCGTACTGTGGCGGCAGAATCAGAAAGATACTTTTACAGACGCATGGGGTGCATCAATAAAGGCGGGGCGTATGCAGGCCCCCTGCACACTGCCCCCGACAGACCCGGAACAAAGCGGCAAAAACAGCTGAACACGGGAAAGGGCAGGGCCGCCGTGAAAAACCACGGCGGCCCTGCCCTTTTGGAATCTTCTCTTAGTACTTGATGTAACGCAGGTACGAAGCATCGTCGCACAGGGTGCTGCCGCACAGCGCGCAGGCGTGGACAAGATTCTTCCAGAAATTCTTTTTCATATTCAAACACTCCTCTATGAAAATTTCGATCCGGCTTCGGATCGCGGCCGCGGCGCTTTGCGCCGCCTTTTGCCGCCTCTAATCCGGCGGCTGTTCCCTTTCCCTGAGAACAAATCTATTATACTTCGTCAAATTGCATAAGTCAATGGCTGATTTATTAGCATTTTGAACAAACATTCTTTCCGGATCCGTTTTCATCAAGGGGAAGAAAACGTTCAGGATTCTCAGGATCGCGCGTATTGTGGGAAGAATTTTTGTGCAGGATGCAAAAGAGCGCCGCCCTGCGGTTCGTCATTCTGCCATAAGCAAATGTCCTTTATACAAGGACAAGTGTACGATCTGCGGAAAAGCGCACAAAAGCCAAGAGGCTTCTGTGCGCTTTTTGATGCAAACAGTACAATTTGTCCGGTCCCGGCCGGGCGGGGTGCTCAATCGTCCGCGTCCAGCGCCTCCAGCCCGCGCTTTGCCACGGGCTTTGTGTCGCCGTGCTTTACCAGCAGCATCGTCACAAAGCTCAGCAGTACAAAGAACGTTGCATAGGGGAACAGTGTGCGGTAGCCGATGTATTCCATCAGAATATTCGAAAGCACCGGCGTAAAGATCTGCGATGCCATCGACACCGTGTAGTAGTAGCCCGTGTATTTGCCCACGTCCGAGCCCTTGCTCAGCTCCACCACCATGGGATAGCTGTTTACGTTGATAAACGCCCAGCCCATGCCGGCCAGCGCAAAGAAGATGTACACCAGCGGGGAAACGCTGCGGAAAAAAATGCCCGCGCAGAAGGCCGATGCCAGCATCAGAATTCCGATGAGGATGGTTTTTTTGCGGCCGATGCGCTGCGCGATAAAGCCCACGGGGATGTACGAGACAATGGCGGCGACGGTGCAGATGAGCAGCACCAGCGCAAAATTGCCGCCCAGCTCCTGCTCGGCATAGCGGCTGAACGAGGATGTTACCGCGTTATAGCCGAAATACCAGAAAAACACGCTCGCAAGGATAAAAACGAGGCTGCGGAACACCTCCTTCGGCATTTTCCCGCCCGCGTCCACCACGCCGGTGTCCTCGTCGGAAATACCGTTTTCGGCCTCGATGCGTTCGCGCTCGGAGACCAGTGCCGGCTCGCGGATCTTCCAGAACAGCACAGCCACGCACACGGCCATAATGACGCCCTCAATAAAAAAGATTGTGCCGTAGCGGGGATTTTCGCCCGTGATGGGAAAAATGTTCATCGCCACCAGCATCACCATGCCGCCGACGGCGCCCATCAGGTTGATTACGGCGTTTGCCTGGCTGCGCAGGGGTTTGGGCGTCACATCGGGCATCAGCGCCACGGCCGGGCTGCGATAGGTTGCCATGGCGATCAGCACAAGGCCCAGCCCCACAAAGAACAGCACAAGATTATGCTGCCGCTCGGCCAGCGGCATCAGCACAATGCATACCAGCGCCATCGCCGTGCCGCCCAAAATGTACGGCATGCGCCGGCCGATCCTGGTACGTGTTTTGTCGCTGAGGTTGCCGAACAGCGGCAGCATGAACAGCGCCAGAATGTTATCCAGCGCCAACACCACGCCGATATAGCTGTCCCGCACCCGGAACGTATTCTTCAGGATCAGGGATACGGCGTTGTCATACACCTGCCAGAACGCGCAAATGGACATAAAGGCAAGGCCCACGAAAAAGGTGCGTTTATAATTCAGCTTCATATCTGGAAGCCTCCCTCCGGGGCAGCCGGAACGAAGGGCGGCCTGCCGCCGGCTTCGTTTCGGCTTTCCCCAACATCATATTTTTATTGTAACACGCCGCGCATTCCGCGCCAAGAGGACGGGGAAAATATTTTTTTGCTTTGAAGAAGGCGCAAGGCCGCAATGTGGCGCCAAGGCCGCAGGGCCGTATGCGCCGGTGACGGAACCGGCCTGCCCGCACCGAGAAAGGAAGGCGCCGGAATTGCGCCGGCAAAGGGAATAAGCAGCCGCGCTGCTGCCCACACTCCTTTTCAGAAAACACCGGGCGGGAACCGGCCCCCCGGCACGGACAGATCTATCCGACAAGGAGAAGGAGGCAAACGATGAACGAATACGATCTTGGGCAGCCGGCGCAAAACACGCCGTGCGGTACATTTTGGAGGCGGATAAGCCGTGCGAGCTGTGCGAACCACGCGCGGCGCGAGCGCCGGCGCCATACGCAGGGGCCGGCTGTAGAAAACTGGGCAAACGGTGCAGGACGCGTGCGGCGCGAGCTGGCTGTACTGACCGGGCTGCTGCTGGCGCTTGTGCTGAGCAATTTTACGGGTTTTGCGTCGGCCTGCGCCGAGGTGCGCGCCGATACGCTGCGCCTGCATATTTTGGCAAATTCCGATACCGAGGCGGATCAGGCGCTGAAGCTGGCCGTGCGGGATGCGATTTTGGCCGAGGCGGGCGAGCTGTTTGCCGCCGGACAGACAAAGCAGCAGGCGCTAAACGCCGCGCGGCAAAGCCTGCCGGCGCTGCAGCAGATCGCGCAGGAAACGCTGCGCGCGCACGGCTGCGCCGACGCGGTTTCGGTACGGCTGGAGGAGCTGTATTTTGAAACGCGGGAATACGAGGATTTTACGCTGCCCGCCGGGCGCTACGATGCGGTGCGCATCGAGATCGGCGCGCACGCGGGAAAAAACTGGTTCTGCGTGCTGTTCCCGCCGCTGTGTTTGCCCGCCGCGTCTAAAGAAGACGAGGAGGCCCCGGCCTATTCGCAGGCGGAGCAAACCGCCATTCACAGCCCCTACCGCCTCCGCTTCGCGGCAGTGGAGCTGCTGGAGGGATGGAAGGAGGCGCTTTCGCAGAGTACAGCGCCAACGAAAGACGCAGCGCCGGCGCAGAGCACAGAGCCGGCACAGAATACAGCGCCGGCGCAAAGTACGGGAGCGGCACAGAAAACGGCATAACGCAAAATCCGTTGCGTCCGCCCGTACCCGGAGGAACAGCCTGCTGCCGGCATCAACGAGCCTCCCGCTTTCCGTCGGGACAAGGCCCTCCCGGGCAACGGCCGTGTTTCCGGACAGGCGGCAAACGCTAAGGCAAAAGCGGAATATACTGCATTCAACCAAACGCAGAAAATCACATCCGGTTTTGGCCGGGAAGTTAAACGGACGCTGGAGCAAGGCGGTGCAGAATGAGCAGGCCGGTGGATAAATGCGGGCCAGCGATCACCTTGATGAAGGCTCCTGCTGTGAAAATTCGGCAGGGGCCTTGCTTTTTGCGGCGGCCCCAATGCAGCCAGCGGCTTTTCGCAGCCCACAGCGGGTACGGCCGATTTTGATTGGCGTGCAGTGATTTGCCGATTCACCCTGCCGAGGCAAAAGGGCGGCTGTGCAAAAACCGCTGCTTCGGCAGAAGGGCCGGGCAAAAACCTTCGGGCAAAGCAAAAGCCGTGCGAAACGCCCCCAAAGGGGATGCTTCGCACGGCTTTTTTGTCTCCCGTCGGAAGATTTTGCCTTGGCGGGCAGGCTTATTTCAGCTCTACCTTCGCGCCGGCTTCTTCCAGCTTCTTCTTCATTTCCTCGGCGGCGTCCTTCGCGACAGCCTCCTTCAGCGTCTTCGGAGCGTTGTCCACCAGCTCTTTGGATTCCTTCAGGCCCAGGCCGGTAACCTCCTTGACGGTTTTGATAACGGCCATCTTGTTGGCGCCAACCTCGGCCAGCACAACGTCGAACTCCGTCTTCTCCTCGGCGGCCGGCGCGGCGGCAGCAGAAGCAGCGGGCGCGGCCGCAACGGCGGAAACGCCGAACTCTTCGCAATAGGTGTCGATCAGCTCTTTCAGCTCCAGAATGCTGAGGGCCTTGATCTGGTCCAGAATGGCAGTGATTTTCTCAGAAGCCATGATAATACCTCCAGTTTTTTATAAAGTAATGTCTCGGGCGCCAAAAACGCAGCGCGTACCAAAAGCGCCGGTTCAGGCGGCCCTGCCTGTGCGGCCGTGCAAAAATTTACGCGGCCGGTTCTCCCTCCTGCTTGTCCACATAGGCCTGCATGGCAACGGCCAGCCCGCTGAGGGTGCTGGTGAGCGCGCCGGCAAACATGGAAAGCATTCCCTTGTGATCGGGCAGCTTTGCAATGGCGGAAAGCTCGTCGGTGCTCAGCACCTTGCCCTCCATATAGCCGCTCTTCAGGGCAAAGCCCTTTTTGGAGCTTTCTGCAAACTTGTTCAGGATACGTGCGGCGGCGATGGGATCTTCCTTCGAGATCGCAATGGCGGTGGAACCCGTGAGGGCCTCGCTCATGCCGGCGATGTCGGAATCCTTCACAGCCAGACGCAGCATGGTGTTTTTCACAACGGAGTATTCCACGCCTGCTTCGCGCAGCTCGGCGCGCAGCTTGGTATCCTCGGCCACGCTGATGCCCTTGTACTCAACGACTACGCCGGCCACGGCGCCCAGCATCTTTTCGCGCAGTGCGGCGACAAAAGCCTGCTTTTCGCTCAGAATCTTCTCACTTGGCAATTTTTTCACCTCGTTTCGCTTTTGATACGCATAGAAAAAGCCGCTTTCCCATGCGAGAAAGCGGCGAAAAACCATACCATCGCAATACCAATTGCAGTACGACCTCGCGTTTCTCGGCAGGCGGGAACAGCCCCTTTATGCATCATGCACCTGCTGTCTTTGAAAACAGCTTTTATATTATATCATCCGCCGCGCGGCCTGTCAAGCCGTTCGCGGCTGTTTTTCAGGGCCTCGGTGTGCGGGTTTGTCAATGCCGAGAAACGGGAAAGGAGGGAACCGGCGAGGGAAGAAAGAGAGAAGCCGCTTTGGGGAGAGCCGGCGGAGAGGGCGCAGGGGCGCGTTTCCGGGTTTGAACGCGCCCCTGCGGTTTATCCTGTTGTTTCCTGTGTGAGACGCTCTTGCACCGGCACACGCCTTGCCCCTTTGCGCGCAGCGCGGCCCGCCGCTTACCGTGCGGCCAGCTTTGCGTTCTGCGCTTCCACCCACGCGCCCACGGCTTCGGCCAGCTTCTTCATCGTGCCGGGCACAAAGGGGCTTTCAAATCCGGCTGCGGCAACAAGGCCCGGATAGGTTTTGCAGCCGGCCTCGTTCACAAGCGCAAGATAGCGCCGCCACGCGTCCGGCCAATCGCGCAGGGAGGCGGTGAAGAACTGCAGCGCCACCGTTTGCGCAAGACAGTAATCGATATAATAGAACGGGCATTCATAAATATGCAGCTGCCGCTGCCAGCCCGCGCCGCGCCCGTAAAACGGCAGATCTGCGAAATCGAGCCACGGGCGGTATTCGCGTTCCAGCCTGGCCCACGCGGCGTTGCGCTCGCCGGGCGTCCAGCAGGGGTTTGCATACACAAGGTGCTGGAACTCGTCTACCATCGTGCCGTAGGGCAAAAAGAACAGCGCGTCCTCGGCGTGCGAAAGCTCGTACTTGGGCGTATCCGCACCGAAAAATTTTTCGTGATGCTGCGCCGTTAAAAACTCCATCGACATGGAGTGGATCTCGCAGCTTTCGAGGCCCGGGGAGCGCAGCACGTTCGGCAAATCCTTCTGCGCCGCGACAAAATCGGCAAACGCGTGCCCCGCCTCGTGCGTCAGCACATCCACATCGTCGGAGGTGCCGTTGAAGTTTGAAAAAATAAACGGCACCCTGTAATCCGGCAGGCCGGTGCAGTAGCCGCCCGGGGCCTTGCCCTCTTTCGAAAGCACGTCGAACAGCTCGTTTTCAAACATCACATCAATAAAATCGGCCGTTTCGCGGCTCAGCTCGTGATACATCGCCCTGCCCGCGGCCAGGATCTCTTCGGAGGTGCCGTGCGGCGCGGCGTTGCCGTCGGCGAAGAAAAACATGTCGTCGTAGAATTTGGGATCGGCTGTGCCGGTGCGCGCATACTGGATTGCCTTCAGCCGCGCGACAACGGGCACAACGTCCCGTTTGATCTGCGCGCGGTACGCGGCCATATCGCCGAGCGTATAGCCCACACGCTGCATGCGGATGGCGCCGAGGGGAATATAGTTTTCATATCCCAGCTTTTTTGCCTGCGCGGTGCGGTTTTTTACAAGCTTGTCGTATATTTCGTCCAGCTCGGCCCGGTGGGAATCGAACCACGCGCCCTCGGCCTCATATGCCGCCTTGCGCACGGCGCGCCGGGGGCTCTGCTTGTACCGGCCCATCTGGCTGACGGTATTCTTTTTGCCGTCGAATGCGATCTGCGCCGATGCGTACAGCTTGTCATACGCCGTAACGAGCGCGTTCTCCTCGGCCATCAGCTCCAGCACATCGGGGCTGGAGGCCTTTACATTCACTTCCATTTTTTCAAACGCGAGCGTTCCCAGCGCCTGCTCCAGCTGCGGGCGCAGCGGCGAGGCCAGCAGCGCGCGCGCCACGTTCAGCTGCGCCTCGCTCAGCGCAGGGCCGTTGGCGTCGAAGAAATCCTGTTCGGCCTCGTAAAACGCATCGCGCGTATTGATGGTGTGGCGGATCGAGGCAAGAACCGCCATCGTCTCAAGGTGACGGCTCATTTCGTCGAATTCTCTGGCGGCGGCAAGCGCCTCCTGCGCGTTTTGCGCCCCGGCAATGCGGCCGCACAGCGCGGCGCACTGCGCCTTCGCCGCCTCAAGATCCGGGCGCTCGTAGGGCATTTCGGAAAATTTCATGCAAAAACACTCCTCTGCGATTACTGCTCTGCAGCTTTGACGCTCTGCGTTTGTCTGTTTCGCGGCACGCCGCGAACACCCGCCGCCCTCCCGCCCGGGGAAACGCATCCGCGCGGGGCGGGATCCGGCGTGGATGCTCCCGCCAGGGGAAACGCATCCGCGCGGGGCGGGATCCGGCGTGGATGCTCCCGCCCGGGGAAGCACATCCGTGCGGGGAGGGCAAAGCGCAGCGCATTTGACATAATACTATGATACCACATCTTTTGCAAAAAGAAAGATGGATCTTCCCGCCCGCTATACAAAATGCCCTGTTTTGTGGTATACTGATTTTGCAGAAAAAAGGGGAAGGCCGGAAAAAGCTTATTCGGCGGGCCGCGCGGCCCTTCCTGCGGCCCGCCGGCATTTCAGATCAAAAAAGGAGGCTCCCGCTCATGCGCGCAAAACGCAACCGGCGCATTCGGCGCATTGTTATCCTTGCTGTAATAGCCGTTTTGCTCATCGCGGCGGCGGTGGGCGCAGGCGTGTGGCTGCTGCGTCCGCGCGCGATGAACAAAAATCAGCCCAGCGCGATGCCGCCGCAGGGTATGCTGTACGGCCTGCGCATTGCGCAGGAATATCCCACTACGGCGGGCGGGCTTGCGCTCAGCAGCCCGCAGACGCTGAATGCGCTGTTTGCCGACGCCATTGCCAGCGCCAAGGCGCATGGGATGAACGCCATTTTGCTGGATGTGGCGGGCGACCGGCTTTCGGGCGTGGGCTTTTGCGATCCCGTGTACGAAACCTGGCCCGGCGCACAAAAGGGCGATACGCTGTTTTCCCGCTACGACCCGTTGCGCGCGCTGTGCGAGCAGGCCTCGGCGGAGGGGATGGCCGTTTACGCTGTTACGCCGGACGCGGGCGGCAACGCCGATTGGGAAAAGGCCATGCGGCGCTTACAGGAGCGCTATGCCGTCGCGGGCGTGTATACGGTGAACGGCGCGCTGTACAGCGCCGATACGGGCCGGTCGGTGTTCAATGCAAACGAAACGGCGTTTCAGGAACCCTCCTCGCTGTTTTTTGCCACGCTGCGGCAGGATTATGCGGGCGTGGTGTTCGATTACGCCCAATGTCAGGCGCAGCCGGAGGTGTTCAGCACGATGGCAAGCGCGCTGAACAAGAGCGGTGAGCGCCCCACGCTGCTGAACTATACGCCAAAGGCGTCGCTTTCGGTCTCCTATCCCCAGGACGGTGCGGTGATCTACACGGACAAATGCTTTTTGATGGGAACCTCCGACCCGGCGCAGCCGCTGCTGCTGGACGGCGTGCCCGTGGAGGTGCGCGCGCCCGGCGGCACGTTCGGCGTTCTGGTGGAGGTGCCGCATGAACGCGTATTCACCTTTACGCAGGGCACGCAGAGCGCGACGGTAACGGTAAAACGGCCGGACGGCTCCGGCGGCGGGGGCGGCGGGGGCGGCGGGGGCGGCGCTGCACACGACGCGACGCAGCAGGCAGCCCCCGGAACCCTTGTGCGCACCACAGGCTGGATCACAAGCCTTTTATACGACCCCGCGTCCGACGGCAATATCAACGAGACGGTGCGGCGCGGCGCGACGGCGTCCGTTGTCTCGTGCGTAGAGACAAGGCGCAGCGGAAAAACCACCTGGGCCTATCAGCTGGAAAGCGGAGACTACGTGCTCGCCTACAATACCGAGACGGTTTCGCAGGAGGCTGCCCGCCCCGCCTTTACGGGAGCCACGGCAGCCCAAACCGCCGCGGGCGAGGCGCTTACCTTTACCGGCTCGGGCACGCCGCTGGCCTATACCAACCTTGTGGACGGCAATTTGGAAATGGATTTTTATGGCGCGGATTTTGCGGAGGACTTCGCCGTCACCGGCTCGCAGCTGGTATCGGGCGCCGCGGTAACGCCGCGGGGCGCATATACACGTGTGACGTTCTCGTTTGCGCAGCCCATTTGGGGATACAGCGTGGAATACGCCGGCGGCACAACGCAGGTGATCTTAAAGCGGGCGCCCATGCGCAGTGCGGAATTCGGACATCCGCTCGCGGGCGTGACGGTGCTGCTGGACGCCGGACATGGCGACCAGGACGCGGGCGCGATGGGCGCGGCCGGCTACGGCGCGCCTGTGGAAAAGGACGTGAATCTGGCGCTGACACTGGCGGCAAAATACCGGCTGGAGCAGATGGGCGCGTCGGTGCAGACCATTCGCACCGACGATTCGTTCCTTTCGCTGGAAGAACGCAACGCGGCCATCAGCACCGGACAGCCGGATTTCTTCATCGCCATCCACCACAATTCCGTGGAACTCAGCACAGACGCGAACCGGCACACGGGCACCGAGTGCTATTATTTCTATCCGAACGGCAAGACGCTGGCGGAAACATTGGTAAACAATGTATCGCAGGCAACCGGCCGCCCTTCGCGCGGCGCGATGTGGGGCTATTACTATGTAACGCGCAACACCACCTGCCCGGCGGTGCTGCTGGAGGCGGGCTTTATGGTAAACCCCGCCGAGTACGAGCAGGTAACGAGCGAAAGCCAGCTTTGGAACACGGCCGACGCCATCGCCCGCAGCATTCTGGAGTGCGTGCCGCAGCGCGCGGGATAAACGCCAAAAACGCCGGGGCACGCACCGCTTTTCTGCGGGCGGGAGAAGAACCGACCCTTCTGCCTGGCGCGCAGAAGATCGAACGGAGGATCTTACTATGACAAAAATCCGCACGCTCCTCAATGAAAAAGGCGCTGCGAAAGCCGGCAAACTCTTGTATCTTGTCCTGCTGCTCTGCTTTACCGCCGCCTTTGTCCATCCGGACCTGATGGAGACGGCCAACCATTCCTATCTGCTGCTGGATAATATTTTCAGCGGCCGGTTCCTGGATTTTTACACGGATGTTTTTGCGCACGGCAGCGATCTGTACTATATCAACGCGGCGCATTATAACATCGCGGCCTATATGATGTTTGCCGTGTGGGAGCTGCCGGTCTGGCTCGTCAACCGCGTCTTTTCTCTTGCCGTGAACGAGCCGGTGCTGTGGCAGTGGACAAAGCTGCTTTGCACGGGGTTTCTGCTCGCTTCGGCCTGGCAGATGAAGCGGCTGGTGGCGGCTTCTCTGGGCGACGAAGACACTGCAAAAAAGGCCGCGTGGCTGTTTTTGCTGAGTCCCATTCCATTTTTGCTGGCCTCGTTCGGCTTTTACGATCTGCCCGCCGTCTTTTTGATGCTGACAGCGCTGTGCCGCTATGTGAAAGACGATCTGAAGGGCTTCTGCCTTTGGATGGGCTGTTCGGCGCTGTTCAAGATCTTTGCGCTGCTGCTGTTTGTGCCGCTGCTGCTTTTGGCGCGCAAAAAGCCGGTGCGGGAATGGATCCCCCTCGGGCTGCTCACGGTGGCGCCCTACGCGCTTACCACGCTTTTGTTTCTGGGCAGAACAGGCGATGTGAACGACTTTATGGATCTGATCATTCGGCGCTTTTTTGAATTTACCGTGGGGTTTGTGCCCCTGCTGTTTACGGCCATTGCGGTGCTGAGCGTTTGGTGCTACCTGCGCCCGGCCCCTGCGGCGCCCGAACAGCGGCTGCGCGCCGCGGCAAGCTGCGGCCTTGCCGTGTTCGGCGCGATGCTGCTGTTTATGATCTGGCACCCGCAGTGGTCTGTTTTTATCTTCCCGTTTTATATTCTTGCGGTTGCGGGCCAGCGCAACCGCGGCCTGTACGAGCTGCTGTCCCCGGTGCTGTCCGGCTGCATATTGCTGTATATCTATACCTGTTATCCAAACCAGCTGGAGGCGAACATGCTGGTTTGGGGCGCGGCGTATTTTATCCGGTTTGAGGCGCTGCTGATAGAGCCGCCGCCCGTTCTTACGCTGATGGCGCGGTACCTGCCTGCCACCGCGCTCTCTATGGCATTTGCGGCGGTGCTGGTGTGTGTGATCCTTTTTCGTTTCGACGCGGGCGGCCGCGGCCCTCTTGCCGACCGGAACGTACCGAAGGCGCAGCCCATCTCGCTGCCGCGCGCCGCGGCCGGCTTTGGCCTTGTGATCGCGTTCTGGCTGCTTTGCCTGCTGCTGAGCCTTTTTGCGATCAACCGCTGAACGGATTGCGCCCGCGGCCAAAAGATGCTACAATAAAGAAAATATCGCGCCCTCCGCCGCCCCGGCGCGGCCCGGCTTTCTGCGGTTTGGGGGCAAAGCGAAAATCAAAAAAGGGAAGGGATCATGATGAAAAGGCTTATTGCCCTGCTTTTGGCGCTTACGCTGTTGTGCGGCCTTGCCGGCTGCAGCAAACAGCAGACCGGACGTCGGCCGGACAATGACGGCCCCGGCAGCACCACACGGCCGGAACCGCCCAGAGCGCCCGACGTGTCGCGGCCGGAGGCGGACGAGCCGGCAGAGCCGGGCAGCACCGGCACGGCGCTGCCGGAGGACGAGCTGGGCTTTTGGAACGGCGACGTGTATTCCAGCGCGGCATTGAACCTCAATTTTACGCTGCCCGAAGGCTGGGAGCACGCTTCGGACGAAGAACTGCTGGAAATGGTGGACGCCGCTACGGACAACGACCTTTTGAGTGACGACGCAAAGGCGGCGGCGGGCCTCGCCAAAAGCCGTATGGTCTACGCAATGATCGCGCAGGATCCGATAAGCGGCACCAATGTACAGCTGATGTTTATGGATCTGGGAGGTTTGAGCAATCTGGATTTCGTAACCGAGGAATCGCTTGCGGAAATTGTGATTGCGCAGCAGGAAACGGCTTTCGACGAATCGTCCGGCGCCACGTTCCGCGCCGACGCAACCTACCGCGCCGCGCTCGGCGGCGAAGATTTTCTGGTGCTCCCTCTCACGATGACGATGTCCGGCGCGGAGGTTCGGGAATGGATCTATCTGCGCCTGCTGGACGACAAGCTTGCCATGATCGCCATCACCGCGCTGGACGGCAGCGATCCGGAGACCATGGAGGGCGGCGCTTCCGCGTTTACGCCGCTGGAAGCGGGAGCTCCCGGCCGTTCGGGCGCTTCCGGCGCGCCTGCGGCCACCGGCGATATCGGACGCACGTTCTCTACCATGTTCTTCGATTACACCGTGGTATCGGCCGAGAGCCCGGCCGAATACGACGGCTATACGCCTGCAGAGGGCAACCGGCTGCTGGTGCTGCGCGTGCGGGTGAAAAACGATTTTGGCAGCACGCTGCCCATGTACGATACTGATTTTCAGCTTCAGTGGGGCCCGGGCGATTATGATTATGCATGGGCGGTAGACGCCTTTAACGACGAGATGATGCCGCTGGAATGGGAGCTTGCGGACGGCAGGGAAGCTACCTACGACATGCTGTTTGAAGCGCCGGCCGGCCAGAACGATTTTTCTCTGGTTTATCTGGAGGAATATACCGATGCCGACGGCAACGACCAGACCGGTGAGTTTTTCTCGGCCGATTTCACGCTGCCGGCCCCCGCCGCGGCATAAGGCAGCCGCACGTAAAACACATTCCCGCCCGGAGCGCTCCGGGCGGGAATTTTTTGTATGATATTCGGCTCTGCAGCCGCGCTCCTTACGGGCGGCGCGCTTGAAAAGGCGGCCGGCCTGCCGCCGTTCGCACATGCGGCGCGGCTGGGACGCGCCTGCCGCGGGGCCGCTGTTTTGCGCCGGATGCAAAAGGGCCGAAGGGCCCGCGAAAGGGCCGAGGCCCCGCAAAAAAGGCAGAGAGGGCCCGCATTCGGAGCATTCCGCACAAATTTTCCCCGCCAGATTTTGGCTTGAAAGAAAAAGGTAGATTTTTTCGTTAAAATCATATATAATAAAACCAACATTGCGCGCGGCGCTTTTGCAGGACGCTCCGCGTGCGGCGGCCTTTGGCTGCCCAGACCCCTTCAAAGGAGGAAAGACTGTGCATCAGATTCAAAGATATTTCCGCAAAGCGGGGAAAGCGATCCTGCGCTTTTTTGGGCGCGTGGCGCACGGCAGCGTGCTGGACATCGCCATCCTTGTATGCGGCGTAGGCGTTGTCGGGGCGGGAACCGCCATCGCGGTGGTCGCCTCGCAAAGGCCCGCGCAGCTGCCCGTGGACGTATCCTCGGCGGTTCCCATGAGCGTATCCGCGCCCGCCGGCATCCCGCCGGCGTCGTCGGAGGCATACGACCCGAACGAAAACGCGCTGCAGCTTTCGGAATACGACGGCACGCTCCTGCCCGAGACGACAGACGGCGGCGACGCCTATCTGAAAGAGACGATCTTCATCGGAGATTCCAACACCTACCGTCTGGCCACCTACAGCCTTACGTCGTGGCAGAACAACCTCAGCGCCGTAGGCATGGGCATCCAGCATGTTACCGGCACGCCCAGCATGTATTTTAAGGGGATGTCGAACCCTGTTTATATGGCGCGCGCCGTGGCGATGATGCAGCCGCGCCGCATTGTGATCACCTACGGCACCAACAACACCGATTCCGCGGCCGAAACCTTCAAAAACCAATACCGCAGCGCGCTGGAGGCCATCAAAAAAGAATGGCCATATGCGGATATCATCATCAACGCGATCCCGCCCGTGGCGATTTTCCGCTCGAACGCGGCCGCCACGCAGAAATCCATCGACGCGTTCAACAAGGCCCTGGCCGATCTTGCGCGTGAGGACGGCTACCAGTTTTTAAACAGCAGCGAGGCGCTGAAGGATCCCACCACGGGCTTTGCGCGCGCGGATTATATGATCGGCGACGGTTTGCACCTGAACGAGGACGGCGCAAAGGCGCTGCTGAGCTATGTGCGCACGCACACGCACGTTGTGGCGGATACGCGCCCCGCGCTTACCGAGCAGCCCGTGCACCAGCCCACGCCGGAGGAGCTGTTCAACCCGCAGGCGGCCTCGTCTTCGTCGTCTTCGTCGTCCAGCTCGCAGGCGCAGAGCGTGACGGTGCGCTTCTTCATCACAAAAGGGCAGGAGAGCTTCGGCGCGCTCACCGGCACGCTGACGCAGCAGGTGGAGCCGGGCAAGGCCTGCATGCCCGTGACGGCCACGGCAAACTCCGGCTACAGCATTGCCGGCTGGGGCTGCACCGAGGGCGGGCTCTACGAGGGCAGCGGCCTTTCCACCGTGGTAAACAACCAGCAGACGGCTACGTTCACGGTTCCCGGAAACACTACGCTGAAGGAGCTGAGCGTTTGGGTGTCATTCCAGCAGAATCATGTACACAGCTATAATACCAATGACTGGAAGGATCAGGGCAACGGCAAACATGCGCACTGGTGCAAAGACGGCGATAAATGCCCGGATGAGAATAAGGGGGCTGTAGCAGAGGCGCATACATGGAATACAGATCCGAATACGGGCGCGCGTACTTGTGCGGTGTGTAGCGCGCAGGGAGGGCAAGACCCGGAATGGAAATGTACTTCTCATACGTATGAAGACGGCAAATGTACGAAATGTGGTGCGACATGTACCCATGGTTCGCATAAGCAGGAAGACGGTAATTGCACTGTTTGCAACATGTATGTAGGACATAACTATGATTCGAGTACCCACAAGTGCTCATGTGGACTTCAGGATCCAGAATGGCAGCCGCATACTCATAGTTTTGGTGAAGGACATGCATGCTCCTGCGGTGCAGTTGATGTAACCCAAGGCAGCCATAGTCTCGATGCGGATGGTAAATGTACAGTTCAAGGATGTAATCATTGTGAACACCGTAACGTTAGCGCCGACGGGGTATGTGTAGGCTGTCATACATCAGGACTGACATCGACTGATAATACGTAAACGTAGCACAGCTTCCCTCATTCCATAAACCCCATGAAGCCAAATTCTTTTCATAACAGCGACGGCGGCACGAAGCTTTTCCCGTGCCGCTGCCGCTGTTTTTGCATATTTTTGCAGCGCACCCCAAAGAGGGGCGTCTGTGCTGCCGTCTGATCTCTTTTCCGGCGCCGGCTTCCCGCTCGGCCGCTATGGGCGGGGCGTGCCAGTGCAGAATTTGTAAAACGTATGCGCCGCAAGGCTTTGGCCGCGCTTTTGATCCGAGACGATCTGAACCGACCGGCTCGGAACCGGAAGATCGAGCGGGATATGCACCAGCCGTTTTTCTGCCAAGAGAGGTTTGGCCAAGGCCTCCGGGACAAATCCGATCCCCATGTTTTTTTCGATCAAAGGCAGCATCAAATCGGATGTCGCGACCTCCATCTCCGGCTTCCAGGCGATCCCCTGCGCGGTGAAAAGATCCTGATAAAAGCGATAGGTCGCGCTTTCGCGGCCCAGCCCAATGAGCGGATACCGGCAGACGTCCGAAAGCGCCAAAGGAGCGCCGCATAAATTGCCATATTGCGCTCCGCCCACCAAAATTTCGCGAAAATCCAGAACCTTTACGGCGCAAAGCGCGCTGTTCAGGGCAAAGGGGGTTGTTACGACCGCAAAATCGAACCGGCCGCCAACCAGATGCTTGACGGTTTCGGGCGTGGAATGATTATAGATCTTGACGCGCACGGCCGGATAGTCCTCTTTGAAGCGGTGCAGAAGCTCGAACAGAAACAGATGCAAAGCGGTTTCTGTTGCGCCAATGGTTACGGTGCCGTCCAGCTGTGCGTTCTGCCCGCAGATGGCCTCCTGCGCGTCCAGCAGGTGCCTGTACGCGACCTCTGCATGGGAATAAAGGGTCTTTCCCGCCTCGGTCAACCGGAGCCCCCTTGCCTCGCGGATAAACAGCCGGCAGTTCAGCTGCGCCTCCAGCAGCCGGATCATACGCGTGACATTCGGCTGGCTGCTGCCCAGCGCCGCAGCGGCTTTTGTAATATTTCCGTATTTTGCCGCAAAGTAAAAAATTTTGTAATATTCAAAGTTGATATCCATACAATTTTTGTATTTCTCCTATGCGCTATCGGTATTTTTCACGGCCGGCAAACTGGATTATAATAGAATGCGGACAAAGCAAAAATGCAGAAAGGATCTTGCTCCATGAACAGGGACCTGACAGTGGGAAACCCGCAAACCGTATTATGGAAATTTTGCCTGCCGCTTTTCGGCAGCATTATTTTTCAGCAGCTGTATAATATTGCAGACAGCCTGGTGGCAGGCAAGCTGATTGGCGAAAACGCGCTGGCGGCGGTGGGGAACGGCTACGAAATTACGCTGATCTTCATTGCGTTCGCGTTTGGCTGCAATATGGGCTGTTCCGTGATCGCCTCGCAGCTGTTTGGCGCAAAGGAATACGGCCGGCTGAAAACAGCGGTGTCAACGGCCTGTATTTTCAGCGCCTGCCTCTGCCTGCTGCTGATGGCCGCGGGCACGCTGAGCTGCAGCGCGCTGCTTCGTTTGATCAAAACACCGCAGGAAGTATTTGCCGATTCCAAAATCTATTTGGACATTTACATCTGGGGCCTTCCGTTTGTGTTTTTTTATAATATTGCAACGGGGGTTTTCTCCGCGCTGGGCGATTCCAAAACGCCGTTTGTTTTTCTCGCGGTATCCTCCACGGCAAATATCGCGGTGGACATTCTGTTTGTAAAGACGTTTCACATGGGCGTTTCGGGTGTGGCATGGGCAACCCTTCTCTGTCAGGGCGTCAGCTGCGTTTTGGCTGTTTGGGCCGTATGGAAGCGGCTTCAAAAAATTAAAACGGCAGAAAAACCAAAGCGGTTCGATCAAAAGCTGCTGCAAAAAATTGTGGTGATCGCCGTTCCCAGCATTTTGCAGCAAAGCTTTATTTCCGTGGGCAATATCATCATCCAAAGTGTGATCAACGCGTACGGCGCTTCGGTGATTGCCGGATATTCCGCGGCCGTGAAGCTGAATAACATGGTGATCACATCGTTTACCACGATCGGCAACGGGATCTCCAACTTTTCGGCGCAGAACCTCGGTTCCCGGCGGTATGAGCGCATCCGGGAGGGCCTTCGCGCGGGAGTAAAAATGGTGTGGTGTCTGTGCCTTCCGTTTTGTATCGGTTATCTTCTCTTCGGCAGATATTTTCTGATGTTTTTTATGGACGAAAGCTCCGCAACGGCCCTTGCCACCGGAACACAGTTTTTGCGGATTCTGTCTCCGTTTTATTTTATCGTATCCGTCAAGCTGGCTGCGGACGGAATTCTGCGGGGAACCGGCGCCATGCGCCAGTTTATGGCTGCAACCTTTACGGATCTGGTGCTTCGGGTCGCACTGGCCTTTGTCTTTTCGGGCGCGACCCATTCTGCGGCCGGCATCTGGTGCGCCTGGCCGGTAGGATGGACAGTCTCCATGCTTCTTTCGCTTTGCCTTTATCGCAGGGAATACAAAAAATGGAGCGGGGGCTGAGATCTGTTCAAAAGCTGCCGTTCAAGTGCGGCGCATGCCTGCGGCAAAACCGCCGCCGATGGCGTAGCCGGCGCATCCCATGGCCCGCGCGGCAAAAAACTCAAATCCCCTTCGAGCCCCACGCCCGCGCGGCATCCGCCGCGCGGTTTACCATATTCGCAAGGGCCTGCGGCGAGGCGTATTTCTGCGTCGGCCACAGATATTGGCAAAAGCGCACGCGCACGATGTCGCCGTAAAGCTCGCCCGCAAAATCCGGAATGAAGGTTTCGCAGGTAACGTCTGCGCCTGTGCCGCCGCCCGCTACCGACGGGCGCGTGCCCAGCCCCGTGGCGCCGGGCAGCCACTGCCCGTTTAGCAGTACCTGTGTGATATATACACCCTGCCGCGGCAACAGCATACTCGCGGGATATACCTGATTGATCGTGGGAAAGCCGAGTGTTCTGCCCAGCTGTTTGCCGTGACGCACGGGCAGATCGATGCAGTATGCCTCGCCCAGCAAAGCGTTTGCCGCGGGGATCTCGCCCTCGGCCAGCAAAGCGCGGATGCGCGAGGAAGAAACCGGCGTGCCGCCGTTTTCCATCAGCGGGAGCGTTTGTACCGCAATGCCGCGCGCCGCGCAGAGGCGGCGCAGCGTATCCGCGCTGCCGGCGCGCCCGCGCCCGAAGGTAAAATTTTCGCCGCAGAATACAGCCCTTGCGCCAAGGCATTCCACCAGAACCGTACGGACAAATTCCTCGGGGGAAAGCGCACAAAACGCTTCAAATGGGGGGCACAGCATGGCCTCGATGCCCAAAGCCGCCATGCGCCGACGCTTTTCCTCAAGCGTTAAAATGGCCTTGCCCTTCACCGAGGCGTTTGCCGGCGGCGCAAATGTAAAAACGGCGGGGGTACATCCGCGCGCGCGCGCCTCCTGCACGGCGCGCGCCAGAACAAGGCGGTGCCCCAGATGGACACCGTCGAAATACCCCAGCGCCACGCAGCTGCCCAAAACCGTCTCCGGCCGCCGCGTGAGCGTGTTCCAGAAAAGCGGAGCTTGCCGCTCTGCCGCGGCCCGCACCGGGCCAATTGCAGAGGGACGGCCTTTGCTGTCCGTCAGGACAAAAGAGCCGTCCCCCTGTCTGTTTTGTTTTGTCTGCATTGTTTAGCTCCTTGCGCAAAACAGCTTCTCCACTGTCAAAATATGCTTTTCCACATGGCATACGCCTAAAAACTCACCCGCGCACAGCGCGCGGTAGCGCCCGTCGCGCGCGGCAAAGCGGTATGTAGGCGCGCCGTTTACAAGGCGGCGGCGTGTTTCCTCGTTTACCTCTACGGAGGGCAGCTCGCTGAAGACGCTTTCCACGCTCAGCATCAGGCTCTCCAGCGTGTCGGTTTCCCGGGCGCTCTGCAGCTCGTCCAGCGTGTGTGCCATCTCCAGGGTATAGGGGCCGGAGGCGTTGCGCCGCAGGGCCGCCATGGTGGCGGGCAAACCCAGCGCGCGGCCGATATCTTCCAAAAGCACACGCACATAAACACCCTTGCTGCAGTGGATGCGCAGCCGGTAATCGGCCGTAGCCGTCCGCTCCTCCAACGTGAGATGATAGATCGAGATCGGGCGCGGTGCCCGCTCCACCGTTTTTCCCGCGCGGGCCGCCTTGTACAGCGGCTGTCCGTTCACCTTTACCGCGGAATACATCGGCGGGATCTGCCGCCCCTCGCCGAGGAAATGCGGCAGGACGGCTGCCACCGCCGCGGCATCCACGGCGGCGGGAACCGGCGTCTGCTCCAAAATTTGCCCGGTGATATCACCCGTATCGGTGCGGCAGCCCAGCCGGAGAAGCGCGGTGTAGGTTTTGTCCGCGCGCAGCTGCATGTCCACCGCCTTGGTTGCCGTGCCGACAAAAACCGGCAGCACGCCGGTTGCCATCGGGTCCAGCGTGCCGGCGTGCCCGATGCGCCTTGTGCCGCAGATGCCGCGCAGCTTTGCGTCTACATCAAACGATGTAAAGCCCTTTGGCTTATCGACGACGATTATTCCCTGCATAAAGCCTTTTCCACCTCAGTTAGAAGCGCCGTTTTGGCATTGTCCAGGCTGCCGAGCAGCTCGCAGCCTGCGGCCTGCCGGTGCCCGCCGCCGCCCAGATGGGCGCAAATGGCGGCCGCGTCTACGCGCGGCGTTGTGCGGACGCTTACCTTATAGCTGCCGGCGGGCTGCTGGCGCACGGTAATGCCCACCTCTACGCCCTCAATGTTGCGCGGCAGGCTGGTGATGCCCTCGATATCAACGGTTTCCGCGCCTGCCTGTGCAACCTGCTCTTTCGTTAAAAAAATCATCGCGCAGCGCCCTTCAAAATGGTATTCGAGGCTTTCCAGTGCTATGCGCTCGATGGCCAGACGGCCGCGGCTTTTGCTCTCGAACAGAACTTCATTCAGCAAAACCGTGTGCGCGCCTGCGCGTATAAGCTTTGCGGCGATCTCGTGCGTGCGCGCTGTCGTATTGGAAAACTTAAAGCAGCCCGTATCCGTGGAGATGCCCGTATACAGGCAGTCCGCAATCAGGGGCGTGATCTCGGTGCCGGCTGCCGTCAGAAGCTCGTAAACGATCTCCGCAGTTGCGGCGGCCTCCCCGTCCAGCAGCAGACCGCGCGCGTAGCCCGGATTGGAGGGATGGTGATCGATGCAAAGATCGATCTCCCTGGTGTATTCGGCAACGGCGTCGCCGAACAGCTGAATGCCCGCCACATCAACGGCCACCGTATAGCCGGGCGCAAACTGGCCGGTATACAGCCTCAGCTCCATGTAGGCATACCGCGCGGGGATGGGATCGGCGCACAGCACGGCCGCCGTTTTGCCCAGGCCCCTCAGCGCGTGATACAAAGCCGCCGCGCTGCCGATCGTATCCCCGTCCGGATTTTTATGACAGACCAGCAATACGCGATCCGCCTTCAGCAAACGGCTCAATGCCGCCGTAATCTCTAAAATTTCGCTCATAACCGCTCCTCACCTTTTGAAACTGCCCGGCAGCCGCGTTTTGCCAAAACGGGCGCCGAGGCCTGCGCTTCTTTCCGCCGTCTGCGCACGATTCCCATCCGGCGGGATCTTTGGCAGGCGTTCAGGGCTGCTTTTCCAGCCCCGCGATCAGCTCGTTGATATGTGCCGCGTACTTTGCGCCGTCGTCCGCAAGGAAGCGGAATTCCGGCGCCTTGCGGATGTGCATGCGCTTTGCGATCTCGCTGCGCACATGGCCGGCGGCGCGGTTCAGTGCGGCCACGGCCTCGGCCGTGGCGTCCGGCGCGCCCATGCGGCTGATATGCACCTTCGCCAGCGAAAGATCGGGCGCGACCTCTACGCGCATCACTGTCAAAAAGCCCTGCACACGCGGGTCTTTCATCGCGCCGATCACGGCGATGAGCTCGCGCTTCATATCCTCGGCAAGGCGCGCCATATTTTTGCTTTGCGGCATGGAATGCCCCTTTCCTGTTTCCGGTTTTTGTTAATCCCGGTATTCCTCCATGATAAACGCTTCGAAGATATCGCCCTCCTTAATATCGGAGAACTTATCCAAGCCCACGCCGCACTCGTAGCCCTGTGCCACTTCCTTCACGTCGTCCTTAAAGCGGCGCAGGCTGTCGATCTCGTCCTCGGTGATGACGATGCCGTCGCGCACCAGCCGGATCTTGGCCGCGCGCGTGATCTTGCCCTCCAGCACATAGCAGCCCGCGATGGTGCCGGCCGAGGAGATCTTAAATACGTTGCGCACCTCGGCGCGGCCCAGCTCCACCTCGCGGAATTTGGGCGCGAGCATGCCCTTCATGGCGTCTGTCACATCGTTGATGGCATCGTAGATCACGCGGTACATGCGCAGCTCCACCTCGGCCTGTGCCGCTTCCTCTTTGGCGATGGGATCCGGCCGGACGTTGAAGCCGATGATGATGGCGCCCCCCGCGTTGGCGAGCATGACATCGGATTTGTTGATGGCGCCCACGCCCGCGTGGATAACGCGCACGCGCACCTCGTCGTTCGAGATCTTTTCCAGGCTCTGCTTCACGGCCTCGGCGCTGCCCTGCACGTCTGCCTTTACGATGATGGCAAGCTCCTTGCGCTCGCCCTCGGCAATCTGGCTGAAGAGGTTATCCAATGTGACGCGCTTGTAGGTGCTGAACTGCTGTTCCTTCTGTTCGGCGGCGCGGCGGTCGGCCAGCTCGCGCGCCAGCTTTTCGTCCTCTACCGCATCGAACAGATCGCCCGCGGCGGGCACTTCCGTTAAGCCGGTGATCTCCACCGGCATGGAGGGGCCGGCCTCTTTGAGCACATTGCCCTGGTCGTCGCGCATCACGCGCACGCGGCCCACCGAGGTGCCCGCAATGACCACGTCGCCCTGGTGCAGCGTACCCTTTTGCACCAGAATGGTGGCGACCGGGCCCTGGCCCTTGTCCAGCCGGGCCTCCACCACGGCGCCCTTGGCGCGGCGGTGCGGGTTGGCCTTCAACTCCTTCACCTCGGCCACCAGGTTGATGCTCTCCAAAAGCTCGCCGATGCCCTGCCCCGTAAGCGCGGAAACCGGCACGCAGATCGTCTCGCCGCCCCATTCCTCGGGCACAAGCTCGTACTGCGTCAGCTGCTCCATCACATGGTTGGCATTCGCGGTGGGTTTATCCATCTTGTTGATGGCCACAATCACCGTGGTGTTTGCCGCCTTGGCGTGGTTGATCGATTCAATGGTCTGCGGCATGATGCCGTCGTCCGCCGCCACCACCAAAACGGCAATGTCCGTTAGGTTTGCGCCGCGCGCGCGCATGGAGGTGAACGCCTCGTGGCCCGGGGTATCGAGGAAGGTGATGGGCTTGCCGTTCATCACCACCTGATACGCGCCGATGTGCTGCGTGATGCCGCCGGCCTCGCCCGCGGTGACGCGCGTTTTGCGGATGGCGTCCAAAATGGATGTTTTGCCGTGATCGACATGGCCCATTACCACGACGACGGGCGGGCGCTCCTGCAGATCTTCGGCCTTATCCTCATCCACCTCAAACAGGCGTTCCTCAATGGTGATATGCACCTCGTGCTCCACCCTTGCGCCCAGCTCCTCGGCCACAAGGCTGGCGGTATCAAAATCTACCGTCTCGGAGATGGAGGCCATCACGCCGAGGCCCATCAGCTTTTTAATCACCTGCGCCACGTTTACCTTCAGCCGGCTGGCCAGCTCGCCCACGGCGATCTCGTCGGGGATGGATACCTTCAGCTGGGCCTTGCGCGCCTTTTCCAGCTGGATGCGCTGCAGGCGCTCGGCCTCGGTTTCGCGCTTTTTCTGGAACGGCTGCTGCCTGCGGCCGGCCCGGCCCGTGAACTTCTGCTTGTTGCCTGCGGGCGTGGGCTTGCGGCGGTTCTCCACATTTTTGGTGGAGGCAAGCTCGGTGTACTTTTCGTTGAATTTATCCAGATTTACGTCTGTGGTGCGCGTATCCACCGTGACGGTGACGACCTCGCGCTTTGCGGGCGCGGGCTTTGCGGCCTTTTCGGGCTTTGCGGGGCGAATGCGGTCGCGCCGTTTGGCCGGGCCCGCCGCCACAACAGTGCCGTCGGCCTTTTTCAAAATATCCTTTTCGGCTACCTTGGGCGCGGGCGCGCTGGCAAGGTAGGCATCGAGGCTCTCTTCGGCATTGAGGGTGGTATAGTGCTCCAGCACATGGTTCAGCTCGGCCTCGCTGAGCGGCGAGGTGTGCTTTTTTGCCTCGCCGGTCACTTTGCGCAGCAGCTCTATCACTTCTTTATTCTGGACGCCGAGATCCTTCGCGACGTCGCCGAGCTTGTATTTGATCGTTACTGGCATGGACGTTCCTCCTTATGGTCGGCCGACGCATCAGCCGTTCGAATGGGGTCTGCCGGCGCGTTGGGCGCGGGCAGATTTTTTTTGCAGAGCCTTGCAAGCTCCGGGTCTGTTACGGCGAACACGCCGGTTGGCTTTTTGCAGATGGGGGCCAGCGCGGCCTGCGTTTCGGCCATCCCGTAAAGCGGGACATCCTGCGTTTCGCAGACAAAGCCGATGCGGCGGCGCGAGCCGTCCGAGAGATCCTGCGCGCACAGCACCAGCTGTGCGCTCCCCCTGAACACGCTGTCCTTCACCGCCTCGAAGCCCGTGACGAGCGCCCCGGCCTTGCGGCACAGCGACAGCGCGAATAGTATATTACCCGGCATCGACCTCTCCCTGTCCGGCCGCGGCGCGCTCCGATTCGGCCCGCGCGATCTCGTCGGCCATGGCGTTGTAGAGCGCTTCCGGGATGCTTACCTCCAGCGCGCGCTCGATGCGCTTTGCCCTGCGCGCCTTGGCAAGACATGCGGCGCTGGGGCACACATACGCGCCACGCCCGGGCTTTTTGCCCGTCAGATCCAGCGAGACTGTGCCGTCCTGCGCGCGCACCACGCGCACCAGCTCGCGCTTCGGGCGGCTTTCGCCGCAGCCGCTGCACCGCCGCAGCGGGATTTTTCTCGGTTTCATACGCGCCCCCTCCCGATGGGATCGTTTTTTCAATGCCTGCAGCCCGCACCGTTTTGCGCGCGGGCGGATTTGCCTCGCGGCCCAAACCCGGCGGCGCCAAAATCGCGCCGGGGCCGTTTTCCGCCGTGCCGCGCGTTGGCGGCGCGTTATTCCGCGGGCGCCGTTTCCTCCGGGGCGTCGGCTCTGGCCTCGGCCTCTTTTTCGGCCGCCTCCGGCTGGGCGGGCGCCGTTTCGGCCGGCGTCTTTTTCGCCGGCGGCTCCTCGCCGTAGTAGCCGCTCTCGGGGCGGATATCGATATTATAGCCTGTCAGCCGCGCGCACAGGCGGGCGTTCTGGCCCTTGTTGCCGATGGCCAGCGAAAGCTGGTGATCCGGCACGGTAACACGGCAGGAACGCGGTTCGCCCTCCAAGATCTCCACGCCCACAACGGTGGCGGGGCTGAGCGCCGCACTGATAAACTGTGCGGGATCTTCGCTCCAACGCACGATATCAATCTTTTCGCCGCCCAGCTCCTCTACGATCTTTGCCACGCGCTGGCCGCGCGGGCCGATGCACGCGCCCACGGGATCGACGTTCTCGTCGCGGCTGTACGCGGCGATCTTTGTGCGCGCGCCGGCCTCGCGGCTGATGGCCTTGATCTCGACGGTGCCGTCGAAGATCTCGGGCACCTCCATTTCAAACATACGCTTGACGAGGCCCGGATGTGTACGGCTGATCATCATGCGCGGGCCGCGCTCGCCCTCGATGACATCCACAACATAAACCTTTACATGCTGGCCCTCCTGCAGCTGCTCGCCGGCCACCTGCTCGGAGCGCGGCAGCGTGGCGACGCCGCCCTTGCCCAGCTCCAGTGTGACCACGCCGCGCACAGGGTCGATGGCGGTGACAACGGCGGAGATGATCTCGTGTGATTTCGACTGCATCTCGGCAAACATCTGGCTGCGTTCGGCTTCCTTCAGGCCCTGGCGGATTACATGCTTTGCGGTTTGCGCGGCAATGCGGCCAAAATCCTTTGTCTTGAGCAAAATGGGGTATTCGTCGCCCGGCTGAAACATTTTTTTCTTCTGGCGCGCTTCCTCCAGCGAGATCTGCGTGTTGGGGTTTTCCACCTCTTCCACAACGGTTTTCAGCAGCGAAACGCTGAACTGGCCCACGGACGGATCAATGAGGACGCTGACGTTTTCGTCCTCGACATTGTGATCCTTTTTTACGGCGATCACGATGGCGTTTTTAATCTTTTCCAGCAAATAATCGGCGGGAAGGCCGCGCTCTTTTTCCAGCATGGCCAGCGCTTCAAAAAATTCGGCGTTCATTTTTTCCAATCATCCATTCTATCGTTTATTTTGCGGCGCAAAGCCCTCAAAGCAAAAGCCGCCCGACGTGCCGCGCGAAGACCTCGTCAAAACAGATCCTCGTCGTCGCACAGCTTAAAATAGCTTGCATCCTTTTCGGCCACGGAAAAGCGTGTGCCGTCCTCGCGCTCGAACATAACATCCGGGCCTTCCTTGCCCAACAGAATGCCCGCCGCGTCGCGCGCGCCCGTTTCGTCCGGGCGGATGAGGCGCACACACACTTTGCGCCCGCGCAGTGCGGCAAAATGCGCGTCCCGCGTGAGCCGGCGGCCCAGCCCCGGGCTGCCCACCTCTAAAAAATAGCGCTGCGAGATGGGGTCGGCCTCGTCCAGCACGGGGTCGATCGCGCGCGCGGCGGCCTCGCAGGCATCCAGATCCAGCGGCGCGTCCCGATCAATATAAACGCGCAGAAACCAATCCGGCCCTTCCTTTTCAAAGCGCACATCCCACACGCGCAGGCCCATTTCTGTTAAAACGGGCGTCACCAGCGCCTCCACCGCAGCAGCGGCGCCTTTGGGCCGGCCGCCCTTGCCGTTCGCCATCAAAACCCTCCCAATATGCAGGAAAGAGCGGGCCGCCCGGCCCACTCTTTCATCCATTCATAATCGTACAATTGTATTCTATCACAGTTTGCGCGAGGATGCAAGAAAAATTTTTTGTTTGCGGTGCCCTGCGATGAACCTCAGAAAACGCACCCCCTTGTGCCGCGGAAAACTGCGTGACGCACGAATGATACGTGATGTATAATAATTTAAATTGAATTTTTATGCACTAAGGTATCTTATGCAATCCTGCCGCTTATCGTGTGCTGGGTAAAGACAAGCCCGCATGATATCCTGCTGAAAAGGGAGCCTCTTTTGAAACGGCGATTATCGAGCGGCACCGCCGGCGGGAGAGCAGTGTGGAGGATTTGAAGGAGCGCCGGCGGACTGCCTTCTCCCAGAGCCTGTAAACGATTCTTATAAAAACTCCTGACGCTGCCCGTACACAATTCCGAACAGGGAGTTCGCAAAAGCGGTAAACAAACAAAATCCGAGGGGCCTGCCCGCAAAATGGCCCCTCGGAAAAACAGTGCACAAAAATCGGCGTACCTCCTGCGGCCGGGGCCGGCTCAGCGCCCCACCTCGGAGAGCCGCAGGCCGGCGTTGTGCTCCTCGGCCCAGGTAATGCTCCAGCTGTTGGTGAACAGCAGCAGGCGGCGCTCCTTCAAATCTTCCACGCGGCGGGTGTCGCTCGTCAGGTTCAGCGTTTTCGGGTCAAGATCCTCGTTTTCAATCCAGCGGATCAGGCTGTAAGGCAGCGTCTGCATGCGGATCTCTACGTTGTATTCGTTTTTCAGCCGGTATTCCAGCACCTCAAACTGCAGCACGCCCACTACGCCGACGATCACTTCCTCCATGCCGCCGCCCAGCTCTTTGAAGATCTGGATCGCGCCCTCCTGCGCGATCTGCTCCATGCCCTTTACAAACTGCTTGCGCTTCATGGTATCCACCTGTGTAACGCGGGCAAAGTGCTCGGGCGCGAAGGTGGGAATACCCGCGAACGTGAACGGCGCTTTTGCCGTGGTGAGCGTATCGCCGATGGAAAAGATGCCGGGGTCGAACACGCCGATGATATCGCCCGCCCAGGCCTCTTCCACGATCTCGCGCTCGGACGCCATCAGCTGCGTGCCCTGCGCCAGTTTTACCTTTTTGCCGCCCTGCACGTGCAGCACCTCCATGCCGCGCTCGAACCTGCCGCTGCAGATGCGGATAAACGCGATGCGGTCTCGGTGGGCCTTATTCATGTTGGCCTGGATTTTAAAGACAAACGCCGAAAAATCTTCGCCCATGGGGTCGATAAGGCCGGCGGAGGAATCGCGCGGCAGGGGCGGCGGCGAAAGGCGCAGAAAATCGGCCAAAAACGGCTCCACGCCAAAATTTGTGAGCGCCGAGCCGAAAAATACCGGTGTCAGTTTGCCGCAGTGCACCTTATTTTCGTCGAATTCATATGCCGCGCCGTCCAGCAGCTCGATATCGTCGCACAGCGCCTCGTGCAGCGGCTTTGACAAAAGCGCGTCCAGCCCGGCGTCGCCGAGACGCGCCTCGATTTTTTCCGCTTGTTTTTGCCCCACGCGGCCCGCGTGCTGAAAAGCCAGAATCTCTTTTTGGCCGCGATCGTATACCCCCCGGAACTCCTTGCCGGAGCCGATGGGCCAGTTCATGGGATATGTTTCGATGCCCAGCACTTGCTCGATCTCCTCGAGCAGATCGAACGGGCTGCGCGCCTCGCGGTCCATTTTATTGATAAAGGTAAAGATGGGAATGCCGCGCATTGTGCATACCTTAAACAGTTTTTTGGTTTGGTTCTCCACGCCCTTGGCCGCGTCGATCACCATTACGGCGCTGTCCGCCGCCATCAGCGTGCGGTAGGTATCCTCGGAAAAATCCTGGTGGCCCGGCGTATCCAGAATGTTGACGCAGCAGCCGTTGTACCGGAACTGCAGCACCGAGCTCGTCACCGAGATGCCGCGCTGCTTTTCGATCTCCATCCAATCCGATACGGCGGCGCGCGCGCCCTTCTTGCCCTTCACAATGCCCGCCTGCTGAATGGCGCCGCCGTACAAAAGCAGCTTTTCCGTCAGCGTTGTTTTGCCCGCGTCCGGATGCGAGATGATCGCAAACGTGCGGCGCTTTTCAATTTGACCGCTCTGCTGTTCCATAATGTTCCTCCACTCTGTCTGCGCTGCTCGTTCTATTCGGGCCGCCGCGGCGCCGCTTGGCCCCGCTCTGTGCAGGGCCGAAAAAACGCCGCGCGGCGAAAAATTTTAAACCAATCCCTATTGTACGGGATTTTGCGCAAAAAAACAAGACCGGATAGAAAACGGAAGCGTCCGAACGAAAAACGGAAGCGTCCGAACGCGTGCTTTTCACAAGGCGTTAAAAAGCAACGCGAAACAGACGCTTCCCGGAAAATACCGCCGTCTGCCGCGTGAGTGCGCCGCCTGTTTATAAAGCATGCGGCAGGGCCGCGCGCTTTACACGCTGCAAACAGCGGCGCAGCGGCGAAAACAGCACCAGTGCCGCGGCAAAATTGCCTGCGCCGTGCACAAAATCGAATGGGATGCCGGCCACCCAGTACGCCACGCCGCCGGCCGGCCCGGCCACAAAGGCGTGCGCCACGGCGTACAGCGCCCCATAGCAAAGGCCGAAGATGCCGCTCAGCAGCGCCCACAGCAGCACCGAACGGTTTTCGCGCGCAAAGCGCGCCAGCAAAATGAGAAGCGCCCAGATGTACAGCTGCGGGAACCACCACAGCCCGAACCCGTTCAGCAGACCGTAAACAAGCAGATAAGTATATACGGCGGGGAACACAAGGCTTGGAAATTCCAGTGTGTATAAAATGATCAGCAAGCTCACGAGCTCGATGTTCGGCAGGCCGTCCAGCGCGTACTTCGAGGCCGCCAGCACCGCCGCAAGGAACGCCGCCACAACAATGCCGCGCGTTTTCTTCATGTTACCAGCCGGCTTTCAGCGTGATCTCGAACGCATCGCCGTCGGCAATGGGCGTTGTATCCACGCCGGTCAATACTTCCTCGCCGCCCTTGGTGAAGCACCACCACTCCTGGTTTGCCTCGTCGGCAGTCACGCCGTTTACGGTTTTTACAAACAGACCGTATTCGTTTTCATCGCCCTCGATCAGGCTTTGCTCTTCCAGCGCGCCGCGCAGAAATTCCGCGTTGGTGGAAAGGGAAAATGTATCCGTGGAGGCATCGCCGTAAACCACCGTTACGCGGATGTTCTTGTGCCCCGCCGTGCCCTTGGGCCCGAGCGCGAACCAGGCCGCCGCCAGTACGGCGACAAGCGCCAGCGCGGCGCCGGCGATCAGCAGGATCTTTTTCGTTTGTTTGCTCATGTTGTTTCCTCCTCGTGCGGATAAAATAATAAAAGCCGCGTTCCGATAAGATCGAGAACGCGGCTTTTTGCAAAAGAAGCGGCAGCCCGAAAACGCCCTGGCGCCGTCTGCCGCACGGCCCCGGCAAAATAGCCGGCGAAGGAACCGGCAGCGGGGAAGGGGCGGAAAATGGGACGCACAAACGTTTGCGGCGGCAGAGCGCCTGCGGCTTCGCCGGCGCGGCGTTCGCACAGCGCCCGGCCATGCGGGCAGAACGCGGCTGCTCCAAGGCCCCGAACGGGCCCTTGCAAAAAACACACGGTCTATCCATCGTAAACCATGGGACGCTCCGTACCCGGCGATCCGACTGAGGACGCAAACGGGAAATTTCCGTTTCCCTTTCGTCCAACACGGTGGCGGGACCGTGCGGGATTTTCACCCGCTTCCCCGGCGGCGGGCGCTTTCGCGGCGTCCGCCCTGCACGAAGCATTTATGTTTCGGTTTTTCAAATCAAATTTATGGGGCGCATCAGAAAAGCCCCTGCGCAGAGCGCTTTTTAAAAGCCTCCGGCCGTGCGCGGGAAGGGCAGTACGTCGCGGATGTTGGGAATGCCCGTCAGATACATAATCAGCCGCTCGAAGCCGAGGCCGTAGCCCGCGTGCTTTACGGTGCCAAAGCGGCGCAGATCCAGATACCATTCATAGTCCGCGCGGGCAAGGCCCAGCTCGTCCATGCGCGCCTCCAGCATGTCCAGACGCTCCTCGCGCTGGCTGCCGCCGATCAGCTCGCCCACGCCGGGCACCAGCATGTCGGCCGCAGCCACGGTCTTGCCGTCGTCGTTCAGGCGCATATAGAACGATTTGATCTCCTTGGGATAATCCGTAACGAAAACGGGCTTTTTGTAGATCTGCTCGGTTAAAAAGCGCTCGTGCTCGGTTTGCAGATCGACGCCCCAGCGCACCTTGTACTGGAACGAATCGTTGTGCGGCTCCAGCAGCGCCACGGCATCGGTGTAGCTCACGCGCGCGAACTCGCTGTCCACCAGAGCCGTCAGGCGCTCGAGCAGCGTTTTGTCAAAAAACTGGTTAAAAAACGCCATCTCGTCGGGGCAGGTATCCAGCACCTGGTGAATAACGCTCTTTGCCATGGCCTCGGCGGTATCCATATAATCGGCCAAATCGGCAAACGCCAGCTCCGGCTCGATCATCCAGAACTCCGCCGCGTGGCGCGGTGTGTTGGAATTTTCGGCGCGGAACGTGGGGCCGAACGTGTAGATTTTCCCGAAGGCAGCGGCCATCGCCTCGCCCTCCAGTTGGCCGGAGACGGTGAGGTTCGTGGCGCGGCCGAAGAAATCCTGCGAAAAATCCACCGCGCCGTCCGCGGTGCGGGGCGCATCGCCGGCGGGCAGCGTTGTCACGCGGAACATCTCGCCCGCGCCCTCGCAGTCCGAGTCGGTGATGAGCGGCGTGTGCACATAGACAAAGCCGTTTTCCTGAAAGAACCGGTGCAGCGCATAGGCGGCCACGCTGCGCACGCGGAACGCCGCGCTGAAGGTGTTGGTGCGCGGGCGCAGATGCGGCATGGTGCGCAGAAATTCCACACTGTGGCGCTTTTTCTGCAGCGGATAATCGGGCGGGCAGGCGCCCAGCACCTCGACAGCGTCGGCGTTTACCTCCAGCGGCTGCTTTGCCTGCGGCGTAAGCACCACGCGGCCCGTTACCTGCACGCTCGTGCCAACGCCAAGCCTTGCAAGCTCTTTGTAATTGGCAAGCCTTGCGGCCTCCAGCACCACCTGCAGCGTTTTAAAGCCCGAACCGTCGGAAAGCTCCAAAAAGCCGATGTTTTTGGAATCGCGTACCGTGCGGGCCCAGCCGCAGACGGTAACGGCGGCGCCGTCCGCGGGCGGCGCGGCATACAGTGTGCGGATCTCTGTGCGTTTCATCATCGTTTCCCTCCCATGTGATGGATCCGGGCGGATGGATCCAAAGCCATCTAAAAGAAAAAGACAGCCTCAAAAGCTGCCTGCGGCCGGCCTCGCCGCCGTACTGTTTTCATCGTTGCCTTTGCCTTGTATCGTATCATTTTCGAGGGGAAATGTCAAGATTTTGGGCAAAACCGGGGCACGGCCCCTCCCGTAAACAGAGGCCGCACGGGAGCTGCCGCGCTATGCGGCGCGCTGCGGGCGACAGATTTGCCGCTTTGCACAACAAAAATACATGGTGTTTTTTGCGCGGCGGAATTATACTGAAAAAAGAAAAACCGCTTGCCCGCTTGAAGAAAAGCCGCTGCCGGCGAACCGGGCCGCCAAACGGCACTGCGCCAAAGCGTATGCCCGGTGCGCAGGGGCTTTTCGCAAAGCCCGCATCAGGAGGGATCTGTATGGAAAACACCGCGCTTCACATCGAGGAACTGCTGCAATTCGGCCTGCGCCACGCCCTGATCGGCCCGTCCGACGCATATGTGGCACGCAACACGCTGCTGGATCTGTTCGGCCTTGCCGCGCCGTGGGAAGGTGCGCTGCCCGCCGAGCAGCCCGATACGCCCGCCGCGCTGCTGGAGCCGCTGCTGGACGACGCGGCGCGCCGCGGGCTGTATGACGGCGAGATCCCCGCGCTGCGCGTGAATTTTGAGGCGCGCATCATGGGCGCGCTGATGCCGCGCCAGAGCGAGGTGGAGGCGCGCTTCGCCGCGCTGCGGCAAACGCGGGGCGTGCGTGCCGCCACGGATTATTTTTACGATCTCTGCATCCAGTCGAACTACATCCGCACTGCGCAGATCGCCCGCAACATCCAATGGGAGTACCCGTGCCAATATGGCACGCTGGAGATCACCGTCAACCTGACAAAGCCCGAAAAAGACCCCAAAACCATCGCGCTGGAGCGGCTGCAGCCCGCTTCCGGCTATCCGAAGTGCATGCTGTGCATCGAAAATATCGGCTATGCCGGGCGCGTGAACTTCCCCGCGCGGCAAAATCACCGCGTGGTGCCCATCGAGCTGTGCGGCGAAAGATGGTATCTGCAATACAGCCCCTATGTGTATTACAACGAGCACTGCATCGTGTTCCGGCATACGCATGCGCCGATGCGCATTACGCCGGATACGTTTGCGCAGCTGTTTGATTTTGTGCGCCAGTTCCCGCACTACACCTGCGGCAGCAACGCCGATCTGCCCATCGTCGGCGGCAGCATTTTAAGCCATATGCATTTTCAGGGCGGCAACTACACGTTCCCGATGCAGCGCGCCAAGGCGCTGCGCCGCTATGCGCATCCCAATTACCCGCAGCTTTCCATCGAAACGCTGCGCTGGCCTGTGAGCACCGTGCGCACAGCGGGCGAGGACGCCGACGCGCTGATGCGTTTCGCGGGCGCGCTGCTGACGGCTTGGAGCGAATATTCCGACGCGCAGGCCGACATTTTGGCCGATACCGAAGAGGATGGGCAGCGCGTGCCGCACAATACCGTCACGCCGATTTTGCACCGCGAAGAGGGGCGCGGCTACGTGCTGGATCTTGTGCCGCGCAACAACCGTGCCACAGCGCGGCATCCGGAGGGCATTTTCCACCCGCACCGCGAAATTCACCACATCAAAAAGGAAAATATCGGCCTCATCGAGGTGATGGGCCTTGCCATTCTGCCCAGCCGCTTAAAGCAGCAGAGCGAGGATATCGCCCGTGTGCTGACGGGCGAGCTTTCCGCGGATGCCTGCCGTGAAAAGGCGCCCGAGCACGCCGAGTGGCTCGCCTTTTTAACGGGGAAATACGGCACGGCGCTCGGGCCGGAGGCGGCGCGCACGGCTGTAAAAAACGAGATCGGCGCCAAATTTGAAACCTGTTTGGAGCATGCGGGCGTATTTAAGCAGACACCCGAGGGCATTGCCGCGTTCGGCCGCTTTCTGGCCGCGCTGGGGTGCCGGGAAAAGGCGTAGGAAAATAGGAAAAGAGGCGCTGCCCAAACCATTTCATCAAGATGGGCTGCTGATCTTTTGCCGATATTTCAGTAACGAGAAAATCGGCAGAGCAACAAAAGAGCATGCTTTGCAGAAAAAACAGCATAGTGCCCAAAACCCCGCGCCAAAATTCGTCGATATTTTTTAAAAATCCGGTGTTGCAAAAAGGGCGTTTTACGCTTAAGATCAAAAATCTTTCCTGAATATCGTTCATTTTGCCAATTTTCGAGCGCTTTTTCATTGGGTATAATTTTAACAGGATGGTTTTCTCATCGCTCCGGCGTCTGGCAAAGGGGGGAAGAAAACAGCCTGCAGAACGCAAGAAGCGAGGAAGCAGCCATGAAAAAGCGCAAGACGGCTATGAAGAAATGGAAGGCAGCGATAAAACGCGCATGCAGCGTAACGCTGGTACTTACATTGCTCGTCACCGGCCTGCCCATGGGCGCGTATGCGGCGGCGATGCAGGAACTGCGCGCGCCGGTATCCGCGCCGCTGGCGCAGCCAGCGCCTGTGGACTACGAGGCGATGCTGGGTCTGCGAAGCGACGCGGACGGCGCGGGCCTGTCCGCCAAAGCGGCGTCCGGCCCGGACGGCGCGGCCGCCCCAAAGGCAAAGCCTTCTTGCGGGCGATTCGCCGCTCCAAACGTTTCCGATGCTCCAAAAGAGCCGGATGCACCGGTCGAGGGTGAACTGCGGGGTAGTTCCTCTGCACCGGATGCTTCTTCCATGCCGGAAACGCCGGACACATCCTCCGTACCGGAGTCCACAGAGCCGGATCATCTGGACAGTTCCTCCGATCCGGCTTCTTCTCTCCCCACACAGGAGGCCCCCGCCGAATCGGATTCATCCGGATCCGAAAACGACTCCGACAGCGCCGCACCCTCCGATGAAAAGCCCTCGGAGGAGATTCCGGCAGAAAGCCCCGACGAAGAAACCCCGGAGGGCGAAAACGGGAAAGAAACAGAAAGCAAAGATGTGCCCGGCGAAGAAGTCCCCGGGGCCAAAACGCCCGGCGAAGATGCTCCCGCAGAACCCGCCGAACCCACCGAGCCCACCGAGCCCGCCGAACCAGCCGAACCCACCGAGCCCGCCAAACCGGCCGAACCCACAGAATCCGCCGCCCTGCGCCTGCCGGTGGTGCAGGAACGGTACGATCCCTACGAAGAACAGTACGGCGAGCCCGTAGAGGTGACGGAGTACGCCCGCATTTACGCTCGCCCCTCCCGTGCGCGCGGCGCGAATGCCCGCCGGGAATACCTTGCCGTTGTCAGCGCGGTGCCCAACACCTACACCGATGAAAACGGGCAGGAGCAGCGCATCGACAATACGCTCCTGCTCACTGGGGAAGACGGCGTCCCCGCCTACGAAAACGCCGCGAACGACCTGCAGATGGAGCTGCCGGCGGCATTTGCGCCCGGCGACGGCCTCACCGTTACGCTGGGCGGCGCTTCACTGCGCCTTGTGCCGCTGGCCGGCGACTATACGCGCCCCGCGGCGCTTGCAAACGCCGTGCGCTATAACGATGTGTTCCCCGGCGTGGATGTGCAGTATACCGCGCAGGAATGGATGGTGAAGGAGGATATCATCTTAAGCGGGCCGTCCGCGCAAAGCACCTTCACCTATCGGCTGGAGACCGAGCTTCTCCCCCGCTTCACCGACGGCGTGCTCGGCCTGTTTTCTTCTGCCGCAGCGGGCGCCGTCCCTGCCTCCGGCGCGGCGGACGCCGTCACCGCCTCTGAAGCCGCCCCAGCCTCCGGTGCGACAAGTGCGAGCCCGACAGCCGGCTCCGATGCAGCCCCCACTGAAGCCGCTGCCGCCCCTGCCGCTGGCACGACGGACACCGCCCCCAGCTCCGACGCATCCTCCGGGCAAAGCGCCGCTGCGCCGCCCGTCCTGCACCTCGCCGCGCCGCTCATGACGGACGCGGCGGGCGCTGTCAGCTACGACGTCTCCCTCGCCTATGCCGAAACGCCGGAAGGGCAGCGCATCGTCACCGTCAGCGCGGACGAAGCCTGGCTGAACGCGCCCGAGCGCGTGTACCCCGTGTGCATCGACCCCAGCGTCGTGAACACCCAAAAGGCCGCGGACAGCATGCTCAGCCCCGCGCTGTCGTACTACTACAACACGGCCGGCACGGCCGTGACGGGCTACGCGTGGAAAAAGTGGGCGGGCTATCCCGAGGATACCACAACGCTGCAGCTCCACCGCACCGTCTTCAATTTCCCCGGCCTCTTCAGCGATTTTCCCGCGGGAAAGGATGTGGAGATCGAGCGCGCCGAGCTGGTCTTGTACGAATACTACGAACATCAGGAGAACCCCGGTGGAGAGCGGGTATTCCGACTGTACCGGCTGAAGTCGTCCTGCACGCTGGACAAACTGCAGGCGCATAGCGACCAGGGCGGCTACCATTGGGATTACCTCACGGCTGTGGGACGGGAATATGTCGGCATGTTCACCGGCAGCATCGGCTATCACCGCGTGGATATCACCGATACCGTCAGCGACTGGCTGACGGGCGCCGCGCCGAACTATGGCCTGATGCTGGTGACGGATCCCGAACTCTACGCCTCGCCGGAAAGCTATGGCGCGCTGTTCTACAATCCCGCCATCACCACAAACCCGAACGTGCCGCCCTCCATCGAGATCCAATGGTACGAGGTGGGCGATGTCGATCACCGCTACCCGCTCGACGATACCACCGTGAACCTGCGCCCCATTACGGCCAGCGACCGCACCGGCCAGCTGGATTTTTACGGCGTCTTCTGGGACGGCGTCGCCACGCCGTATTCCACGCTCTCCTATCGGCTGAACGACGCCGGCAAAGGCTATTCCGGCAGCCTGACGCCGGGAGACCTGTACCTGTACCCAAGCAGCGCGCCCTTTGAATGGCTGCTGCCCACGGGCGCAAACAAATACCGCCGCAAGCTCTCGAACTGGCAGACGGCCGTGCCGTTCGTCGATTTTGATTACGATACGATCTACACCCTTTCCGCAACGGCCAGCAAGGACGGTGTGACGGGCAAAACCGTTACGAGCGAGCCATTTTTGATCTACAAGGTCAAGGCGTTCGACACGCTGACAAAGGTAGCGGCGCACTACGGCGTCGAACTCGACACGCTCATGCGGGATAACCGCGTGGTAGACCGCATGCTGGTGGAGGGCAACACGCTGTTCCTCCGCAATCCCAAAACGGCCGAGCCGTATACGCCCGGCGATTTAACAGACGAGGACAAGGCGCTCATTGATACGATGCTCATCGGGCGCGGCCTGCACTGT
>Ga0137307_100117_pt1 | contig 121171 bp, 89 predicted proteins | sample NAcewD2O_March_2_FD_97180 | JGI IMG/M metagenome (GOLD analysis project Ga0137307, IMG submission 97180) | Mouse cecal microbial communities from Vienna, Austria - N-Acetylglucosamine amended D2O_March | ecosystem: Host-associated > Mammals > Digestive system > Large intestine > Cecum | place...
TACAGACATAGAAAAATTACCCGCTCCGGACTGAAGCGGGTAAGGGAGGATGTGCTCTTTATTTTAGTTTAAATGAAAGAGCCGTGACGGCTCAGACATCACAACGTTCAGATCGCTGCCGACAGACCCTCCACGATCGCGTCCATCACGCCCGCCGCCGAGGCGGCATGCATATCTAAAACGATAAACGTCCGATGCGTTTTTTGAGGCGCGGGGTGCCGACATTTCGTGATTTATAGCTAAATTTGCAGAAAATAACATTTCGAGAAACAAAAGACACATTCCATATCAATGATGAAAATAATACATGGCATAGCCCTTATGGCTACAGCGGCTCTCATGACCGCCTGCACGGGCAAAAACGAGTGGACCGTCAATGGCCAGATCGAGGGCGCCGACGATCATACACTCCTGCTTGAAGCGTCGACCAACGGACGCTGGTATGCCCTCGACTCCGTGAAACTTCCAAAATCGGGCAACTTCACCATATCGCACAAGGCGGCCGGATACCCCGACATCTATCGCCTGCGTCTGGCCGACAAGACCCTTTATTTCCCGATCGACAGCATTGAGACGGTCACCGTGGTGAGCCGCGCCGACGCTTTCGACAAGGAGTACACGCTCGACGGCAGCGACGCAGCGCAGCGCCTCATGTCGGTAGACCGCCAGCTCATGGCCGCCCTTGCAGGCAACAGCGGCCAAGGCATACAGACCGACAGTGTGCTCAAGCGTGAACTGGCCAAAATCATGCTTGCCGATCCGGCCGGAATAGTGTCGTACTACATCCTCAACAAGAAACTCAACGGCAAGCCCCTCTACGATCCGACCAACAAAACAGACATACGCATCATCGGAGCCGTGGCCAACGCCTTCGACCAGTATCGCCCCAACGACCCGCGCACAGCCTATCTGAAGCGCCTGTTCCTGTCGTCGCGCCAGCCATCGGCCACCCAGACCGTTACAGCCGAAGAGGTGCCGCTGATCGACATATCGCTCTACGACGACAAGGGACAGCTGCAGAAACTGTCGGATGCCGCAGCCGCCAACAAAGTGGTGGTGCTCAACTTCACCGTCTACGGCGCCGAGGCAGCCCCGGCCTACAATATCGAGCTCAACAAGGCCTACGAGCGTTTCCACGACCGCGGCATGACCATCTACCAGGTCAGCGTTGACCCCGACGAATACGTATGGAAACAGGCTGCAAGAACACTGCCCTGGATCACGGTCTACAACCCATCGACCGCGTCGGCCGAAAACCTTATGAAATACAATGTGACGGCGCTCCCCACCACGTTTATCGTGGCCAACGGAGAGATCGCCGAGCGCGTCGACGACATCACCACCCTGCAGCAGTCGCTCGCCCGCTACCTCTGACCGGCTATCGCCACAAAACGCATACAGCAGACCCCGCCGCGCACGAAGCGTCCCGGCGGGGTCTGTCATATCCACTCTCGGCGTAAGCTCGACACAACGGAGTCTACCGCATCATCCCCATTGCCATGGTACCTCTCCGGCTTTCGCCATCCGCTTGCATCCGCGACATCTTTGCCATGCCCCCGTTATCCCGACAGCATCGACGGGACTGAAACACTTGTCCATTCCCACGGCGGCGCATATACGCAGGAAGAGCGCCGGAAGTCGGATTGACTTTCAGCGCTCTTCTATGATTTTATTCAGTGCGCAGGCCTGCGTTGCTCCATTGCGGAGGTCGGTCGCAGGATTGCGTTGTCTTATATACGCGTGGTGAGGGGAATGCTTACTTGAGAGCGTCCTTCACGGCGTCGTTGGGCACCATCTGTTCCTGGAATGTGTAGGCGCCTGTCTTGGGCGACTTCACAACGCGAATCACTTTGCTGTAGGTGCGTCCTTCGCCTTTCTGAAGGCTTGCGACGGTTTTCTTTGCCATATCCTGGTGGTGTTACGATTATTTGATTTCCTTATGTACAGTCACTTTCTTGAGGATCGGATTGTACTTTTTGAGTTCGAGGCGCTCGGTAGTGTTCTTGCGGTTCTTTGTGGTGATGTAGCGCGAAGTGCCGGGCATCCCGCTGGCCTTGTGTTCGGTGCATTCGAGTATTACCTGCACGCGATTGCCTTTAGCTTTCTTTGCCATCGTCGATTAAAATGCTAAATATTTGATTTCCGTTAAATAACCCTTCTGAGCAGCTTCCTTGATAGCGGCGTCAAGGCCCTTCTTGTTGATGGTGCGGAGTCCTGCTGCCGAGAGAGTCAGCTGAATCCACATCTGCTCCTCAACCCAGAAGAACTTCTTGCGGAAGAGGTTGACATTGAATTTGCGCTTGGTGCGGCGCTTCGAATGCGACACATTGTTGCCCACCATTGCTTTCTTGCCCGTGATTTGACAAATCTGTGACATGGCTTTTTGTGTTATTTAGTCGTTGTTAATTATTTGAAGCGGTTGGATTTACGCCGCGGCCTTGACGCTCTCATATCGGCTCCGGGCGCATCATTTCCCGACGCCTTTTGCATACAGGCCCGTAAATCAGAGTGCAAAGTAAGCAATTTTTCAGCTAACCGCCAAACATTTCGCCATTTTTCAGTAAATTTGCCAACGCAATGGAACACGACACGCCTACCGAAGGCAACCTCGACCGACTCGCCACCGGCAGCATAGCCCGGCTGCTGTGGCGCTACAGCCTGCCGGCGGTGGTGGGCATGGTGGTGACTTCGCTCTATAATGTGATCGACCGCATATTCATAGGCCAGGGCGTGGGCACCGAGGCCATCGCCGGACTCGCCATCACGTTTCCGGTCATGAACGTGTCGACGGCCATCGGAGTGCTGATAGGCGCGGGCGCATCCGCGCGCGTTTCAATAATGCTCGGAGCCTCCGACCGGCGCGGCGCGCAGCTCGTGCTCGGCAACGCGCTGGTGCTGATCGTCGTCAACGCTTTGGTATATCTGACCCTCTTCCGGATTTTTCTCGACGACATATTGCTCGCTTTCGGAGCCAGCCCAGCCACGCTACCCTACGCGCGCGATTTCATGGTCTGCCTGCTGCCGGGCATGATGGTGATGAACATATCGTTCAGCTTCAACAACATCATGCGGGCATCGGGCTATCCGGCCCGCGCCATGCTCACGATGTTTATCGGAGCGGGCATCAACGTGATCCTCGACCCTATATTCATATTCGTATTCGACTGGGGCATAAAGGGAGCGGCCATAGCCACCGACATAGCCATGACATGCTCCATGATATTCGTCATGGCCCACTTCATGCGCCGCGACAGCACACTGTGCTTCACCCGCGGCATCTACCGGCTGCGCTGGCGCATAATCGCCGGCATCATAAGCATCGGAGCCGCCCCGAGCCTCGTCAATCTGGCCGGAAGCGCCATCAACGTGATAGTCAACACATCGCTCTATACCCACGGAAGCGACAACGCCGTGGCGGCCTCTGGAATATTCACCACCTACACGTCGCTGCTGGTGATGGTGGTCGTGGGACTGTGCCAGGGCATGCAGCCGATCCTCGGCTACAATTATGGTGCCGGACTCTACGGTCGTCTGAAGCGATGCTACTGGCTCGCCACCGGAGCCGCCACAGCCATAGTGACCGCCGGATGCGCCTTCGGGCTGCTATGGCCCGGACTCATAGCCCGCGCATTCACCACCGACCCGACACTGATAGCGGTCACCTCGCGAGCGCTCTCTTTGTCGCTGCTCGCATTCTGGGCGGTCGGCTTCCAGATCGTGGCCACAACTTTCTTCCAGTCGATCGGCAAAGCCGGGAAGTCGATATTCCTCAGCCTCACCCGCCAGGTGATATTCCTGATACCGCTTCTGCTGACACTGCCCGACCGGCTCGGACTCGACGGCGTTTGGCTCTCGTTTCCGTCGAGCGACGTGATGGCCACCATCGTCACCGCTCTGATGATCGCTTTTCAGCTGCGGCGGCTACCGGCCGCCCCACTGCCTTGCTTTGCCGGCACAAAAGCGACAAAATGACGCCACGGCTACCCGTCGACGGCATAATAAAGGGTTTTATCAGCCAAAATTCAAGAAAAATTTGCACTTTATCAAAAAATTGGCTACATTCGCTCAATAAATCATACCCTTGAAATTTTTACCTTAACAATACAATAACATGAGCTACTTGAAATTTGATAAAAACCTCATGATTAATCTGGAGCAGAGTCTGATGAAGGAAATGCTCCGCACCAATCAGTCAGGCGCTTATCATTGCACTTCTGTGGTAGACTGCAACACCCGCAAACAGCACGGCATGCTCGTGATACCCATCCCGGAGATGGGCAATTCGTCACACGTACTGCTGTCGTCGCTCGACTGCACCGTCATACAGCATGGAGCGGAGTTCAATCTCGGACTCCACCGCTACAGCGGCGGCGTATACAGTCCAAACGGCCACAAATACATACGCGAATTTGACTGCGAGAGCGTGCCCCGCACCACTTACCGCGTGGGCGGCGTGATCCTCACCAAGGAGAAGATGTTCATATCCCATGAAAACCGCATTCTCGTAAGATACACCCTCGTCGAGGCACATTCACCCACGACACTCCGCTTCCGCCCGATGCTTGCGTTCCGCGAAGCCAACGCCCTGGTAATGGCCAACGACGCCATCAACACCCAGGTCGACGACGCCCCCAACGGAGTCAGCTGCTGCCTCTACCAAGGCTATCCGAGGCTCTACATGCAGTTTAACCACAAACCCGAATGGCACTATCAGCCCAACTGGTACAACGGCTTCGAGTACCTGAAGGATCTTGAGCGCGGCGTGCCTTACACCGAGGACCTGTGGGTGCCCGGATATTTCGACATACCGATAAAAAAAGGCGAATCGATCATATTCTCGGCCGGAGTCAGCGAAGTGGCGCCACGCTCCATCAGCAAGATGTATGAGACCGAGATAGCCACCCGCACCTGCCGCACTTCGTTCTTCAACTGTCTGAAAAACGCCGTCAAGCAGTGCTACTTCAAGGACAAGGACGGAATGTTCCTGCTCTCGGGATATCCCTGGGGCAAAGTACTCGCCCGCAACACATTCATGGCACTGCCCGGAGCCACGATAGCCATCAACCACCGCGAAGACTTCGAGGCCATCATGGAGAGCGGACGGGAAGCGCTCGTCCACTTCATGAACACGGGCGAACTCTCGCAGCGCATCGGAGGCATCGACCTGCCCGACATACCGCTCTGGTGTATCTGGGCTCTGCAGCAATATGCCAAAGCCTACGGCAAAGACGACACCATCAAACGCTATCTCCCGTTCGTGAAGGAGATCATGGAATATATCATCTCCAACCGCCACCCCAACCTGCGGGTGGAGGATAACGGCCTGGTCTACTCCATCGGCACAGCCACACCGGTCACCTGGATGAACGCCTCGCTCTACGGACGCCCGCTCGTTCCGCGTTCAGGCTACATGGTCGAATTCAACGCCTTATGGTACAACGCCCTGATGTGGTGCGCCTCGCTCACCGAAGAGCTGCCCGAGGCCGACGCCCCGCAGCGTCAGCTCTGGGTGTCGACGGCCGAAAAGCTCAAACAGTCGTTCATCGACACCTTCCTCAACGACTACGGCTATCTCTACGACTACGTCAACGGCACGTATGCCGATCCATCGGTGCGTCCCAACATGGCCGTGGCCATCGGACTTGACTACTCGCCGCTCGACCGCCGCCAGCGCAAGGGAGTGCTCGACGTGGTGACCCGCGAGCTGCTCACCCCCAAAGGACTGCGCACGCTCTCGCCGAAAAGCTTCGGCTACCGTCCCTTCTATCTCGGATCGCCTGAAGAACGTGAGATGGCGCTCCACAACGGCCCCGCACGCCCTTGGCTCTTCGGATTCTACGCCGACGCCTATCTGCGCGTGTTCGGAGTCAGCGGAGTGGGCTATCTCGACCGCATGCTCATCGGCTACGAAGACGAGATGACCAACCAGTGCATCGGATCGCTCTCGCAGCTCTACGACGGCAACCCGCCATTCTCCGGCCGAGGAGCCATCAGCCATGTCACCAACATAGCCGAGATACTCCGCACGCTCACCACACTCAAAAAATTCAATCTGTAAACCCTACAACGCTCCATGAAAGCTCTAATGTTCGGGTGGGAATTCCCGCCCCATATCCTCGGCGGACTCGGCACCGCCAGCTACGGACTCACCAAAGGAATGTGGGAGTGTGGCGACATGGACATCACATTCGTCATACCCAAACCTTTCGGCGACGAAGACAAGACGTTCGCCCACATCATCGGCGCATCGCAGGTGCCAATCGCATGGCGCGACGTCAACCGCGACTACGTCGAGCAGCGCATAGGCCGACTGATGGATCCCGACCTCTACTTCCGTCTGCGCGACCACATCTACGCCGACTTCAACTACATGCGCACCAACGACCTCGGCGCGCTCGAATTCTCCGGACGCTACCCCGACAACCTCCTCGAGGAGATCAACAACTACTCCATCGTGGCAGGCGTCGTGGCCCGCACGCTCGACTTCGACATAATCCACTCCCACGACTGGCTGACATATCCCGCAGGCATCCACGCCAAGCAGGTGACCGGAAAGCCGATGGTGATCCATGTCCACGCCACCGAGTTTGACCGCTCCAGAGGCAAGCCCAACCCGACGGTGTTCGGCATAGAGAAGGACGGCATGAACCACGCCGACCACATCATCACCGTCAGCAACCACACACGCGACATCGTCATCAACAACTACGGAGTTGACCCCGCAAAAGTGACCACCGTCCACAACGCCGTCACACCGCTCACCGACGAGCAGAAGGACGTGCCCGAACACAAGTCGAAGGACAAGGTGATCACCTTCCTCGGACGCATCACCATGCAGAAAGGCCCCGAATATTTCGTCGAAGCCGCCGCCAAAGTGCTAAAGAACAATCACAACGTGCGCTTCGTCATGGCAGGCTCAGGCGACATGATGGACAATATGATACAGCTCGCCGCCGAGCGCGGCATAGCCGACCGCTTCCACTTCCCCGGATTCCAGCGCGGCAAACAGGTCTACGAGATGCTCAAGGCCAGCGACGTCTATGTGATGCCCTCCGTTTCCGAACCGTTCGGCATTTCGCCCCTCGAAGCCATGCAGATGGGATGCCCATCGATCATATCCAAGCAGAGCGGATGCGCCGAGATACTCGACAACGTGATCAAGACCGACTACTGGGATATCGACGCAATGGCCGACGCCATGAACTCCATCATCACCTATCCGGCCATGTATGAGCAGCTCCGGCAGGACGGACTCGAGGAAGTGAACAAAATCACCTGGGACAAAGCCGGACAAAAAGTGATCGACATCTACAAGCGCTACGTGCACTGAGCGCCGTGACAACACCTTAGAAAACAAAAAACTTCACCATAATCAATCATGAAAGCGATCTGTTTCTATTTCCAGATTCACCAGCCGTTTCGCCTCAAGCGCTACCGCTTCTTCGATATAGGCAACGACCACTACTACTACGACGATTTCGCCAACGACGACATAGTCAGCCGCATAGCGCGCAACTCCTACATACCGGCCGCCGAAAGCCTCCTCAGGATGATCGACGAGAGCAAGGGAGCGTTCCGCTGCGCCATCTCAGTCACCGGAACCGCCCTCGAGCAGTTTGAGCACTACGTGCCTGAATTCATCGACCTGCTCAAACGCCTCGCCGAGACCGGCAAGTGCGAGTTCCTCGCCGAAACCTACGCCCACTCCCTCTCGTCGCTTGCCGACCCTGAGGAATTCGCCGCACAGGTCAAGGCCCACGACGACAAGATAGAGCAGCTCTTCGGCGTGAAGCCCAAAGTGCTCCGCAACACCGAGCTGATCTACTGCGACGAAATGGCTCCGCACATCTACTCCATGGGCTACAAGGGAGTGATCACCGAGGGCGCAAAGCACATACTCGGATGGAAGAGCCCCAACTACGTCTACGCCGCGGCCACTCAGCCAAAGCTCAAGCTCCTGCTCAAAAACTCCAAGCTGAGCGACGACATCTCGTTCCGCTTCTCCAACCCCGAATGGGACGCATATCCCCTCACAGCCGACAAATACATCGACTGGATCGCATCCACACCCGCCGACGAGCAGATCATCAACCTGTTCATGAACCTCGAGACCTTCGGCGAGATGCAGAGCCGTGACACAGGCATATTCCAGTTCCTCGAAGCGCTCCCGCGCTTCGCCAGAGAGCGCGGCATCGACTTCTGGACACCCTCCGAAGCCGTGCAGAAGCTCAAGGCCGTGGGCGAACTGTCGGTGATGCACCCCATATCGTGGGCCGACGAGGCACGCGACACATCGGCATGGCTCGGCAACAAGCTCCAGCAGGAAGCGTTCGACAAGCTATACTCCGTGGCCGAACGCGTCAGACTCTGCGACGACCGCCGCCTCAAACAGGACTGGAACTACCTCCAGGCATCCGACCATTTCTTCTACATGGCCACAAAGCATTTTGCCGACGGAGCCGTCCACTCCCACTTCTCGCCCTACGACACACCCTTCCAGGCGTTCACCAACTACATGAACGTGCTGGCCGACTTCATCGTCAGGGTCGAGGAACAGTACCCCCTCACCATCGACAACGAAGAGCTCAACTCACTCCTGACCACCATACGCAACCAGGAGCGCGAGATAGAACAGCTCAACAAGGAAGTCAGCTCCATGCGGCAGAACCTTGAACACTACAACGAGGAACATCTCCTCCGCCAGAAGCAGACCGAGACTGCCGAAAAGCCGGCTCCCGCCAAAAAGAAACCCGGGCGCAAACCCGCGGCCAAAAAGGCTTGAGAACAGCTCCCGTCGATCTGACCGACAGCCGTCCGCCAAGGCGCCTAAGGTCAGAAAGACATGACAACAATACAACAGATATAATTCAACCTAAGACAACATCTGGCATCATCTCAGCATGATGCCGAAGGATCCGGCTCCCTTGATAGAAAGGTGGCCGGATCTTTTTTATCACCCCCTCAGCCGCCATTCCACAATATCGGAACACCTTCGACGTTATCTCAAACAGAGAATCAGGCGCCACCGCGCCATCACGACCGACAAATGAACAACCGATCCATTATCACACGCATCGCGCTCATCACAGCCATAGTACTGACCATGGCCTCATGCCGCACCGGACGCCACTCCAGCCATCTCACCTACATGGAACAGCTCGGCGACTCTCGCCAGGGCACACTGTCAAAATCCGATTACAAAGTGACCATACAGCCCGAGGACGAACTCCAGATCATCGTCACCTCTGCCATACCGGCCGCGACATCGGAGTATAACCTCCCCAACAGCAACGCCTCCTTCTCCACCGGAGTCGGCAACCTCATCACCGACAGCCAGCAGCAGTCATACTTCGTCGACAGAGAAGGCAACATCGAATTCCCGAAACTCGGCACCATCCACGCCGCCGGGATGACCACGTCGCAGCTCCGCGACATGCTCATAGAGCGGATCGGACAGCATGTCAAGGATCCCAACGTCAGAGTGCTTATCACCAACTTCCACGTCAATGTCATGGGCGAGGTGCGCAACCCCCACCGCATACATGTGCCATCGCAGCGCTTCTCGATATTCGACGCACTCGCCGCCGCAGGCGACATGACCGAATACGGACGCCGCGACAATGTAACCATCATACGCGAAGAGGCCGACAGCGCCCGCTATATCCGACTCGACCTTCGTGATCCGGCCATCACAGCCTCGCCCTACTACTATCTGAAACAGAACGACGTGATAATCGTCGAACCCAACGAAATACGTCAGGCCAACTCGCGATACAACCAGCACAGCGCCTTCAAGCTATCGGTGATCTCCACCGTAGTGGGAGCCATATCGGTCATCGCATCGCTGGTGATAGCCCTCGCCGTCCACTGACCGTCAACAGACGCCACCGAAACACTACACTACCGACCTCACCCTACCACCTTTCGACAAAGTGCTCAAAACCGACCGAATATGCACATGGATACTCATCCTCGCCTTGGCTCTGCTGCTCCCCTCCACGCAGCTGGTCAAGCCTGTCGATGAGCTGACTGTCATAGCCCTCATAGCCCTGGCACTGACCGACTCAGCCGTCAACAGCGCATGGCGTCGCTACAGCCTGCTGTGGGTAATGACGGGCATCATGGCCCTCTATGCCGCCTATTCGATCACAGCCGTCAGCTACAACACCCCCTACGCCATCGCCGTCGACTACCTCATACAACTCAAACCCTACATAGCTTTCGCCGTATTCGTGGCAGTCGGGTCGCGGTTCACCGACGCCGACCGCCGGATACTCCGCGCTATAGCCGTGGTCAACGCGATCACCGCAGCCGCCATATCGGCCTTCAGCAACCAGACCGTACAGCTCCTGATCATGCATATCAGCATAGTGGGCATCACCGCCGTGATCAGCTTCGCCGTGTGGCTGCTCTGCTCCATCCGTCCCGACGGAAGCATATCGGCCACCGACAAAGCCATGGCATTCATGCTCCTCGCCCTCGGACTCCCCTCCGGCCGAGCCAAATTCTTCGGCACATGCGTGGTGTGCTTATACTTCATCCTCGTCTACATGCGAATCCGACGACCGATAAGACCGAGCCGACAGCTACTGACAGCCATTGTGGTCGGCGGACTGGTGGCGGCAGTCGGATGGAATAAATTCCGCTTCTACTTCATCGACCTCGGCTACGACCTCCGAGGCGGCGGCGGAGGGATCGAAAACCTCGCACGACCCGCACTCTATGCCGCAGCCCTCCTGATCATGATCTCGCGCATCCCCTTCGGCAGCGGACTCGCATCGTTTGCCTCCCATGCATCGGGCGAGATCCACTACTCGAAGGTCTACTATGAATATGGTCTCAACCACGTCTACGGACTCACGCCCGCGCAACCCGACTTCATCTGCGACGCCTACTACCCCTCGCTCGCACAGCTGGGACTCGCCGGCGTGGCGCTATTCATTGCCTTCTGGATATACGTAGCCGCAAAGCTGCGACGCATCCGACGCACACTGGCACAAGGCAAGGCGCTTTTCGCCATCGCATGGATCATCATACTGTTTATGCTGATCGAGAGCATAGCCAGCACCACCCTCGTACAGCCACCCGGAGTAGTAAGCATGATGCTCCTAGGCATCATCTGCTCCGCGACTCCCGCCACCTACGGATCGCACACCTCAGGAAATCAGTCATAAAGTCAATCATATCCTCCCCAACCGACAATGGCAACCAACACCACCACTGACAAGAATGAAATCGACCTGCGACGCATAGCGCGCGCCATACGCTCCCACAGATGGATCTATCTTGGCGGATGCGCCCTCATAGCGGCCATGGCCACGGCATTCTGCTGCATCACCCAGCCGCGCTACGAATCCACAGCCACTATGCTCATAGAGGACAGCTCGTCCGAACCAGCGCAGACAGCCAACCCCATGGCACAGATGATGCGCACATTCTCCATCGGAGGCGCCTCCACCACAAGCGTCGACAACGAGATAATGCTCGTCAACACCATGGACGTGATGCGGCGCACCGTCACGGCGCTCAACCTCAACACGGAGCTTTCCGAACGCCACGGACTGCGCAAACGCCTGCTGTTTGCCGAGCCTCCACTGCTCGTCGGCATGGCACGGAGCGTTCTCGACACACTCACCGTCCCGGTCAAGGCCGAGATCACCCTGCACCCTGACGGCAAGGTTTCCGCATCGCTCAAAGCCGGAAAATACTCCGCCCAGGTCTCTGACGCGACGCTGCCCGTCAGCATCCCCACACCGCTCGGAGATGTCACCATCGCCCCGGGGCCATCGCTCGACACCGCATCGACCGACTCACGCCGGTTTGTTGCAGCCCTCACAGGCACGCCGGAAGCATCCGCCATGCTCTACAAAAAGGTGATTATCGAAATAGCCGACAAGATGTCCGACGCCATAAGCCTCACTATCACCGACGTGGGACGCGACCGCGGGCGCGCCATACTCGACGAGGTCATGCGACAGTACAATATCAAGCGACTTGAACGCACACACCTGATCGCCGAGGCCGAGATACGCTTTCTCGACGAACGTATAGCCGACATCTTCTCCGAACTGACCGAAAGCGAAAAGCGAGTGGAACAATTCAAGACCAAGGCCAGCTTCATCAGCATCGGCAACGAAGCCCCCATTCTCCTTGAGAAAAGCCTCGACTCCCACGAAGAGACACTCAAGACCACAGCCGAGATAGCTTACTTCGAACAGATACTCAACACACTCCGTCAAGGACACACCGGACTCCTTCCGGCAGTAGTCATCCCCGGATCGTCGGCGAGCGCAGGCTCCGAGAGCGGCCCCAACGCCTTCATAACTGCCTACAACGAGCAGGTGATGCTCCGACAGGAACTGCTGCGCTCAGCCAAGCCCGGCAACACCGCCCTTATCGCCGCCGAACAGCGCATCGACCAGCTGCGCACGAGTATCATCTCATCCTTCACACAGCTCCTCGAAGGAGCACGAATGGCCGAAGACCGCCGCAAGGGCGCCACCGGAGCGCTCGACTCCCACCTCCACGCACTCCCCTCGTACGAGCGCGAGTTCATGGAGATATTCCGCGACAACAACATCAAGAACGAACTCTACACATTCCTGCTGCAGAAACGCGAGAACGCCCTGCTGCAATACCACTCGGAGAACACCACCGGCTTCATCATCGACCCGGCCATAACAGCCCTCAAGCCTTCGGCCAGACGACCACTGACAGTTACCGCGCTCGCACTTGTGGCAATGCTCGGATTCATCGGCGCCGGAGTGTCGTTCACCCTGCGATGCCGCGACCGCCTCGCCGACCCGTTCGACCTCAGACGATGCGGACTTGAAGAGCGCACAGCCGTCATCGACCTCACCAAACCCCGCGACGGAGCGCGCACACTCCGCTCCCTCATCACCGCCGGACGCACTCCGCTGACCATCTATACAGCCCTGATCGACGCCCCCGGCGAAGCGATCACGGCCATCACCGACGCCATGCAGCGCGCCGGAATGACAGCCGACATCATCAACGACGTCACCGACAACGACACCCTACTGTCGCCGGCATTCGACTCGCGGGCAAAAGCCGCGACGTCGGCCGGACACTATCTGTTCGTCGAAGTGCCCGATCCCGGACACTTCGACGAACTGCACACCCTTGCCGACGCCGACGGCGCTGCGCTGCTCCTCATCGTAGGCCGGAACACCACCGGCCGCCGACACCTGATACGACAGCTCGAAGGCTTTGATCCGAAGCACCTCATCATAGCTATCTCCACCACATGAAGATCGCAGTAGCAGGCACACGCGGATTTCCCGGCATACAGGGAGGCGTCGAGACCCACTGCCGCGAGCTTTATACGCGGATAGCCGCCCGGGGAGTCGATGTGACTGTGATGTGCCGCCGTCCGTATATGTCGCCCGATGCCGGCACCGCCTACCGTGGCGTGAGGCTCGACACACTCTACTCCCCCAGACGGCAGTCGACCGAAACTATCATACACACATTTCTGGCCGTCGTAAAGGCACGAATGGCCGGAGCCGACATAATCCACCTCCACGCCTGCGGACCGGCTCTCATGGCGCCCATCGCACGTCTGCTCGGCATGAAAGTGGTCACCACACTCCACGGCCACGACTACAACCGCGCCAAATGGGGACGCATCGCACGCCTCGCACTGCGCCTCGGAGAGCGCGCGGCAATGCTGACAAGCAACGCCGTCATATCCATCTCCGGGCCTATCACAGAGTCACTGACCTCACGCTACGGCTCTCACCGGAGACTCCTCACAATACCCAACGGAGTCAACCCTCCCGACGCCGGAGCATCCGACCCGCAATGGATCTCGTCGCTCGGACTAAAGCCGCGCCGCTACGTCGTGGCCGTCGGACGCCTCGTGCCCGAAAAAGGCCTCCACACACTTATAGAAACAGCCCCCGCACTGCGCGAAGCCGGCCTGCGCATCGTAGTGGCCGGAGGAGCCGACCATCCGACAGCCTACTCGGCGGCACTCACACGGCTCGCAGCCGAATCCGGAGTGGTGATGACAGGAGCCGTCGACCGATCACACATCAACGCCCTGTTGGCCGATGCAGCCCTGTTTGTAATGCCATCGCTCCACGAAGGACTCCCCATAGCACTCCTCGAAGCCATGAGCCACAGCCTCGACGTAGCTGTGAGCGACATCGAATCGTGCCGCCTGCCGCAGCTTGCTCCCGCCGACTTTTTTCCTCCCGGCGACGCCGCCGCCCTGACCGCACTTATTCTCGACAAGACCGCGCGCCATGCACGCCGCACCTACAACCTCGCCGACTACGACTGGGATCGCATCGCCGCCGCCGTCCTCGACCTCTATCACTCCCTCTGACTATCCCACACCACCATCATCCCGCTGCATAGTCACCATTACCCTTCGCTACGCGCATCCGATCCCGACGCCGCACAACGTCCAACGGGCGTATTACCCATTCAGCTAATATGTTGTGAATATCATAACACGCCTTACTGTTATTAATCTTATTTAACAATATTAAACCTTGATTTTCAGAATTAAATTCTACAACTTTGCGCAAAACCCAATCCAATAACTATCAGAATATACTTACCATCCGGTCGACAATATAAACATCGTAAATAACCCATCTAATTCACACTTTCTCCATGAAAAGACTTATTATTACAATCATGGCCGCTTTTTGTGCTATATACCAGAGCCAAGCCATCGACTTCAGCGACGACCGAGGAATCACCGTATCGGCACTGTTCGGAGTCAGCCACAGCCATCGCTCTTTCAATCATCACAGCGACAACCACTATGGTCTGGTAGCTTCGCCGCGTATCGGATATAAATTCAACGCTGACTGGGAGGCCGGTGCATTTTTCAGATATGAAAAATTCAAAGATTACAACGAGTATGTCGGGGTCGGCATATATGGAGAATAGAGCTTCATGAGATTTGCTTCAGGACTTCGCCTCATCACCGAAGCTCACGCCACATTTAATACCTACGATTCAAACGGATACCTTATCAACGGATATAATAATACATATCCATATAAGCATACCGACATGACAGAGGTCGGATTTACACCGTGTATAGCCTATCGCATCGCCAATAGTCCGGTAGATCTCAAACTGCGCTATCTTTTCATTGGCTTCAACCACTCGGAGCGCTCCTACAAGGCCGAAGCACCCGGATGCCTCAGACGGGGCAACTGGATCATCGACGCATCCCTCCGCCGTCTCGAAATCGGCGCGTCCATCACATTCTGACCTCAATCCCACCGGGCTTTACCCATAGAAAGCAAGCCCCTGCGTCGCATCATGGACGCAGGGGCTTTGTATCATAATCACGAACGCCGGTAACAACGTCCGTCACACGGGCTTCGGAGGTGCGCTGCCGGAGCGGGTCCGGCGAAGGATCCGCTCCGGCACACCACAGGCGATTTATTTCATCTCATCGATGGTTTCGGTAATATCGTCCTTCGATGCCACCACAAGGCGTTCATACTCCTTAAGGCCGGTACCGGCGGGGATGAGGTGTCCGCAGATCACGTTCTCCTTCATGCCCTCGAGAGTGTCGACCTTGCCGTTGATGGCGGCCTCGTTGAGCACCTTCGTGGTTTCCTGGAACGATGCGGCCGATATGAAGCTCGAAGTCTGGAGAGCGGCGCGGGTGATACCCTGGAGTATCTGCTCCGAAGTGGCCGGAACGGCGTCGCGCACCACGATGAGCTTGAGATCCTTCTGCTTCAGCGGCGAGTTCTCGTCGCGGAGCTTGCGGGCGGTGATGATCTGACCCTTGCGCACATTGAGGCTGTCGCCCGGATCCACCACTACCTTCTTGCCCCAGATACGGTCGTTTTCCTCCATGAAGGCGCGCTTGTCGACGATCTGCTGCTCCAGGAAGTTGGTATCGCCCGGATCGAGTATGTTGACCTTGCGCATCATCTGGCGCACGATCACCTCGAAGTGCTTGTCGTTGATCTTCACACCCTGCATACGGTAGACGTCTTGCACCTCGTTGACGATATACTCCTGCACGGCCGTCGGGCCCATGATATTGAGGATATCCGAGGGGGTGATAGCGCCGTCGGAGAGCGGAGTGCCGGCCTTCACGAAGTCGTTCTCCTGCACGAGAAGCTGCTTCGACAGAGGCACATTGTATTTCTTCTCCTCGCCCAGACGCGATGTGACGATGATCTCGCGGTTGCCTCGCTTCATCTTGCCGTAGGTCACCTCGCCGTCGATCTCGGACACGATGGCCGGGTTGGACGGGTTGCGGGCCTCGAACAGCTCGGTGACACGGGGCAGACCGCCCGTGATGTCGCCGGCATTGCCGGTGGCGCGGGGTATCTTGACGAATATCTGTCCGGGCTTAAGCTCTGCGCCGTCGTCGAGCATAAGATGAGCGCCCACAGGCAGCGAATAGCTCTTGATGATCTCGCCCTTGGCGTCGACGATCTTGGCCTCGGCCACCTTGGTGCGGTCCTTCGACTCGATGATGATCTTCTCCTGCAGACCGGTCTGCTCGTCGCTCTCGGTGCGGTAGGTCACATTCTCGATAAGGTTGTCGTAGCGTACCGCACCGCCGGCCTCGCTGACGATAACGGCGTTGAAGGGGTCCCATTCGCATATCACGTCGCCCTTCTTCACCTTGTCGCCGTTGCCGAAATAAAGCTTCGAACCGTAAGGTATGTTGGCATTGGTGAGCATCATCTTCGTGTTCGGATCCATGATGCGCATCTCGGCCATACGTCCGATCACCACTTCCACCGGCCGGCCGTTGGCATCCTTCTCGTCGGTGGTGACGGTGCGCAGCTCATCAATCTCAAGCACGCCCTCGTAGCGCGAGGTCACCGACGACACGGCAGCGATATTGCTGGCCACACCGCCGACGTGGAACGTACGCAGAGTCAGCTGTGTGCCCGGCTCGCCGATCGACTGTGCGGCGATAACGCCCACGGCCTCGCCCTTCTGCACCAGGCGGTTGGTAGCGAGATTGCGGCCGTAGCACTTGGCGCAGACACCCTTCTTCGACTCACAGGTGAGCACCGAGCGGATCTCAACCGACTCGATCGGCGACTCGTTGATACGGTCGGCGGCAACGTCGTTGATCTCCTCGCCGGCAGCCACGATGATCTCACCGGTCTTCGGATCCACGATATCGTGGACCGAAACGCGGCCGAGAATACGCTCGCCGAGCGACACCACCACTTCATCGTTTTTCTTGATCTCGGTGCATACGAGGCCGCGGAGAGTGCCGCAGTCCTCCTCGTGGATGATCACGTCGTGAGCCACATCAACCAGACGACGGGTCAGATAACCGGCGTCGGCGGTCTTCAGAGCCGTGTCGGCCAGACCCTTTCGGGCACCGTGGGTGGAGATGAAGTACTCCAGCACCGACAGACCCTCCTTGAAGTTGGCCAGAATCGGGTTCTCGATGATCTGACCGCCCTCGGCACCGCTCTTCTGCGGCTTGGCCATAAGGCCACGCATGCCTGAAAGCTGACGGATCTGGTCCTTCGATCCACGGGCGCCGGAGTCAAGCATCATGTAGACGGGGTTGAAGCCCTGCTGGTCGGCCGATATCTGCTTCATCAGAGTGTCGGCGAGGCGGGCGTTGACATGCGTCCATATATCGATGATCTGGTTGTAGCGCTCATTGTTGGTGATGAAGCCCATGGAGTAGTTGTTCATCACCTCCTGCACCTGCTGGTAACCCTCGTTGACGTACTCCTCCTTCTCCTTCGGGATGATCACATCGCCGAGGTTGAACGACAGGCCGCCTCTGAAGGCCATATAGTAACCGAGGTTCTTGATATCGTCGAGGAACTGCGCCGAACGCGGAATACCGCACTTCTTGATCACCTTGCTGATGATAGTGCGCAGGCTCTTCTTCGAAAGTATCTCGTTGACATAACCGATCTCGCGGGGCACAAACTGGTTGACAAGCACGCGACCCACCGAAGTATTCTCCACAAGATGCTGTATCGGATTGCCCTCCTCGTCGATGTCATCCACCACTACCGAAACCGGAGCGTGGAGAGTCACACGACCCTCGTTGTAGGCTATCTGGGCTTCTTCGGGTCCGTAGAATTTCAGACCTTCGCCCTTGTCGCCCTTGCGGAGCTTGGTGATGTAATACAGACCGAGCACCATGTCCTGCGACGGCACGGTGATAGGCGCTCCGTTGGCGGGGTTGAGGATATTGTGAGAGCCGAGCATCAGCATCTGGGCCTCAAGCACGGCTTCGTTGCCCAGCGGGAGATGGACAGCCATCTGGTCGCCGTCGAAGTCGGCGTTGAACGCCGTACATGCCAGCGGATGAAGCTGTATGGCCTTGCCCTCGATCATCTTGGGCTGGAAAGCCTGGATACCGAGTCGGTGAAGTGTCGGGGCACGGTTGAGAAGCACCGGATGACCCTTCATCACATATTCGAGGATATCCCATACGACCGGCTCCTTGCGGTCGACGATCTTCTTGGCGCTCTTGACAGTCTTTACGATGCCGCGCTCTATGAGCTTGCGGATCACGAAAGGCTTGTAAAGCTCGGCTGCCATATTCTTGGGTATGCCGCACTCGTGCATCTTCAGCTCAGGACCGACGACGATCACCGAACGGGCCGAATAGTCGACACGCTTACCCAGAAGGTTCTGACGGAAGCGGCCCTGCTTGCCCTTAAGGCTGTCGGAAAGCGACTTGAGCGGACGGTTGGCATCGGTCTTGACGGCCGACGACTTGCGGCTGTTGTCGAGCAGAGAGTCGACAGCCTCCTGAAGCATGCGCTTCTCGTTGCGGAGTATCACCTCGGGCGCCTTGATCTCGATCAGGCGCTTCAGACGGTTGTTGCGGATGATCACGCGGCGATAGAGGTCGTTGAGATCCGACGTGGCGAAACGGCCGCCGTCGAGAGGCACCAGCGGACGCAGCTCGGGCGGAATCACAGGCACGGCCTGAAGTATCATCCACTCGGGCTTGTTGCGGTGGCGGCTGGCACGGAACGATTCAACGATCTGGAGGCGCTTGAGAGCCTCGGTCTTGCGCTGCTGCGAACCCTCGCGGTGAGCCTGGTCGCGGAGCGAGTCGGCCAGCGCGTCGAGGTCGATGCGCTGCAGCAGATCATAGATCGCCTCGGCGCCCATCCTTGCGATGAACTTGTTGGGATCGCTGTCGTCGAGCATCTGGTTCTCGCGCGGGAGCTTGTCGAGGATGTCGAAATACTCCTCCTCACTCAGCAGATCGAGCTGCTTGAGGGGCTCGGGCTTCTTGATGCTCTCGGCACTCTCGCTCTTCTCGATGTCGGCGGCAGCTCCGGGCTGGATCACCACGTAGCGCTCGTAATAGATCACCGAGTCGAGTTTCTTCGAGGGCAGACCAAGCAGATAGCCTATCTTGTTGGGCAGAGAGCGGAAATACCAGATGTGAGCCACCGGCACCACCAGCTTGATGTGACCCATGCGCTCGCGGCGCACTTTCTTCTCGGTCACTTCCACACCGCAGCGGTCGCACACGATGCCCTTGTAACGGATGCGCTTGTACTTGCCGCAATGGCACTCATAGTCCTTCACCGGACCGAAAATGCGCTCGCAGAAGAGGCCGTCGCGCTCGGGCTTGTAGGTGCGGTAGTTGATGGTCTCCGGTTTCAGCACCTCGCCGCTCGATTTCTCGAGTATCTCCTCGGGCGAAGCGAGTCCGATGGATATCTTCGAGAAAACGGTCTTTATCTTGTTGTCTTTTCTAAAAGCCATTATATTGATTTTGGATGAGAGTCGTTGGGATTAATGCTTACTGCTCGAGATTGATGCTCAGTCCGAGGCCGCGCAGCTCGTGGAGCAGCACGTTGAGCGATTCGGGGATGCCGGCCGGCGGCATAGGATCGCCCTTGACTATCGCCTCGTAGGCCTTCGAACGGCCGGTGACGTCGTCGCTCTTTATAGTCAGTATCTCCTGAAGGATGTGCGATGCGCCGAAAGCTTCCAGCGCCCACACCTCCATCTCTCCGAAACGCTGGCCGCCGAACTGGGCCTTACCGCCCAGAGGCTGCTGCGTGATCAGCGAGTACGGACCGATGCTGCGCGCATGCATCTTGTCCTCGACCATGTGGCCGAGCTTGAGCATGTAGATCACACCCACGGTGGCCGGCTGGTCGAAACGCTCGCCAGTGCCGCCGTCGTAGAGGTAGCTCTTACCGTAGCGCGGCACGCCTGCCTTGTCGGTCCAGGCATTGAGGTCGTCGAGATCGGCGCCGTCGAAGATCGGAGTGGCAAACTTCTCGCCCAGCTCGCGGCCTGCCCATCCGAGCACGGTCTCGAAGATCTGTCCGAGGTTCATTCGCGAAGGCACACCCAGAGGGTTGAGCACTATGTCGACCGGAGTGCCGTCGGCCAGGAAGGGCATATCCTCCTGACGCACGATGCGGCTGACGATACCCTTGTTGCCGTGGCGGCCGGCCATCTTGTCGCCGACGCTGATCTTACGCTTCTTGGCCACATACACCTTGGCCATCTGCATGATGCCCGAAGGTAGCTCGTCGCCGATCGAGATGTCGAATTTCTTGCGGCGCAACTCAGCGTCGATCTCCTTCGACTTGCGCAGATAGTTGACGATCGTAGAGCGGATCAGGTCGTTGCTGTGGGCATCGGCTGTCCATTTGCTCAGATTGATCGTATCGTAGTCTATGTCGCGCAGACGGGCAGCTGTGAACTTGTCGCCCTTCGCTATGATTTCAGAGCCGAGGAAATCCTTCACACCCTGCGAGGACTTGCCGTCGGTAAGCTTCATGAGCTTGCTCACAAGCAGATTCTTCAGCTCGGTCTGCTTGCTCTCATACTCTTCGTCGAGTTTGGGCAGCTGGGCGTTGGCGCTCTTGGTGCGACGCTGCTTGGCGGCACGGCTGAACAGGTTGGTGCCGATCACCACACCCTTCAGCGACGGAGTGGCCTTCAGCGAAGCATCCTTCACATCGCCGGCCTTCTCGCCGAATATGGCGCGGAGCAGCTTCTCCTCGGGAGTGGGATCGCTCTCGCCCTTGGGGGTGATCTTACCGATCATGATGTCGCCCGGGCCGACATGCGCGCCCACGCGGATGATACCGCGCTCGTCGAGATCCTTCGTGGCATCCTCGCTGACATTGGGAATATCCGAGGTCAGTTCCTCCACACCGCGCTTTGTCTCGCGCACTTCGAGCGAGAACTCGTCGACATGGATCGAAGTCAGTAAATCCTCCTTCACTACACGCTCGTTGAGCACGATGGCGTCCTCATAATTATAACCCTTCCAGGGCATGAATGCCACCTTGAGGTTGCGTCCCAGAGCGAGCTCGCCGTTTTCGGTCGAATAACCCTCGGTGAGGATCATGCCCTTGCTCACACGCTGACCCTTCTCGCAGATCGGACGAAGGTCGATGGTGGTATTCTGGTTGGTCTTGCGGAACTTCGGTATATGGTACTCCTTGACGGCGCTTTCGAATGCCACGTACTCCTCCTCCTCGGTGCGGTCGTAGCGGATACGGATCACAGTGGCGTCGACAAACTCTATCGTACCCTCGCCCTCGGCCATGATCTGTGTGCGCGAGTCGCGGATCAGCTGACCCTCCAGGCCGGTGCCCACAATCGGGCTCTCGCTGCGCAGCAGCGGAACGGCCTGACGCATCATGTTCGATCCCATCAGCGCACGGTTGGCGTCGTCATGCTCCAGGAATGGGATAAGAGCGGCAGCGATAGAAGCGATCTGTGTGGGCGACACGTCCATCAGTTCCACCTCGGTCGGAGGCACGATGGGGAAGTCGGCGTCAAGACGCGCCTTCACACGGTCGCGCACAAAAGTGCCGTCGTCGTTAAGCGGCGCATTGCCCTGCGCTATCACCTTGCCCTCCTCCACTTCGGCCGTCAGATAGACGATCTCGTCGTTGTTGAGCTCCACCTTAGAGTTCTCCACCTTGCGGTAAGGAGTCTCGATAAAGCCCAGATCATTGATCTTTGCATAGATGCAGAGCGAGGAGATCAGACCGATGTTGGGTCCTTCAGGAGTCTCAATCGGACACAGACGGCCATAATGGGTATAGTGAACGTCGCGCACCTCGAAGCCGGCGCGCTCACGCGACAGACCGCCGGGACCGAGAGCCGACATACGGCGCTTGTGAGTCATTTCGGCCAGAGGATTGGTCTGGTCCATGAACTGCGACAGAGCGTTCGTGCCGAAGAAAGTGTTGATCACCGACGAGATAGTCTTGGCGTTGATCAGATCGATCGGCGTGAACACCTCGTTGTCACGCACGTTCATGCGCTCGCGGATCGTGCGGGCCATACGGGCCAGACCCACGCCGAACTGATTGTAGAGCTGCTCGCCGACCGTACGCACGCGGCGGTTCGACAGATGGTCGATATCATCCACGTCGGCCTTTGAGTTGATCAGCTCGATGAGATATTTTATGATGGCTATGATATCCTCCTTCGTGAGCACTTTCACGTCCATAGGAGTCGTCAGCCCTAATTTCTTGTTGATGCGGTAGCGACCCACCTCACCCAGATCATAGCGCTTCTCCGAGAAGAAAAGGTTGGTGATCACCTCGCGTGCGCTAGCGTCGTCAGGTGCCTCGGCGCTGCGGAGCTGCCGGTAGATATACTGGATGGCCTCGCGCTCGGAGTTGGTGGGATCCTTCTGCAGGGTGTTGAGTATGATCGAATACTCGTTGGTGTTGGCATCCTCGCGGTGGAGCAGAATGCTCTTGATGCCCGACTCGAGGATATGCTCTATGTTTTCGTCAGAAAGCGTTTCCTCACGGTCCACGACCACCTCGTTGCGCTCCATCGTCATCACCTCACCGGTGTCGGGATCGGAGAAATCCTCCACCCACGAACGGAGCACACGGGCTGCGAGGCGACGTCCCTTGGCTGCCTGCAGGGCGCTCTTGGTCACCTTCACCTCCTCGGCCAGACCGAATATGTCGATGATGTCCTTATCGCTCTCCAGACCGATGGCACGCAGAAGCGTAGTCACCGGCAATTTCTTCTTGCGGTCGATATAGGCATACATCACATTGTTGATGTCAGTCGCAAACTCGATCCACGAACCGCGGAACGGGATGATACGGCCGCTGTAGAGCTTCGTACCATTGGCATGAGTGCTCTGGCCGAAGAATACGCCCGGCGAACGATGGAGCTGCGACACCACCACGCGCTCGGCACCGTTGATCACAAAAGTGCCCTTTTCCGTCATATACGGGATCGGACCCAGATACACATCCTGGATCACCGTATCGAAATCCTCGTGATCGGGGTCTGTACAATAAAGCTTCAGCTTGGCCTTCAGAGGCACGCTGTAGGTCAGACCACGCTCCAGACACTCCTCAATCGTATAGCGGGGAGGGTCGATATAGTAGTCGAGAAATTCGAGCACGAAGTTATTGCGGGTGTCCGCGATCGGGAAGTTTTCCGCGAAGACCTTGTACAGGCCCTCATTGTTGCGCTTCTCGGGAGGAGTGTCAAGCTGCAGGAAGTCCTGGAACGACTTCAGCTGCACCTCCAGAAAGTCAGGATAAGGCAACGGGTTCTTCACCGAAGCGAAGTTTACGCGAGGTTTTTTTGTTGTTACTGACATCTAATAAAATACGTTAACGTAACTCAAATAAGGCAGGATAACTTGTTTCCGACCGACTGCAGCCGGCCATATCATCCGACAGCTACACAGCTGTCGGCCAATGTGTTGAATCTTCCATTCGGGCCGTGCACGACCCATACCTGCTGAAATATTAACACAAAAAGGTTAAGTATCCGCCCGACAGGGCGATACTTAACCTGAGTACCTGATTGACAGGCAATTTTATTTAAGTTCCACTTCGGCGCCGGCCTCTTCGAGAGCCTTCTTCAGAGCCTCGGCCTCAGCCTTGGCCAGACCTTCCTTGACAGTGCTGGGAGCGCCGTCTACGAGTTCTTTTGCCTCCTTCAGGCCAAGACCGGTCTCACCTTTCACTACCTTCACGACATTGAGCTTGTTGGCTCCAGCGTTTTTCAGCACTACGTCGAACGAAGTCTTCTCTTCAGCAGCGGGGCCGGCTGCGGCGGGACCAGCGGCTACGGCAACAGCTGCAGCGGCGGGTTCGATACCGTACTCTTCCTTCAGGATCTGAGCAAGTTCGTTTACTTCCTTTACCGAGAGGTTAACAAGTTGTTCTGCAAAAGCTTTTAAATCTGCCATTTTGTTTATGATTTAATTGTTTGTTTTTACTGGATTGGTTGGTTGTGTTTAGTCTTCTTTGTGAGAGAGAGTTTCGAGGATGCCATGGAGCTTCGAGCCACCCGATGTAAGGGCCGAGATGACATTCTTCGCAGGCGACTGCAGCAGAGCCACAACGTCGGCGATGAGCTCGTTCTTGCTCTTGATGGTAGCCAAAGTGTCGAGCTGGTCGGCACCCATATAGACAGTCTCCTCTACGTATGCGCCCTTGAGCTTCGGAAGAACATCGTCCTTCTTGACGAAGTCTTTAAGCAGCTTGGCGGGAGCGTTGGCCACCTCGGTGAACATCAGAGAGGTCGACTCCTTCAGAGCGGGATAAAGCTCGGAGTAGTCACCCTCGAGGTTCTCGAGAGCCTTGTGGAGAAGCTTGTTCTTCACCACCATCAGTTTCACACCCGCCTTGAAGCATGCACGGCGAAGCTCGCTCGTGCGCTCGGCGTTGAGTCCGGCTGTCTCTACCAGATAGAAGCTCGGATAAGCCTTGATCGTCTCCTCTATCTGCTCTATGATCTTGATTTTATCTTCCTTTTTCATTTTCTTTCCTGTTTTGTGAGGTTAGTCGTCGAGACCCTTGGTATCAACCTTGATGCCCGGGCTCATCGTGCTCGAAAGATAAATGCTCTTGATATAGGTGCCTTTGGCGGCAGCGGGCTTCAGCTTGATCAGAGTGTTGATAAACTCCTTGGCGTTGTCTTTCATCTGCTCTGCAGTGAAGCTCATCTTGCCTATAGAGGAATGAACGATACCGTTCTTGTCTACCTTGAAGTCGATCTTGCCCTTCTTTACCTCCTCGACAGCCTTGGCCACATCCATGGTCACAGTGCCGCTCTTGGGGTTGGGCATCAGGCCGCGCGGACCAAGGATGCGTCCCAGAGCACCGATCTTACCCATGATGGCAGGCTGAGTGATGATCACATCAATGTCAGTCCAGCCACCCTTGATCTTCTCGATATACTCGTCAAGACCCACATAGTCGGCTCCGGCTGCCTTGGCACCGGCCTCGGCATCGGCGGAACAGAGCACCAGTACGCGCACCTGCTTGCCGGTTCCGTGAGGAAGCGTGACAACGCCGCGCACCATCTGGTTGGCCTTACGGGGGTCAACACCCAGACGCACGTCGATGTCCAGAGAAGCATCAAACTTGGCGTAGTTCACCTCCTTGACCTTCTCGGCTGCCTCAGCCAGCGAATAAGACTTTCCAGCTTCAATCTTCTCTAAAGCCAACTTTTGGTTTTTTGTAAGTTTACTCATTGTTCAATTGAAGTTTTTATCAGTTATTCCAGGGCTGCTCACCTTTTACGGTGATACCCATACTTCTGGCAGTGCCGGCAACCATCTTCATTGCCGATTCAATGGTGAAACAGTTCAAATCAGGCATCTTGTCTTCTGCGATAGCCTTCACCTGATCCCAGGTCACCTCAGCCACCTTGTTGCGGTTGGGCTGAGCCGAGCCGCTCTTGAGCTTGGTGGCTTCCAGCAGCTGTATCGCTACCGGAGGCGTCTTGACAATGAAGTCAAAGCTCTTGTCAGAGTAATACGTGATCACTACTGGCAGAACCTTGCCGGCCTTGTCCTGGGTGCGGGCATTGAATTGCTTGCAAAACTCCATGATGTTTATGCCCTTCGAACCCAGAGCGGGACCGACGGGGGGTGAAGGATTGGCTGCTCCACCCTTTATCTGCAATTTGATCTGTCCAGCAATTTCTTTAGCCATTTTGATTCTGAAATTTTAGATATTGGTGATTTTTGGTTTGCGTGACTTATCACAGACAAACCGGAACACATGCCCGTAACAGCATCTTCCGGCCCGGCAGGATCACACGCGTTCTACTTGCGAATTCTCCAGCTCCAAAGGAGTCTTGCGGCCAAATATCTTGACCATAACCTTCAGCTTCTTTCGCTCGCGGTCCACCTCTTCGATCTCCCCGGTAAAACCGGTGAACGGTCCGAAGTTGACCTTTACCGACTCGCCTACGATATAATCGTTAGCGCCGTCGGCCGTCTCGTCCACCATCTGGTCGAGCGTGCCCAGCATACGCGTCACCTCGCTCTGGCGAAGAGGCTCCGGAACGTTCGTTCCGCGATCCTTCACGCTAAGGAAGTCGATCACGTTGGTCGTATTGCGAAGCTCATGGATGACCTCACCCACAAGGATTGCCTCTACAAACACATAGCCGGCATAAAGGTTTTTCTCCTTAATCACCTTTTTGCCGTTGCGCACGGTAAGAACCTTCTCCGTGGGAATCAGCACCTGAAAAACGTATTTGCCAAGGTCGGTGTTGCGTATTGCCGCGTCAAGCACCTCCTTGACTTTCGCTTCTTTGCCCGATATCGCACGAAGCACATACCATGCTCGCACAGGACGCTTCGCAACGTCGGACTTTGACTTCGATTCAGCCATTGACTCCTTGTTAGATGTTGTTTTTACTTACCCAGACTGTAGATGAAATGCATCAGATTATCGACCACCTGATCCATGCACCAGATTATAAAAGCGATTATGATGGAAGCAATCATTACTATAATCGCGCTTTTGATCAGCTGACCTTTGGTCGGCCAAGAAGTCTTATACCGCAACTCGGTATACGACTCCTCGATATCCGTAAGTAGTTTCAGTTTTTTCATTATTTTTCTTTTGGCACAGGACGAGAGGCTCGAACTCCCGACACCCGGTTTTGGAGACCGGTGCTCTACCGACTGAGCTAGTCCTGTATAGGTAAAAGCGGCAGGCGCTCTGCTTCAGCATGGCCTCGTAGACGGCCTGCCGCTTTTATGATTTTTATCTTATCTGGATACAATCCGGATATTAGTCGAGGATCTCGGTGATCTGACCCGAACCTACGGTGCGGCCGCCCTCACGGATGGCGAAACGCAGACCCTGGTCGCAGGCTACCGGGTTGATGAGATCAACGATGATCTCAACGTGGTCGCCGGGCATCACCATCTCTACGCCCTCCGGAAGAGTGATCTCACCGGTCACGTCGAGTGTGCGGATGTAGAACTGCGGACGATAGTGGTTGTGGAACGGAGTGTGACGACCGCCCTCTTCCTTCTTCAGGATATATACAGAAGCTTTGAACTTGCTGTGGGGCTTAACAACACCCGGGTGGCAGATTACCATACCACGCTTGATATCCTTCTTGTCGATACCGCGGAGAAGCAGACCTACGTTGTCGCCGGCCTCGCCCTGATCGAGAAGCTTGCGGAACATCTCCACACCGGTGACTACCGACTTCATGTCAGCGCCCAGACCCATGATCTGAACCTCGTCACCAACCTTCACGATACCGGTTTCGATACGGCCTGTGGCAACAGTGCCACGACCGGTGATCGAGAACACGTCCTCGACAGGCATCAGGAAGGGTTTGTCCACGTCACGCGGAGGCAGGGGAATCCAGTTGTCGACAGCTTCCATCAGCTCCATCACCTTGGCCTCCCACTGGGGCTCGCCATTGAGAGCGCCGAGAGCCGAACCACGGATGATGGGGGTGTTGTCACCGTCATATTCATACGAAGAAAGCAGATCGCGCATCTCCATCTCCACGAGTTCGAACATCTCTTCGTCGTCAACCATATCGCACTTGTTCAGGAACACAACGATACGGGGAACGTTCACCTGGCGGGCGAGAAGGATGTGCTCGCGAGTCTGGGGCATCGGGCCGTCGGTAGCGGCAACCACGATGATAGCGCCGTCCATCTGAGCGGCACCGGTAACCATGTTCTTCACATAGTCAGCGTGTCCCGGGCAGTCAACGTGAGCGTAGTGACGGTTGGCTGTCTCATACTCTACGTGCGAAGTGTTGATGGTGATACCGCGCTCCTTCTCCTCGGGAGCGTTGTCGATCTGGTCGAACGACTTCACCTCCGAAAGACCGTTCTTGGCCAGTACAGTGGTGATAGCGGCGGTCAGCGTGGTCTTACCGTGGTCCACGTGGCCGATCGTGCCGATGTTTACATGCGGCTTCGTTCTTTCGAATTTTTCTTTAGCCATAACTCTGCTTTATTTTCTTTGTTAGTTTGTTATCTCTTTTAGCCACAAACGCCGCGACGGTGGATGCACCATCGGGGCAGCGTCTGAGTCTTTCTGGAGCCGATGGCGGGATTTGAACCCGCGACCTCTTCCTTACCAAGGAAGTGCTCTACCCCTGAGCTACATTGGCATTTCAAAAATGGAGCGGAAGACGAGGCTCAAACTCGCGACCCTCAGCTTGGAAGGCTGATGCTCTATCAACTGAGCTACTTCCGCATTCTGCAGCCTGACCGGTATCAGCAGCGCAAACGCTACATCAAACCGACCGACCGGTGTGGGCGAAGATGGATTCGAACCACCGAAGGTAAAAACCAGCAGATTTACAGTCTGCCCCATTTGGCCACTCTGGTATTCGCCCTTGAATTCAAAACAAACTTTTGCAACCCGTCCGACGTTTTAACACCGGATCACGGAGAACTCCTCCCCCGCCGCGGGCGTCCCGCTGTCTTTCAGAAGAGCCTCTTGTCGGATTCGAACCAACGACCCCGAGATTACAAATCACGTGCTCTGGCCAACTGAGCTAAAGAGGCAAGGATTGAGCTGCTGACGCATTAGCGCATTCGGCTCAAAAGCGATGCAAAATTACAACCGATTTTCCATATCTCCAAACATCCCGGCATTTTTTTTGCAAAAAATTATCCGAAAACAGCATTTTCACCTGATTGTCAGACCTGTTTCCACCATCTATCAGCTTCATCTGTTGTCTGCCACAGAAATAATCGCTACATTTGCATCTCAACCATGCGCGGACATGACCGCCCATACTAATCAAAAACAACACTACAGCCATGATCAAGCAACTCCGCGACCTGATGCGATCCAAAGGCATCGACGCAGCAATATTCCCGCAGACCGACCCACACCAGAGCGAATACATAGCCGACCACTGGCAAGTGCGACGATGGCTCTCCGGATTCACCGGATCGGCCGGAGCGCTCGTAGTCACACCGACAGAAGCCTACGTATGGGCCGACTCCCGCTACTGGCTGCAGGCCGCCGCACAGCTCTCCGGCACTGGCATCGCAGTCATGGAAGAAGGCAAGCCCGAAGTGCCCGCCATCACCGAATGGATATGCTCCAGGCTCACCGACGGACAGACCGTAGGAATCCACGGAATGCTCTTCTCCATCGACGCCACCGAGGCGCTCCGCAGCCGGCTCGGTGAGGCCGGAATCAAACTCGACACAGATTTCGACGCGGCCGGCGAGCTTTGGACCGGCCGCCCTGCCCTCCCCGATGCGCCGATCTTCGTCCACGACGTGAAATACGCCGGAGAAGAGCCTTCGTCGAAAATCGCTGCCATACTCGCCGAAACATCCCGATGCGGAGCCAACGCAATATTCATCTCCGATCTCGCCGAGATAGCATGGACCCTCAACATCCGCTCGCGCGACGTCGAGTCAAACCCCGTGGCGATATCCTTCCTCTACCTCTCCGAAACAGGATCCACGCTGCTTGTCGACCCCCGAAAGCTAACACCTGAAGTCATCGCCCACCTCGACAGTTGCGGAATAGCCACGCAGCCCTACGACCGGACACTGCCGTTCCTCGCCGCCCTCCCCGACACGGCGCGCGTGCTCGTCAGCCCCTCGCAGACCGCCGGCGATGTCGCCTGCGCACTCGGCAAAAACCGCACAGTGCGCCACGACTCGCCTGTCGCCATCCTCAAAGGATGCAAAAACGAAACTCAGATCGAAGGCATCCGCCAGGCCATGCGCCGCGACGGAGCCGCCCTCGTCAAGGCATTCATGCATATCGAGGCCGACGTCGCCGCACAGCGGCCCCTCACCGAGATGGGCATTGCCGACCTGCTCACACATTACCGTTCGCAGCAACCGCTCTATTTCGACCAGAGTTTCGACACCATCGCAGGATACGGCCCCCACGGAGCGATAGTCCACTATTCGGCCACACCAGACACCGACGCCCGCATCCGCACCGACAATCTGCTGCTCATCGACTCAGGAGCCAACTATCTCGACGGCACCACCGACATAACACGCACCGTAGCGCTCGGACAACCCACCGAACGTCAGCGCACCGACTTCACCCTCGTCATGAAAGGACATATCGCACTCGCGGCAGCCGTATATCCCGAAGGAACACGCGGAGCACAGCTCGACGCGCTTGCCCGCCAGTTCCTATGGCAGCACGGACTCTCCTACCTGCATGGCACCGGACACGGCGTCGGACACTTCCTCAACGTCCACGAGGGACCGCAGAGCATACGCCTCAACGAAAATCCCACACCGCTCAGTCCGGGAATGATCACCTCCGACGAGCCGGGACTCTACCGCGAGGGAGAATATGGAATCCGTTGCGAAAACCTCGTGCTGACCGTGCCGGCCATGACCACCGAGTTCGGCCGCTTCCTGAAATTTGAGACACTCACATTGTTCCCCTTCGACCGCAAGCTGTTCGACCTCTCTATCATGACACCCCAGGAGATCCAATGGGTCAACGAATACCATGACAAGGTACGACGCGAGCTGTCGCCGCTGCTCTCGCCTGAAGAAAACGCATGGCTGACCGAACGCACAATGCCACTGTGACCCAACGGCCCGCACCGCACACCCATGTATAACCCACCAAACATCGACAAAACATGTCTGCAACCATAATACCTGTCAGGGGATTCACACCCCGCATCGGCGAAGGAACATTCGTCGCACCCAACGCATCGATCATCGGCGACGTCGTCATCGGACGCGACTGCTCGATATGGTTCAACACCGTCATACGCGGCGATGTCAACTCCATTCGCATCGCCGACCGCGTCAACATACAGGACGGCACCGTCCTCCACACACTCTATCAGAAATCCACCATAGAGATCGGCGAAGATGTGTCGATCGGACACAACGTCACTCTTCACGGATGCCACATCCGTCCCTTCGCGCTCATAGGCATGGGAGCCGTGGTGATGGACGACGCCGTGGTCGGCGAAGGGGCGCTCGTAGCCGCCGGATCGGTAGTGCTCTCGCGCACACAGATCGGCCCCAACGAGCTCTGGGGCGGAGCACCCGCCAAATTCATCAAGATGGTCGACCCCGATCAGGCGCGCGAACTCAACATCAAGATAGCTCGCAACTATCTGATGTACTCGCGCTGGTACACCTATCCCGACAACGCCACGGATCCTCAGTGAGCGGACGCGATCCTCAGTAAGTGAACGAAGAGCCGCCTATGAACTCGCGTATCAGCGACGTCGACGGCACATACTCCTTGCCGATCGGAGCAAAATAGCTCAGGAATCTCCTCAGCCGCAAAGCCTCGGCATACTCCGGTATGTCGCGGGGCACTCCGGCAAGCACACCGTCGGCCTCCTCCTTGATCACGCCAAGCTCAAACAGCAGCGACGAATTGAACATCGCATCGGCATTCTCCTGAAACGGGAATATCCAGCGCTCTTCGCCACGCCTCACGCTCGGCCACCGTCTGATGGTGTCCACCGCCGTAGCACCCCGATATTTGTGATCGCGGATGATCCGCCGCAGCAGACGGTTGTCGGTAGTAGGCACCCAGTTGTGGTCATCGATGGCTATCGTGGTCAGCGCCGACACGTATATGCGGTATCTCATCGACGGATCCACACTCGCCGTGAGTTCGGGGTTCAGACCATGAATACCCTCTATGAGCAATATCGAGCGGTCGCCAAGCTTTATCCTGTTGCCGCGGTACTCACGCATCCCGGTCGAGAAGTTATAATACGGCAGCTCCACCTCTTCGCCGGCAAGCAGACGGTTCTGATCAGCATTGAACTGTTTGATATCCAACGCATAGATCGACTCATAGTCATAGTCGCCCGACTCGTCGCGGGGCGTATGCTCGCGGTCCACGAAATAATCGTCGAGCGATATCATCTGCGGCTGCAGCAGACAAGTCATCAGCTGTATGGCCAGACGCTTCGTGAACGTCGTCTTGCCGCTCGACGAAGGCCCCGCTATCAGCACTATCCTGGCTCCCCCCTCGTTGAAGCGTCGCGATATCTCGTCGGCCAGAGTGGCTATGCGGTTGTTATGGAGCGCCTCGCTGACATTGATCAGCATCGCCGTCCGGTCGTTGGCCACAGCTTCGTTAAGTTCGCCGCAGTTGCTGACGCCCACGATGGAGTTGAAGCGCAGGTAATCGGTGAACGCTTTGTACATTTTCTCCTGACTCACCGGACGGCGCGGCTCCGACGGATTGGCCGGATCAGGGCCGAGCAGCAGCAACCCGTCCTTGTAAAGCTGCAGATCAAACACTCCGAGCATACCGGTCGACGGAGCAAGCTGCCCGTAGTACGAATCGCACAGACCGTCCAGACGGTAATACACCGTATACAGGTCATGAAGCGTCTGAAGCAGGCGCACCTTGTCATCCATCCCCTGACGGCGGAAAATCTCTGCGACGTCCGACGTCAGACGCTCCTTACGCTCAAACCTGATGTCGCGCCCCACAAGATCTTTCATATACGACTTCAGACGCTCCACCGTCCGCTCGTCGAGAGTCACATCCCCGCCAGTCACACGGCAGTTATAGCCCCGCGCAAGCGAATGCACTATCTGAAGCCGCGCACCGGGCAGACAGTCGTTGACAGCCTTGTAGAGCATCATGCACAGAGATCTTATGTAAGTGCGGTGTCCCGAATCGCTCTCCACAGGCAGATACTCCACCATCTTGGGAGCATATACCGGGAAACTCAGATCCTCGGTCTTATAGTTGACCCTCGCGCATATCGGCGTGAAGCCCACACGACCCGCTATGCGTCCATACACGTCGAGCAGCGTTTCGCCACCCTCTATATCGACATATTCCTTGATGTTGACACAATATATCTTAAGTCTGTCGCTCATATCTGTTTCAGCCCTCCGCGGCCATTGTCAAAACATGAATTATCCCCGAGACTTGAAAGTCACCTCCTCCATCACAGCGACGAAAGAGCCCTAAGTTCCTCCAGCACCTCCAGACGCGAAAGATGACGCCGGCGTTTGAGCGCGTCGGCAAACTCATGCGCCACGCGGTGCACGCCCTGATGATTGAAAACCCTGAAGAGATACGTATATTCCTTGTCGAATATGCGCCTCACCTCATCCTCCTCGAGCGAACATGCATCACGCCCCTCCTCCACGACAGTGTCCTGAAGTCCCTGACGCACCTCCGGCGCCACAAGTGTACGGTCGAGCACCATGCGGCGGCACATGACATTGCTTATCATCATAGCCACCGAAAGACTGAAATTCTCACGCATCTCCGCCCATGCCGACTTGGCCGAGAGCCCGGGATTTCCTGAAAAATAAAAACTGCTGTGCATCTCCATCATATCGCCCGGATCGGCATCAAGTCCCACGCCGGCCAGTTTGTCCTCGCCGTCAAACACCACTATGCCTATGGCCATGCCGGTGGCGCCGTAGCACTTGTCGTCTTCGTTCGTATAACTCAGTTTTTCCATATCTCTTCGGTTTATATTGTTTGGCAGGGACTGTCGTGACCTGCTGAAAGAAATTCGTTTTACCATCTGCACTTCCGGACGTTTCAACCGGTTGTGACGGAGTTCCGTTATCTTACGGCATCGCCGCCTATTGATTCTAACCGCGCCGGACGGCCGTTAGTTCACCACCAGTATCCGCGCCACAGCTCCGCGCGCGGGAGTTACATCACGCCCGCTTGAAGCGAGCACATAATACACACCCGAGGCCACGCGCCTTCCGGCGGAGTTTTCCACAGGCCACCGGAGCATTCCGCCCTCGGCTCGACCCTGCCACACCACACGACCCGACGCGTCGGAAATCTTCACAAGCGAGCCTTCGGTCAGTCCCGACACAGTCACATCACCGCTCGTTTCGGGAGTCACCGGATTGGGATACACCTTCACCGCCGAGTAGCTATCGGCCGGAGCCGAGGCAGTGCCGCCATATTCGAGCAATCCGTTGCGGGTGCCTATCAGCACTGTGTTGTCGACCGCAGAGGCATACACGGCCTTCACCTCGTTGTCATCAAGCAGCGGGCAGCGGTCATCGGTAATATGCTCCACAGCTTCAGAGCCGTCGGCCGACAGCAGATATAGCCCCGACGAACCCGTGGCCACCCACTTGCGGTTGCCGCCGTCCACCGATATGTCGGTCACCATGTCGCTTTCAAGGAAATAGTCGGCCAGACCGGTGCCGTCGTCGTGCGACACCTTCAGCCTGCGCACCCTCATGCCCGGATCAAACACCCCGGAAGGATTGTCTATCACGATCACCCCGCCCTCGGCTCCGATCCACACGCTTCCGTTGCGGTCCTCGGCTATGGACGTGAAGTAATCCGTCGTGAATGCCACACCGTCCTGATCCACAAGCTCTGTCAATCTCACCAGTCTGTCATCGGTCAGATCCGAGTCAGTCGCACCGCGGTCCACCGCCATAAGCCCGTTGGGACCATGGGAGTCAAACACGAATGTCACATTTGACTTCCTGCAGTGAAACACCCTGACATCCTTGTGCAGCACCGCTCCCTGCAGGTCAAACGTCACCCAGTCCGACCGCCCGACTGACTCCGACGGCCCGCGGCGTTTGGCGGCAGGGAGTACGGCCACGCCGGCATCTCCTCCTTCGCTCGTCGATCCCATCCACAGATTTCCGCTTCTGTCAAACGACAGATCATACACGCGCCAACCGTAGTGATCCTCAAGCGGAGCGTTCGATCCGTCGTAGCGTCCGGTCAGACGGCGGTCGGTGATGCGATACACTCCGTCATTGGCCGTAGCCAGATAATATGTCGAAGGATCGTCGGGATCCTGCGCTATTCTCTCGGGAGAGAGAGCCACAGGGCCGGCACTCTTCTGATAACGCGCGGCAACGGCATTGACAGCCATGACATCGACAGCCGAGACATTGACTGCATCGCCATCCTCCATCAATGTGGTGGTCTGAGGCTCACCCTCGCGGTCGGCGGGATACATACGGTAGTTCGAGGCGCCCTGATTGCTCACATAGACCCTCTGCCCCAAGGCATCGGGAATTATCATAGACACATCGCGGGTAAACACACATCCCTGCGGAATGAAGCGTTCCACTGTCGTCCGCCACCCTCCTTCAGCTGCCGTCAGCTGCGATATTCCTTCGGCGGAGAGAACCCACAGCCTCGAAGCCGGATCGGTCGACGATACGACTGTCGTCCGGACGAGGGCATCCGCCGGCATCTCAGCCACACGGGCCGTGTGGCCGTCGGCACTCACGCTCCATATCCGGCCGTCCGCGCCGGGAAGCCATGCCATGCCGGAACCGTCCGTGGCTATCACTCCGCCGGCAGTTTCCACCCAGGCTCTCTCTTTATACAGACCCGACTCCGGATCCACCTCGGCCAGCGCGGCGATTCGATCCATCACTATCAGCAGACGCGACGCGCCGAGGCCGGTCAGTCCGACCGCACCTCCACGCTGTGTCACAGGCCGGAAAACGTCAAAACGCCGCAGCGGACCGCCCTTGGGAGCAGCCATCACATCATCGCCGCTCTTCACCACAAGCCAGTCGCCCATCACTGTCACAAGCTCCACATCGCGACCATAACGGCCCGAATCGGTCACCCGGCGGGTGCGCAGATTGATCTTCACCACACCGAACGCCGTCGCCAGATAGCAATCATCGCCATCCACCGTCATATCGTTTATCGTGCGGTCGTCGACATCCTCGGCATCGCGTATCTCCGGCATCGGAACAATCGTGCCCTCGCGGTCTATAAGGTCCACATGCCCTGATTCGTATGCCACAGCGAGCATCTTGGCCGATGTCGAATAAGCCATCCTCACCGCCCCGTAGGCGCCACACCCCTCAGCCACCGTGTAGGGTCTCAGCTCCTCGCTCTCCTTGTCGCGTTCAAACAGAGAGCCGCCTATCATGAAATAGACCTTCTCCGGAGTCTCAACCACCGACTGCGGCGCGCCAGACCACACCGGACGCACACGCCAGCTGCCCGGCACCATATCGGCCCGGCACAAAGCCACGCAGAGCAGCCACAGACAGAGCGACAGCAGCAATCTCATCAGAGCGAATTGAAATATTCAAGCAACCGCGCCGTAGCACGCCCGCGATGGCTTATGGCGTTTTTCTCATCTGCGCTCATCGATGCAAACGACATGCCGCACCCCTCGGGACGGAACACCGGATCGTAGCCGAAGCCATCCTCGCCTTCGCGCACGGTCAGTATCTCGCCGTCGACACGACCCTCGAACACCCGGGTCTCGTCGCCTTCGGTCAGCGCTATCACGGTAGTGAAGTGTGCCTTGCGGTCGGCCACTCCCTCCATGCGCTCCAGCAGAAGAGCCACATTGGCCTCCGAATCATGTCCCGGACCGGCATAGCGGGCCGATCGCACTCCGGGCTCACCGCCGAGAGCATCGACCATCAGACCGGTGTCATCGGCGAAACAGTCGTAGCCGTAGCGGTCGCGCACCCAGCGGGCCTTCGCAATGGCATTCCCCTCTATCGTAGGCTCGTTCTCGGGTATGTCGTCATGACAGCCTATGTCGGCCAGCGACAGCACCTCGAGTCTGTCACCGGCTATAGCCCTTATTTCATCGAGCTTGTGGGCGTTGTTTGTCGCAAATACAATCCTGCGCCTCATTTCACCACCACATTGACTATCTTACGGGGCACCACGATCACCTTCACCACCTGCTTGCCGTCGATCCAGCGGGCGGCATTCTCATGGCCGAGCGCGGCCGCCTCCACATCCTTCGGATCCATGTCGGCAGCTACGGTGATATTATAGCGGGCCTTGCCGTTGAACGACACCGCATAGTTGACCGTATCCTCGCGGAGATACTCCTCGTTGAACGACGGCCACTGTGCATCGCACACCGTCGTGTCATTGCCAAGCGCGTGCCACAGCTCCTCGCTCACGTGAGGCGCGAAAGGCGCCAGGATCACCACAAGCTGCGAGAGCACCTGGCGGTTGTGGCACTTGAGCTGCGTAAGCTCGTTGACACATATCATGAAAGCGGCTATCGAAGTATTATAGGAGAATGCCTCGATATCGGAGGTCACCTTCTTGATCAGTTTGTGGATCGACTTCAGCTCGTCGGCCGTAGGCTCGCCGTCGGTCAGCAGCAGCTCGTCGCCCTTGTAGAAGAGATTCCAGAGCTTGCGGATGAAGCGGTTGACACCGTCGATGCCGTTGGTATCCCATGGCTTGCTCTGCTCGAGCGGGCCGAGGAACATTTCATAGAGTCGAAGGGTGTCGGCGCCGTAGCGGTCGACCACGTCGTCGGGATTCACCACATTGAACATCGACTTCGACATCTTCTCCACCGCGTAGCCGCACACGTAGCGGCCATCCTCCAGCTCGAATTCGGCGTCGGCAAATTCCGGACGCCATGCGCGGAAACGGTCGAGATCAAGAATATCGTTGCTGACTATGTTGACATCGACATGTATCGGAGTGACATCGTAACGATCCTTCAGCCCCGCGCTGACAAAGCGGTTGGTGTCCTTTATGCGGTAAACGAAGTTGCTGCGCCCCTGTATCATGCCCTGGTTGACGAGCTTTCTGAAAGGCTCATCCTCGCACACGAATCCCAGATCATACAGAAACTTATTCCAGAAACGGCTGTATATCAGATGGCCGGTGGCATGCTCGGTGCCGCCGATATAAAGATCGACGCTGCGCCAGTATTCATTGGCCTCGCGTCCCACGAGAGCCGTGTCATTGTGGGGATCCATATACCGCAGGTAGTAGGCCGACGATCCGGCAAATCCGGGCATCGTGCACAGCTCGAACGGATAACCCTCGGGGGTGGCCCAGTCGAGGGCGCGTCCCAGCGGCGGCTCGCCGCTCTCGGTGGGGAGGAACTTGTCGACCTCGGGCAATTCGAGCGGCAGACACTCGTCGGCCAGCATGTGGGGCACACCGTCTTTGTAGTACACCGGGAACGGCTCGCCCCAGTAGCGCTGACGCGAGAATATGGCGTCGCGCAGACGGTAGTTTATCTTCACCTTGCCTATGCCCTTGCGCGATATATAGTCCTTGGTGGCCTTTATGGCATCCTTCACCTCCATGCCGTTGAGATCGAGATCGGCTCCGGCCGAATTGATCATGCGGCCGCTCTTGGCGTCGAAACTCTGCTCGCTGACGTCGGCACCCTCGATCAGCGGCACTACCGGCAGATCGAAATGACGCGCGAAAGCATAGTCGCGGCTGTCGTGGGCAGGCACAGCCATGATAGCGCCGGTGCCGTAGCCGGCAAGCACATAGTCGCTCACCCACACCGGGATGCGTTTGCCCGTAAGGGGATTGGCCGCATAAGCGCCCGTAAACACGCCGCTCACCTTCTTGTCGATCATACGCTCACGCTCGGTCTTGTGGCGGATGCTGTCGATATAGCTGTCGACAGCCTCCTTCTGCTCGGGAGTGGTCACCATGGCCACATAGTCGCTCTCCGGCGCCAGCACCATAAACGTAACCCCGAACACCGTGTCGGCTCTCGTTGTGAATATCTCAAGCGCCAGACCGTCGTCGCGTCCGTCGATGGAAAACTTCATCTCCGCACCCTCCGAACGGCCTATCCAGTTGCGCTGTGTTTCCTTCAGCGAGTCGGTCCAGTCGAGCTTGTCGAGTCCGTCAAGCAGACGCTGCGCGTAGGCCGACACCCTCAGACACCACTGATACATCAGTTTCTGCTCCACGGGATAGCCGCCGCGTATCGACACACCCTCGCTCACCTCGTCATTGGCCAGGACAGTGCCGAGCTTCGGACACCAGTTGACCATCGTATTTCCAAGATAAGCTATGCGGTAGTTCATCAGCGTCTCCGAACGTTGCTTCTCGTCCATGGCGTTCCATTCATCGGCCGTGAAAGTCAGTTCCTCGCCGCATGCGGCCCTCACGCCCTCCGTGCCATGCTTGGCAAAATGCTCTTCAAGCCGCGCCACGGGCATCGCCTTGTCGAGAGCCGTGTCGTAGTAGGAGTTAAACATGCGTATGAACGCCCACTGCGTCCACTTGTAGTAGTCGGGCGAGCAGGTACGCACCTCGCGGTCCCAGTCATAGCTGAAACCTATCTTGTCGAGCTGACTGCGATAGCGCTCGATATTGTTGACTGTGGTCACTTCCGGATGCTGACCGGTCTGTATGGCATACTGCTCCGCGGGCAGACCATAGGCGTCGTAGCCCATCGGATGCAGCACATTGAAGCCCTGCAGACGCTTGTAGCGCGAATATATATCGGAAGCTATATAGCCGAGCGGATGACCCACATGCAATCCCGCTCCCGAAGGATACGGAAACATATCGAGCACATAAAACTTCTTGCGCGAGCCGTCCTCTCTTGTGCGATAAGTGCCCTGTTCTTTCCAGTAGGCCTGCCACCGCTTCTCTATTTCCTTATGATTGTATTCCATTGTAGGATAAATGTGTAAATTTCGAATATACTTGACAGCCTGCGACATCATGGTCACGCAGGCGCGCCGCCCGCAGTCTGTATTGCAGGCCTACAAAGTTAATCAAAAGTCGGTAAGTGGTCAAATTTAGCGCGCCGACTCGCCAAAAAAAAGACCATCAACGACATCACCGCATCCATCGCCGCCACCGACAGCCACACGCCCGCCGGACACACAACCATATGTCAAAATCAAACATATTCTTAACCCCAAAAACAAAAAAGGAATGACGCACCTCACGGCGCATCAGTCCAGAAACAATTAAGGGGGAAAATTGTGTAGCCCATAGGAGAATCGAACTCCTCTTTCAAGAATGAAAATCTTGCGTCCTAACCGATAGACGAATGGGCCGGTCGGATTTGACCCGGATCGCAGCACAGAAGCCTGCGCTCCGCCGTCAGCTATCCTCAGCGATCAAGCACCCAGCTTATTGATGTGGAGGGCGAGCTTGCTCTTGAGGTTTGATGCCTTATTCTTGGAGATCGTGTTCTTGGCAGCCAGCTTGTCGAGCATCTTGGTGATACCCACGAAAGCGGCCTGAGCCTCGGCCTTGTCGGTCATGGCGCGCAGGCGACGCACGGCGTTGCGTGCAGTCTTGGCGTAGTAGCGGTTGCGCAGACGGCGCGACTCGGTCTGACGGATTCTCTTCAGCGATGATTTGTGATTTGCCATTTCTGTTATGTCAAAATTGTCGTGAATTTTTATTGAGTAGCCCATAGGAGAATCGAACTCCTCTTTCAAGAATGAAAATCTTGCGTCCTAACCGATAGACGAATGGGCCGGCCATGATTTTGCGCCTTTGGCTCAAAAACGAGTGCAAATATACGCACTTTTCGCCAACCTGCAAAGAAATAGCCAAAAAAAACTTGCTTTTTCGACCATTTTAACCCCATTTCAGATCTGATTCAACCCCTGTTCAGCCCCTCATAGCGCTTTCAAGGCCACATCCAAGATGCATGGGCGCGGCATCACAGCGTACACTCCGATGCCGCACCCACCCGTCATTTGTTCGGTCCCATATATGTGCCGACCGCCAGAATCGCACCGGTGCTTTTCTCCCACACCGCGTAGACAAACGGCCGGTCAAATGTCACATAACAGCGCCTGTCAGCACCGTCGATACCACCGGCGGTCACCGATTTCACTTCACTACCCTCCTCATCGACCGAAATCGACGTACGCTGGACTACCTTCCCACCCACAGGCGAAATGAGCCCCAGTCCGGGCATGACAAAGCCTGAGGCCAGACTCGACGCACCCATCGCCGACAATATACGGCTGACATCGTGATCGCTTGTTATTTCCATGCGTGGAATATCCAATCCAAACGACCCGCTACGCATGCCTTCGCCCGAACTGCCGGTAGTAATTTCATACCATCCACCGGCGCCCAGACTCCTTATCAGATCCCTGACCGACATGTTTTTGGCTGGCAGCACAGCTGTAAAATTGTATGCACCGTTGCCGTATGGCATAGTCACCGACTGGATCGCATCTTCCGTCGACATCCCGCCATCAGCTCCGATACTAGAATAATAGCCGGCACCGACATTATCAGCATGCATCATATCAACATCTTCGCAACTGCCGTCGGCAAGAAAAAATGGCGACTTCTTTGTGGCGGACCTATCAAATTTCTTCGTCCATGCTCCACGGAAATACAAGGTCGACGCCCACAGAGCAGCCATTGACCGATCTATATTCTTTACTACGTCGTCGAAACCGGTTCGCTCGCATATCCAGGCATTGATTTTTCCAACCGAGCTACGTTCGGAAAAATCAATGCATTTTATATCCGTCATATAATCATTATACAGGATCGACACATATCCGTCTGTGGCTCTCGCCGGCTCACCAGACCCGCTATTCAGCCATACCCCGTTGTCAAGCCGCATCTTCGCTTCCTTATCAATACCGGGAAGAGATTGCTGCAATTTACCGAAATAGGAGTTGAGCCACAGCTTCTGAACATCGCTGACGCCCATAGCCGCAAGAAATTCGGCGCAGACATCATCATCAGCCGCATTGGCAAGCATCCCGACCATTATCGCAGCGCTCAAAGGCGACACGACAACACTACCCTCTGTCTGGCAGCATATTTCGCCAAGCATGTCGAATGCAAACGGCTGCATGGCCTCACTTACATAAAACTCCTCCGCCTCAAGCTCTATCGGCTCATACGGATTGTTATCCACAGGATTATCAGCGTCACCATCACTCGCACACCCCCACAGCCCCGCCGCAAAGATCGGCAGAAGCAGAAACAACGTCTTTATTCGCTTGTTCATATTCATTTTTTCCTTATATTAGTCAGACTCATCATTTGATCCCCAAAATAAACTTGAGACGGCCAATTTATAGGATCGACATAAAAGCCATTACTATTGCCATCCCATCCCCAATTATAATAAAACTTCTGCATCATTGAACTACTACCACGTTCTCCCATTGTAGTAAATGGTCCTGATGCGTCTCCCAATTGACCAGTCGGAACAATCAAAGCATAGCCAATATCTGTGGATGCTTCGGTCAGTCCCTCACACACCCATGCATGCCCAACATTATCTGCAATATTAGCCCCTCTCATATACACGGGACGACGATTCTTCAGCGATTTTGTTATTTCATTTATATTATGTGAAGAGTTAAACGTATATGCATATCCCATATCTGACAACGCAGCCTGTGCATAATAGATATTAGAGCTTGATGAATAACCATAATCCATTTCCACTTTGTCACCTATATAACGCAGGAATCTAGCTAGCTCAGGAACACTTTCAGTGGAATACAATGGCATACGAGAAAAATCAAATCCCGGCAGATCAGCGTGATATTTCAAAATCTGCCCCAAAGCCACAGCAACACATCCTACAGCATACCTATTAGTGATTTGCTCATTATACGGATACCATTGCCCCCACATCGTTTTAATAAGTGGCTGGATATTAGTAGTATATACAGTTTTATCCTTTACTAGTATATAGGATATCTCATTGACAGGGCCTCCACTCAAGGAAGAGGTCCACGTTAGATTATTCATCTGCGTCTCAAGTCCGGTCGTAGGACGATGTACAGCTTGCGCCAACCAATCCTTAACTGTATAGCGCTGATAATATCCCTTTGCAGCCCAGCGGCTGAGTTCTTCATCAATCGCCATCTGAAGATCCGCAGAAATCACCGTAGCTCTTGAAGATGACATAGGTTCAACCGCAAGAGTATAACGCATCCAATCATAGGCATTCTGTCGGATTGCCGCAGTATCGTCGCGCAACATCTCTGAAGCTGAACAGGCATTGCGTAACCACAATCCCACCCCTGACTTTTCCGCATCCGCCTCCATAAAGCTTCCGGTTTCGATATGAGCGAGCACCGGCTGCAATGCTTTTGTTGCAGACACAATTATATAACCTCCATTATCAGCATAATCGACAGCATATAACGCTGTCGATCCATCCGAGCCTTTTATAGGCGTCACACTTTCAACAGTTTTTTCTGTGAGCGAACGGGAGGCACCATGAATTCGTGCGAAAGCCGACGCCACTGACTGCGCCCTGACAGCATCTATGACTGACACAGTATCAATCACATTGACATACGTGGGTTCACAATTCTCCCTGTCATCAGACACCAGACCTGGTTCCGATTGATTGCATCCCGCCGCAAAGATCGGCAGAAGCAGAAACAAGCCAATTCTTTTAATCATAAGAACACTCTTTAAGGTTAATAAAGTCGGTCTAAATCCTAAAGTCAATGCATTAAAACTTGGAACTGCCACAAATATAGTGTTTTTCTTTTCAAACCAAAAAACTCCGCAGAGTTGATTAATTATTTTTAACCAACACAATCCACAATCGTACTTTTCTGTCACTCAACGGCTTCACTAACGAATACTTCCTGACACACAGATCCCGCACGTTATCGCGCAGCCGCGCCACATGATAAGACAGCAAAAAAACGAACCGACAGCACCGCCGTCATGCGCGCTTCACAACGCGCCACGACAAATGCTGTCGGTCAGTTTCCTGATTAACCCGGCAGGTATCAGAGGGTGTTGGTGCCCTCCACGAGCTTGCCCTGCGCCCATACGGCACGCAGATTGAGATCGCCGTCGAGTATTATGATGTCCGCGTCCTTCCCCTTGGCAAGCGAGCCCTTGCGGTCGTAGACACCCATGATCTTGGCCGGAGTCTCCGATGCCATGCGCACAGCGTCGTCAAGAGGTATGTCGGCCTTCTGAACGAGTGTGCGTATCAGACGGTCCATCGTAGCGATGCTGCCTGCAAGAGCCGAGCGGTCGGAGAGTTTGCACACTCCGTCCTCGATGATCACGCGCGGATCGAACGCCTCGGCGTCCTCGGCGCAGGCGCAGGCCAGAGCGTCGGTGATAACGCACGCGCGCTCCACACCCTTCACCTTATAGACCAGACGCAGTATAGTGGCCGGCACATGGATACCGTCGGCCACCACCTCCACCGTCATGTCATCTATGAGATAGATGCTCTCCACAGTGCCTTCGTATTTATACTCGCGGCGCTTGTGGAAGCCCGGCATGGCATTGTAGAAATGAGTGGCATGGCTGTAGCCCGACTCCCAGGCCGAGAGAATATCCTCATACTCGGCCTGCGTGTGAGCCACCGAGGCGAGAATCCCCTTGGCCGTGATGTATTTGCCAAACTGCATGGCGCCGGGCAGCTCCGGAGCGGCATCCCAGCGCTTGATACACTGCCAACGCTCCACGATGGGGATATACTCCTTCGGATCGGGATCCTTGATATACTCCGGCATCTGGCCGCCGGCCATGGCCGGATTGAGGTAGTGACCCTCAAGATGAAGACCCAGCACGGGGCTGCCGGGCTCTCTCATAAGGCGTGTGCAGGTTTCGGCCGCGCGGTTGATCATATCCACCGACGAACTCGACAGAGTGGGGAAGATGCTTGTGGTGCCGTGCTTCATATGGGTGTCGATAGCCTTGCGGAAAGCATCCTCCGTTCCCTCCATGAAGTCGCGTCCGCCACCGCCGTGGCAGTGGATCTCCACTCCGCCGGGCACAACGTACATCCCTTTGGCGTCAAACAGCTCGGCGCCGATCACCGCCAGATCGCAGTTGGTCACTTCAAGGATCTTGTCGTCGCGCATCAGCACGCTGCCATCTTTAAGCCATCCCTGTGGCGTCAGGATTTTTGCATTGATTATCTGAGTAAGCATGTAATGATTGGTATTAAGCCGCAAATTTAACCAAACAAATCCATGATTGGTAAACACTCCGCAGATTTTAACACAAAATATCACAACTCTGAAACAGCCGGCCGCCGCTTCGCTGCAAAAAAGCGATCCGATCGGCTATCAGCACGACAGTTTTTCGGATTTTTTGTCTATCTTCGCCGCATGAAACGGATCATGCTCACCCTGACGGCGATCACAGCCGTCATAATCACAGCCCTTGCGGCATACACGCCGCGTGATATACCCAACGTGCATCTGGCCGACCGCACGCGCTACGTATCAAACCCCGACGGAGTGCTTTCGCCGGCGGCCGAAACCCGGCTCGACTCACTGCTCGCCGGAGTGTGGCGGAGCACATCGGCCGAAGTGACGGTGGTGGCCGTCGACTCCATCGAGGGCGACGACATCGACTCCTTCGCCACAGAACTGTTCTCGCTATGGGGCATCGGCAAGAAAGACAACGACAACGGACTGCTCATACTCATAGCGCGGGCACAGCGGCGCGCCGTGCTCCGCACCGGCTACGGACTCGAAGGACCGCTCCCCGATGCCATCTGCGGCCGAATCATACGCAACGATATGGCGCCGCACTTCCGCAACGGCGACTACGACGGCGGCACCATAGCAGCAGTGGCCAGCGTGGCCGACCGGCTCGGCGCTCCCGACGTAGCCGATGAGATACGGTCGCGATACCCCAACGACTCGCGGACGCCACGCCACGACGAGGACTACTCCGGACTTATCGACTGGCTCGCCACCATGGCGGCAGTCATGACAGCCATCGCACTTGCAATATACCTGTGGCGCAGCCACTCCACCCGCCGGATGCCCACCCTGCAGCGCTACCAGAGCCTCAAACAGACGCGCGTCCCGCTCCTGTGCCTCTCGGCTCTCGGCGTAGGAGTGCCGCTCATCGTCATATGGCTCCTCAACCGCAAGATGAAGCGCGTGCGCGACCATGCACGCAACTGCCCCAACTGCGGCAAACCGATGGAGAAGCTCCCCGAAGACAAGGACAACGACTACCTCACACCCGCACAGGACACCGAGGAACGCATCAACTCGGTCGACTACGACGTGTGGCTGTGCCGTGCGTGTGGCGAAACCGACATCATACCATACGTCAACGACCGCTCGGCCTACACCGTCTGCCCGCGCTGCAACGCCCGCGCATGCCAGCTCACAGCCGACCGCATCGTGATTCAGCCTACCGTCGCCCGAGAAGGTCAGGGAGTGAAGGTCTACACCTGCCGCAACTGCGGATTCCAGAACAACCGCCCCTATCGCATACCGCGCCGGCAGCCGCCGGTAGTTATCATCCCGCCCGGAGGCGGCAGCGGATTCGGATCGGGAGGCGGATTCTCAGGCGGCAGCTTCGGCGGCGGCATGACCGGTGGCGGCGGTGCCTCCGGCGGCTGGTAATCCCCCGCCCCCACGCCGACAGCTGCGGAGGAGCAGGCATCACTGGAGGCCGGCAGCGGTCGTAGACCGCAAACCTTTGTAAACCCCGCCATGACGGGCGAAGCTCGGCTTGGTGGGGACAGCAAGACAACCGACAGCACAGGCAGCGGTCGTAGACCACAAACCTTTGTAAACCCCGCCATGACGGGCTAAGCACGGCTTGGTGGGGACAGCAAGACAACCGACAGCACAGGCAGCGGTCGTAGACCGCAAACCTTTGGAAACCCCGCCATGACGGGCGAAGCACGGCTTGGTGGGGATAGCAAGATAACCGACAGCACAGGCAGCGGTCGTAGACCGCAAACCTTTGGAAACCCCGCCATGACGGGCGAAGCACGGCTTTACGGGGACAGCTAGACAACCGACAGCACAGGCAGCGGTCGTAGACCGCAAACCTTTGGAAACCCCGCCATGACGGGCGAAGCTCGGCTTCACGGGGACAGCTAGACAACCGACAGCACAGGCAGCGGTCGTAGACCGCAAAACCTTTGGAAACCCCGCCATGACGGGCGAAGCTCGGCTTGGTGGGGACAGCAAGACAACCGACAGCACAGGCAGCGGTCGTAGACCGCAAACCTTTGTAAACCCCGCCATGACGGGCTAAGCACGGCTTGGTGGGGACAGCAGCGAACCCATGCACGGCATCTTCGTAGAAGAGCCGCAGGAACAGTTTTTATCAACCATAAACATACCCACATGCACTTTCAAGGACTGATTTTAGGCGCCGCCACATTTCTCATCATAGGCATATTCCATCCGATAGTCATCAAGGCCCACTACCGGTGGGGCACCGGCTGCTGGTGGGTGTTTCTTATACTCGGACTAATATGCACCGGCGCATCGCTGGCCATGGCCGACACAGTGTGGTCGGCACTGCTCGGAGTGACCGGTTTCTCCTCGTTCTGGACCATCAAGGAGATTTTCGAACAGGAACAGCGTGTGGAACGCGGATGGTTTCCGGCCAACCCGCGACGCCGTAAGCGGCAATAACGCTCCCCCTATCCTTATCCTGAGACATAGCGGCTTCATCCAGAGTCGTAAGAAATCGACATAAAAAAGGCAGGCGAACCTCCCGGTCAGCCTGCCGCACTATTTTTTAGTATGAAATATCGCCGGTGTTACCCGGCAATGAGTTTGATCACTGCGGGCGGGTAGCCTCCCAGCCCTCGTTCTGAGCCACGCCGAAACCGGCATTTACCTCATCGACGGGAATCGGAAGCACCAGATCGCCGAGAGTGACATTGTTTATACGCCACTTCACAGTCGGAGCCTGATAGGCTGTCAGACCGGTGGTCACATTCCAGCGGCGCAGATCCCACAGGCGATGACCCTCCTGGAACAGCTCGCGGGCGCGCTCATCGCGGATGAAGCTCATCAGCGCGGCCTCGTCCGAAGGCAGATCGGCCGTCGATGTGATATCGAGATTGCGCTTGGCCACCACCAGCAGAGCCCGGCGGGCGCCGTCGAGATCCTTGCCGGAGGCGCTGCGCAGCTTGGCCTCGGCCTCGATCAGGAACATCTCGGGAGCATTGATCAGATAGTTGGTGGCCTCGGCACAGTTGCCGCTCGCGGGCACGCCGAACTTGCCGCCGCCGAACCAGGGCACTGCGTCGCCGTAGGGCACTTTCTGCGAACGCTTCTGGTCAGTCCAGTACCAGATGGCCGTGCGTATGTCTTTCTCACCCATCAGTCCTACCAGATAGGGGCTGGGACCATAGCAGTAGGAGGTGAAGAGTGTGCCGCAGGAGTTGGCGCTCCAGTTGGTCTTCTCGTCAATAGCGAGAGCAAGGAAGCTTTCGGTATTGGTGTTGTTACCGGCATAGAGAGCCTCGTAGGCCTCCGGATCGTAGGTCAGAGTAGAGATGCCCTTGGCTGCGAGAGCGTCGGCAGCTGCCTGTGCGGCACCGTCGAAGTCCTCGAGCATCAGCTTCACGCGCGCCATCAGACCCAGAGTCGAAGCCTTGCCGAAGGCGAAGAGCGAACGGCGGTCGCCCACCTCGTTGAATCCGGCCAGAGCCTTGTCGAGATCCGAGAGGATCTGGGCATAGCAGTCGCCGACAGTCGAACGGCTCACGGTCGTTCCCGGCTCTACGGGAGTATCCACGACTACCACGCCGGGAGTCGACGAATAGTCCTGGCCGTTGACCTTCACCTGATGACCGAACACGTTGGTCATCACGCTCATCGCATAGGCTCTTAGCGCGTGAGCCTCAGCCTTGGCGCGTATGAGGGTAGCCTTGTCCGCCTCGCTTGCCGACGGTATCTGCTCGTCGCAGGCCTGTATGATGCGGGCAGAGTTATCGACCACTTTGTAGCCGTAGGACCAGATGTAGAGCATCGAATACTCCGTGCCGAGATAGTTGAACTGATACATCGCGTTCTGGTGGCTGTTCGAGCCGTTCCAGTAGGTGATGTCCGACGCTATGTCGGGGGTGACCGTAGCGTAGTTGCCGGCGAAATAATATTGGCTGAAACGGTAGTAGGTGCCGTTGAGAGCCAGCTCCACACGGTTGGCGTTGTCGAGGGCGCCCTCCATGTCGACAGCATCATAGATGTCGGTGTCGAGGAAGCTGTCGCCGCACGAAGTCATCGTCATGGCCGCTACAGCTGCCACTCCGAGCGCCTTTGCAAATATATTTTTCATCTTGTTTAGCTTCTTGTTTTGTTAAAGGTTAGAAAGTCACCTGTACGCCGCCGGTGAAGGTGAACACCGCCGGATACTGCCATGCGATCTCGCCCGACGAGTATGTCTCGGGGTTGTAGCCCGTGAAGTCGCTTGCGGTCCAGGTGTGCACGTTGTCGAAGGTGGTGTAGACGCGCAGCTTCTGCACGAAGAACCGGCGAGTCAGTTTGGCAGGCACCGTATAACCGAAGGTGATATTGCTCAGACGCAGATAATTGCCGCTCATCAGCCAGCGGGTGGAGTTGGCCATGGTGTTGTAGGGGTCGCCATAGATATACTGCGGGTACTTGCCGCCCGGGTTCTCGGGAGTCCAGGAGTCGGTCACGACCTTCTCGAGCGGTGTGCGCATGTCCATGCCCCAGCCGGTGAACTTGTGACCCGAATCATACACTTTGCCGCCCAGACGGTAGTTGAACTGCATCGACGCGTCGAAGCCATAGGCGTTGGCCGAGAAACCGAATGCGCCGAACACTTTCGGGTCGGCCGAGCCTACATAGCGCTTGCCGGCCTCGAAATAGTTTTCGGTCACCTCGTCACCCTCGGTACCCTTGTAGTAGAGCGCCTTGCCGTTTTCGGGATTTACGCCCGCATACTCAGGCATGTAGAACTGACGGTAGGGACGTCCCTCCTCGATGATCGTATAGGTGCTTTCCACCGATCCGTCGGCGAGCTTGATCACCTCGTTGCGGTTCCATGTGATGTTGGCAAACACGTTTACGGCCACGTCGTTGGTGTAGAATGCCGTGCCATTGACACCGAATTCTATGCCGCGGTTGCGGATCTTGCCGATGTTCTTGTACCACGAACCGAGACCTGTAGTGTAGGAAAGTGGCACGGAATAGAGTGCGTCGGATGTGTCTTCGTTATAGAAGTCAAACGTGAAGTGGACGCGGTTGAGGAGCGACAGATCGAAGCCGACGTCAAACTTGCGCGATGTTTCCCACGACAGATCGGGATTTGCCACCTGCGAGGGCACCATGCCGGGCTTGCCGGCGTAGTTGAAGCCGAGGCGATATAATCCGCGGGCGGCGTATACCGAGCCGAGACTCTGGTTGCCCACCGTACCGTAGCTCGCACGCAGTGCGGCGTTGGTCAGCAGACGGTTGCCCTTGAGCCACTCCTCCTGGGTCAGACGCCACTTGCCGCCGACCGACCAGAAGTTGCCCCAGCGCTTGTCGTTGCCGAATATCGAGCTGCCGTCGCGGCGGAACGATGCCGAGAGATAGTAGCGGTTGTCGTAGCTGTAGTGGAAGTCGCCGAAGTAGGAGGCCAGACGGCTCTGCTCCTTGTAGTAGGAGCTGTCGCCCCACGATCCGGCTGTGCTCAGATCACGCATTCCGTCGCCGGCGAAGGGGAAGTCCTGGCCGGAATAGAACTCCTGCCAGTAGGTGCGGCGCATCATCTCCTGACCGAGAAGCAGATTGATCACATGCTTGTCGCCGAAGGTGTAGTCCCAACCGAGGGTATTGGTCCATGTAAGGGTCGTGGTGTTGGCGTTATACTGCTGGCCGAGGCCGTTGTAGTCCTTACCCTGCGGATTGGTGATGGCGCTCCAGTAGTTGTACTGACGCTGACCCATGATGTTGACGCCGAAGTTGGTCTTTGCCCAGATGCCCTTGCCGAAGTCGACACGCAGCCAGGGATTGGCATTGATGGTCTGGTTGTTGATCTGATTGAGATCGCCCACCTTCGGATCCATAACTGCGAGAGGGTTGTAGGGCACGGGATTCCACTCCCACCGGCCGTCGACCTCCACGCGTATGGGATCGAACGGAGTCATGGAGCTGATGGCGCCGGTCATAGGAGCCGACCTGCTGCCGCCGGTCGACTGCGAGGTCGACTGGTTGTCGGTGTAGCTGTACTGCGAGTTGAGTCCTACGGTGAGGAACTTGTACTTCGAGTCGAGGTTTACGCGTCCGGAGTAGCGGGTGTTGCTCGATCCGACGATCAGACCGTCGGTGCTGTTGTAGCCGAGGCTCACATAGTAGTTGGTCTGGCCGACAGTGCCGTTGAACGCCAGATTGTAGTCCTGGTAGTAAGGCTTGCGGGTGATGGCCTTTACCCAGTCGGTCGAGGTCTTGCCGTCCCAGCCGAAATACGTGTCGGTGAGATATTCGCGGGCTTCCTGCACATTGTCGAAATCGCCCGACGCCACGACGCCGCCGCTTATGAGGTTCATCATCTGCTCCGAGTTGGCAAACTTCATGTTGTTGTTGGCCATCGACGAGAAGCCCTGACGGGTCTCGAAAGTGACACTCAGACGGGCCTGTCCGCCCTTCTTGGTTGTGATCACCACCACGCCGTTGGCCGCGCGCGATCCGTAGATGGCGGTGGCTGCGGCATCCTTGAGCACTGTCACGCTCTCGATGTCGGCAGGGTTGTAGGCCGCCATCGGGTCGAAATAGTTGTTGGAGTCATAAAGGTCGTCGTAGTCGGAGTTGACAGGCACGCCGTCGATCACGTAGAGAGGCTGCGAGGAGCTGCTGAGCGAGCCCATGCCGCGCACGTAGACCGAACCCCACTGGCCGGGAGCCGAGGTGGAGTTGTTATACTGGAAGCCTGTCACAGTGCCTTCGAGCGACTTCACGAAGTTGGCGTCGCTCTTGCGGTCGACCACATCGCCGTCCACCACCGATGCAGCGCCGGTGAAGGCCGCCTTGCGGGTCGAGCCGTAGCCGGTCACCACCACTTCGTCGAGCATCTGCTCGTCGTTTTCCATCACGATGCGCACTTCAGGCTTCACGGCCACTTCGACCGGAAACATGCCCACGTAAGACACCGTCAGGCGCTTCACGTCGGCGGGCACCGTCAGACGGAAGTTGCCGTCGATATCGGTCTGTGTGCCGATCGAGGTGCCTTTGGCCTTGACTGTGGCTCCCACCACCGGCTCATCGTCGGCAGTGACTACCACGCCGCGCACACTGACCGTCTGGGCCGATGCGCCGACAGCTATGGCTGCCACCATCATAAGTAATAAAAACAGCTTTTTCATACTTAAGAAAATGTGTAAATAAATAATATTGATTTATGTGTAATGACTTCAGGATCGCGCCGACTTCACATCGGGGCCTTCTATCAAAATCCTCGCAAAGATATATAGTATTATTTAATCTTAATTAACTTTACCCCCCCGTTTAACTTTATTTCACGTTTTTAACTATTTTGCCGACCTCATCGTCGGAATATCACATGCCGCACAACCTTGTCACATCGATCCGTCGCAGCGACTGAAAACAAGACGCCGCACCGGAAATCTATCCGGCACGGCGCCATTTAATTTACGACATGGGCAACTGTCAGAGCGGCCCGGACAACCGATGCCGCCGCGACACTCCCCTATGGATTTACCAGATGGTCACTCGCTCCTCTGCGGGACGATACATCGGCTGACCCTCAGTGATAGAGAACGCCTCGAAGAACGGCCCGATATTGCGGAGGGTGACATTCACGCGGTTCTTGCCGAGCGAATGCACGTCGCCCTGCGTGAGCGAACGCATCTCGGCCTCGCGGATGTTCTGTGCCCAGAGGTTGGCATAGTTGAGATAGAACACCTGGGCGGGCGTGAAGCCGTCGATCCTGGCAGTAGCCACATCCACACCCTTCTGCTTCTGCGAGTTGAGGAAGGCTGTCATGGCCACGCGCAGACCGCCCTGGTCGGCGATGTTCTCGCCGAGCGTATAGGCACCGTTGGCGTTAAGGCCGGGGAGCACCTCCACAGCGTCGAACTGCTTCACCAGCTTGTCGGTGAGCGCCTTGAATGCCTCGGCATCCTGCGGCTCCCACCAGTCGGTCATATTGCCCTTGGCGTCGAAGTGACGGCCCTGGTCGTCGAAGCCGTGGGTCATCTCGTGGCCGATCACCACGCCGATGCCGCCGTAGTTCTCGGCGTCGGACGAAGCCGGATCGAAGAACGGCGCCTGCAGTATGGCTGCCGGGAACACGATCTCGTTAGCCAGCGGATTGTAGTAGGCGTTGACCGTCTGCGGAGTCATGCCCCACTCGGTGCGGTCAACCGGCTTGCCCCACTTCGAGAGCATGTCGCGGGTGTGCCACATGCTTACCTCGTGCATGTTGTCATAATAGCTCTTCTCCGGGTCGATCTCCATGGAGCTGTAGTCTTTCCACTTGTCGGGATAACCGATCTTGACGGTGAAAGCGGCGAGCTTCTCGCGGGCGCGGGCCTTGGTGGCGTCGCTCATCCATGTCAGCGAGTCGATATGCTGGCCAAGGGCCGTGCGCAGGTTCTCCACAAGGCCGAGCATATACTGCTTCGACGACTCGGGAAAATACTTCTCTACATAGAGCTGACCAACGGCCTCGCCCATGGCGCCCTCGGTGGCGCTCAAGGCGCGTTTCCAGCGCGGACGCTGCTCCTGCGCTCCGCTGAGCACCTTGTAGAACTCAAACGAAGCGTCGGCAAACGCGTCGGAGAGATAGCCCGACGCACCCGAAACATATTTCCACAGATAATAGTCCTTGATCTGACGGTCGGTGAGCGTCGACATCAGAGCGTTGGCGCGGGCCATGCTCTTGGGGTCGGTCACGATGATGGTGTCGATCGGAGTGGCTATGTCCATGGTCTCGACAAAGAAACGGTCCCAGGGCACTGCGGGATAGTCCTTCTTGAGCGACTCAAAGGAGCGGGGATTGTACATCGCCTGGATGTCGCGGCTCTCCTCGCGGGTCTTGGCGTCGCGGGCCATGGCCGTTTCGATCTCCATGACGGTGTTCATGATACGCGCAGCGGTGTCGGCGCTGAAGCCGGCGTTGGTCAGCTGGCTGCTGATAAGCTTCCTGTAGGCCTCGCGCACCTCGGTGTTGCGGGGATCGTTCTCAAGATAGTAGTCGCGGTCGTTCAGACCCATCGAGCCGCCGGAGAGATACATGGCGTATTCGTCGGAATTGACCATGTTCTCCATCGGGCCGGCGCCCATGAAGGGCGATCCGTACTCCTTCTGGAACCAGAGGAACAGGTCGGCCATATCCTCGTGGGGAGTGTTCTCGATCTTGTCGAGACCGGCGCGTATCGGAGCGGCGCCCTCGGCATTGCGGCGGGCGGAGTCCATGGCCTGGTTGTAGATGGTCGACACCTTGAAGGCAACGGTGCCCGGCTCGGGATTGGTGGCGGCCAGGCCGGTGATGATATCCTTCACACGCGCCTCCGAAGAGTCGTTGAGCACATTGAACTGGCCGTAGCGTGAGTATTCGGCGGTCAGCGGATGAGCCTCCTGCCAGCGCTGGGTGACATGTTCGTAGAAGTCGGTGCCCGCCGGAATCGAGTCATTGATCAGATTCGCGTCGAGGCTTTTCAGATGCTCGCTTTTGGAGCAGCCTCCGAGAGCGAGCGCAGTGACAGCAGTCAAAGCGATAACGGTTTTTGGTTTAAGCATATCAAATGGTTAATTATAGGCTAAATAAATGGTGCATGAGCCGAAGGTCAGCGGCAGATAGCTCGCCGACTTCCACCCGCTCGCCTCAAGCAGCGCGCACATTTCGCGTCCCTGCGGCACAGCCGCGATGCTCTGCGGCAGATAGCTGTAGGCGTTGGAATCGCGGCTGACAAGACGCCCCAGAGCGGGCACTATGCCGCGGGTGTAAAGGCGGTAGAGCGGACCGGTGACCGAGCCGCGGGGAGTCGACAGCTCGATCACGCAAAGCATGCCCCCCGGACGCGTCACCCGCGCCATCTCGCGCATTCCCGCCGAAAGATCGGCGAAATTGCGCACTCCGAAGGCGGCTGTCACAGCGTCGAACGTGGAGTCGGCAAACGGCAGCGCCAGACAGTCGGCCGCCATAAGGCTTATCCTGTCCGACATGCCGGCACGCGCCACCTTCTCGCGGCCTATGCCGATCATTCCCTCCGAGAGGTCGACTCCGGTTATCTCCGCGCCGTCGATCCTCCGGGCCATCTGCAGAGCCAGATCACCCGTGCCGGTGGCCACATCGAGTATCCTCGTGCCGCCGTGGCGCGCCACCATACCGACGGCCTTGCGACGCCACAGCCGGTCGATGCCGAGCGTCATGGCACGGTTCATAAAATCGTAGGAGGGCGCGATACGGTCAAACATGCGCCTCACCTGCAAAGCCTTGTCGTCGGGCGACGACGCGTCGGGCTTCACATTCTCACATTCGGCTCCCATCCTGTCGTCAGACACCGGAGCCTCAGCGGTCGAGATTGTTCATACAGTCGAGCACGTTCACCTCTATGCGGCGCTCCAGATCGGCCTCGCCGGCCTTGACGAACGGGCGTCCGGTCACATGCTCGTAAAGCTCTATATAGCGGGCGCTGACGCTCTCGCAGAACTCATCGGTCATCTCGGGCACCTGCTGGCCCTCCTTGCCCATGAAGCCGCGGTCGATCAGCCACTGGCGCACAAACTCCTTAGAGAGCTGACGCTGCGGCTCACCCTTGGCCAGACGCTCCTCGTAGCCCTCGGCATAGAAATAGCGCGAAGAGTCGGGAGTATGGATCTCGTCGATGAGTATCACCTCGTCGCCGAGCTTGCCGAACTCATATTTCGTGTCGACGAGTATCAGCCCCTTCTCGGCGGCCATCTGGGTGCCGCGCTCGAACAGACGGCGCGTATAGCGCTCCATCACCTCGTAGTCCTTCTCGCTCACGAGCCCCTGCGCTATGATCTCTTCGCGCGAGATATTCTCATCGTGTCCGGCGTCGGCCTTGGTGGTGGGGGTGATTATAGGCTCGGGGAAACGCTCGTTCTCCTTCATGCCGTCGGGAAGCTTCACGCCGCACAGCTCGCGGCATCCGGCCGCATATTCGCGCCATGCGCTGCCCGTCAGATAGCCGCGTATGATCATCTCCACGCGGAAGCCCTCGCAGCGCTTGCCCACGGCCACCATCGGATCAGGCACGGCCAGCAGCCAGTTGGGACATATATCCGACGTAGCCTCAAGAAAGTAGGCTGCGATCTGATTGAGTACCTGTCCCTTGTAGGGAATACCCTTGGGCAGTATCACATCGAATGCCGAGATGCGGTCGGTGGCTATCATGACCAGAAGGTCGTCGGAAAGCGAATACACGTCGCGTACTTTTCCGTGGTACACTCCCGTCTGTCCGGGAAAGTGGAAATCTGTAGTGTTAAGAGTGGTGGCCATATTGGTTGGTTTATATCGGCAGACGGCAACGCACTGGCTCAGACCCGGCGCCTCGAAGCGCACTCATGCCCTGTCGGCTGCATTATTGTACAATATGTTGCGAAATTAAACATTTTTCCCATTTCTGGCAAATTTGCTTTCGCTACCGCTTGCCGCTTACGCGCCCCCGGCGTCAATCCCCGTCGCATACCTGGCATACTTATAGTGCGCCGAAAACGGACGTGTGATAAAACAGACAGGCTCCGCCGCAGTGGCGGAGCCTGTCGCATATTGCAGGGTTATTGATAATCAATAGCCGGGGTTCTGCTCGAGCAGCGGGTCAGCACCGAGAGTGTTGTTGTCAATCGGCCAGAGGAGCTTGTGAGCTTCCTGGGTTGTAAGAACAGGCACCGAGGTCACTACAGCCGAGCCATCGTTTTCCACCATCCATGCGTTGTCCACCGGATTCAGGCCATAACCTATGCAGCCCTGCGGCTGGAACACGAGGTGATCGGTCTGTGCACCGTCCTTGACCAGAGTCAGACGGCGAAGATCCCACCAGCGGTGACCTTCCATGTAGAACTCCTTGTCATACTCCTTAAGTAGAGCGACTTCATTATCAGCAAACGTAGAGGGGATGAAGCCATGAACGGCAGCATCGTATTTCGCACCGTAAGCGCGCTTGCGAACGATGTCGATATTGGTCTTCAGACCGTTTTTGTCGTCAAGATAGTTGCAGCACTCTGCAAGTTTCAGGTGAGCGTCGGCCAGACGGTAGACAGGCACATCCACCTTAAACTGGTAGTAGTTGGAACCGGCGATGATCGACGGGCGGAACTTGATGACGAAGCATCCTGCGAGTTTATAGTCGTGCGGATTAAAGTTATTCAGCATCAAGGTGTTGGTTCCACGATCAGCATCTGTAAGATGGTACTGGGGATAGAAAGCATCACCACGGCTGTCGGCTTCATCGAAGTGATAGTAAAGCGCATTCTTATACAGATAACGCATTACGCCGAAGTTGGCCTTGTCCCACACCTTGCTTGTACGCTGCGTCAGCTTGCCATCCTTCTCCTCGCACCAGCGACCGAAACGGTAGGCCTTACCGCTGATCTTGCCCCAGCCGTCGTCGTCCATGGTCGACCAGTAGTTGTTACCGGCCGCACCGGTAGTACGTGCCCACAGGAAGTTGGTTTCAGGCGAAGTATAGTAAACGCCGTCCTCTTCCGACGAGTAGCAGACAGAGAAGATCGCCTCCTTATTGTGCGACGAAGTCCAGATGCTGTAGAAATCCGACTGAAGAGCGAATCCATAATTACCGATTACATTTTCGAAGTATCCCTTGGCGGTCTGAATGTCGGATGTTCCACCGGCGGCATGGTCGCCTGTAGCCACCTTGGCGCTCCAGAGATAAACCTCGCCTGCAAGCATTTCAGATGCAGCTTTGCTCCAGTAATAGTCCTTTTTATTGGATTTGAACACATAGTTTGACTCATTGAAGAGCTCAATCGACTTCTTCACGTCATCCTTGATGAAGTTGAGAGTCTCCTCGGCTGTAGCACGCGCCATGTAAAGCTTCTCGGGATCATATTCGCCCAGGAGCACGTCGGGCACAGTGCGCAGAGGCACACCGCCATACATCTTGTACATCTGGAAGTAGCAGTAGGCACGCTGACCATAAGCCATAGCCATGAGTCCCTTGCGGGTATCTTCATCAAGAATCTCCACGCCCTCGTTCTCACAGCGATAGAGCACTTCGTTGTAGTTGGCGATCATACCGTGCCATCCGCCGAAATTGGAGAACTGGGGATGCGACACATCGACCACCTGCTGGATAACGTCGGCATCGGCTGTACCCGAACCGTCGATAGTCGACAGCGTGAAGATACCCGAGCGAAGTTCACCGGCAGAGAACATTACCTGATAGGTAAAACCACGGAACTGATTGGCAAGCGCTATCTGGTTGCCTTCGAACTCTGTCTTCGTTTTCCAGAAAGTCTCAGGCACATACCAGTCCTGGGGCTTCATATCCAACTCGTTAGCGCACGACATGTACACCATACCCGTGCCGGCAACGATGGATCCGAGAAGTATTTTGCTGATTATATTTTTCATTGTTGTGATTCTGTTGATGGTTTAGAAAGATACGTTCACGCCGAACACAACGGTGCGGGGAAGGTTGTACGTACCGCCGTTACCTGCAGTATTACCGTCCCAGTAAGTGGTGTTGTCAGGCAGAGGTATTGTGCAGCTCTTGAGATAACCGAGGTTCTGTCCGGTAACGCTCAGAGTCAGACCCTGGCTGGCGAACTTCTTGCAGATGCTTGCGGGAAGCTGGTAACTGAGCGAGAGCTCGCGGCAAGCGAGATAAGCGCCGTTCTGACACATCATCTCGTTGGGACGGATATAGTTGTCGGTACCATACTGCGCAGCCCATGCCACACGGGGATACTTGGCGTTGGGGTTGTCGACAGTCCATGTATCGCGGATCTCCTTGGGGAACGCCATTGCTCCCTGTCCTTCACCGAGCCAGAATGCCATATTCGAGTCATATACCTGGAATCCCCAGCCCATATCGAAACGGGCGTAGAGGCTCAGACCCTTCCACGACAGTGTGGTGTTGAAACCACCGCTCCAGCGAGCGTCGCGGTGACCGATGACCTTACGGTCCTTTGACTCGATCTTGTTGTCGCCGTTGCGGTCCTCATAGATAAGGTCGCCGGGCATCAGACGAACCATATTGGAAGCCGAGTAACCAAGAGCTACCAGACGCTGACGGCCCGATTCGTTGGCGTAAACGACAGCACCGTTAGAGGGAGCTATGTCGATATAGTCGCCGAGGGCGTCGATGTCGGCCTGAGTGCGAGCCATCTTCACTACACCGTAGCCCACCTGCTTGTAGGGATTCTGACCCTCCTGATAGCCGCCGATCCATGTGGTTTCCTCACCGTTGCCGGTCCACACTTCCACGCCACCCTGACGGTTGTTGGCCAGGCCGTTCTCGGGAAGTTTCACGATTTTGTTGTCATTGAGAGTGAGGTTGGCACCGAGAGTCCACTGGAAGTCCTTCAGGCGGAGAAGAGTGGCGTTAACGTCGATCTCAAGACCCTGATTGCGATACTTACCGTTGTTGTATGTAACGGAAGAGAAGCCGGTTGTCGGAGGAAGCGACAAAGGAGCATACTTGTCAGATGTCGTGCGGTTGTAGTACACAAGCGAGAGGTTGAAGCGGTTCTGGAGGAAACCTAAGTCAAGACCCACCTCACCTGTTGTCGCAGTTTCCCAGCTCAGGTTGGGATTGGGAAGTGCAGAGATGCGGTAACCTTTTTCACCATCATACTGGTAAGCGCCATATGAACCACGGAGAGTGTAATAGCCGAGGCGATCACGGTTGATGATAGCGTTGCTGCCATACGATCCGCGCAATTTGGCATAATTGACAAAACCCAGTCCGGGAGTGTTTTTCCAGAAGTCCTCCGACGAAACAACCCAGCCGGCGCTCACACCGGGGAAGAAGCCCCAACGCTTGTTGAGCAGACGAGAGTATCCGTCCTCACGGAATGTGAAAGCAAGCAGATATTTGCCCATATAGTCATAGCCCACACGTCCGAAGTACGACATCAGAGCCTCTTCAGCGTGATTTGACGACATGCCGCGACTCTCCTGAGTCGTATTGCCAAGCACAGGGAAGGGAGCCGGGCCGTCATAACCGCTGGCGCTGAAATCAAGATATTTGCGCTTGTAGAACTCCATACCGGCCATCGCCTCTACATTATGCTTTTCAGCAAAGGTGCGGTTGAAGTTGGCAACGAGGTTGTAGGTCTGGTCGAAGTAGCGAAGGAAGGAAGCACTGGTGCTGTAGTTGTGTGATACGCCGACAGAACCCTCAGGATTGTCTGCACCAGTGTTATTTGTCACATAGGCATGGTTCAGAGCCTGTGTATACTGTTCGTTGTAGTACCATGCCATAGTGCCCTTAAGTGTCAGGCCGTCGATGATCTTGGCTGTGAGGCTCTGGGTCATAGAGAACTTGTCGCTCTGGTAGTCGCGGTCAAATTTGCCCTTGTTGACATTGACGTTCATAGTCGGGTTGCCGGTACCGAACAGTTCATTACCCTCCTCGTCGCGGTAGCGAACGAACTTGTAGCCGAAGCCACGGTTCATGAAGTATACTGTGCTGAGCTGCGGATTGTCATTGAGCCAGTTGGCGCGGGTGTAGTTGAACACCGAATTTGCGGTCAGCCAATCGTTGAGCTTGTAGCTTCCGGTAAACGCGAAGTTATAGCGCTTGTAGTAGGTCGTCTTTACAACACCCTGCGCGTCGTAATATCCGAGAGAAGCATAATAGCTACCCTTATCGTTACCGCCAGAGAAGCTTACATTGTAATCCTGGGTAACAGTCGGTTTGCGCAGGTTGATGTCAAGTATATCCTGGTTCCAGTAAAGGATGGTGTTGTCGCTGACTGGGTCAAGCATCTCTTTCCATCCGCCGAGGCCGAGCAGATATTCGGTCTTCTCGTTCTTCTGAAGGATATTGTAGTTCATGTTGTTTGACCATTCCTGACGACCGATACCGCCGGGCTGGTTGTTGCTGAACAGCATGGAATTCCACGAACCGGCATAGTTGCCTCCGGGGAGCATCCACTCGGTGTTGGTACATGCTGTGCGGTAGTAGTAGAGGTAATCCTCATCGGTACAAGCCTCATAGCCGTTGTTGTAGTAACCGAGACCCACCTTGGCGCTCAGCGTCACACGACCTGTGCCGCTCTTGCCGGCCTTGGTAGTGATCAGGATCACACCGTTGCCTGCACGTGCACCGTAGAGAGCCGTAGCGCCGGCATCCTTAAGAATTTCCATCGACTCGATATCATTGGGATTGATATCGCTCATGCTGTCGCGGATATTGCCGTCGACTATCACGAGAGGAGCGTTAGAACCACCGTCGTAGTTCGTACCGCCACGCACTGTGATCGAGGGAGTAGCCGCGGGATCACCGCTGGTCACAGCCACCTTCACACCCGAAATAGCTCCCACAAGAGCCTGAGCCGGGTTGGCGTTGGTGCCGACTGTAAGAGTCTTTTCGCTCACCTTGGCGATAGAGTTGGTCACTTTGGCGCGCTTCTGCGATACGCCATAACCCATTACGACCACCTCATCAAGGACATTGGAATCCTCCTTCATGACGATATTCAGAGGAGCACCGTCCCACACTATGGTAACAGGATTATAACCTATATAGTTGGCCACAATCTTCTGGCCGGGCTTAACGCCTGAAAGTGTAAATTCGCCGTCGATGTTGGCGGAAGCTGCTATAGTGGTTCCTTCAACGCGGACTGTTGCACCAACCAGAGGTTCGCCGGTTTCGTCGACAATCGTACCGGTGCATTTACCGTTGGCCTGCTGAGCCTGAGGCAGCGCGCTTTCGCTGGGTGAGGCTACTGCAGCCATGGGAGCGCATACCGCCATAGCAAAAGCCACACACCAATTTTTTAAGCTGGTATTATTCATTTTGCACTGTGTTTTTGATTATTGTTTATGCAGCCGGAGCAGCCGGTACTGTGTAAGTGACGTCAGCATAGTCGCTGTAGCTGTAGTCGCAATTGCCGTTGCCGCGAGTACGGAAGGAGAAGATATACTTGCGTCCGGGGATCAGGCCGTCGGCCACAGTCGATGTCACATTGAGCTTGTCGGTCGAGAATGAGCCGACATTGGATGTGGTTTCTTTGCCATCTTTAACAGTGACAAGCTTCACCACCAGCTCGTATCCGCCAGCGCTGGTCACAGCCTGTTCAGGCCATGTGAGAGTCACCTTGGCACGGATCACCTTGCCCCACGATCCATCCGAGGTCACACCTTCGGTTTCATAGAAAGTGGCGTTAGATGCCGTAACAGAAATCAGAGGAGCAGTGGCAAACTGACGATAATAGAAATCGCCATCAGTCAGACCACTTTTTTCGCCAGCGAGGCTACGCACAGCCACCGTATATACAGTAGCAGGCTGCAGACCACCATAAGTAGCCTTGTATGTGCGGTTGTCATAATCATTGGAAGTCACTTCCTGACCAAGATTCTCACGCGAACCCTGATAAAGCACCACCTGATAGCCCGCACAATTTTCGTTGGGCACAGTCGACCAATAGATCGAAACTGAATTCGATGTCACACGACAAGAGTTGACAGGCACCTGACCCATCTGGACAGGTCCGTCATCACTGCAGCTGACAAACGAGAACGATGTCGCCAGAATTACTCCCAGCACCATCATTGCTTTTCTAAGCTTGTTCATAAACTGATTGGTTAGTTAATAGGAAATTAAGGTAATATTGAGAATTATATGTTGAATTCATGGCAAGGCTGTCGTAGGTTTGGTTAAATACCTCATACATCCATACACAAACTTGTGCAAAGTTAAGATAAAAGAATCTACCCCCCCCCATAAAATCTATAAATAATGTTAACGACTGCAATTTTAACAAAAATATAACGGATTCACGCCTCACAAATATAATGTTTTTTTTGTTAACAAACAACAATCGAATTCACAAAGCAATGACACCTCACAACCCATGGCATAAACCACTGTTTGCCGCCATACTGGCAATATGCGCCGCTGCCGCGCTTCCGTCAAATGCCGAAGACAACGCCATAAGACAGAGAGCCGAGCGACACTACAGCGCCGGCGAATGGGTCAACGCGGCGGCGATGTACGGCCTGCTGATCGACGCCCGCCCGCAGAACACCGGATTCTATGCCCGGGCCATAACCTCCGCGGCTATGCGCGACAGCCTCCGGCCGAGGATCGAGGCCGAACAGATGACGCTGCTCCGCCGTGCCCTCGCCGCGCGGGTACCCATCGACTCACTCATAGCTGCGGTGGGACGCGAAAGCATCACTCTCGGACACGCGCAGATCTACGAACGGTTTCTCACCGCCGCGGCAGCCTGCGAGCCATGGATGTCGCGTATCGTCGACGCCGCGCTGCTCCGTTACTATATATTGCGCCGCAATCCCGTGGCTACAGAAAAATACGCACGCGCTATGCTCACCGGACAACCCGACAACAGCATGTGGCTCTCGGCACTGGCCGACGGCCAACTCGGCGAAGGCGATCTGCGCGGAGCCGCACACACCTGGATGGAGATCGCCGCCGACACCACAGCCGCGCCGACACCCCCCGGACGCACTTCACCACAATGGCAAGCCATGGTGGAGGCCGCGCTGACACTCCGCGCCATCGGACTCACCGACAGCGCGGCCACAATCATGCACCGCGCCTACGACCTCCACCCCACTCCCTACCTGAAGCGCCTGACCGAAGGCGCAGAGTGAGAGAAGGAGAGAGGAGAGCCATCACATCAGCCACAGCTATGATAGATCGGAGCATCCGCCTGCCCTCCCGATTACTCAGATAGCTCCGATGATTCTGCCCCATCCGATAATTCCGATCCGGTCCCTTAATTTTTTTTGCCTATCTTTGTTGCAATCCGCCATCCTGGCGCGTATCTCTATCGGAAATGGATTCACGACAGCTCACATCCACATTTATGGCCATGCGGCAGCGGCTGCTCGCCATCGCCCGACAGCTGCTCGGCAACGACGATGACGCTGTCGACGCCCTGCAGGATGCCTTCGTAGGTCTGTGGACACGCGCCGACAGCCTCAGCGATGAACGCCACGCACGCGGAGCGACGGTAATATCAGTGCGCAATGCAAGCATCGACCTGCTGCGGCGCCGGGCCGTCAGACGCGGAGATGAAGCCGGCGTCATCCCCGAACCGGCCGATGACACAGCGGATTGCTACGGCGAAAGCCATGCCGAACGATTGTTTGGCGAAGTCAGCCGGCTGATGGATGCCCACCTGAGCGAGCGCGACAGAGAGATACTGCGTCTGCGCGACGCCGGCGAGTGGCCGATGGAGGAGATAGCCGCGCGGTTCGGCCTCACCGAGGCACACGTGCGCACCATCGTCAGCCGCGCCCGACGCACCATCAGAGACCGCTACCTCGAGCTTCAACGGATCCACACCGACAACCACAAACACAACCCGCAAACGCTATGACGGATCAAGACACGCACACCACCATCGACCGGCTGACCGAACGATATTTCGCCGGGCTCACCTCACTCGAAGAGGAGCGGACACTGCGATGCCTGCTCGCCCGAGACGGAAGCATCGAGCACAGCCCCCAACGCGCCACCATGGCCTACACCGCCATGATGCGGCGCCAGAGCAGCCGACCGCACACCGCTCTGCGCCGGGCCATGAGCATAGCCGCCGCAACAGCCACAGCCGTCGGACTGACATACGCAGCACTGACATTCGGCGCGGCCGACAGCGAGTGCTACGCCATGATCGACAACCGCATGATCGACGACCGAGCCGCCGTGACAGCCATGGTGGAGGCCACACTCGGAGAGGTGGCGGCCGCACGCGACGACATGCAGGCCTCCGTGGCCAGCCAGTTGAACGAAATAAACCTGCAGCTATGAAACCAAGACTGATATTGCTGGCCGTATTCATGGCCATAGCCTTCATGGCTTTGGGAGCCGACCGAACGAAGTCGGCCGCGATGATCGAACGCCATTCGTCGGCACCGGGAGCCGAAGTGACCGTCATCAAAGGTGGCGACCTGAGCCGCTACGGACTCAGCGAATACCACTCGCTGACACTCCCCTCGGCCACAGCCGCCACAGCCGACGAAATCGCCACAGCCGTCAGCGCCGACATTGCTTCGGCCACCGACCGCGAGGTCAGCTACCATGACGGACGCATTAAATACGCCTTCCTGACCATGCCGACGGCCGACGACGGACTCAACCGCTATGTAATCTATGTATGCAACCCCGCGAAGAGTGGCCGGCGCAGGGTGTTGCTGATCGACATAAAGGGCAAGGCCACCGCCCGACAGTTACAGAACCTGATCAAAATCACATCAAAATGATACGCTTCACCATAACAATCCTGACCCTCGCGGCCGCGTCCGTCACAGCAACAGCCTCCACTGCCCCCGACACTCTGAAAACGGTGGAGAATCCGACCGAAGTGACAATCGTCACCGGCGGCAGCCGGTCACTGTCGCTGACGGTGAAGAGCGACAGCTCGCGATACGACTTCCTCGCCGAAAACACTCCCGAAGAGAACGAACCGGTGATCGACATCAGCTTCCCGTTCATCGACAAAACCGATAAGACCTCCGCTAAAAACCGACATGCAAAATGGCGCTCGTTTGCACTGCGCGGTATCTACGTAGGCGCATCCATGGCCGCCGACGCGACGCCGGGCATCCGCACCGGATGGGAGCTGGGCATCAGCCAGCTGAGCGGAGTGGAACTCCTCAGCCCCTCGCGCCGCACATCGCTCACAGCCGGAGTGGGATACTTTTACCGACGCCAGAAAGTCGGCAACGGCAGTCACCTCTCCGACAACGGACATGGACGGATCGCCATAACGCCCGCCCCCGAAGGCACTCACTCCCACAGCTCATCCATAAGCAGCTTCGGCCTGCAACTGCCGGTAATGCTCAAGCAGCAGCTTATCGGCCCAACAGGCATGGCGGTCGGAGTAGTGGGCTTATGGAACACCTACACCACAGCCTCCACCAAGTGGACCGACGCCGACGGCACCACATGCAAGCGCAAGATGAAAGGGCTTCACCAGAGAGCATTCACCGTCGACGCCCTGCTCATATTCAACTTCGGCAGCGAGATCGGATGGTATGCCCGCTACTCTCCAATGCATCTATTCCACCACTCCACCGGCCCTGAATACTCGCTGTGGTCGACCGGAGTCAACATCGGCTTCTGACCCCCGGCGACAGCCATGCCACTATCTCACATAAGCAACTCGCAGCAAACCACAACACCACACGACAATGAAACGACTGATCATATCACTGGCAGCAGCCATCACAGCCATAGCCGGAATGTCGGCCTCGACCGTAGCGCCCGACTCCATCATACAGATCGACAACGCCCGCCGGGTGACCGTCACCGACATCGACGGCACCGTGGCCATAAGCGTCGAATGCCCCGACACCACCCTGACATTCACTCATGCAGCTGCCCGGAGCCACAGCGTGCGCTCCGGCTCCGGACTTTTCAGCAACCTCATCAACCGGCAAAGCCGACACTCCGGCAAAGGCTCCGAATGGATATTCGGCTCCGTATCACTGGGCATCACAGGCGCTCCCGGCGCACAGATCGACATCGAGCCGGCCAAATCTTTTGAAATATCGATGCTATCATTTCCCGGCATCAGATACTACGACGGCGACGAAGCCTTCAGCATAGGCCTCGGCTACACATGGCGCAACTACCGCTCCACCACCGGCCGCCGCTTCGTCAAGACAGGCGAAAACTCCATAGGCATAGATCGATTTCCCGAAGGCGTCAGGCCGCGAATGAGCCGCCTGCACACTTTCTCGCTGCAGCTTCCGATGATCTATGAACACACGTTTCCCTGCCACGTCTACAACACCCGCTTTATGATCGGAGCCGGAATAATCCCCGCCTACAACGCCTACGGCAGCATCAAGACCACATGGACCGATGCCGACGGCCACCGCGGCAAGGATTTCCACCGGGGAGTGGGTATGCGCAAATTTTCGGTCGACTTCATGGCCATGATGCGCGTCAGCTCCGGACTGGGCGTATTTTTCAGATACTCGCCCTGCGACGTTCTCCAGGGATCGTCGCCGCGCTTCAAATCGTGGACAGCCGGAGCCGCACTCCTGCTCTGACAGCCGCCGGCAAGCTCCCCGGCAAGACATCACAAAGACATCACAATCCCATTATAAAAAGCGATATTACGGTAATGTCGCTTTTTTATCGTAAATTTGCAGCGCAATACTACAGAACACCGATAGATTAACTGATCGAGATGACACAGCAGCGTAAAGTAAGGGTGCGTTTCGCCCCGTCGCCCACCGGCCCCCTCCACATCGGAGGCGTGCGCACGGCTCTCTACAACTATCTCTTCGCCCGCCAGACCGGCGGAGACATGATACTCCGTATCGAAGACACCGACTCCCAGCGGTTTGTCCCCGGAGCCGAAGACTACATCAACGAAGCCCTCGCATGGCTCGGCATCAAGATCGACGAAGGCGTAAGGGAAGGCGGAGCGTTCGGCCCCTACAAACAGAGCGAGCGCCGCGACATATACCGCGAGCACACACGCCGTCTGCTCGACGCCGGCAAGGCCTACATAGCTTTCGACACACCCGCCGAGCTTGAGGCGGCCCGACAGGCCACCCCCAACTTCCAGTACGACGCATCGACCCGCATGAGAATGCGCAACTCCCTGACCATCCCGGCCGACGAGGTGGAGCGCATGATAGCCGACGGCACACCCTACGTGGTGCGTTTCAAGATCGAACCGGGACGCGACGTCACCGTCGACGACCTGCTTCGCGGCAAAGTGACCATCAACTCGTCGGTGCTCGACGACAAAGTGCTATACAAAAGCGCCGATGATCTCCCCACCTATCATCTTGCCAACATCGTCGACGACCACCTCATGGAGGTGACCCACGTGATACGCGGCGAAGAGTGGCTCCCCTCGGCTCCGCTCCACGTGCTGCTCTACGAAGCTTTCGGCTGGAAGGACACCGCCCCGCAGTTTGTCCACCTGCCCCTGCTCCTCAAACCCGACGGCAAAGGCAAGCTCAGCAAACGCGATGGCGACCGCCTCGGCTTCCCGGTGTTCCCTCTCCAGTGGACCGACCCCTCGACCGGCGCCATCTCCACCGGCTACCGCGAGAGCGGATATCTGCCCGAGGCCGTGGTCAACTTCCTGGCGCTGCTCGGATGGAATCCCGGCGACGACCGCGAGATAATGACCATGGAGGAGCTGATCGAATCGTTTGCATTCGACCACTGCTCACGCTCCGGCGCACGCTTCGACTTCGAGAAAGGAAAATGGTTTAACCACAAATATCTGCAGATGATCCCCGACGAGCGTCTCGCAGAGATGTTCAAGCCGGTGATGGAAGCTCACGGCGTCAACCCCGCCGACTTCACCGACGAATATATAGCCCGCGCCGTAGGGATGGTGAAGAGCCGCGTCAACTTCGTCAGCGAACTGTGGGATCACGCCGGATTTTTCTTCAAGGCTCCCGAAAGCTACGACGAAAAAGCTGTCAGGAAGCGCTGGAACGAACAGATGCCCGACATCATGCGCGAGCTCACAGGCGTGCTCCGCGGACTCTCCTCATGGCGCAGCGCCGACGCCGAACCGGTTGTGCTTGAATGGATCGCCTCCAAAGGCTACCATCTCGGCAACGTCATGAACGCCTTCCGTCTGACAGTGGTCGGCGAGTGCAAAGGCCCGCACATGTTCGACATCACCGAGCTGCTCGGCCCCGACGCCACCATAGCCCGCATAGAGCGCGGCATCGACAACATCAAATAAGCCACGGCGAGCATATCACCGCAATGAACGCGCTCTACAATATCGCCGTGCGGCTCTACGACCTCGGCATACGCGCGGCAGCCGCGCGCAACGCCAAGGCCGCTCTCCTGCGCGACGGACGCCGCCTGACATTCCCCACCCTGGCCTCGGCTCTCGAGCCGGGGCGCAGGTATGTGTGGATCCACGCTGCGTCGCTCGGTGAGTTCGAGCAAGGACGCCCGCTCATCGAGCGCATACGCCGCGAGAGCCCGCATACAGGCATCGTGCTCACGTTTTTCTCGCCATCGGGCTACGAAGTGAGAAAAAACTATCGCGGAGCCGACATCGTATGCTACCTGCCCGCCGACACCCCTCGCCAGGCCCGTCGCTTCGTGGAGACCGTCAGGCCTATGGCCGCCATATTCGTGAAATACGAATTCTGGGGCAACCTGCTCGACGAACTGCAGCGACACGACACACCCGTCTACCTGATATCGGCCATCTTCAGGCCCAGACAGATATTTTTCAGACCGTGGGGCGGCACATTCAGACGTATGCTCCGCTGCTTCACACACATCTTCGTGCAGGACGAAACTTCACAGCGCCTGCTCTCCGGCATAGGATGCCGCGAGGTGACCGTAGCCGGCGACACACGCTTTGACCGCGTCACCGACATCCTCAACACCACAGTCGAAATGCCCGAGGTGGAACACTTTGTAGCTCCCTCAGCTTTCACCCTGATAGCCGGAAGCTCATGGCCGGCCGACGAAGAACACTACATCGGCTGGTTCAACTCCGCCCCGGCATCGACACGCCTCATAATAGCCCCCCACGAATTCGACGCAGCACGCATATCTGCCCTGCGACGGATGCCCGAAGGGGGCGCAATCACCCTGTCGGAGCTCGAAGCCGGCCAGACTCCCGGCGAAGCACGGTGCCTGATCATCGACTGCTTCGGCAAACTCGCCAGCCTCTACCGCTACGCCGACACCGCCCTGATAGGCGGAGGATTCGGTGCCGGAATCCACAACATCAACGAAGCGGCTGTGTACGGCCTTCCGGTGGTATTCGGTCCACGACACGAAAAATTCAAGGAAGCCACCGACCTTATTCAGTGTGGCGGAGGATTCTGCTACACCGACCGAACCACACTCGACTCCATACTCGACCGCCTCTCGACCGACACCGACTGCCGCGCCAAGGCCGGACAGGCCGCCGGCGACTACGTTCGCAGCCAGCTCGGAGCCACCGACCGGATATGGAACGCCGCCATCGCGCCGCTGTTGTCTTCCGACACCGATTCCGATCCCAAAAAGCGACACTCCTGACTCAAAAACCGATAAAAATCACCTCCGACAGTCAGTTTATAGCCTCAAAGTTTTATCATTTGGAGAAAAATCGCTTACTTTGCACCGCAAAATAGAATTCATTAATCATAAAATCGAAAAAAATGTCAGAAATCGCATCCCGCGTTAAAGCTATCATCGTCGACAAGCTCGGCGTTGACGAGAACGAAGTGACCGAAACTGCAAACTTCACCCAGGACCTCGGCGCTGACAGCCTTGACACCGTAGAGCTCATCATGGAGTTCGAGAAGGAGTTCGGCATCAACATCCCCGACGATCAGGCACAGACCATCGCCACTGTAGGCGACGCCATCAGCTACATCGAGAAGGCTGAGGAGGGCAAGTAATTACCCACCTCATCCATCACCCTACAGCCCCCGTCAAAAGGGGACTATACGCACGCGGCGCATCTCCTCCCTGTTGACGGTGTGCCGCTTGGGCGTTATAGACGCCCGACCGACGTCCCGCACAGCCAATAAGGCCAGCCAGGACAAACAATCCTAAAGCCAACCAATCCACACAGAGATAGAAAGAATGGAATTAAAGAGAGTTGTAGTGACCGGACTCGGAGCCATCACTCCGCTGGGCAACGACGTAGCCTCCACCTGGGAGGCCGCAGTGGCCGGCAAGAGCGGCGCCGCACCCATCACTCATTTTGACGCTTCGAAATTCAAGACCCAGTTTGCCTGCGAGGTAAAGGGCTTCAACGGCGCCGACCACATCGACCGCAAGAAGCTCCGCCAGCTTGACCTCTACGCGCAGTATGCGCTGGTAGCAGCCCGTCAGGCCGTGTCCGACAGCAACATCCTCGAGGCGCCCAACCTCGACCGCAACCGTATCGGCGTCATCGTGGCCGCCGGTATCGGCGGACTCCACACTTTTGAGGAGGAAGCCGGCTACTACGCCATGAACGAAGCCAACGGCCCCAAATACAACCCCTTCTTCATCCCCAAGATGATCGCCGACATCGCGTCGGGACATGTATCGATGGAGTATGAGTTCCACGGCCCCAACTACGGAGTGGTATCAGCCTGCGCATCATCCAACAACGCCATCATCGACGCGTTCAACCTGATCCGCCTCGGCAAAGCCGACGCCTTCGTCACCGGCGGCGCCGAAGCAGCCATCTATCCCGCAGGAGTTGGCGGCTTCAACTCGATGCACGCCCTCTCCACCCGTAACGATTCGCCCGAGACAGCATCGCGTCCCTTCAGCAAGAGCCGCGACGGATTTGTCATCGGCGAAGGATCGGCAGTGCTCATCCTCGAAGAACTTGAGCACGCCAAGGCACGCGGAGCCAAGATCTACTGCGAGATCGCAGGCGGAGGCATGAGCGCCGACGCATACCACCTGACCGCCACCCATCCCGAAGGACTCGGCGCCAAGCTTTCGATGAAGGCAGCGCTCGAAGATGCCGGCATGACCGTGGACGAGATCGACTACATCAACGTGCACGGCACCTCAACCCCCGTGGGCGACAAGAGCGAGGTAAAGGCCATCGTGGACCTTTTCGGCCCGGCAGCCTACAAGCTCAACATCAGCTCCACCAAGTCGATGACAGGCCATCTTCTCGGCGCCACCGGAGCACTCGAGGCTCTCTTCAGCATCAAAGCCGTCGAAGAAAACATCGTACCCCCGACCATCAACCACGAAGAGGGCGACGAAGACGAGGATATCGACTACTCCCTCAACTTCACCTTCAACAAAGCGCAGAAGCGCGAAGTGCGCGCAGCGCTCTCCAACGCTTTCGGCTTCGGAGGCCACAACGCCACAGTAATCGTGAAAAAATACGTGGACTAATATCCGCGCATAAAGCCATAACACAAGCTGAAACAGGCGCCGCATCCCTAAGGATACGGCGCCTGTTCGGCTTTTTTCACATCCAAGACATAACCCAAAGCCTATCTCTAAATAAACTTAACATACTTGGATATTCGGGTCGGATTCGCTAACTTTGTAAGCCGGGGCAGGCTCTCTCAACTCTCTTCAGACAGCCGACGACCCCCGACGCTCCTCCGCTCCCCTCTGACAAGGATGCACAGCCCCCGGGCTACGGCATCCACGCGCACCGCGCGTGCTGAAAGGAAATAAAAAAATAAAAACATAAATGACAAGCAAATGGAACTATTCAACCCTTTCGTCAGAAGAGCAGAGCTACGAGTCACGACTCTCTAAGCGCTACGCAGCTTGTCCGCCGATAAGCCGTCTGCTTGTGCAGCGCGGCATCACGTCGGTCGAGGAAGCGGAACATTTCTTCCATCCATCGCTCAAGGATCTTCACGATCCGTTCCTTATGCCGGACATGGACAAAGCCGTGGCCCGGCTCAACAAGGCCATGGGGGCGAAAGAGAGGATAATGGTCTACGGCGACTACGACGTGGACGGCACCACCGCCGTGGCGCTCGTCTACCGCTATCTGCGCAACTTCTATTCAAACGTTGAATACTACATCCCGACACGCTACGACGAAGGCTACGGGATTTCGAAGCGTAGCATCGACTACGCAGCCTCGCAGGGCGTAAGCCTTGTGATAATACTTGACTGCGGCATCAAGGCCATAGACGAGATCGACTATGCCCGCAGTCTCGGCATCGACTTCATAATCTGCGACCACCACGTGCCCGACGACCGTCTGCCCGACGCCGTGGCCATACTCAATCCCAAGCTCGAAGGGAGCACATATCCGTGCTCACACCTGTCGGGCTGCGGAGTGGGCTACAAGTTCATGCAGGCCTTCGCGATTTCCAACGGCATCCCCGGAGCCGAACTCGAAGGGATGCTCGACCTGGTGGCTGTCAGCATTGCCGCCGACATCGTGCCGATGGTCGACGAAAACCGTATCATGGCCTATCACGGCCTGCGCCGTCTCAACTCCAATCCCAACCTCGGACTCAGAGCGATCATCCGCATCTGCGGTCTGAGCGGGCGTGAGATCACCATCTCCGACGTGATCTTCAAGATCGGCCCCCGCATCAACGCCTCCGGACGCATGCAGAGCGGACGTGAGGCCGTGGACCTGCTTGTGGCCCGCGACTCCGCCGAAGCTCACGAAAAAGGGAAGGAGATCGACCGCTACAACCAGGACCGCAAGGAGCTCGACAAACGTATCACCGAAGAGGCCAACGCCATACTCGAGGCCCGCGGCGAGGACTGCTCCGACAAGAAATCGATCGTCATCTACAACAAAGACTGGCATCGTGGCATCATAGGTATCGTGGCCTCGCGCCTTACAGAACTCTATTACAAGCCCGCAGTGGTGCTGACCCTCAACAACGGCATGGCCACCGGCTCGTCGCGCTCGGTGCAGGGCTTTGACGTCTACAAAGCCGTAGAAGCCACCCGCGACATACTCGAGAACTTCGGAGGCCACACCTATGCTGTCGGCCTGTCGCTGAAAGAGGAGAACATACCGGAATTCACACGCCGGTTTGAGGAATACGTATCGGCCAACATACAGCCCAACCAGCTCACTCCCCTGCTTGACATCGACGCACAGATCACATTCGCGCAGATCACCAGCGAGTTTGTGGCAACGCTGCGGCGTTTCAACCCGTTCGGGCCGGGCAACCAGAAACCGGTGTTCTGCGCCCGCTCTGTGATGGATTTCGGCACGAGCAAGCTTGTTGGCAAAAACCTCGAGCACATAAAACTCGAACTTGTCGACGACACCTCGGGCAAGGTGTTCAACTGCATCGCCTTCAACATGGCGCAACACTTCGACTACATCCACTCGCGGCGTCCGTTTGACATAGCCTTCACCATCGAGGACAACAAGCATCAGGCAGCCGCCGGAGCCATACAGCTACTGATCAAGGAAATCCGCATTCCCGAATGATGTCACGGCCTAATCAGCCGACACCCGAAGAGATCCTCCGGAAGTACTGGGGCTACGACTCGTTCAGACCGCTTCAGGGAGAGATCATAGCATCGGTGCTGTCGGGACACGACACGCTCGGACTTCTTCCAACCGGAGGAGGCAAATCGCTGACGTTTCAGGTGCCGGGAATGATACTACCGGGACTGACGGTCGTGGTCACCCCGCTGATTTCGCTCATGACCGACCAGGTCGACAATCTGGCGCGGCGCGGCATACGCGCCGTGTGCCTGCACTCCGGACTGACACGCGCCGAGCACAAACTCGGGGTGGACCGCTGCAACGCCGGACATGCGAAATTCCTATACATCTCGCCCGAAAAGCTGCAGAGCGATACGTTTCTCGACACGCTGCGCCATATCGACGTCAGCCTGATCGTCGTCGACGAAGCTCACTGCATATCGCAATGGGGATATGACTTCCGTCCCTCCTATCTCAACATCGCCCGGCTGCGGAAACTGTTTCCCGACGTTCCGCTTCTGGCGCTGACAGCCTCGGCCACTCCCGAAGTGCGCGCCGACATCATGGAGCGCCTCGGCTTCGAAGGCCGGAGGGTGTTCGCCGCGAGCTTTGCCCGCTCCAACATATCCTACATAGTCAGGGCGGCCGATCACAAGGACGGACTGCTTCTGAAAGCGCTGCGTGGAACCTCTGGCTCGGCCATAGTCTACGTCAGATCACGACGACGCACGCGCGAGATAGCCGACATGCTTCAGGCCGAAGGCATATCGGCGGCACATTATCACGCCGGACTGGAGATCGAAGAGAAAAACGAGAGACAGAAACAATGGAAGGAGGGACATATACGTGTCATGGTGGCCACCAACGCCTTCGGCATGGGGATCGACAAGCCCGACGTGCGCTTCGTGGCCCACTACGATCTGCCGCCATCGCTCGAAGAATACTATCAGGAGGCAGGCAGAGCCGGACGCGACGGCAAGCCGTCGTATGCTCTCACGATAGCCTCGCGCCACGACCGCGCCACACTCATGCGCAGACTCGCCGACGCCTTTCCGCCACGCGACTTCATCAAGGAGATCTATTCACAGGTGTGTGTGTCGCTCGGTATCGCCATCGGCGACGGCTACAATGCCGTCTACGAATTTGATCTCGACGACTTCTGCCGCAGGTTCGGCCGACAACCCCGCATGACTCGCAGCGCCATAGAACTGCTGGCCCGCTCCGGCTACTGGCAGTATGTCGACGACGTCGCCTCCCGGTCGAGAATCATGCTCACCATGCGACGCGACGAGCTCTACGGACTGCGCCTCGAAAAGACCGACGAGGATGTGCTGCAACAGCTGCTGCGAACCTATACAGGCCTGTTTGCCGACTATGTTGCCATCAACGAAAACCAGATAGCCGGACGACTGGGGCTGACAGCCGACGAGATCTACCAGTCGCTTCTATCACTGGGGCGACACCATGTGGCAAGCTATGTGCCCGCATCAAACAAGCCCTACATCTACTTCCTGACATCACGCGACGAGCAGCGCTACGTGCAGATACCCGTCAGCGTCTACGAGCAGCGCAGGGAGGTCATGAAGCGACGTCTCGACGCCATGGCCGACTTCGTGTTCAATGCAGGTTCATGCCGTGTGGCCCGCATGCTCCAGTACTTCGGCGAGAAGGATGCCTGCCGATGCGGCAACTGCGACGTGTGCCGTGAGTCAAGGCAGTCTACGCCTGGGCAGACTGCCGACTCATGCACGATGGAACAGACCATCGTTTACATCGCGTCACAGCCCGGCGGACACACGCTCGACCACATTGCGCTGCAGCTCCAGCGACCCGTCAAGGAGTTGATACCTGTCGTGCGCAGGATGCTCGACGAAGGAGTGCTGAGGCTCGAAGGCCTCAATATCATAAGTAACTCATAGAGCCTGCAGTCACGACGACTGACCATGCCCCCGCTCACCCGAACAACGACGTGTCAAAATAACATCCCCTCACGGCCTCACGGTCGCAAGGGGACATGCCATTTAACTAAACTTATGATTCTTTGCTAAAGTAGTCTGTTTCAAGAGCCGCTACCCGTTCAGGGCTGCGGCGCGGCCGGCGTGGCGGATGCCGGCGGAGGGGTGATGGCCACGCCGATAGGTTTGGCTTCCCAACCGAGAGCGCTTGCGCCCAGTATCGCGGCATCGGCTTCGCGAAGCTCCGACTGGAGCACCTTCACCTTGCCCTTGTAGATGCTGAGCATATTGCGCTCCATAGCCTCGCGGAGGGGCTTGAGGAGCAGCTCGCCACTCTTGGCGAGTCCGCCGAACAGCACGAATGCCTCGGGCGACGAGAATGCCGTGAAGTCAGCGAGTGCCTCGCCGAGTATTGTGCCGGTATAGACGAAGATCTCCTTCGCTATCTTGTCACCGGCCATTGCGGCGTCGTAGACATCCTTCGACGTGATGGCGTCGACGGGTATGTCACGGAGCGTCGAGGGCTCGGTGCGGATTTCGAGAAATTCGCGTGCGGTGCGCGCCACTCCGGTGGCCGAGCAATATGTCTCGAGACAACCGGCGCGTCCGCATCCGCAGAGGCGTCCGTTGTTGCGCTTCACGATCACGTGGCCAAGCTCTCCGGCAAAGCCGTCGTGGCCATAGACGAGCTGACCGTTGATCACGATACCGCTGCCGACACCGGTGCCGAGCGTGATCATTATGAAGTCCTTTATGCCGCGTGCGACACCGTAGGTCATCTCACCTATAGCAGCCGCGTTGGCGTCGTTGGTGATCGCCACGGGGATACCGAACTTCTCCGAAAGCAACTGCGCGAAAGGCACCGGGGTGGGCCATGGAAGGTTGACGCCGTCCTCTATCATGCCGGTGAAATAGTTGGCATTGGGAGCGCCCACGCCTATGCCGAAGATCTTGCCTTCGGCGTCGATCGCGCGAACAAGCCTCATGGTTTCCGTATATAGCTCGTCGATATAATCGTTTATATTCGAATGTTTTTTCGTTTTGATCGAGTCGCTCGTCAGAACCACGCCGCGAGCATCGACAATGCCGAACACCGTATTGGTGCCACCCATGTCGATACCGATCACATAAGGCTTGCTGTTTACCATCGTAGTTTGATTTAAGAGAATTACTTTTCTTTACGTCCCTGCAAAGTTAATGTAAATCCTGAAAACTCCTTATGATTTAATATTTTTTTGCGTTTCAAAACGGCTACACTTTACTTCACGCCGGAGGATGTCGCGAGCCGGAGGGTGAAGAAAAACGACAAAAGCAACCCGGTTTTCATTACAGAATGTTTAATTTTGCCAATGTCAAACAGACAAAACCTCACAAACCACAACCCGACTGCCATGGACAAATCATTATCGCGAGTCATGCTGAAGTCATCAATCATTGCGGCGCTCACAGCTGTATGCGCTCCCGTCGGCGCATACACCCATCCGGACTCCACGCTATGGCACGATCCCTCATGCAAAACACAGATTATCCACGAAGAGAACCACACGCCGGCATTGCTTTACGCTGTACCTTCGACCGTTTTCTTCACCGACTCCAAGGAGATCAAGACAAGAGCGACCACTGACGATGCGGGACGGCTATACCACGTTGACCGCGACGGCGTATGGCATTTATGCCGACCCGCAAATACAGCGCCACATCTGACATATCATGCCAAGGCAACGCATGGAGCCAGTGAGGAATATCGCTACTATCCGCCACTGACACATCATGTGTCACATATTGAGATAGGCACGGAGCCGGGAGCCACATTCAGATTTGCAGCATCTGACTCCTCACGTCCGATCATCGTGTTTTGCAGCGATGACACCGAAGCAGGAGTGGAATGGATCACCGACATGCAGCGCAATCTTGACCTGCCGACCGCAATCATGACGATATCATGCGTCGGAAAAACCGATACGGCAATCACCGCCCTGACAAAGCAAACCACAGCCAGGCTATACATCCTCGACTTCACAGACAGCACCGATGCCGACCCACGATCATACGCCGCGACAATAACAGGCGTCATCAGTGAAACAAGACAGAACAGCCCGGCAACGCCGATTCTCGTCGTCAACGACAGCAAAGTGATTCAGGCCGTATGCGACTCGATCAACCACAGCACATCCGCAACCATCCATTACCTTCCGACTCCTGACGCCAGACGACGCGCCTCGTCGGTAGAAACGAAAGTGAGGGAGATACTGGGCATGAGGCAGGGCAACGCACCGACGTGCGTCGAAGTCAGCCAGCGACGCGATATCGGAGCATACGACTGGCATCAACGCCATCATGACATCTGCCATTACATTGACAGCGCACGGCCATCCAATCTGATTATCGGCAATTCCATCGTGCACTACTGGGGCGGCAAGCCGGGCAATATCCGCGTACATGGCCCGGAGACATGGCGCACGACAATGGAACCTGAAGGATTCGTCAACATGGGGTGTGGATGGGACAAGATCGAGAATGTGCTGTGGCGAGTGTACCACGGCGAACTTGACGGAACGGATGCCGAAAACATCGTGGTCATGATCGGCACCAACAACATCGCGTTCAATACACCCGACGAGATCGCCGAGGGTATCGGACACCTCGTAGAAGCGATCGGAACGCGGCAGCCTGACGCTCGCATCATACTCGCCGGACTCCTTCCGCGGCGCAACCTCGAACCTACAGTAGCGACCATCAACAGACTGCTTGAGCAGATCGCTAAAGAAAAGGGCGCCCGATATATAAATCCGGGCATCATGATGCTGCAATCCGACGGCAAAATCAACGAGAGCCTCTTTATCGACGGACTTCACCCCAACGACAAAGGCTATGCCATAATAGCCCCACAGATAGTCGCCGCCATGAAGCGCAAAAAATGAAACGGAGCTTTCACAATCCCCAAAACATCAAAAAAACACTACAAGACACAGAAACTTACAGTTTCATTCACTAATTTTGTAGAATCACTCACACCGGGGCACCGCTCCATGAAAAAACATATCCACAGCATGAAATTCAAGACAATCATCGCATCGTTAGCGCTGATCCCTGCGGCTGCCATAGCCGGATGCGAAGGAGAAAAGGCCACAATACCCTCACCCGACGAGTACATCGCCGGCAACTCCATCTGGTTTGACACTCCCACATCTTCGCAAATGAGCGAACCATGGAAGATACACGATTTCTCAGGCTCTCCCGTCAACCCCGACAGAGAATGGGAGTCGCGCTCGCTTCCTATCGGCAACGGCTCGCTTGGCGGATCGATACTCGGATCCGTCGGGAGGGAGCGTGTGGTAATCAACGAAAAGACGCTATGGACGGGAGGCCCCGGCACAGGGACCGAGCAATACTGGGCCATGAACCGCAAGGTGAATCCGGCCACGCTCGACTCCATACGCCAGTTGCTTGCAAAAGGCGACAAAGCAACGGCCGGACGCATGGTGTCGGCCGAATTCCGCGGCACGGTAGACTATGACCGCCATCGCTTCGGCACCTATACCGAAATGGGCGAACTGCTTGTGAACACCTCGATCGACGAGTCGGCGGTGAGCGATTACCGCCGTGTGCTCAACATCGACAAATCGGTGGCTCTGGTCAGCTTCACCGCCGACAGTGTGAAATATGCGCGCCGCTATTTCTGCTCCTATCCCGACAGCGTGATGGTGTGGCGTTTCCAGTCGGAAGGCGGCTTGCAGAATCTTGAGCTCGCTTTCGTCACCCCACAGACGATTGACAAAGTGACAGCCGTCGACGGCAACAGCCTCCTCTATCAGGGTCACATAGACAACAACGGCATGCAGTGGGCCATGCGTGTCGAAGCCCGCGTGAACGGAGGCGGCACTGTCAAAGCCGACGCCGACACACGCACCCTTTCGGTCAGCGACGCCGACGACGTGGTATTCCTCATAGCCGGCGACACCGACTACCGAATGAACTTCGATCCTGACCCCGCTGATCCAAAAGCTTTTGTCGGAGGCGATCCGGCAGTCATCGTCAACAAGATCATCGACACTGCCTCGCGCAAGAGCTACGACAAGCTCTACGCCGACCATCTCGCCGACTACCGCAGCCTATACGACAGAGTGAAGCTCGCCATCAACCCCGGAGAGCAACGCCCCGCCCCGCTGCCCACCGACCGCCGTCTGGCCGCCTACCGCGACTGCGCTGCCGACCACGGTCTGGAAGAAACCTATTTCAACTTCGGACGATATCTGCTCATATCATCGTCGCGTCCCGGCAGTATGCCGGCCAACCTGCAGGGAATCTGGCACAACAATCTCGACGGACCGTGGCGCGTGGATTACCACAACAACATCAACGTGCAGATGAACTACTGGCCTGCAACATCGACCAACCTGCTCGAATGCTTCGTGCCATATATAGACTATATCCGCGGCCTTGTCAAACCGGGTGAAAACACGGCCCGCGACTACTGGAACGCCCGCGGATGGACAGCCGGCATATCCACAAACATATTCGGGTTCACCGCTCCGCTCAACTCTGGCGACATGACATGGAACTACAATCCGAGCGCCGGTCCCTGGCTCGCGTCGCAGATATGGGAATACTACGATTACACCCGCGACACCGACTGGCTCCGCGAAACGGGTTATCCGATCATAAAGTCGAGCGCCGACTTCGCTTCCGACCTTCTCTACAAGAACGGCGACACCTACACGGCCGCCCCGAGCTATTCGCCCGAGCATGGGCAGTGTGATCTCGGAGCCACCTACGCCAACGCCGTCACCCGTGAGATATTGCTTGACGCGATAGAGGCCGCCCGGATACTCGATACCGACCTGGAGTCAGTCAAAGAATGGCAGAGCCTTCTCGACAGCATCGCCCCCTACCGCATAGGCAGCCACGGACAGCTTCAGGAGTGGAGCGACGACATCGATGATCCCAACGACCTTCACCGCCACACCAACCATCTGTTTGGACTGCATCCCGGACGCTCGATCAATGCCATGACCGATACCCTACTGGCTAACGCTGCCCGTCAGACGCTCCGCGAACGCGGCGACGCCGCCACCGGATGGAGCATGGGCTGGAAACTCAACCACTGGGCACGCCTCTTCGACGGCGACCACGCCTATACGCTCTTCAAAAACCTGCTGCGTCAGGGCACAGCCGACAATCTCTGGGACGTACACCCGCCATTCCAGATCGACGGCAACTTCGGCGGCACGGCCGGAATAGCCGAACTATTCATGCAGAGCCATACCGGCACGATCAACCTTCTGCCGGCTCTTCCGTCGGACTGGGCCGACAGCCAGATCGAAGGCCTGCTTGCTCGCGGAAATTTCGAAGTATCGGTATATGCCCGCGGCGGCAATCTCGACCATGCGCTTATCAAGTCAGTCAAAGGAGGTCCGTGCAAGATCGCCTACCGCGGACTTGAAACATCGGTCGACACCAAGCCCGGCGACATCGTACGCGTCACAGCCGACGAAAACGCGGGAACACTCACCGCAACCATCGGCCACTGACACCGGCGACTGACCGGCACTTACACAGACAACTACAGCCCCTACAGCTACGCTGTGTCGAAATGCAATATTTCGACACAGCGTAGCTGATTTACTTCCTTATGCCAACCGCCCTTTTTCGCCATCTGCGGCAAAATTCGTAACTTTGCAAAATCTCCCACAACTTCACACATGAGAAGACACCTTACCAACATATTCACTTCATTGCTTGCGGTCATATCGGCCGCAGTGATGCCGTCATGCTCAGGCTCCGACGAACCGACACCGGAACCTGAACCAGATGCGACAGACCGCACCATACTCGTCTATATGGTGGCCGACAACAACCTCGGTTCGTATTACCATGTCGATGACGACAACATAGCACAGATGGAGGAGGCGGCCCGTGCCGGCCACCTCAACGGCGGCAATTTAGTGGTGTATCACGACGGCGCATCATCGGCGCCCGAGCTCCGCGTCATCACCCCCGAACAGACCATCGTCATCAAATCCTATTCCGAGAACGAATCGAGTCTGTCGGTCAGCCGGATGCAGCAGGTGATCGAGGATGTGCGCACCCTGTTTCCCGCCACACAGCGCGGGCTTGTCATGTGGAGTCATGGCACAGGATGGCTCGACGACGCGGCTTCACGCACCACAGCGTCGACCTACTCCTTCGGGCAGGATGACAACTCCTCGGCCGGACGAACCACAATGAAGATCACCACACTCGCGCAGGCTCTCGACGGCGAAGACTTCGACTTCATCTATTTCGACTGCTGCCTCATGGCAAGCGTCGAAGTGGCCTACCAGCTGCGTACGGCTACCAAAGCTATCATAGCGTCTGGTACTGAATTACCTATTGAGGGAATGCCATACGCGGTCAACATCCCTGCCATGTTCGAACAGGATCTTGATCTTTCGAAAATCGCGGCCAACACACTTGATTTCTACCTCGGCCCAACGGTACAATACAAATACTGCACAATCTCCGTTGTAATGACCGAACCGCTGCAGCAGCTCGCGCAGGCCACCGCCGACATCATGCGCACCGGTGCCACACCGCTGTCAAACTATGTCAGAGTGCCATATTTCCGCCGCAACATACCCTCCTACACATGGGATATGGCCGATTATATCCGCGCGCTGCCCGTCGACCCGCAGCTGCTTGATGCATGGGAGGAAGCTTTCGGCCGCACAGTAGTCTATGCCGGAGCTACGCCTCAGAGCTACGGCCTCGACATGAGCCGCCACACAGGCCTCGGATGCTTCATACCGTCGGTCACCACCGACAGCCAGGGGATAAGATCCATCAGATGGTATAACCACCGCGACCTCGACTGGCACCGCGACGTCACCTCGCTCAATCCCTCCTACCATATCGACTGAACACTACATCCGAACACATAACACTACATGATGATACACAATTTTTACAGACTGCTCTCTCAGATACCTATCTCGCTACCCTCCGACTCGATCCCTGACGCGGCGCAGGATCTCAAAGCGCTGAAGTCACTGTCGTTCGACGAACTGATCAACCGCATGGTGTCGGGTCTGATAGAGTTCGCCATACATCTGGCAATAGCCATAGTGGTGTTCTATGCCGGCAAATTCATCATCAAGCGCCTCTTCACCATCACCGCCACGATACTCCACCGGCGCAACGTCGAACAGTCGCTGACCACCTTCGTGCTGAGCTTTATCAAGATATTGCTCTACTTCATACTGATCATCACCGTCATAGGCATACTTGGCATCAACACATCTTCATTCCTGGCCGTATTCGCATCGGTCGGCGTCGCCATCGGTATGGCACTGAGCGGCACCCTCCAGAACTTTGCCGGAGGAGTGCTGATACTGCTCCTCAAGCCCTATCGTATCGGCGACTATATCGAAGCGCAGGGATTTGCCGGCACTGTGACCGAAATACAGATATTCCACACCATCATCTGCACTCCCGACAACAAATCGATCATCATACCCAACGGCGGGCTGTCGACCGGCAGCATCAACAACTGGTCGCGCCAGGAGTATCGCCGGGTACAGTGGGATATAGGCATTTCATACGGCGACAGCTTCGAGACGGCCGAAAAAGCCATACTCGACATATTGGCCGGCGAACCTCTTGTAGTGCGCGCCGCCGATGTAAAGCCCGAAGAAGTCGATCCGGACAGCGACAGCAACGGGATCAAAACGGCATCGGACAGCGACCTGTCGCAGAAAAGTTCCTGGCTGCGCCGCCTGTTCAGCTCCCCGCGCCGCAGGCTTCTCGCCCACCAGCGTCAGACCGAGGCCGCCATACGCGCACTGACAAAAGTGCCCGTGACCGATCCTACGGTAGACATTGCATCGCTTGCTGACAGCAGCGTCAACCTCACCGTACGCGCCTGGGCCCGGACATCGGACTACTGGGGACTCTACAACTCCGTCATACGCCGCATCTACACCGAGCTGCCCGCCTCCGGCGTCAGCTTCCCCTTCCCGCAGATGGACGTGCACATAGTCAGCACCCCCGAATGACGGTTGGCAGTTTGGAAGATAGTAAGTAACTTTGCACACCAAAACACGAAAATCACTGAAATCATGGCATTACAATGCGGCATAGTAGGCCTGCCCAACGTAGGCAAGTCAACCCTCTTCAACTGTCTGTCGAACGCCAAGGCGCAGTCGGCCAATTTCCCGTTCTGCACCATAGAGCCGAACGTCGGAGTCATAACCGTCCCCGACGACCGTCTGACTAAACTCGTCGAGATGTGCCAGCCAAAGAGCGTGGTACCCGCCACCGTGGAGATTGTCGACATAGCCGGACTGGTGAAAGGAGCCAGCAAAGGCGAGGGGCTTGGCAACAAGTTTCTGGCCAACATCCGTGAAACGGACGCTATAATCCACGTGCTCCGCTGCTTCGACGATGACAACATCACCCATGTCGACGGCTCGGTAGATCCCGTGCGCGACAAAGAGATAATAGACTACGAGCTGATGGTGAAGGATCTTGAAACCGTCGACTCGCGCATGGCCCGCACCCAGAAACAGGCTCAGACCGGGGGCGACAAGACGGCAAAGCTGCAGTATGAAGTGCTGTCGGCCTACCACGACGCACTGTCGGCGGGACGCCCGGCGCGCTCGGTGAAGTTTGATACGGTCGACGAACAGCGCTTCGCCCGCGAGCTGTGCCTGCTCACCGACAAGCCTGTGCTCTACGTGTGCAACGTCGACGACTCTTCGGCCGCCACCGGCAATGCCTACGTGGAGGCTGTCAGAAAAGCTATCGAAGGAGAGGACGCACAGCTTCTTATCGTTGCCGCACAGACCGAAGCCGAGATAGCCGAACTCGACACCTTCGAGGAGCGCCGCGAATTTCTGGAATCGATCGGCCTCGAAGAGAGCGGCGTGTCGCGCCTCATACGCGCGGCCTATTCGCTGCTCGACCTTCAGACCTACTTCACAGCCGGCCCCGACGAAGTGAGAGCCTGGACATTCATGCGCGGCAGCAAAGCCCCAAAATGCGCCGGAATCATCCACACCGACTTCGAGAAGGGATTCATACGCGCCGAAGTGATCAAATATCCCGACTACGTGTCGCTCGGTTCAGAAGCCGCTGTCAGAGCCGCCGGCAAGATGGGAGTCGAAGGCAAAGAGTATGTGGTGGAAGACGGCGACATAATGCACTTCCTCTTCAACGTATGACACCGCTACGTGCGGTCTGAACCCACCCTCACCGCCACACGCAGATAAAACGCAAAGGAGGAGCCGGCTGAGCCGACTCCTCCTCTCACGTTTCAACTATTTATTTATGAGAGCCCTGCAGCCCGGTATCACTACCCGATCAACAGGGACGAGGGATGTAGAATTGCATATAGTCCTGTTGGTGCGTCACGTTCAATAGTCTTTCAAACATCTATGCGTTTCAGTAAAGACAACAATCCTGGAGCGCAAAATGACTTATCCGCCCATACATAAAAGAACTTAAAAAACTCAAAAATAGGGTGCCTTGAATCTGTCACCCGCCATTTTTGGCATAAAAATAAAGCGGATTGAGATATTTTTGGGTAATTTTGTTGTTTGAATCCTTGAGCAGTATGAAACTGCTACAGCATACATGCTCTTAACCGTCAATCACGAAATCATCGAATACAAATGGACAGAGTGACTGTAAAGATCGTCAACCGTTCGGGCCACAGTCTGCCCACCTACGAAACTCCTCAGGCCGCCGGAATGGATGTTCACGCACGCCTGGAGGCGCCCGTCACGCTCATGCCTATGGAGCGCGCCCTGATCCCTACCGGGCTGCGCATAGCACTTCCCGAAGGCTATGAATGCCAGATGCGTCCCCGCAGCGGCCTGGCTCTCAAAAGCGGCATAACACTTGTAAACACCCCCGGCACCGTCGACGCCGACTATCGCGGCGAGATCGGCGCCATATTGATCAACCTGTCCGACAAGCCGTTCACCATCAACGACGGCGAGCGCATCTGCCAGATGGTAGTGACGCGCTATTCGCAGGTGGAATGGGAGCCCGCCGAACAACTTGAGGCTACCCGGCGCGGCGACGGAGGATTCGGACATACCGGACTCGAATGATGAACACCACCACGACAATGCGCATGGCCGCCCTGCTGGCCGCCATAGCCGTAGGCATCGCCGCCATAGGCGCCCGGCAGCGCCATGACCGCAATGCCGAGGCCGACACGCGCAAGGCCGACTACATCTTTCTCGAAGGGCAGCGACAGAACCAGACCGGGCATCCCGACGCCTACTACGAGCTGCTCAAACGCGCCCACGAGCTTGACTCCTCTGACAAATACGTAGGCATGGAGCTGGGCTACATGCGCATGAGGCTCGCCAGAGGCGACAGCGCCGAAATGGCTCAAGGCTACCAGCTCATGGCCGATTATGCGGACTCCAATCCCGACGACTTCTACGGATGTGTGCTCTTTGCCGCCGTATCGTCGCAGATCGGACGCAACGACCGCGCCATAGACGTGTGGGGCCGGCTTCACAACGCCCAACCCCACCGTCCCGAACTGACACTCCGGCTGGCCGAAGCGCTGACCGCCGAAGGCTCGGACAGCGCGCTTGCCAAGGCCGGACTGCTCTACGACTCGCTGTGGACATCGGAAGGCCCGAGCGTGCGCCTGGCCCAGATGATGGTGCAGCTCCACTATCAGCAGGGCGACACCGCCGCGATGATCGCCGACGCCCGCCGGCTCGTGAACGCGGCTCCCGGAGTGGTGGACTACAACATATTCGCCGGCAATGTGGAGATGGATCTCGGCGACACCGACTCGGCGCTCGTCTACTTCAACCGCGCCGTGGAGATCGATCCCGGCAGCGGCATCGCCTACTACTCGCGCGCCAACTACTACAACGCCACCGGCGACAGCGCCGCCTACGACGCCGACATATTCCGCGCCCTCGAACAGGAGAGCCTCGACGTGGCTCCCAAACTGCAGATCATACGCGACTACACCGCGTCGCTCTATCAGGACTCCGTGCAGCAGCCCCGCATCGACAAGATGTACAAGCGGCTCGTGGAACTGCATCCTCATGAAGCCGACGTACGCAACCTCTACCGCGACTATCTCATAGCGATCAACGACTACGAAGGAGCGGCCGAGCAATCATATTACTCGCTCGACATCAACCCCAACGACGAACGGCAGTGGCTCGCACTGACAAGTCTCTACATGCAGAGCGGGCGGATGGATAACGCCGTGAGCACAGCCGAACGCGGGCGGCATTTCTTCCCCGAGAACCCCACCCTGCCTATACTCGAGGCTGCCGGACTGACACAGATCGAGCAATACGACTCGGCGCTCGTCATGCTCGGAGTGGCACGCATGATCACCCCTCCCGACGACACCGAACTGCTCAGCGACATAGCCACCGCACGCGGCGACGCACGATATGCCAAAGGCGATCTCGACAGCGCCTTCGCCGACTACTCCCAGGCACTCGCGCTGAATCCGGAGAACATGACCGCGCTCAACAACTGCGCCTATTATCTCGCCTGCGAAAACCGCGATCTCGACCGCGCCATGGATATGATATTGAAAGTAGTGGCCGCGCGTCCCGAAGAGGCGACCTCGCTCGACACCTACGCGTGGGTGCTCTTCATGAAGAAGGAATACGAGCAGGCACGCGAGGCCATTGACAACGCCCTGGCCCACACCGACGACCCGTCGGCCGAACTCTACGAACACGCAGGCGACATCTATTTCATGGATCGCAAGCCGCAGGAAGCTGTAGCCTTCTGGAAAAAAGCCCTCCAGCTCGATCCGGAGAATGAAACGCTTGCACGAAAAATACGTCTGAAAAATATCTACACCGAATGAAACGTCTAAACCTGACCACAGTCACCGCGATAATAATGACTCTGCTGGCCACAGCATGTCTGGAAGGATGCCGCAGCCACAAGGAGAGCGCCGTGACGGCCACATCGCAATGGAGCGCGCTCAGCATCCCCGTGAAGATCCGGATAGCAGAGCCGCAGAAGGCATCGCTCAGCGGCACCGCCATATTCGAACGCGGCCGCGCGGTCAACCTGTCGTTCAGAATGCTCGGCATGGAGGTGGCACAGGCCCGGCTGACCGCTGACTCGGCCATGGTGATCGACAAATTCCACAAGAAGTATATCTGTGTCGACCCCGCCGACTTCATGCGTCGCGCCGCACTCGACATGACCACCCTCCAGAATCTGCTGCTCGGCATTGACGACACCGCATCGAGCGCCACCGTCAGGGGCAGCTCCGACGCGATCGCCATAGAGCAGACCGATCCGACCGTCACACCCTACGGTACGATGGCCGCAAAGACAACGTGGCGCTCCGAGATCAAAGGGAAGAGCATCAGCGGCACCATCGAATGGGACTTCGGACGGGCACGCTGGAACGATGACGCGACCGCACGGCCTATAACCATTCCCGAAGGATACAGCGAAGTAGATCTGACGAAACTGCTAACCCTCTAATGAGATCAATCATCACATTTCTTGCCGCCGCACTCATCGTAGCAGCCACTGCCGACGCAGCGACACAGAAAAAACGTCGGGCGAAGCGCGACATCAACAGCGTGCGCACCGAACAGCGAGATACGAAACGCGAGATAGCCGAAACCTCGAAAAAAATCACGGCCAACACACGCGAGACAAGCCGGCAGCTCGCACGGCTCAATGCCCTCTCGGGCGAAATCACCAACACCACGCGTGAAATCGGAAAAATGCAGCAGGGAGTCGACTCGCTCGACAGCCGCATAGCAGCCACCGCCGATTCAATAGCCGCGCTGCAAAGCCGCGTGGAGGCGATGCGACAGGCCTACACCTCGGCGTTGAGAAGCACCCAGGGGAGCAACGGAGCGATGAACACTCTCGCCTTCATATTCTCATCCGAAACATTCAGCCACGCATGGCAGAGAGTACGCTACCTGCAACGCTTCGGCCAGTGGCGACGCAACCAGACAGAGCGCATCAGCCGCGCAGCCGATTCGCTCGAGCTCCATCGCCTTGGCCTCGACACCCTCCGCCGCGAGCGCAGCGTGGCCGTGGCACGCATGTCGCTGTCACAGCGGCAGCTTGAGGCACAACGCAAGGAAACCGACCAGCTCGTGGGCAAGCTGCGCAGCGAAGGATCATCGCTCAAAGCTCTTCTTAAAGAGAAAGAACGCAAAGCCCGCGCCCTCGACAGCGAACTTGACAAACTGATAGCCGAAGAACAACGCCGGCGGGAGAAAGAGCAGCGCGAGGCCGAACGCCGCGAAAAGGAAGCGCAGCGCAAAGCCGGTCATGCAAAATCGACCGGCAAAGCCACTGCCGAAGCGAAAACACCGGCAACCTCCACTGCGGCGAAACCTACCAAATCCACAGCAGCCGCTCCGACAAGCGTCGCAGCTGCCGACCGCGCCCTCACAGGCAGCTTCGAGAGCAACAAGGGACGGCTCCTGTTTCCGGTGGCCGGACGCTACCGTGTGGTACGCGGATTCGGACGCCAGAAACACCCCGAACTCGAACATGTGGAAACCGACAACTCCGGCATAGACATAGAGGCCGTAGGGGGCGGCAAAGCCCGCGCAGTGTTCAAGGGCCGTATATCTGAAATCTTCAAGCAGCCCGGCTACGGCACGATCATCATGGTGCGTCACGGCAACTACCTGACCATCTACGCCAATCTGTCGCAGATCGATGTCCATAAAGGGCAGGATGTAGATGCCGGACAGACACTCGGCACCATATATCCCGACCCTGACGAAGATGACCGCTCCATACTTCACTTCGAGCTGCGCAAAGAGCGCACCAAGCTCAACCCGATGCTCTGGGTGAAATAACGCCCGGGAACGGAACCCGGTGCCATAACAGCTCCGGCAACATTCTATGCCACGCCGATAAAATCAAAAGAATATAAATCAGGCCGCGACTTGCTGAAGCCGCGGCCTGATTTTATAAGCTACCCGCATGAATAGGCTGCGAGTGGTTTTTGAGATTAATTTGTCACAGTCATAATGGTGCGATCAGAAGAGCGACCAGCTGACTGTCAGTCCGGCCATCACGATGGCCACCATCGACATCAGCTTGATAAGGATGTTGAGCGACGGGCCGGAAGTGTCCTTGAACGGATCGCCCACTGTATCGCCGGTGACCGTAGCCTTATGCACTTCACTTCCCTTGCCGCCGAAGTTGCCCTCTTCGACATATTTCTTGGCATTATCCCAGGCACCGCCTGAGTTGGCCATGAATATTGCCAGCACGAATCCGGCCGACAGTCCGCCGGTCAGCAGGCCGATCACTCCGGGCACTCCAAACACGAGTCCGGTGATGATCGGAGCCACAATGGCGAGCACCGACGGAAACACCATCTCGCGCTGCGCTCCTTTTGTGGAGATCTGCACGCAGCGTGCATAGTCGGGATCGGCTTTCCCTTCGAGAATACCCTTGATCTCACGGAACTGGCGGCGCACCTCGTCGACCATGTGGGCTGCTGCGCGTCCGACGGCGTTCATGGTCAGTCCGCAGAACAGGAAAGCCATCATGGAGCCGATAAACATACCCGAAAGCACCTTGGGGCTCATAAGGTTGACCTCAAAATAGGCCATAAAATCAGTAAACGTAGCGTCGTGGAGAGCCACCGCACGGTCGCCGAGCTGTATGAAAGTCTGTCCCAGACGGTCGAGACCTATGCGTATTTCTTCGATATATGAAGCTAACAGCGCCAGTCCGGTCAGAGCTGCCGATCCGATCGCGAATCCCTTGCCTGTGGCGGCCGTAGTGTTGCCGAGCGAGTCGAGCGAGTCGGTGCGCTTGCGCACACTCTCGCCGAGTCCGCTCATCTCCGCGTTGCCGCCGGCATTGTCGGCGATCGGGCCGTAGGCGTCGGTAGCGAGTGTGATGCCGAGTGTCGACAGCATGCCTACCGCCGCGATGCCTATGCCGTAAAGTCCCATGCCCACATTGGTGAAGTCGAATCCCGACGCAAACCAGTAGGAGAGTATTATGCCCGCCACCACAGCTATTACCGGTATTGCCGTAGACACCATGCCGAGCCCCACACCCAATATGATCACCGTTGCCGGCCCGGTCTTTCCCGATTCGGCGAGCCGCTGTGTAGGCTTATAGCTCTGCGAGGTATAGTACTCCGTGGCCTGTCCGATGACAATACCCACGAGCAGCCCCACCACCACCGAACATCCGATGAGCGCCCAGTTGGTGATCTGAAGCACCCAGAGTATGCCGAACGTGGCGGCCACGATCAGCGCCGAACTGAGATTGGTGCCGCGCGACAGAGCCTTCAGAAGTCCCTTCATGTCGGCGTCCTCGCGTGTGCGAACCGTAAATATACCTATGATAGACAATATGATGCCCACAGCCGCTATAAGCATCGGGGCGATGACCGCCTTGACCTGCATGGCCGGATCGGGACCCGCAGCCTGCATGAATGCGGCTGCTCCGAGTGCGGCTGTGGCAAGGATAGAGCCGCAATAGCTCTCGTAGAGGTCGGCGCCCATGCCGGCCACGTCGCCCACATTGTCGCCCACATTGTCGGCTATAGTCGCGGGATTGCGCGGATCATCCTCCGGTATGCCGGCCTCGACTTTACCTACAAGGTCGGCGCCCACGTCGGCGGCCTTGGTATATATGCCGCCTCCCACTCTGGCGAAAAGCGCCTGCGTTGAAGCACCCATGCCGAATGTCAGCATGGTAGTGGTGATCATAGTCATCTTCTGCATGGGATTGGCATTGTCGACAAACATATTGAGCAGCACATACCATATCGAGATGTCGAGCAGTCCCAGCCCCACGACAACGAGTCCCATGACAGCGCCGGAGCGGAATGCCACATTGAGGCCTCCGTTAAGGCTCTCACGCGCGGCATTGGCTGTTCGGGCTGAAGCATTTGTGGCTGTCTTCATGCCCAGAAAGCCCGACAGTCCGGAGAAGAATCCTCCGGTCAGGAATGCCACCGGCACCCATGGATTCTGCAGCTGGAATCCGTAGGCCATAATCGAAAACACGATCACCAGAGCCAGAAACACGATGCCAACGATCTTGTATTGCTGGCGCAGATATGACATAGCTCCCTTGCGCACGTGAGATGCGATTCGCTGCATCGTTTCGGTGCCCTCGCTGCGGCGCATCATCCCTCGATAAAAATACCATGCGAGCAGGAGAGCTATGACAGCTGCCGCAGGCACAATCCAGAATAAAGTCTGTTCCATTGATTGATATTGAAGTTTAAGGTAAGACATTGAGTTAACAAAGTTAGTCAATTTTATTAAAACTTCCACCTTGCCGTGAGCGCAAAAACCGAAAAAACGCCCATGTCAACGCATTATTTTATGGAAAAAATATGTAATTTTGCAATTCACGTTTCTTGTAATGACAATGAAAAGACTGATACTGCACATGACCCTATTGGCTCTTTCAGCCATTTCAGGAGCCGTAGCGGCCGCCACACCGCTGAGATCCGCGCTCTGCCGTGAAACCATTCAGCCTGCGTATGGCGAAACAGCGCACACTGTGTCGAACGATCCCGACACTGTCATCATCCTGCCCTGGTTTGACGACGAGCTTGCCGACGACATCCACATGCTCGATACCGCCAACATAGAGCCCGACACCATCATCACGGACTATTACAGAACGATTTTTCCAATACCTGCCGGCGACTACTCGAAACCGGTATTTGACGGCTACCAGTTTCTCGACACCCTGACTCTGGAACGTCCCGAGCATTCAGCCATAGCCGGCGACGCATATTACTGGCTCGATGACCTGAAACAGGGCCGGCTTCTGGTCGCACGCGCGCGTCAGCAATACATGTCGCAGAATCCGCAAGCGGTGAGATACAACGTGTGGATGCTTCCCGAGCGCCCCAAGGAATATGCGGCGATAATCAATCCGCACACCCGGCGCATCGAGATGCAGGAGCGCGCCGTCGGCGACCGCCGCAACGAAGTCACCTCCCTTGCTCCAGAGATCGACCGCAAGATATGGATACAGAGCCTGGCTGTCACCGCCCAGTTCTCACAGGCCTATGTGTCGCCCAACTGGTATCAGGGCGGCAACCGCAGCCTTATAATGCTGGTGAACGCCGCCTATAACGTGAAGCTCAACCAGCATTATTATCCCAATCTGCTCTTCGAAACATCGGCCGGCTACAAACTCGGCACCAACACCGCCCCCGACGACACCATCCGCTCGATGAACATATCGGAGGATCTGCTGCAGATCAACTCCACATTCGGCTACAAAGCAGCGCGCAGATGGTACTATTCGCTCAATCTGCAGTTCAAGACACAGCTTTTCAACTCCTACCCCTCCAACTCCGACAAACTCAAATCGGCATTTCTCTCGCCGGGCGAGCTAAACCTCGGTCTCGGTATGACCTACAACTATCAGAACGACAAAAAGACATTTGATTTTAACGCTACCATAGCTCCTTTGTCGTGGCAGCTCTCCACCTGCATCTCGCAAAGAATCAACGAAGAATCATACGGTATACGTCCGGGACGCAATGCCCGTTGCGAATACGGTTCAAACGCCGAATACAAGCTCAGCTGGAAGATAACCTACAACATCAAGTATCAGTCGCGACTGTTCCTCTTTTCGGATTACTCACGCTTTCAGGGCGACTGGGAGCACACCCTGTCGTTCAACATCAACCGTTATCTCTCGACCAACATATACGCCCACATGCGCTATGACACGTCGAGCGTACGCGACGGCGGCTGGTCGAAATTCCAGTTCAAGGAGATCCTGTCGTTTGGATTCGCCTACACGTTTGCCAATACATGAATCTGACACGACATGTTCCGTCCTCTCCTCCTTGCTCTCATGCTTCTGACCGTCCAGGCCATCAGCGCCACCGGCTTCAGCCGAGGGTATGACAACATTGACTCCGTGGCGGCACGGATCATAGCCTCCGGCCCGCATCCGATCGAAGGGATATGGCAGTTTCCCGCCGACGGCTCACTTATGGCCATCGAACGCCGCGACGATCCCTCAGGAGCCACTGTCTACAGGCTTACGGTGGTCAGCAGCGCCGACCGCACCGTTCGTCCCGGAACCCTCATAGGCGAGGCCACTCCGGCCGGCGACTCCACCACTTTCGACGCACGGATCTCCACCGACGGGCAGGGACGCCTATCAGGCGGACGATTCACCATAAGGCTCGGAGAGGAAGCCTCGCGGCTGGCCTTCACCAAAGCCCGCGGCGAATATTACCTTGACCTCACCCGCCTGCTCCCCTATATGTTCAGACGGGTGATACGTCACCGCCGCGCCACACCTCAGGCCGCACAGATATGCTTCAAGATCATACCACAACCGGCCATTCCGGCCACTCCGCGATATTTATGACACGGCCACTCGTCACGATCGCCGCTCTCGCAGCCATGATCATTGCCGCCGCAGGGACTCCCGACCGCACTACCCGGCGCGGTCTGCGGCCACAGACGCGGCTGTCGGCTCCAACAACGGCCATGACAGCGGAAGCCGCCGACACGTTGACCCCATCGCATGGCATGATCGACGTTTCGGGCTACGACAAGCCGCTCAGGTCGGCCAGCGAAACCCTTTTCATAACCAACCACAGCCGACGCCGGCTGACGGGGGTACAGCTCAGGATAACGTATCTCGACGCACACGGCCGTCAGCTCCACGAAGCGACGATGTGGCTTGACACCGACATACCACCCGGCGAAACACGCCGTATGAAATTCAAATCGTGGGACATACAGCGCACCTTCTACTACCGCCTGACGGGAAAACCGCGCCGCTCGGACGGAACGCTCTACGACGTAAGCATACGTCCGCTGCGTGCGGTATATCCGACTGCCGGACACAGCACACATTCACCGGAGCAATAAAAACCAACAGATGAAAACCGAGACACTTCTCAATGACGGAACGATATCCCTGCGCGCACTCGAACCGTCGGATCTCGATGCGATGATCCGATGGGAAAACGACACACGGCTATGGTCGGCCGGAAGCCAGGGAGCACCGCTATCGCGGCATGCAATAGCCGAATATATCGCCAATTACGACGCCGATATATTCGCTGCGCGGCAGTTGAGGCTGATCGTTGTTGAAAACGCCACAGGCAATGCCGCAGGTGCCGTGGATCTCTACGACTTCGATCCGCTGAGCCTTCGTGCAGGCATCGGAATCATCATTGATGAAAACGCACGCGGCCACGGCTTCGGCACACGCGCCCTGACACTTTTATGGCAATACGCATCGCTGCATCTCGGCATGAATCAGCTCTGGGCCATGACGGCAATCGACAACACTGCCGCATGCCACGCATTCACCAGTGCCGGATTTACGACAGCCGGCCGCCTGCGGAGCTGGATCCGCCGCGGCCGGCAATGGGTCGACGCGCTGATGTTTCAGCGGTTGAATATCGAGGCGTAGCGCACCATCAGCTGATGGAAGCGCGGATCAGAGCGCAACGGCTCCACGTTGACATATCCGAGATCGAGATCCATCCAGTTGTGATAGTCGGCATATCCGTTCTGCATGGCAAGCTGCGCGCAGTCGACAGCCCGGTCGATCATGCCACGGCGGGCATAATAGCATGATGCATAATAATGGATCATCCCGTCATAGTCGGGCTGTGAATTGAGTATATTCTCCATCCACCGGTCGGCCTCTTCTACGCGTTCGAGCTGCAGAAGCGCGAATCCGAGAAGCGACCGCACATTATCGGGCGACATATCCGAGGCGGCTTCGACCGCACGCTGGCAGAGAAGCTTCGAGAGCGACGCCTGGTCAAGACTGTCGGAGCACACCCACGCGCGAAGCAGCAACAGCCGCGGATCGTTGGGGCTGTCGAGTATTGCTTCAGCCAGACTCACCGATGCGTCGTGAGGATGTCCGAGCGCCAGATCGGCTGCCGCCTTTGCCTCCAGACCCTCTACCAGTCCCGGCTGCTTGGAAAGCGCCTGATCGGCATTGACAAGAGCCTCGCGGTATTCGCCGAGCGCACAAAGGATACGCGCCTTCAGAGCGTAGTAAGGAGCGTTTTCCTCAGTGGCCGATATGGCGTAGTCGGCATTTGCCAGAGCGGTGTCATACTGTCCGATAGCATAGAAACATTTGGCCAGCGACGAATTGAGCCCGGCATAGGAATAGAGGCCGTCGTTGAGTATCTTGTCGTAGTCCTCGATCGCGGCCGTGTAGTTGTAGTGGCTCTCGGCGATCGCCGCGCGGATATAGTAGAACATCCCGACTCTCGGCGCCTGGCGTATGGCTCTCGACAGTCCGTTCATGACCGCCGGGTAATTGGTGCGGGCAAGCACCACAAGCTCGTTGAGTGCCTTGGCATTGACATTGCTGTCCATCGACAGGGCTATGATATAGTCGTCGACAGCCCCCTCGGTGTTGCCGAGCAGAGTGCGGACCGAAGCACGCCGTATGTAGCTCTCGGCCTTGTCGGGGGCGTAATCGACAGCACGGTCGGCCAGATCGTTGGCCATGCCGAAGTTCTGCTCCCGGGCGGCACAGCGCGCAAGGCCGAAGACAGCCTCCTGCGAGTGAGGGAACTGACGCTGCAACCGCTGATAGTCGGCCCGCGCATCGGCGTAACGGCCAAGTTCGTAGAGCACGTTGGCTCTCTGGTAGAGACATGTATAGGCCGACGGATCAAGCTGCAGCGCGGCATTGAGGTCGTCGAGGGCATCGCTGTAGCGACCCATGCGCTCTCTCGCTCCGGCACGAAGCTGATGGGCGGAGAAACGCACCTCACGAGCCGATTCGGGCGCGTAGCGGAGCGCCTGATCGAGATCGGAGATCGCCTTGAGATACTCGTCGCGGTTGTATAGCTCACCGGCTCTTGCCAGCAGAGTTTCGTAGTCGGTCGGATCATTTTCGATCATTTTGTCGTAGACCCTCATCACGGCCACGCTCATGGCCGAATTGGATGACGACTGCGCCACGCAGGCTATGGGCGCGGCCATCAATAGCAGAAATGCGATGAACGGTTTCATTGGCAACATTTTTATGATTCTGTCACTATTTCGTTTATAACGGTGCGGATGCGCGTGAGTCGCTCAAGCAGTCCGGGCAGAAGATCGAGCCGGAGCATATTGGCGCCGTCGCTCTTTGCCTTCGAAGGCTCGGGATGTGTTTCGATGAAGAGTCCGTCGGCACCGGCGGCTATGCCGCATCGGGCTATGGTCTCGATCATGTCGGGACGTCCGCCCGTGACTCCGCAGGTCTGATTGGGCTGCTGAAGCGAGTGAGTGCAGTCGAGCACCACCGGACAGCCAAAACTCTTCATGACCGGTATGCCGCGGTAGTCCACCACCAGATCCTGATAGCCGAATGTCACTCCGCGCTCCGTCACAGCAACATCGTCGCAACCGGCGTCGCGCACCTTCTGCACGGCGAACTCCATGGCTTCGGGCGAGAGAAACTGGCCCTTCTTGACGTTGACATCACGGCCGGTGCGGGCCGCCGCCACAAGCAGATCGGTCTGACGGCACAGGAATGCCGGGATCTGTAGCACGTCGACAAACTCCGCGGCCATGTCGGCCTCCTCAGGCGAGTGTATGTCGGTCACCACAGGCACTCCGAACTCCTCCCTGACTTTGGCGAGAATCCTCAGTGCCTCAAGGTCGCCGATGCCGGTGAACGAATCGAGCCGCGAGCGGTTGGCCTTGCGATAGGAGCCTTTGAACACATAGGGTATGCCCAGGCGGCTCGTGGCCTCCACTATACGCCCGGCAATGTCGAGAGCCATGCGCTCGCCTTCGATCACGCACGGACCGGCGAGAAGAAAGAAATTATCCGATGGTTTTATTGATTTCATATTTCTGGATTATCTGTGATTGAACGGTATTGGTCGAGTATATGGATAGCGTCGACAGCCCGCAGAGCCGCCGTTTCGGTACGCAAACGTTCCGGGCCGAGAGCCACCGGTTTCCAGCCCGCGTCAAGCGCCGCCTTGATCTCTTCGGGAGCGAAATCGCCCTCCGGGCCGATCATTATGGCTGTGACAGGCGCTCCGCTGCGATATGTCGCCACAAGCTCGCGGCGCGGTATCGAACGGTCGCAGTAGGCTATCAGCGCCTGTGCTCCGGCATAGCGTGCCGTCACCTCGCCAACCGGGGTCATCGGTTCGACGACCGGAAGCACAGCCTTGAGCGACTGCTTCATGGCCGCCACAGCAATCTTTTCGAGCCGTTCGGGCTTCAGCTCACGTCGTTCCGAACGGCGGCACAGCAACGGTATGATACGGTCAACACCTATCTCGGTCAGCTTTTCGGTCATCCACTCCATGCGGTCGAGATGCTTTGACGGCGCCACCGCGGCCACTATCTCGCCCGACCACGAAGGGAGCAGCGTCTCGGATGAGAGAATCTCCACGGTGGTGTGGCGCTGATGCGCACCGGTGATGACGCAACGGTAGCGGCGTCCCTTGCCGTCGACCACTGTCAGCTCGTCGCCCTCGCGCAGGCGCAGCACTCTGACGGCGTGCTGCGAATCACTTTCGGGGAGCGTGAGCGTGTCGGCTATGTCGGGTGCATAGAACTGTATCATATCATTCTATCTCCAGAGCGGCATCCTCCGCCTTGGCAATACTGCGGCGGTCGGGTGCCGGATTATGACGGTACTTGAAGAATATCGCGAACAGAATGGCCACTACAAGCGCGTAGAGCGCAAAGATGGTCCATGGGGTAGACCAGTCGCCAAGCATATAGGAGCGGCCGTCGGTCATGGTCTGCCAGCTGACATAGCGGTTGACCACCGCTCCTGCTATCAGCGTGCCTACGGATGCTCCTATGCCATTGGTCATCAGCATAAACAGTCCCTGTGCCGACGACTTGACTCGCTCTGAAGTCTCCTGCTCGACAAACAGTGCGCCGCTGACATTGAAAAAGTCGAAAGCCACGCCGTAGACTATCATCGACAGGATGAAGAGCCACACCCCCGGACCGGGATTGCCTATGGCGAAAAACTCGAAGCGCAGCACCCATGCCAGCATGGCTATGAGCATCACACGCTTTATGCCGAAACGACGCAGACAGAACGGGATAAGCAATATGCACAGCGCCTCGCTGACCTGCGACAGCGAAGTGAGCAGAGTGGCGTTGTTGGCTCCGAAAGTCGAAGCATATTGTTCGACCCCTTTGAAGGAGGTGATAAACGTGGTGGCAAAGCCATTGGTAATCTGCAGGGCTACTCCGAGCAACATCGAGAAGACGAAGAATAGAGCCATGCGACGGTCGGCAAACAGCCTGAATGCCGAGAGGCCGAGAGTGTCGGCCACGCTGCGTCCCTGCGCTGCGCTGCGGTCTACGGGGCTGACCGGAAGAGTGAACGCGAACACGCCGAGAATCAGTCCGAGCACGGCCGAAGCGAGCAGCTGCATATCGGTGTATTGGAAACGATAGGTGCTCATCGGGTTGGCGTCGGAGAGCGTAAAGCCCCACTCTCCGGCATGATAATAAACTGAATTGACAAACCACATCGACGCGATGAATCCGACTGTGCCGAGCGTGCGGATGGGAGGGAATGCTGCCACTGTGTCGTAGCCTTTCATCTTCAGTGCCTTGAAAGCTGTGGAATTGGCCAGCGCGATCGTAGGCATATAGAATGCCACGCTCAGCGTGTAGAGCGTGAAAAACGGCGCGAACTCAAGCTGCGGATGGGTATGGCCATACCACCAGGCAGCTCCCATGAACAGAGCCGCGAGCAGATGACAGATGCCGAGCACACGGTTGACCGGAATCCAGCGGTCGGCCAGTATTCCCATCAGAGCGGGCATGAATATCGACACCATTCCCTGCACCGAATAGAACAGAGCTATGTCGCTTCCCAGACCTGCCGCGCCGACATACTGACCCAGACAGGTGAGATAAGCTCCCCAGATGGCGAACTGTAGAAAATTGAGGATTATAAGCCGTAATTTAAGCATTGCTGTAGACTGTCGGTATAATGTGATTATCGAGTTGTGATGGTATCAATTTGGTGTCATGCAACAGGTGCGGATCTCAGTCGGCGTCGTCCGACGGGCGTCGGCGCCGCTTGTCTTCGAGTATGCGGCTCACCCGTGCCGCCTCCTCGTAGTTTTCCTCGCCTATAAGCTTCTGCAGGGTGCGCTCAAGCTCTTCGACCGCATAGTTTTCAAGCCGCGGCTCAGGATCGGAAGACTCTTCGCGGTCATCGCGGTCGGAAGGGTCGTCGGACGTTTCCTCCACCTCGAATCCGGTTTCGTCAAGAATCGCGCGCGTGGTGTAGATAGGCGCCGATGTGCGCATCGCTATGGCTATGGAGTCGGATGTGCGTGAATCGATAGTCACCGTACGGTCACCGTCGGTAAATGTCAGCTCGGAGGAGAATATCCCGTCCTCAAACCGATATATGAACACCTCGCGCAGCTTGACGCCGAAGGCGTGGGCGAAGCTGACAAACAGATCGTGGGTCATAGGCCGCGGAGGAGTCACGCTTTCCATCCTTATGGCTATCGACTGGGCTTCGGCCGGCCCGATCACGACCGGAATGCGTCCGGGGCCATCGGCCTCGGCAAGTATCAGCGCGTATGCGCCGTTCTGCAGCTGGCTGTACGACAGCCCGAGCACTCTCAGTCGGATTCGTTCTGACATGGCTGTGTGAGTTTGAAATGACGAGGATCGTCGGTGGTGATGATGCCGCTGCCCAGACAGATGCGCCTGTCGGGGGTATATATCACGGCAAACTGCCCCGGAGCGATTCCCTGCACCGGCTGCGAGCTTTCTATGACGTAGCGCGACTGTCCGAGGCGTGTGAGTGTGGCCTCTATGAATTCCGGCATGTGACGGTTTTTGAACACTATCGGCTCGGCGTCGCACCGGTCGGGCCAGGGATCGCGCGTGATCCAGTGCATCTCGTCGAGACATATGGTGCGGCCATACTGCCTCAGAGTGCCGTAGCCTCCGCTGACGTAGACGGCATTGTCCACGATGTTCTTTCCCACCACATACCATGGTCCGCCGCTCAGACCGAGCCCCTTGCGCTGTCCGATCGTATGAAACCAGTAGCCGCGGTGCTCTCCGAGCTTGCGGCCGCTCTCTATCTCGATAATCGGTCCAGGACGCTCGCCGAGATGACGGCGTATGAAGTCGTTGTAGTTGATTTTTCCGAGGAAGCAGATCCCCTGGCTGTCGCGTCGTCGGGCGTTGGGCAGATTCAGCTCCACAGCCATCCGCCTCACTTCCGCTTTGGGCAGGTCGCCGATCGGGAACATCGCGTGGCTCAGCTGGCGATAACTTATGCGCGCCAGAAAATCGGTCTGATCCTTGACAGGATCGGGCGCCGTGGCAAGATATACGAGTCCGTCGGCCGGGTCGGTCAGCGTGCGTGCATAATGCCCCGTGGCCGTATAGTCAAACTCGTAGCCGCGGCGCTCCTCGAAGTAGCCGAACTTGATGAACCTGTTGCACATTATGTCGGGATTGGGAGTCAGTCCCTGACGGACCGTGCGGAGGGCATACTCCATGACGCTTTCCCAGTATTCCTTGTTGAGATCGACCGTGTCGAGCGGCAAGCCATAGCGCGACGCGATCAGACGGCACATCTCGAGATCTTCCTCGGCCGAGCAGTCGCCGCGGCCGTCGTCGGACGCGATACGGATATAGAACAGGCTGACGTCGTGGCCCTGCTCCACCAGCCGGTGGACAGCCACGGCGCTGTCGACGCCACCTGATATCAACGCTGCGATCCTCATGGTTCAGACATCTTCAAGCTCCTCGTCGCCGCTCTTGCCCTGACGGCTTATCAGGAACAGCGAGATGAAATAATCAAGCGAGATCTTGCCCGGCCCGGCCAGCAAAATATACAGGTAGATCCCTATGAACATTATGGGCAGATAGCCCGGCTGCGTGTCCGACAGGCCGTAGACCGACACGTTGGGCAGCAGATTATGGAGTATATAGTACTCCGCCGCCATCATTGACAGCGCAGGTGGCACCACAGCTATCCTGGTCAGGAAACCCACCATAATGAACAGCGAGCACACGATCTCGATCACAATCATGATGATCAGACACGTTTCGGAATGAAGTCCGAACATAGACGGGAATGTATGGCGCAACTGCTCGAACGCCACAAGATGGCGTATGCCGAACTGCATGAACATCACTCCGACAAAAAGGCGCATGAACAGCCGGGCCATGTTGCTGTAGGTATAACCCGTGCATTTCACGAATGTATGCGCTATGAGTTTATTGAGTTTCGACATCATGAAGAGTTTTTATGTTAAGGGACATGACGGCGCCCGACGGCCGGAGCGAGTCAAAGACGCGACATGATAGTCAGAACGGTGTCGATGTTCGCATTCTTCATTCGTATCACCGAATTCTCGTCAAGTATATAGAACGACGGGGTCGACTTGATATCATAGACCGTATCGATGTCGGGGGCAGAGCCGACGGTCCATGTCGACGGGAAATTCTTAACTTTCTCACGCCACTCCTCGTCGGGTTCCTCGGCCGATATGGCCACAACCCTTACCAGTCCGGCATCAAGATATCGCGAGGTCGGTATGTTGGCGTTAAGGCGTGTACGCGCCAGATGACAGTCGCTACACTCTGTGTCGAAGAAATAGATCAGCGTCACCTCGGCCGAATCCGGAGCGAAGGTGCGCCGGTTGCCGTCGCGGTCGGTAAAGTCAAATACGGGAGCCGACATGCCCACCTGCGATGCCGAAAGCACCCTCACCTGATGTTCGTAGCGCGCCTTTATGCTTTTGTCGACGCGCTTGTTGTCGACCACCGCGCGTATGAATGGCAGATACAGCTCGTCGGAGTAGATCTCCGATGTGTCGGAATGCACATGCTGCTCGGCCGTATTGGCCAGAAACGTCAGATCTTCGGGACGTTTTTCAAGTGTCTTGAGCAGCTTTGCGATGCATTTATGGGCCTGTCGGGCCGAGGCGTGGGGCATCAGATTGAGATAGGACCTGAAGCTCTCTCCCATGCGCTCGCGATTGCTGAAAGCCTTGTTGAAATCACAGAAATCCCAGTAGTGTTCGATCAGATAGTCGACTCTTGGCTGCAGTCCCTGAAGCGAGTCGGGCACTATCGGCAACTGGAAATAGGTATCCTGAGCCGTCATTCGCGGCGCGGCCACGAAAGCGATCATGACAACGGCCACTCGGATTATGACATTATGTAACTTTTTCATTGTGGCATACTGTTTGCAGTTACAAAATTAGACATTCTGGCCGAATTTACGGCAAGCAAGCAGTAAAAATGTTGGCAATTACCAACTTTTGCCGTCGTGAGATTGTTAGAAAATCAGCAGACGGCAGACCCCTGCGGTCAGCCGCCGCATCACACCGACAGCTTGCAACCCGCCGGGGCGCACATGCCGGCATCCGGTCGGAGCCACAATCCGGTCAAGTCCAGCAAAGAATCTAAGAGTATGTTTGAATTTAACACGAATAAATATATATATGAACTTCTTTCTATCCCCTCAAAGGTCTTTTCGGGCGATTTGCGTCAAGTCTCATCGGTCACGATGCCCGCATCGCTCCCTCTTCAACTCACGCAAATCTCTCCGAAAATCCTCTTGGAGTGAATAGAAGTAAAATTCAAACATACTCTAAAAAACTGTTTATTTATCCAGGATATGAATTTCAATAATTTTACCATCAAGTCGCAGGAAGCCATTCAGAAAGCAGTGGAGCTGACACGCGCCAACGGCTGTCAGGCCATTGAGCCGGTGCATATCCTTAAGGCCGTGATGTCAGAGGGCGAGTCGCTCGTGAAGTTTATCTTCGCGAAGACCGGCGCCAATATCACCACCGTCAATGCCGCCATAGACCGCGAGATAGCATCGCAGCCCAAAGTGTCGGGCGGAGAGCCATACCTGAGCCGCACGTCAAACGACGTGCTGCAGAGAGCCATAGACATCGCCAAGAAGCAGGGCGACGAATATGTCACGCTCGAAGCACTACTCACCGCACTATTCGAGATCGCCTCGCCCGCGTCCTCCATCCTGAAGGACTCCGGACTGACCGACAAGGAGCTGAAGGCGGCCATCGAAGAGCTGCGCAAAGGCAAGAAAGCCACCGACCAGAGCGCTGAGGAAACCTACAATTCACTCAACAAATATGCCATAAACCTCAACGAACGCGCACGTCAGGGTAAACTCGACCCGGTGATAGGGCGCGACGACGAGATACGCCGTGTGCTCCAGATATTGAGCCGACGCACCAAGAACAATCCCATGCTCATAGGCGAGCCAGGCACCGGCAAGACTGCCATAGCCGAGGGTCTGGCACAGAGAATCGTGCGCGGCGACGTGCCTGAAAACCTCCGTTCCAAACAGATCTTCTCGCTCGACATGGGCGCCCTCGTGGCCGGAGCCAAATACAAAGGCGAGTTCGAGGAACGACTGAAAGCCATAGTCAACGAGGTGACACAGAGCGACGGAGAGATAATACTATTCATCGACGAGATCCACACCCTTGTCGGAGCCGGAAAAGGAGAGGGAGCCATGGACGCCGCCAACATACTCAAGCCGGCACTCGCCAGAGGCGAGCTCCGCAGCATAGGCGCCACCACACTCGACGAATACCAGAAATATTTCGAGAAGGACAAGGCTCTTGAACGCCGATTCCAGAAGGTGATGGTCAACGAACCCGACGAGATGAGCGCAATAGCCATCATGCGCGGACTGAAAGAGCGATATGAGAACCATCACAAGGTGCGCATCCGCGACGAGGCGATCATAGCCGCCGTGCAGCTCTCCGAGCGCTATATCACCGACCGTTTCCTCCCCGACAAGGCTATCGATCTCGTGGACGAAGCTGCCTCCAAACTGCGTCTGGAAATGGACTCCGTGCCGCAGGCTCTCGACGAGATCACCCGCATGATAGCCCAGAAGGAGATCGAGCGGGAGGCCATAAAGCGCGAAGGCGACAGCGAGAAAGTCAAGGAGATCGAGAAGGATCTCGCGCAGATGAGAGAGGACGAGAAGGAGTTCGCCGCAAAATGGAAGGCCGAGAAAGATCTCATAAACCGCATACAGCAGAACAAGATCGACATAGAGCAGCTCAACTTCGAGGCCGAGCGCGCCGAACGCGAGGGCGACTACGCCAAAGTGGCGGAGATACGTTACTCGAAAGTGCAGCAGAAAGAGACTGAGAATACCCAGATACAGGAACAGCTCGCCATGATGCAGGGAGAGAAAGCCCTGATCAAGGAGGAGGTCGACGCCGAGGATATAGCCGACGTGGTAAGCCGCTGGACCGGCATTCCGGTCAACAAGATGGTACAGAGCGAAAAGGAGAAACTGCTCCACCTCGAAGCCGAGCTTCACGAACGCGTCATAGGTCAGGAGGACGCAATCCGCGCCATAGCCGACGCCGTGCGCCGCAGCCGTGCCGGACTCAACGACCCGCGCCGCCCCATTGGATCGTTCATATTCCTGGGCACTACCGGAGTCGGCAAGACCGAGCTGGCAAAGGCACTGGCCGAATATCTCTTTGACGACGAGAACATGATGACCCGCATCGACATGAGTGAATATCAAGAGAAGCACACAGTGTCGAGGCTTGTCGGAGCGCCTCCGGGATACGTAGGCTACGACGAAGGCGGACAGCTGACCGAGGCCGTGCGTCGCAAACCTTACTCGGTAGTGCTCTTCGACGAGATCGAAAAGGCGCATCCCGACGTGTTCAACATATTGCTGCAGGTGCTCGACGACGGACGTCTGACCGACAACAAGGGACGTCTGGTCAACTTCAAGAACACCATCATCATCATGACCTCCAACATGGGATCGAACGTGATTCGCGACAATTTCTCGAAGATGACGCCCGAGAACCGCGCCGAAACCATCGAAACCACAAAGAACGAGGTTCTCGAGATGCTGAAACAGACCATACGGCCGGAATTCCTCAACCGCATAGACGAGATCATAATGTTCACCCCGCTCAACGAGGCCGAGATAGAGGAGATCGTAGGGCTGCAGATCAAGTCGATACAGAAGATGCTCGCCGCCAACGGCGTGACACTCGAAGTGACGCCTGCCGCGCTCCATTTCCTGGCCGAGGAGGGATATGATCCTGAATTCGGCGCCCGCCCGGTGAAACGCGCCATACACCGCCTGGTGCTCAACCAGCTGTCGAAGGACATCCTGGCTCAGAAAGTAGACCGCGACCATCCGATAGTGATCGACTATCAGGAGGGGGACGACGCCGGACTCGTGTTCAGAAACTAAACACTACAAACCACACAATCATGAAAAAGATCATACACCTTCTGATGGCCGCCCTGCCGCTGCTCGGCATGACAGCCTGCAGCGACGACGACAAGGATCTGCCTGCCGTAGACATCAACATCGAATATGCCGGAGCGAAAAAGATCGACGGCACCATCTACGCCGTGGCCGGCGAACCGTTCGAGATCACATCAGTGAGCTGCACTCCGCTGCGCCAGGGCAAGAAAGCCGCTATCACGGCCGTCACCTACGGACTCGACGGATGGGTGCTCGGCGCCACCAACCTGTCGCCGTTCAACATATCGATCGATACCTCCGAGCTTACCCCCGGCAAGCATGTCATGTCGATGTCTATGATCATAGCCGAGGTGGACTGCGAGATAGCAACCGGATATATGGCCTTCGACCTGATCGTGGTGCCGACCGCAGAGGATCTGCCCGACACCGCTCCCGACGAGGATACATCATCAGGCACAGGCCAGTTTACAGCCAGCCCCGACATACAATAGTGAGCCCCTGACACAAAATGCAGTTCAGCCGTGCCCGTCATCACACAGGCACGGCTGATCGCTTTAACAGTTTTATAACATGCAGAAGATAATCACACGCAGAGTGTACTCCGATCCCGACGGCAGCACTGCCGACGACGGCTACCGCATATTCGTCGACCGGCTATGGCCACGTGGCGAATCGAAAGAATCGTTCCACTATGACCTGTGGGTCAAAAACGTAGCGCCGTCAACCACGCTGCGCGAATGGTTTCACGCCGACCCAGACAGCCGGTGGGAGGAATTCGTCCGGCGCTATACCGATGAGCTACGGTCAAACCCGACGGCTCTTCAGCTGCGCCGCGACATAGCCGGGCGGCCTCTCGTCACACTGCTCTATGGCTCGAAAGACACCATACACAACAATGCCACAGTGCTCGCCGACTTCCTGCGGCAATGAACCGATCAGAGCTTACGGATAAACACCAGACCGGAAGTTTCGTTGGATCCGACACCGTTGCGCTCCACCACGACTGTAAACGGAGTGCCGGCTTCGAACGCATCGACATCAAACCGGTAGGTGGCCGTCTGTCCGGGCTTGACAGTATAGTCGCCATCGACATCAGCGAGTTGCTCGTCGCGCTTCATGAGCTTCAGGCGTCCGAAGTGTATGTCGCCTCCCTTTTCAGGGATAAAAGTAATTTCATACGATCCGTTGCCCGAGATCTTGCCTATGACGTCGATGTTCCATGGCGTGGCGACGGTCTGCACCTGAAGCGGCTGCCACTGCCCCGCTATGGCTCCATAGCGTTCGTAACGCGAATAATCCGGGGCGAAGTATGTCGGAAGCGACACCCTGCGTCCATGGACCGTGACAGCGTGGAAATCGGATCTGGAGGGCGCTACCACCTTGCCGCCTTTATAAAGCGCTGAATGGACGGTGGGATACGTGCCGTCGGTGGTATAGCGGATCTCGCTCCCCTCGATCGACGGCTCCAGCACAAACTCCCACTCACCCGAGGGGAGCTCTTTCATGGAGGTTATCGACGGTTCCGGCACACGATAGGCAGCGCCCATGGCGTCGAGGCGACCGAAATGTGTCATGACCCTGCGGCGGAAATCTGGCCACGAACGGCGGCTTTCCTTATCCCATGCCACCTCGGCCACCGCGAGCAGTCGCGGGAAGGTGAGATAGTCGACATAGGCCTCCGAACGGTTTTCGTCGAGCTGCGGCAGTTCCTGAAGCACTGTGCCGTGAATAAACTGATCGCTCCACAGGCATCCCTGCACGCCGATCACCGACGAGCTGTCGGAATAGTCGTTGACAGGCATCGAATAGGCCTTTTCGAGCGATATCGGCGGCATCCATCCGGCAGCCTTTATCTCGCCGGGAGTGGAGCTTTCGGGGAAATCGAGATACATGTGTGTGGCCGGAGTCAGAATAGCCTGATGACCTTTGGAGGAAGCGAACACCGAATCGGCCACATTGTGCCATATCAGCGCCACAACAGGGGTCGACACATCGCCCCGGGTGATGATTTCCTCCCATCCTATGACCGTACGTCCGCGGTCGGCCATCATGCGCGCCACCGTATCGGTCAGCCATCCCTGCAGCTCCGAAGCCTTCGACAACCCCTCGCGCTTGAGCAGCGCCTGACAGTCGGGACACTCCTTCCAGCGGTCGTAGACAGCCTCGTCGCCACCTATGTTGATGTACTTTGATGGGAACAGCTCGACGGTTTCATCGAGTATGTCGAAGAGGAACTTCATGGAACTTTCCTTGCCCACGCAAAGAAGATCGCGACTGATGAAATGCTGGCGCGGCAGCTCATGCTGCAGACCTGTGCACGACAGCCACGGATAGGCTACTACAGCCGACAGTATGTGAGCCGGGAACTCTATCTCGGGAATAATCTCGACGTTGCGGAGCCGACCATACTCTATGATGTCGCGGATCTGATCCTGAGTGTAATATCCTCCGAGGCGCGACGGACCCGTTCCGGCATATGCGCCCACTTCCGTCAGACGCGGATATTTCTTACTCTCCATGCGCCATCCCGAATCGTCGATCATGTGGAACTGCAGCTTGTTGAGCTTATACATCGCCATCATGTCGATATAATGCTTCACATAATCGACATCGTGGAAATAGCGCGCCACATCAAGCATCATTCCGCGCCACGGGCGCTCGGGAGCGTCGAAGATGCTCACACATGGAGCGTTCCACTCCACATTTCTTGCCGGACGGTCGGAATGTATCTGCTCCGGGAAGAGCTGCAGCAATGTCTGCAATCCGTAGAACAGGCCTCCCTTGTCGGCGCCGACCACAGTGATGCGCTTGCGCCCCACCTCCAGACGATAGCCCTCCGATGCGCCTACTGCGGCGCTGTCGATGCTGAGCGCGATAGCGGCCTTGGACGTACCGGCCACGACCGGCAGTTCATATCCGGTCGACTGCAACAGAATGCTGTCGAGATACATGGCATACTCTTCAAGGCCTTCGGCATAGCCGATGGATGTCTTTGAGGTAAGTGTGAACTGTCCGTCATGCTCCTCTACCGATACCGGACGCGGCACGACGTTGACAGCGGCTTCTGCGGCAAATACGCCAAGCGCCACTGCGGCTGCTGCGATGAAATTGCGTAGTGTCATCTGTGTGTTGAAATGATGTGATTGACTGGTCATGCACCGGGAAACAAAATCCCCGTGCTTCTTGTTTCCGCAAAATTACCAAATAATATTGTTGGAGAGTCCAAATATTTTTGCAGGAATGGTTAATTTCGCTTAATTTTGCACTTGCACCGGTTTTATCTACTGATAATGCATAGGAAAATCAAGATAAAACACGGTCAAACGACAAATGCCAGGCTACTGAAAATCCATCATAAAATCAAATAATTAAATTACACTTTCATTATGTGGTTAACCAACTCATCTATAGGAAGGAAGCTCGTGATGTCAATCACCGGAGCCTGCCTTATCCTATTCGTTACGTTTCACGCACTGATGAACGGCGTGGCGCTCTTCTGGCCTCAGGCCTATGACATGATCTGCGCCTTCCTGGGTGCCAACTGGTATGCTCTGGTTGCATCAATGGGTCTCGCAGCTCTCTTCATCATCCACATCTGCTACGCGCTCTGGCTCACCGTCCAGAACCGCAAGGCCCGCGGTGCCGACCGCTATCAGGTCAACGGCAGCCAGCCTCAGGTAGAGTGGTCGTCGAAGAACATGCTCGTCCTGGGCATCGTGGTGCTCGCTTTCCTGGCCGTTCACCTGATCCAGTTCTGGGCCAAGATGCAGCTCGCCGAGATCATCCATTGCGAGTATGTGCACGACGGCGTCGCCGTTCCTCCCGCTGCCGGCAGCCTGTTCCTCCACATCGCTTTCAGCCAGATCTGGACTCCGATCGTCTACATCATCGGCTTCGTGGCTCTCTGGTTCCACATGAACCACGGCTTCTGGTCGATGTTCCAGACCTGCGGATGGGACAACGACATCTGGATCAAACGCCTCAAATGCATCGGTCTCTGGTGGAGCTCCATCGTTGTGGCTCTCTTCATCGCCCAGGCCATAGTGTTCACCGTTCGCGCCAACTCCACCTCGTTTGACGAAGCCTGCCGCGACTACGCCACCAGCGTGGTATGCCCGGAGGCAGCCGTTTCTCAGGAAGCCGTGTGCATCATCCACACCGACTGCGACGGCCACACCGACTGCGAGGGTCACGGCCATCACACGGAGTGCGTAAAGTAATATCAGAATAAACATCACAACGTCACAAATATGGCAGATATCAAAAGCGTAGAGGGCATGATCGACTCTACACCCATAATGAAGGATTACGCCGACATCGAGTCCTCCAAGCTCCCCGAATATCAGATAGACTCCAAGATACCCGAGGGTCCCATAGCCGACAAGTGGACCAACTACAAGGCCCACCAGAAGCTCGTAAATCCCGCCAACAAACGCAATCTCGACGTGATCGTGGTGGGCACCGGCCTCGCCGGCGCTTCAGCAGCCTCGACACTTGCCGAGCTGGGCTTCAACGTATATAACTTCTGCATTCAGGACAGCCCGCGTCGCGCTCACTCGATCGCCGCACAGGGCGGTATCAATGCAGCCAAAGACTATCAGAACGACGGCGACTCCGTCTACCGCCTCTTCTATGACACCGTAAAGGGCGGCGACTTCCGTTCGCGCGAGGCCAACGTGTACCGTCTGGCTGAAGTGTCGAACAACATCATCGACCAGTGCGTGCAGCAGGGTGTGCCTTTCGCCCGCGAATACGGCGGTCTGCTGGCCAACCGCTCCTTCGGCGGCGCCCAGGTGAGCCGTACATTCTACGCCAAGGGTCAGACCGGACAGCAGCTGCTGCTCGGCGCCTACGCGTCGCTCAACCGCCAGATCGAGAAGGGTCAGGTGCGCTCGTTCAACCGTCGTGAGATGCTCGACGTCGTAATAATCGACGGACGCGCCCGCGGCATCATCGTGCGCAACCTCGTCACCGGCGAACTGGAGCGCTACGCCGCCCACGCCGTGGTGCTCGCCACCGGCGGCTACGGACGCACATTCTTCCTCTCCACCAACGCCATGGGCTGCAACGGCTCCGCCGCCATCCAGGCATTCCGCAAAGGCGCCTACCTCTCCAACCTCGCCTTCACACAGATCCACCCCACCTGCATACCCGTGCACGGCGAAGACCAGTCGAAGCTCACCCTCATGAGCGAATCGCTCCGCAATGACGGCCGCATCTGGGTGCCCAAGAAGAAAGAGGACGCCGAGGCAATCCGCGCCGGCAAGAAAAAACCGACCGACATACCCGACGAAGACCGCGACTTCTATCTGGAGCGCCGCTATCCGGCCTTCGGCAACCTCTGCCCCCGCGACATCGCCAGCCGTGCCGCCAAGGAACGCTGCGACGCCGGCTTCGGCGTAGGTACGGGCAACGCCGTATATCTCGACTTCAAGTATGCCATCGAGCGTCTGGGAGCCGACGTGGTGCGTGACCGCTATGGCAACCTCTTCGACATGTATCAGATGATCTCCGACGACAACCCCTACGAAACTCCGATGATGATCTTCCCCGCCTCGCACTACACCATGGGCGGCATCTGGGTGGACTACGAGCTGCAGACCTCCGTCAAGGGTCTCTTCGCCATCGGCGAATGCAACTTCTCCGACCACGGCGCCAACCGCCTCGGAGCATCGGCTCTCATGCAGGGACTCGCCGACGGATACTTCGTGCTCCCCTACACTCTCCAGAACTATCTGAGCGACCAGATCAAGGTGAGCCGCTCGACATTCGACACCAAGCATCCCGAATTTGACGAAGCCGAGAAGGGCGTACGCGACCGCATAGCGCGCCTCATGGCCATCAAGGGCACCAAGAGCCCCGACCAGATCCACAAGCGTCTGGGTCACATCATGTGGGATCTCGTGGGCATGGGACGCACACTCCAGAGCCTCGTGAAAGCGATCGAGGAGCTCAAGGAGGTGCGCAAGGAGTTCTACACCGACCTCCGCATCGTGGGCAGCGCCGACGACCTCAACACCGAACTTGAGAAGGCTCTCCGCCTGGAGGACTTCCTCGTGATGGCCCGCATGATGGCAATCGACGCCCTGCACCGCAACGAATCGTGCGGCGCACACTTCCGCGAAGAGTATCAGACCGCCGACGGCGAAGCCAAGCGCGACGACGAACACTACATGTACGTCAGCTGCTGGAAATACACCGGCGACGACGAGAAGCCCATCCTTCTCAAAGAGCCCCTCAAATATGAGGCCATCCAGGTTCAGACCCGCAACTACAAGTCGTAAAAACGTCAAGAAAAAAGCAACACAGAAATGGAAAATACTATAAGCGTAAATCTGAAAGTTTGGCGTCAGCGCGGTCCGAAGGAACCCGGCCAGTTCGTCAACTATCACCTCGACAACGTGTCGACAGGCAGCAGCTTCCTTGAAATGCTCGATATGCTCAACCAGAAGCTCGTGGAGCAGAACGAGGAGCCGGTGGTGTTTGACAACGACTGCCGCGAAGGCATCTGCGGCATGTGCTCGCTCTACATCAACGGTCATCCCCACGGCCCAGTGCAGGGCATCACCACATGCCAGCTCCACATGCGTAAGTTCCACGACGGAGAGACCATCACCATCGAGCCGTGGCGCTCGGCGGCTTTCCCCGTGATCCGCGACCTTACCGTCAACCGTAACGCGTTCGACCAGATCCAGCAGGCCGGCGGCTACGTTTCGTTCAACTGCGGCGGTGCTCCCGACGCCAACGCCACCCCGATCTCGAAAGAGGTTGCCGACGTGGCCATGGACTCCGCTACCTGCATCGGCTGCGGCGCCTGCGTGGCAGCGTGCAAGAACGGCTCGGCAATGCTGTTCGTATCGGCCAAGGTGAGCCAGTTTGCCCTCCTGCCCCAGGGTCAGGTAGAGCGCAAGCGTCGCGCCCGCGCCATGGTCAAGAAGATGGACGAGCTCGGATTCGGCAACTGCACCAACACAGGTGCCTGCGCCGCCGAGTGCCCCAAGAACATACCTCTGAGCAACATCGCCCGTCTTAACCGCGAGTTCATCAAAGCAAAGTGCGCCGACTGACGCCGCACTTTGCATCCAATCAATAACGACGACTGCCGCCCTCGATCAGAGAGCGGCAGTCGCTGTTTTAATACCATTTCGCCGGATATCCGCTCCCCGGCATCGGGAAGCGATCTCACTGACGAGATCCCCGGGCTATGTCATATCAGTTGCCCGTAGGAGGCAATATGGGCTGCGGAAGCACGAAGTCGGGGTAGACATCGGTGTCGACAGCCGTAGTGCCGCGCAGAGCGCCGTCGGGCATATAGAGCAGGTAGACATCGGGCTGTCCGGGAGTCTCCATCTCCACACGATAGAAGCTCTCCGAGCGGCGCTCATAATAGTCGATATCGTCGACCGTCCAGTCGCGGAAATCGCCACCGGCTATGGCATTGGCCACCGGCTGCGGCAGGCGCGCTATATCGCGTCCGTAGTCATACTCGGTCATGACCCACTGGTTTGACACATCAAACCATACGTCGGCATCGATACCGTCGATACGTCCTTCGGCCACGCTCCAAGACTTCACTTTTTCCCAGCCTGTCACCTTCATGGCGGGGTATTTAGTCGACAGAGCCTGCTTCAGCTCCGCGTCGGGCGAGAGATTGTCGTCATCGTTGTCGCTGCAGGCCGCAAGCGGCGTCATAGCCAACACTACCAGTGCGGCAGTTACAAATTTTCTGATCATAAATCTATATATTAATTGGAAACAAATTCGGTCACGATATTATAACATCCACGACATCACCGAAGTTCACGCCGACGGCACCGGATCAAGCTTCATCATGGCATCGAATATCGACACGGCAGCCTCCACCGACGGCACACGCGATATCACGAAGCTACGCTTGCCCTGACGATCGCGTATCTGACATCGCGCCACATTGGCCTGGAACCAGGAGAGAATGCGGCCGAATGCCACCGACTCGTAGTAGGCTCTGTTGGTGTCGTCGACAAAATGAATATACATGGAACCCTGCTTCAGAACCACCTTCTCCACACCGAGGCGACGTGCCATGCGGCGCAGTCGGGGGATGCGCAGCAGCTCGCGCGCCACAGGCGGAATCTCGCCGAAACGGTCGCGCAGACGCTCTTCAAAAGCGTCGAGATCGCTCTCGCGCTCTATGCTGTCGAGTTCCTGGTAAAGCGATATTCGTTCGCTCTCCTGCGGCACGTAGGATGCAGGCAGGAGCAGCTCCATATCGCTCTCTATGGCACAGTCGGCCACAAAATCCTGCTGATCCTCGGGGGTGTCGGCCATTACATCGGCAAACTCCTCGGTGCGAAGTTCAGTCACGGCCTCCTTGAGTATCTTCTGATATGTTTCGTAACCGAGATCGGCTATAAATCCGCTCTGTTCCGCGCCCAGCAGATTGCCGGCCCCGCGTATGTCAAGATCCTGCATGGCGATATGTATTCCCGAACCAAGTTCGCTGAAGCTTTCTATGGCCTGCAGCCGGCGGCGCGCTGTCGGCGACAGCGGCACCGACGAAGGCACAAACATGTAGCAGAACGCCTTGCGCGAACTTCGGCCCACACGGCCACGCAGCTGATGAAGCTCCGAAAGTCCGAAACAGTGCGCGTTGTTTATGATAATGGTGTTGACATTAGGCATGTCGACTCCGCTCTCTATGATTGTGGTGGAGAGCAGCACGTCGAAATCGTGGTTGCCGAAGTCGATTATGGCTTTTTCAAGCTTTTCGGGGGGCATCTGTCCGTGGGCCACTATGGTGCGGGCATCGGGCACAAGCCTCTGTATCATCCGTTCGAGATCGTATAGTCCCTCGATACGATGGTTGACAATAAACACCTGACCGTTGCGCGACATCTCGAAGTTGACAGCTTCAAGAAGAGTGTCGTCGGTAAGCGCGCTGACCGTCGTGACAATCGGATAGCGGTTGGGGGGAGGGGTGGTGATAGCCGACAGGTCACGGGCACCCATCAGCGAGAACTGCAGCGTGCGGGGTATAGGGGTGGCACTCATGGTGAGGGTGTCGACATTGGTCTTCATCTGCTTGAGCTTCTCCTTGACGGCCACTCCGAACTTCTGCTCCTCGTCGACGATCAGAAGTCCGAGATCCTTGAATTTAACCGATTTGGATATCAGCTTGTGGGTGCCGATCAGAATATCGATCTTGCCCGCAGCCAGATCGGCCAGTATCTCCTTTACCTGCTTGGCGCTCCTCGCTCTCGACAGATATTCGACCCTGACGGGAAAATCTTTAAGCCGCTGACGGAACGTATTGTAGTGCTGATAAGCCAGTACGGTCGTAGGCACCAGCACGGCGGTCTGCTTCGAGTCGCCGGCCGCCTTGAAGGCCGCACGCATCGCCACCTCGGTCTTGCCGAACCCTACATCGCCGCATATCAGGCGGTCCATAGGTCTGTCGCTCTCCATATCGGCCTTCACGGCCTGCGTGGCGGTCAGCTGGTCGGGAGTATCCTCGTAGATAAACGACGCCTCAAGCTCGCGCTGCAGATACGAGTCGGGCGAGAAACTGAATCCTTTCTCCTGCCGTCGGGCGGCATACAGGCGTATGAGATCGCGGGCGATATCCTTGAGTTTCTCCTTGGTGCGCTCCTTGACGCGGTTCCATGCGCCGGTACCGAGCTTGTTGATCTTCGGCTCTATGCCCTCCTTGCCACGATACTTGGCGAGTTTGTGGAGCGAATGTATCGAAACGAATATCGTATCGCCTCCGGCATACACGAGCTTTATCATCTCCTGCACGTGGCCTCCCACCTCAGTGCGGAGCAGTCCGGCGAAGCGTCCCACACCATGATCCACGTGCACTATGTAGTCGCCCGGTTCAATGGCGCTAAGTTCCTTCAGCGACAGAGCGAGCTTGCCCGAACGGGCACGGTCGCTCTTCAGACTGTATTTATGGAAACGGTCGAAAATCTGGTGGTCGGTAAACACACACAGCTTCAGACGGTGATCGACAAATCCGGCATGTAGGGCCGTGCCAACCGGCGTGAACGGTATATCGTCGCCCCTGTCGGCAAATATGGCCTTGAGGCGATCGATCTGCTTCGGGCTGTCGGAGAGGATGCATATAGAGTACCCGTCGGCCAGAAAACGGCTGAGCGACTCGGATATGATGTCGAAATTCTTGTGGTAGACACCCTGCGGAGTGCAACCGAAGTCGATGGACGCCTTCAGCTCCTTTCCTTCTGGCATGGCAGCGGACGAGAAGAGCAGCCGGGCGAATCCGACGAACGCTTTGGCGAACGCCTCCGGATCGACCACCTTCTGCATGGCGTCGGCATCGCCCTCGTCGGCGAGAAGCGAGCTTTGCGAGAAGCTTTCGTTGCTGACCGCCTCGATGCGCTGAAGAGTGTAAGCCGCGTCGCGCACCGCTATGAGCGTGTCGGCGGGTATGAAGTCGAGCAGCGACTCTCCACGTGCCGACGATGCGACGTTGGCAGTAACGGCCACAGACGCTACCTGCTGCTCGGAGAGCTGTGTCTCGGTGTTGAACGTGCGTATGGAGTCGATCTCGTCGCCGAAGAAGTCAAGGCGATAAGGCATCTCGTAGCTGTAGCCGAAAATATCGAGTATTGAGCCGCGTATGGCGAACTGCCCCGGCTCGTAGACGTAGTCGACCTCCTGAAAACCATTGTCGCGCAGCCATCGGGCGGTGTCGGTCATCGGCGCCACCGATCCGCGGGCGAGCCTGAGGGTGAGCGTATCGACATCGGACCGCGACGCCACTTTTTCGGCCATAGCCTCGGGATAGGTCACCACAAAACGCAGCGACTTGTCGGAATGCCATCGGTTGAGCGCCTCGGTGCGAAGTATCTCGGAGGGCGGATCGACCTGTCCGTACTTGATCGAACGCTTGTAGGCCGAGGGGAACATAAGCACCGCATCATCGCCCAGTATGCGCGACAGGTCGTGGTAGAGATATCCCGCGTCGTCGAGCGAGTCGCCCACCACCATGACCGGATGCTTGCGCGCCGGCATTGCGGCGAGCATCATGGCCGGAGCCGAGCCTGCGAGGCCATAGACATGAGCCTCATCGGAAGCGGCCAGCGCCGCCTTCAGCGCCTTTGAGCGCTCGGCGGTCATAAACCGCGCGCACAGATCGGCGATTCCGCTCATTTTCCGGCCGGCTTAAGAATCTCTTCTACCCGTCCGGGGGTGGCGAGCACACTGCGTACACTGTCGATCCCGGGATCGAAGCGCAGGCTGGAAGCTATGCGTCCCGGCTCCTGACAGTAGCGTTCCACTATCTCACGCACAAGAAGCGGCTCTATGGCCTTGCGGTGGGTATCGAGATCGGCCGAAAGCGAGTGCTTGAGCATCTTTTCGAGCACGGCAAACTGCGCGTTAAGGGAATCACCCTCATAACCCTCGATTTTGGCAGCCTGGCGCAGCCGGTCGAGCATCATCTCGCAGACGCGGTCGTAGCGGAACCGTTCGGGATCAATCGACCGCTTGAAATCCTCATATACCGAGTCGGTGATGGTGAACGTGGATACATCGGGCATCTCATCGGGATGCTCGGCATAATATCTATTGGCGAAATCAAACGCCCAGAAACCGCTGACAATATTGTAGGTCAGACGACTTGCCTCGGGATAGTCCACCTTGACATCGGGAGTGATACCACCGCCGTCGCGCACAATCCGGCCGCCGGACGTGCGGAACTCGTTGGTGAGACTGTCGGGGATGCGCGTAACGCGGCCATCCTCGTCGCGATGGCTATAGTCGATAGCCTGTATGAGTCGTCCGGAGGGGATATAGTATCGGGCCATTGTCACCTTCAGCGATCCCTCGTAGGGGATGTCGCGTGTGATCTGCACCAGTCCCTTGCCATACGACCGGTCGCCGACCACTACCGCCCTGTCGAGGTCCTGCAGTGCTCCGGCAGTGATCTCGGCTGCCGAAGCGCTCTCGCCGTCGATGAGTATGGCCAGCGGCACTTTGGTGTCGAGTGCGGCGCCGGTGGTTTTGTAGACCTTCTCATTGAGGACTCCTCGGCCGCGAGTACGGAGCACTTCCGTGCCCTTCGGCACGAAATTGCCGACCACCTTCACTGCGCTTTCGACCAACCCGCCCGGATTGCCGCGCAGATCAAGCACTATGGAGCGTGCGCCGTCGTCGAGCAGCGAAGAGAGCGCCTTGCGCACCTCGTCGCCGGTAGTTTCGGAGTATGATGTAAGACTTATGTAGCCCACCTTGTCGTCGCCCTGAAGCATTCCGAAATAGGGCACCGAGGGTATGCGTATCTTCTCCCTGACCATATCCACCTCGATCACCGAATCAGCTCCCGCGTAGGGACGCCGCAGACTGACGTGAAGCTTCGTGCCCGGATCACCTTTGAGCCGTGCCGAAACCTCGGTGTGTGTCTTTCCGAGCATCGTATCACCGTCGATGGCCACGATCAGATCGCCGTGGCGCAGTCCGGCGCGGAATGCAGGAGTGTCGCGATGTGGGCCGGATATATACACATTGCCGTTGCGCTGCATGATATACGATCCGATCCCGCCGAACTCTCCGGTGCTCATTGATCGGAATTCCTCGGTTTCGTTCTTGGGCATATACACCGTATAGGGATCGAGTTCGGCCAGCATGGCGTTGATGGCGGTAGTCACCGCCTTGTCGGCGTCGATGGTGTCGACATAGAATGTCTGCATCTCCTTGAACACCGAGCTGAAAATATCGAGGTTGCGGCTTATGCTGTTTTTCTTGCTGCGGGTGCCGGCGGCCGCACAGATCGTCGCAGCGATCACTATCGTCACTACTTGAAGCAGTTTCTTCATCGTGGAAGGTGGTTATGTGGTTGATTTCAAAATCGAAGAGCGAAATTACAACAATTACAACACTCTCGCAAACCCTCCGGTTTAATTTTTCATAACTCCGTGATCATGGCTATAATTAGCCGGATTTTCAGAAAAACCCGCCGGTAAGTCTTTCAGATTTCGCCGACTATGCTTATTTTTGCATCATATACACCAAACACAACACCATCGGATGAAAATCAGACTGAAACAATTAGCGCGCCGCATGGCAGCCCTGACCATAGCGACCGCCATAGCCACGGCCACAGCCGGAGCCGAAACCATTGTCGACATGACATCATACGGACTGCACCCCGACACGCGCGGCAACATGTCGCCGCGACTGACCAAAGCGCTTGCCGACATCAGCCGCCGCTACAAGGGCAAGGGAGCCGTCACGCTGAAATTCGCCCCTGGACGGTACAGTTTTCATCCTAAAGGGAGTCACGTCAAAGAGCTGTATATATCCAACCACGACCAGACCAATCCAAAGCAGGTGGCATTCTGGATCGAGGGGATCGACAGCCTGCGTATCGACGGCAACGGCGCCGACTTCATATTCCACGGCACGATGCTCCCTGTAGCCGTCAGCGGTTCGACCCACGTGACTCTGCGCGACTTCCATATCGACTTCGAGAATCCCCACATAGCGCAGGCCACCATAGTGAAATCGGACTCCACCGGCATAGAGTTCGAGGTAGCTCCGTGGGTAAAAGCCGGGCACGACAAAAACGGATTCTTCACCACCGGCGAAGGATGGACCGAACGCCAGCGCAGCGGGATAGCTTTCGAGCCGGAGACCCGACGCGTAGTGTATCGCACGGCCGACCTGTATCTGCCGCTCGACAGTGTGGTCCCGACCGGACCGCGCCGCTATTTCGCTCCCAGATGGCGCAACCGGGCCATGCTTCCCGGCATGATTGTGGCAATGCGCTCATGGGCCCGCCCCACCCCGGGAATATTCCTGGCCGACTGCACCGACATCCGCATTTCCAACGTCAAAGTGCATTACGCCCAGGGCATGGGGCTGCTCGCACAGATGTGCCGCGACATAACGCTTGAAGGCTTTGAGGTGGCACTGCGCGGCGACAGCGATCCGCGCTACTTCACCACTCAGGCCGACGCCACCCACTTCTCGGGGTGCAAAGGTCATATCAGTTCCACCGGAGGCCTCTATGAAGGCATGATGGATGACGCCATAAACGTACACGGCACATATCTCAAAGTCGTAGGCCGCGAGGGAGCGCGCACGCTCCGCGCACGCTATATGCACGGCCAAAGCTACGGATTCCGGTGGGGCGAGCCGGGCGACACCGTGCAACCCATCGACGCACCTGTGATGGAGCCTTATGGCAACCCGCTCGTCATAGCCTCGATCCGACCGGCCGACACACCCGAGATCACCGGCGTCAAGGAGTTTGACATCACTTTCACCACCGACATAGACACCGCCATCACCGCCGCCGGCGGACGATTCGGCCTGGAGAACCTGACTTGGAGCCCGAGCGTGACTTTCGCCGACAACACCGTGCGCAACAACCGCGCCCGCGGCAGCCTCTTCTCCACTCCGCGCCGCGTAGTGGCCGAGCGCAACCTATTCGACCACACATCGGGCACCGCCATACTTCTATGCGGAGACTGCATGGGGTGGTATGAAACCGGAGCCTGCCGCGACGTCACAATCCGCAACAACCGGTTTATCAACGCCCTCACGAGCCTATATCAGTTTACGGAGGCCGTCATATCAATCTACCCCGAGATCCATCGGCTTCAGGATCAGAAAGGATATTTCCACGGAGGCAAGAGCTATCCCGGCATCGTGATCGAGGACAACACATTCGACACATTCGACGCCCCTCTGCTCTACGCCAAATCGACCGACGGACTCATTTTCCGCCGCAACACTATAACCCACAATGCCGACTACGCGCCTTTCCACCACAACCGGTTTGCAATAAAACTGCAACACTGCCGATCAGTGGAAATAACCGACAACTCCGCCCCGTCGACACTGTCGATGATAGTTGAATAATCCGACACACTACACACAAATCCCTGTGCCGACACCGCTTAGAGATTGTCTAAATTTGTCGGCACAGGGATTTTTCAATATCCTCAAAAACAACCGGATGTGATTTTTTTTGATAAAATACGCTCCAATGCTTGCATATTTCATCCAAACGACGTAATTTTGCAGCACAATTCCTTTGGGACTAAAACATAATGCTTCAATAGCTCAGTTGGTTAGAGCACCTGACTGTTAATCAGGGGGTCGTTGGTTCAAGCCCATCTTGAAGCGCCAAAAACAACAAACAAGCTTCAGTAGCTCAGTTGGTTAGAGCACCTGACTGTTAATCAGGGGGTCGTTGGTTCAAGCCCATCCTGAAGCGCCAAAGATAGAAAAAGCAAGAATTGGGACACTCCTGGTGCGTGATGTATCGGGAGTTTTTTTATTTCCACGGCAT